>Ga0075423_10000327_pt1 | contig 36683 bp, 43 predicted proteins | sample SoiMethybrSBSTD2_FD_80114 | JGI IMG/M metagenome (GOLD analysis project Ga0075423, IMG submission 80114) | Bulk soil microbial communities from a Populus tree surrounding site in Tennessee, USA - Soil MetaG P. TD hybrid SBSTD2 | ecosystem: Environmental > Terrestrial > Soil > Tree plantation...
CAGCTTTCCGGCGCGCACGTGCTCGAGCACGGTGGGCAGCGTGGCGAACATGAGCTGTACCTGCCCGCCCAGCAGGTCGGTGACCGCGGGACCGCCGCCTTTGTACGGCACATGCTGCAGCTCCACGCCGGTCATGGCCTTGAAGAGCTCGCCACATAGGTGGGTCGAGGTGCCGACGCCGGAGGACGCGTAGTTCAGCTCGCCAGGTTTCTTTCTCGCCAATTCGATGAGCTTAGAAAGCGAGCTCGCGGGCACCGACGGATGCAGCACCAGGACGTTCGGCGCATCCGCGATCAGCATCACCGGCGCGAAATCGCGCTGCGTGTCGAACGGCATGTTCCTGGACACGCTCGGGTTGATGGTATGCGAGATGCTCGTCACGAGCACCGTATAGCCGTCGGGCGCGCTCTTCGCGACCAGCTCCGCGCCGATGACGCCACCTGCACCGGCGCGGTTCTCCACCACTACCGGCACGCCGAGCGCCTCGGCGAGGCGCCCGGAAACGCTGCGCGCGGCGAAATCGGCGATGCCGCCCGGCGCGAAGGCGACCACCATGCGGATGGGTCTGCTCGGATAGTTCGCCTGCGCAAAAGCGCCGAGAGCGATTGATAGCAGAAAAACGAAAATGCCTATCCGCGTGGCGGCACGCACACCCATTTGTCCTTGATTGGCGCCATGCGAGCCAAAAAGAAACGTGGTCTGTCCCTGATTTAGGTGCGAGGCAGGACGTGAGCCCATTTGGCCTTGATGCGCGCGTCGAGCTCCTTGGACGAGCGCGCGACTTTCGGGAAGTCCTTGCGCCGCAGCCACGGCCGGCAGGCGTCGATCACCATGCGCGAGTTGAAGATGCGCTCGTCGAGCGGATAGCTGGTCGGGTCGAGCGGGGTACTCCAGCAGCTCTTCAGGACCTCGACGTCCTCGCGCGCGTCCACGCGGGTGCACATCGCCCAGATCACGTCGTTCATGTTCGCCGGATCGATGTCGTCATCCACGACCACCACGTATTTGTTCGCGTACGCGCCGGCATGGCACTGCGAGGCGATGAGTCCCGCCTGCTTGGCGTGGCCGGGATACATCTGCTCGATGGCAACCGTGAGCCACATGCGGCTGCCGCCGGCCTCGTGCGACCAGACGCCCTTCACGCCCGGCACGCCGGCCGCCTCGATCTGGCGCCAGACGTTCGCGGCGCGATACGTGCCGCGATAGTACGTATCGTCGTTGGGCGGCACCGCCGGAATCGCGCCGAGCAGGATCGGGTCCTGGCGGTGCATGAACGTGTCGATGCGGATCACCGGCTCCTGCTTGAGCCCGCCGGCGTAGTAGCCGGTCCACTCGCCGAACGGGCCCTCGGCAATGCGGTCGTTCGGATCGATCATGCCCTCGAAGGCGATTTCCGCGTTCGCCGGGATCGGCAGGCCCGTCTTCGGTCCGAGGATCACCTCGACGGGCCTGCCGAGGAGGCCCCCCGCCATGTCGTATTCGTTCTTGCCGTACGCCACCTCGATGCCGGCGAGCGAGAAGAGCAGCGGGTGCATCCCCGCGACGACCGCGATGGGGCAGCGCTGGCCACGCTCGTGGTAGCGGCGCATCAGGATGTCGCCGTGCTTGCCCTTGGAGCACATCACCGACGCGATCCGCCCGTCGGGATAGGCCTGCACGCGGTAGGCGCCGTAGTTGATCCAGCCCGAGTCCGGATCCTTCATGATCACCATGCACGCGGTGCCGATGTACGGGCCGCCGTCGAGCTCGTGCCATTTAGGCACCGGAATGCTTCCGAGATCGACCTCGGCGCCGGAATACACGTGCTCCAGGATCGGCCCGTTCTTCACCGTGACCGGGGGGATCGATTTCGCCTCGGTGAGATAGCGCCGCCAGTAGTTGACCAGGTCGATCTCGGTCGATGCCGCGGGCATGCCCATCGTGAGCGCAATCCGCTTCACCCCGGTGAGGATGTTCGCTGCGACGCGGTAGCCGCGCGGGAATCCCGGGATGTCGTCGAACAGCACCGCCTTGTTGTTGGCCGCGCGCTGGTAGATGTCGACGATGCCGCCGATCTCCTCCTCGCGGCTCGCCCCGCTCACCTTCTGCAGCTCGCCGGCCGCCTCCATCTGCGCGAGCCAGTCTCGCAGATCGGGATTCGCCATTGTTTACGCCTCCTCGCCCCTCGTATAAGAATAGAACATATATGATTTTCGAGACCCGCCGCAGCCTTTTCATGCTTTTGATACTGGCCGCGGCGCCGCTCCTCGCCTGGGGCGCGGACTACCCGACGAAGCCGCTGCATCTCATCGTGCCCTTCGCTCCGGGCGGCGGCAACGACGTGCTCGCGCGGCTCGTCTCCACGCACCTCGCGAGCGGGCTCGGACAGCAGGTGGTCGTCGACAACCGGCCGGGCGCCTCGGGCATCACCGCGACCGACCTCGTCGCGAAGAGCGCGCCCGATGGCTACACCGTGCTCCTCGGCTTCATCGGCCCGCTCGCGCTTTCGCCCGCGCTCGGAAGAGTGCCCTACGACCCGGTGAGCGATTTCGTGCCGCTCGATTTGCTGGCCGAGTCCTATCACATCCTGGTCGTCAACCCGGCGGTGCCGGTGCGCTCGGTGAAGGAGCTCGTCGCGCTCGCGAAGCGCGAGCCCGGAAAGCTGAACTACGCCTCGAGCGGGCAGGGCGCGAACCTGCACCTCATCACCGAGCTGTTCAAGAACACGACCGGGATCGAGATGGTGCATGTGCCCTACAAGGGCGCCGGTCCCGCGACCACGGCAGTGCTCGCCGGAGAAGCACAGGTGGTCTTCGGCTCGATCTCGTCTTCGCTTTCGTACGTGCGCGCCAACCGGCTCGTCGCCCTGGCGGTGACGAGTCCGCGGCGCTCGCCGCTCGCGCCGGAAGTGCCGACGCTCGCCGAGAGCGGCGTCGGCGATATCGATGTGCCGTCGTGGTACACGCTGCTCCTGCCGGCGCACACGCCGGACGATATCGCCGAGCGCTTGCGCGGCGAGCTGAAGCGCTTGGTGGCGAATCCTGAGTTCACCGGCCAGGTTGCGCGGCAGGCGCTCGAGGTGCAGGTGCTGGCGCCGGGCCAATACAGCGCGTTTCTCAAATCGGAAATCGATAAATGGGCGAGCGTCGTGCGCAAGAACGGCATCCGGGCCGAATGACGCGCGCGGCACTCTTGATATTCCTGATCGCGTGGACGGCACAGGCGGGGGCGCAGTCGTTTCCCAGCCGGCCCATCCACTTCGCGGTGGCGTTTGCGCCCGGCGGCATCGCCGACACGATCGCGCGCGGCGTCGGGCAGAAGATGAGCGAGCGCATCGGCCAGCCGGTGGTGGTGGAAACGAAGAGCGGGGCGGGCGGCATGGTCGGCGCGAAGTACGTCGCCGCCGCGGCGCCCGACGGCTACACGGTGCTCGTCACGACGACCGCTCTGGCCATCAATGCGAACGCCCCCCAAGGCGTGAATCCGCTCACCGAGCTCACGCCGGTTGCCATCGCGGCGAGCACGCCGACCATTTTCGCCGTCAACGGCAACGTGGCGGCGAAGGATCTGATGGACTTCGTGCGCAACGTGAAGGGTGGCCGCTTCAGCTTCGCTTCCGCCGGCATCGGCAGCGCGGAGCATCTCGCCGGCGAGTATCTGTTTCGCTCGGTGCAGGGGCTCGAAGCGACGCATGTGCCGTTCCAGGGGGGCGCGCCGGTGAACACCGCGATCGTGTCGCAGCAGGTGGACGTGGCCTCCACCACGCTGCCCACGGCGCTCGCCTTCGTGAAGCAGCAGTCGATGCGCGTGCTCGCAGTGGCAAGCCACGCGCGCATGCCGCTGCTGCCGAACGTGCCGACGCTCGGCGAATCGGGCTTTCCGGATTTCGAGAACGCCTCATGGATCGCGTTCTTCGCGCCCGCGCGCACGTCTGATCCGGTGGCGCAGCGGCTCAACGCCGAGATCAACCACGCGCTGGGGCAAGCCGATCTGCGCGATCGACTGAGCGCCATCGGTCTCGAACCGCGCACGCTGGCCCAGCCGCAATTCGTGCAATACATGAAGGAGGAGGTCGCGAATTGGGGGCGCGTCATCAAGGCCACGGGCATCACGCCGCATTGAGGAGTCAATTCCAAAAATGAGCCAAAGCTATGCCGCTGCGCCCGCCATCGCGGGCAAATCCGGAGAGGGCCACTCGCCGCCGCAATGCCCGGTCGAGGACAGCCGCTGTCCGGTGCTGGCGCACGACTGGGTGAACGACCAATACAAGCATCTCGTAGTGAGAGCGACGCCGAAGGCGCTCGCCGCCAGGCCGGGGCAGTTCTTCCAGCTGCTTTGCCCGTCGCCCGACGCGATCGAGGTGTGGTTTCGCCGCCCGCAGAGCGTGTACCGGGTCGAGCGCTCGAGCGGGCGCCTGGAATTCCTCTACAAGGTGGTGGGGCGCGGCACCGAGGGCCTGGCGACGCTGAAACCCGGCGATGCGCTCGACATGGTGGGCCCGCTCGGCAAGGGCTTCACCATCGACCCAAAGTCGAAGAACATCGTCGTCCTCGGCCGGGGCGTGGGCCTCGCGACGATGGCGCCCATCTCGCAGCTCGCCGGCCAGATGGGCGTGCGCGTCACGGCGATCCTGAGCGCCCGCAGCCCGGAGCTCGCGCTCGCCGCGGATCTCTTCGAGAGCGTTGGCACCGTCATCAAGGTGCTGGACACGGATGGCTCGAGCTCGGTGGAGAACGTGAAAGCAATCCTCTTGAAATTGATCCAGGAGAAAAAAGCGGATGCGTTCTACACCTGCGGCTCGAACCGGCTCCTCCAGCTCATGAAGCGCGTGGCGCGCGAGCACCGGATTCCCGGCCAGGCGGCGATGGAGCAGATCATGGCCTGCGGCCTCGGCCCCTGCTACATCTGCGTGCGCACCTTCGAGGTCGACGGCAAGAAGGAGATGCGCCGCGTGTGCGTCGAGGGTCCGGTGTTCGACCTGCAGGAGTGCCTCGGATGGTAGATCTCTCTGTCAAGGTGGGCGCCGTGGCGCTGCCCAATCCGATCCTGCCGGCCTCGGGCACGTTCTCCGACGAGTTCGCCGCGGCCATCGACCTCGACCGCCTGGGCGGGCTGGTCACGAAGACGGTGTCGCGCAACTACCGCGCCGGCAATCCGCCGCCGCGCGTGCACGAGATCGAGGCCGGCATGATCAATTCGATCGGCCTGCCGACCAAGGGCCTCAAATACTTCCTCGAGGTGCAGCTGCCTTCGTACAAGCGATTCAAGCCGCCGCTCGTCTGCAGCATCACCTCCGAGAACATCGAGGACTTCGCGCAGATGGCGCGCGACGTGAGCGTGCCCGGGGTCGACGCGATCGAACTCAACATCTCGTGCCCGACGCGCCAGCCCGGCGGGGGCAACTTCGCGCTGAACGAGGACACCACCTACAAGGTGGTGAAGCTGTGCCGCTCCATGACGGAGAAGCCGCTGTGGGCGAAGCTCTCGCCCAACGCCGGCGAGATCACCGCGGTGGCGGAAGCGGCGGAGAAGGCGGGCGCGAACGCGATCACGGTTTCGAATACCATCCTCGGCCTGAAGATCAATATCGAAACCCGGCGCTCGTGCATCGGCCAGGGATACGGCGGCATCTCGGGGCCGGGGGTGAAGCCGATCGTGCTGCGCATGGTGCACCAGTGCTCCAGGAGCGTGAAGATCCCGGTCATCGGCTGCGGCGGCATCATGAAGGTCGACGACGTGGTCGAATACCTCCTCGCCGGCGCGACCGCGGTGGAAGTCGGCTTCGCCAGTTTCCGCAACCCGACGGCGATGATCGCGCTGATCGAGGGACTGGAGAAATGGTGCGCGAAAAAAGGCGTCGCCCGCGTCGCCGAGCTCACCGGCGCGATGCTCGATCATCCGCCGCGCGACACCTACGAAGCCGGCATGGTGGGCATAAGCTGAAGGATCCCCGTTGAAGATCACTCTGCGCAAACCCGACGACTGGCACCTGCACGTGCGCGACGGCGCGATGCTGAAGGCGTCGCTTCCGTTTACCGCCAGCCATTTCGGCCGCGCCATCATCATGCCGAACCTGCTGCCGCCGGTGGTGAAGGTGAAGGACGCCGAGGCGTACCGGAGCCGCGTGCTCGCCGCCCGGCCGCCGGGATCCAGCTTCGAGCCGCTCATGACCTGCTACCTCACCGACGACACCAGCCCGGACGAGGTCGAGAGCGGTTTTCGCAACCAGGTGTTCACGGCGGTGAAGCTGTATCCCGCGAACGCCACCACGAACTCGGCCGCCGGCGTGACCGACCTCGGCAAAGTGCACGAGGTCTTCGCGCGCATGGAGAGAATCGGCATGCCGCTTCTGATCCACGGCGAGGAGGTCGACCCGGAAGTCGACGTGTTCGACCGGGAGGCGGTGTTCATCGAGCGGCGGCTCGCGCCGCTGCTCGCGGATTTTCCGGGCCTCAAGGTGGTGCTCGAGCACCTCTCGTCCAAAGTCGCGGTCGATTTCGTGCGGGCGCACGCGCCGCAGCTCGGCGGCACGATCACGCCGTACCACCTTTGCCTGAACCGCACCGACTGGCTGGGCTCGGGCCTGCGGCCGTACATGTACTGCATGCCGGTGATCAAGACCGAGAAGGATCGCCGCGCGCTGGTCGAGGCGGCGACCTCGGGCGACGCGTGCTTCTTCCTCGGCACCGATTCGGCGCCGCACCCGGTGGCGAAGAAGCTGAGCGTGGTCGGCGCGGCGGGGCTGTTCAACTCGCCGATCGCGATCGAGACCTACGCCAAGGTGTTCGCCGATGCCGGCAGGCTGGACAAGCTCGAGGCATTCGCGTCGCTCAACGGCCCGAAGCACTACGGCCTCGCGCCGAACAGCGACAGCATCACGCTCGAGCAGAAGACCTGGATCGCTCCGGAAGAGGTCCGCGTCGACGGGCCGGAGGAGCGCGCGCTCGTCTACCGCGGCGGCGAGACGATCGAGTGGCGCGCAGTGGCGTCCTGAAGAAACCGAAATCAGGGACAGACCACGTTTATTTAGATGAAGCCCGCCGCTTTCCATTACCACGCCCCGAGCACGGTGGAGGAGGCGATAGGGTTACTTTCGGAGTACGCACCTCAGGACGGGCACATCCTGGCCGGTGGCCAGAGCCTGGTGCCGGCGATGGCGTTGCGTTTGGCGACGCCGGCGCATCTCATCGATATCAACAATGTCGAAGAACTCGGGGGTGTCCGAACTGAAAGCGGGTATCTGTGCATTGGAGCGTGCGTGCGCCACAACGCGTTCGAGCAACCGATCGTCGAAGGCCCGCTCGGGCGGTTGCTCGCCACGGTCGTCCGGCACATCGCGCACTATCCGATCCGCACCCGCGGCACGTTCTGCGGCAGCCTCGCCCATGCCGATCCGGCCTCCGAGTGGTGCCTGGTCGCGGCGACGCTCGGCGCCGAACTGCTCGCGCAGAGCACGCGCGGCGTTCGGACGATCGCGGTCGAGCAGTTCTTCCAGGGTGTGATGACTACGGCGCTCGCGCCGGACGAGCTGCTCGTCGAAGTACGTTTACCTCTTTTGTCGAAAGAAACCCGGTTCGGCTTCAGCGAATTCAGCCGGCGCCCGGGCGACTTCGCGCTCGCCATGGCGCTCGTCGTGCGCGGGGAGGAAACGCGCATCGGCCTGGGCGGCGTCGAGGCGTCCCCGCGCCGCATCGCCGCCGCCGACGCCGCCGTCGAGCCGCTGCGCGATCCCCGCTACAGCGCCGAATACCGCCGCGACCTTGCGCGCACCGTCGTGCGGCGTGCGCTCGAGCAATGCAGCTGAAACTGCGCGTCGACGGCGCCGAGCGCACGCTCGAGGCCGAGCCGCGGCACACGCTCGCCGATGTGCTTCCGACGCACGCCGGCTGCGAGCACGGCGTCTGCGGCGCCTGCACCGTCATCGTCGATAACGAGCCGGTGCGCGCCTGCCTGATGTTCGCCATCCAGGCGCGCGGGAAGGAGATCCGCACCGTCGCGAGCCTGGCCGCATGTTCCACTGCGGGCGAGGCGCTCCATCCGCTGCAGCGCGCGTTCAACGAGCACCATGCCCTCCAGTGCGGGTACTGCACGCCCGGGTTCCTGATGCTCGCGCTGCCTCTTCTTGATCGTATCAAGAAGATGACTGATGAGGAGCTGCGCGAAGCGCTGTCGGCCAATCTGTGCCGCTGCACCGGCTACCAGAACATCGTCAAAGCGGTCCGCGCCGCCGCGGAAGCGATGCGATGAAGCGCGAGTTCATCGGCCGCTCGGTGCCGCGTCTCGAGGACCTGCCGCTTCTCACCGGCCATGGCCGCTTCGCCCGCGCCGTGTCCTTTCCAGGCGAGCTGCACATGCGAATCGTGCGTTCGCCCTACGCCCATGGCAGGCTGCTCGGCATCGACGCGACAAGAGCGCGCGCGGCGCCCGGCTGCGTGGCGGTGTGGACCTCCGCCGACGTCGCTGAAGTCCCGCCGATCGAATTCCGGCCCACGCGCGTCAAGGGACTCGAGCCGTATCGGCAGCACGTGCTCGCCCACGACCTGGTGCGCTATGTCGGCGAGCCCGTCGCGGCGGTATTCGCCGAGGACGCATACCGCGCCGAGGACGCGGCCGAGCGGGTGGAATTACACATCGACCCGCTCGCCCCGGTGCTTGACGCCGAGGCATCGGACATCGAGCCGACGCTCATCCGGAAGGAATACGGCGATGTCGAGGGCGCCTTTGCGCGCGCCGACACGGTCGTGGAGCTCGAGCTCTCCATAGGCCGGCATTCCGGGGTGCCGCTCGAGACGCGCGCGGCGATCGCGCGCCACGACGCGGCGCGCGACCTGCTGGAGCTGCATTGCGCGACCAAGCGGCCCCACGCGAACCGCGACGTGATCGCGCGCATGCTCAAGCGCGACCCGGCGTCCGTGCAGCTGCACGAGGGCCACATCGGCGGGGGCTTCGGGGTGCGCGGCGAGCTGTATCCGGAGGATCTTCTGGCCTGCGTGGCGACGCTCCGGCTCGGCCGGCCGGTGAAGTGGATCGAGGACCGCCGGGAGAACCTGATGGCGTGCAACCACTCGCGCGAGCAGCGTCACCGCGTGCGCGCGGCGATCGACGCCAGTGGCGGCATCCTGGCGATCGACGACGAGTTCTTCCACGACCAGGGCGCCTACGTGCGCACGCACGGCGCGCGCGTGCCCGACTTGACCGCGGGCATGCTGCCCGGTCCGTATCGCGTGCCCGCGTACCGCGCGCGGGGACGCTTTCGCCTCACGAACAAGACACCGGCGGCCACGTATCGTGCGCCGGGACGCTACGAGGCCACGTTCGTCTGCGAGCGACTGCTCGACGCGATCGCACACAAAGTGGGCATCGACCGCATCGAGGTGCGCCGGCGCAACCTGATTGCGAAGAGCGAGATGCCGTACAAGCGCCCGATGGAGGTGCTCGAGGTCGAGACCGTGCTCGATTCGGGCGATTACACCGGCCTGCTCGACAAGACGCTCGCGACGGTGGGCTGGCCTGCGTTGCAAGCCGAACTGCGCGCGCGCCGCGCTCGCGGCGAGGCGGTCGGCGCCGGCATCGCGCTGTTCGTGGAAAAGAGCGGCCTCGGGCCGCTCGATGCGGCAAGGACGCGGGTGGATCAGGACGGCAGCGTCGAAGTGATCACCGGCGCCGCCTCGCTCGGCCAAGGCGTGGAGACGGTGCTCGCGCAGATCTGCGCCGACGCGCTCGGTGTCGACTACCGGAATGTGCGCGTGGTCCACGGCCACACCGACCGTATCGCGCGTGGCTTCGGCTCGCACGCTTCGCGCACCACCGTCATGACCGGTGAGGCGACGCGGCTGGCCGCCGAAAAGCTGCGCGCAGCAGTCCTCGATGCGGCCGAGGGGCTGCTTGACCTTCCGGCCGAGATCCTGGACATCGTCGATGGCCGGATCGTGCGCACCGACGTGCGCGCCGCGCCGTTGCTTGCGCTCGGCGAGCTGGCGCGAGGTCGCGAGCTTTCGGAGGAGGCCGAATTTCGCAGCGAGCACATGACGTATCCATACGGCGCGCACGTGGCCGTCGTGAAGCTCGATCGCGACACGGGCGCCGTGCGCATCGAGCGCTATTTCGTGGCGTACGACATCGGCTGCGCGATCAATCCGATGCTGGTCGAAGGGCAAATCGTGGGCGGCGTCGCGCAGGGAATCGGCGGCGCGCTGTACGAGGAATTTCTCTACGACGAGCGCGGGGAGCCGCTCTCGACGACTTTTGCCGACTACCTCATCCCGACGGCGAACGAGATCCCGCCCGTGCAGGTGCTCGTCACCGAGGACGCGCCGAGCCCGCTCAACGGGCTCGGCGTGAAAGGCGCCGGCGAGGCCGGCGTAAATGCCGTGGGCGCCGCGATCGCCTCGGCGATCGACGACGCGCTGGGCCGCCCCGGCGCGGTGACCCAGTTGCCCGTGACTCCAACCCGACTCAAGGAGCTGCTGAGAAAATGATCAAGACCCTAGCCGTCATCTCGGCGCTCGTCGCCGCAGGCAGTGCGGCCGCGCAGACCTGGCCCGCGCGTTCCGTCCAGATGGTCGTGCCTTACGCACCCGGCGGCATCGTCGACTTCATCGCGCGCACGCTTGGCCAGCGCTTGAGCCAGCAGGTCGGGCAGCCGGTCGTGATCGACAACCGCGCCGGCGCAGGCGGCATGATCGGGATCGAATACACCGCGCGCTCGAGCCCGGACGGTCACACCCTGGTGCTCATGGACCCCGCGGTGGTGATCAATCCCGTGCTGCAGGAAAAGGCGCTCTACGAGATGAAGGATCTGGCGACGGTCGCAGTGATCGGCTCGTCGCCGCTCGTCCTGACGGTTAACCCGAAGCTGCCGGTCACCGATGTCGCGCAACTCGTGCGGTTCGCAAAGGCGAATCCCGGCAAGCTCAACTTCGCCACGCCCGGCATCGGCACCACCCCCCACATGGCCGGGGAGCTGCTCAAGGCGCGCGCCGGCATCGACATGGCGCACGTGCCCTACAAGGGCTCGGGACCCGCGATGGCGGACCTCGCGGCCGGACAAGTCCAGGTCGGCTTCAGCAGCATCACCGGGGCGCTCCCCTTCATCAAGGACGGCCGCCTGCGCGCCCTCGCCACCTCGGGATCCAATCGATCGGCTGCCCTTCCGGACCTGCCCACGTTCATCGAGGCCGGGTATCCGGGCTTCGAAGTGGACCTGTGGCTCGGGATCTTCGCGCCGGCGGCTACGCCGGCGACGAGCGTCGCGCGCATCAACGACGAGATTCGCAGCGCGCTGCGCGATCCGGCCGTGATGGCGGCGTTCGCGAAGGTGGGCGTCGAACCGCGCAGCGCGAACCCCGAGGAGAGCGCGCGCTTCGTGCGCGCCGAGCACGACAAATGGGCGCAGGTGGTGACCGGCGCCCACCTCAGGGTGAAGTGATTAGTGAGGCGGGCTGCCAGCTGTCTTGAACCTTGCGTTAAGTGACGCTTAATCTTTACGGCCGCACAGTGGTGAATCGAGAGGGACTAGGCGGCTAGAACCCGAGGGAACGCAGAGTCTGAAGCAGCGTTTCGATCTGAAAAGGCTTCTTTAGGACCGCATCGGCGCCCATCAGCGCTGCCGCGGAAAGGTACTCTCCCTTGGCCTTCTTTGCGTCGCCGGACATGACGACGATTCTGGCGCCCGGAAACGCCTTGCGGAACCCGTCGATGGCTTCGAAGCCATCGCTGTCCGGCATGAAGATATCGGTGATGAGGACGTCCGCGGGATCCTTGCGCTGTATCGAGAGCGCTTCGCCGCCGTTTGCAGCGAGCTGCACGCCGTAACCGTTGGCTTCGAGCGCCAACTTGAGCGCATTGCGCAATCCGCCGTCATCGTCCGCAATTAGGATCTTGCGCAAGTCCGAACTTTTCGTCGCCAATCCGATCGCTTAAGGATAGCGCATCTAGCCGACCCGGATCCGCATGCCAGCGAGCCAGCGCTTGTTGGATTTCTTGCACCGCCATGCGCGCGTATTGCTGTGCGGCGCGGCGATCGTGCTCGCCGCCGCGGAGGTCTACGTCGACTGGGACACATGGATCCAGCTCAACGTGTCCATCGTGTATGGCCTGCCGCTGGTTCTCGCCGCCCTCGCTCGCAACCGGCGCCTGATCTGGATCCTGGCGCTGATGCTGTTCATGGCTACGTTCGCGGTGTACGCAGTTCAAATACCGCCGGGATCGTTCGCGCCGCACGAACCCTTCTTCGTGAACCGCGTTCTGGCCAGTCTCACACTGCTTCTTTCCGCCTCATTGCTGCACGGGCTGAGCGTCGCGGCCGACGCACTGGAAGCGCGGCGCACCGAGGCTGAAGAGGCCAGCACGCGCAAGAGCCGACTGCTGGCATCGGTCTCGCACGATATCCGCACGCCGCTCACCACCATCAATGTCATGGCCGATCTGATCCGCCACACCGCGGACGATCCTGCTCTTGCGGCGCAAGTCCCCGAGCTGGCCCGAAGCCTCCAGGCGAACGCGCTCTCGATGGCCGACATGGTTTCGGACGTCCTGGACATCTCGGCCATCGATTCGGGACGCGTGAGGCTGAACGAGAGCGAGTTTTCGCTCGATGAGCTTCTCGCGCTCGAATGCCGAGCGTTCGAGCCGCAGGCGCGGGCGAAGGGCCTGCGCCTAAGTCTTGGGCTGCCTCGTCCGCCGATCCGCCTGCGCGCCGACAAGGTCAAGCTGGCTCGGGTGCTGCGCAACCTGATTGCAAACGCGATCAAGTTCACCGACGTGGGTGGCGTGACGGTGCACGCGGCCGTGGTGCCAGGGCGGCTGGTCCTGATTTCGGTACGCGACACCGGCATCGGCATCGCACAAGATGATCTGGAGCACGTCTTCGGAGAGTTCGCTCAATTGCGCAATCCGGGCGACGACGGCAAGCGGGGATGGGGCCTCGGCCTCGCCATCTGCAAACGACTTGTCGGCATGATGGGCGGAACGATCGCGGTCGAGAGCATGCCGGGTCATGGCGCCACGTTCACCCTGCGGTTGCCGGCCGCCTGTCCGTCGGAATCACGGGAAAGCGCGGGGCCGCTTTCAGCCGCAACTGGCTAATAACCGGAATCGAGGGGGTGGATTCCATCTCGCGCCGGATCCGCTCGAAGGTCTTGCGCACGTCGGTGGCGAAGCTCGGTGTGTAGTGAAACGAGGGATCGAAGATCCATTTCACGGCGGGCAAGGCACCAAGATTCCCGGTAACTCGTTCCATGGCGTGTAGGTCCTTTCTCCTATCGGGTAACGGGACTGTGACAAGAGCATGATGCCGAGTGTCGGGCGGGCGGGGTTATTCTTTGCGCGCCATAAGCTTTGCCCCGGGCGCCATTCGCCTAACTGCGCGCCTCACTGCGGCGCGTTCAATGTTTCCAGCGGCTCGCCTGCTGCGTGAAGTCGATGATCAGGTCGAGCCCTTCGATGACGTGCGACCCCACCGGGTCATCGCCGAATTTCGCGACCCAGGCCGCTTCGTAGGCGCGGACAAAGACGTGCTCCGCGAGGGTTTCGGACATTTGGTCGCCGGACAGGCTGCGCAGCGTGTACTGCATTTGTCGCCTCCTCGAAGTTGCCGCGCGCTTGCGTCGCGGAGGCACCACTCTGGCCGAGCCTGGCAACGGCTACTTGTCCGGGCGCGCCAGCTAGTTCGCTGCGTGCGCCAAGTCGCCTTGGCCGGTAACGTGGGTCATTGAACTGGCGCGGTACTCCGTGGGATTGAGACCCGTCCAACGTTTGAAAGCCCGGGTAAACGCGCTTTGCTGGGAGAACCCCAGGGTAAACGCGATGTCGGTGATCGAGCGGCTCGCATCCTCGATATAGCGCAAAGCGAGATCCTTGCGGGTGTCGTCGACGAGCCGCAGATAGTTCGTTTGGGCCTCGGCGAGCCGCCGCTGCAGCGTGCGCCGGCTCATGTGCATGCGCTTCGCCATGTCTTCCTCCGTCATCTCTCCGGATTCGAGATGCTGGAGCACTTCGGCGCGGCAGCGCGAGACCACGTCCGAGGTGTCGAGCCGCCCGAGCTGCTCGGTCAGCATCCTGTCGAACACCGCGGCGAGCTGCCTGTTGGCGGAGGGTAGCGGCCGGTCGACGTCCTGCGCCGACAACACGAAAGCATTCTCCTCGGCACGGAAGCGCACCGGGCAGCCGAAGAATCCTTCGTACACCTCGCTTTGCTCCGGCTTGATGCGGCGCAGGCTGGCCGCAACAGGACGCAACGCGGCACCGGCGTTCATGCGGCACATGTCAAGCAGCACCGCCATCGCGATGTCGACGAAGACTGCCGCTACCGGGACAGCCGCCGGGTCGCCGCGGTTGGCGCGGAAGCAGACCTTGACTCCGCGTTTCGTGACGTCCAACGTCGTCGTGCCGCGCTCACCCAAGAGCCGGTGATAGCGCACGACCCGGTCCAGTCCGGTGCGCAGCGTGTCGCTCGAGAGCCACGCATGACCCAGGACGCCCAGGTGCGCAGGATGCCAGCAGCGGGCTGCCTGCAGGCCGAAAGCGGGGTCGCGGATGAGCGGGATCGCCACCCGCAGCATGGCGTCGATGCTGTCGATCGCGATGCGCTCGCTCGGGGTGGGAATCTTCGTCAGATCGACGTCGGCCTGTTGCGCGATCTGGACCGCGTCCAGGCCGTGCATCTCGAGCAGCCGCCGGAACGTCTGGCCCATCGATGCAAGGCCGGTATCGCGCGTGCGAGTACCCGGAGCCCGCGTTCCGTCTCGTGTTCCGTCGCGTGTTCCGCCGCGTGTTCCGTCGCGTTTTCCTATTGGGTCCTGCACCCCTGGCCCTCCTCGAGGTCGCTGGCGCGCGCGGTCAACGGCTTGGCGCGCCAGGGTCAGCCTTTCCTTGCAGCCGAAAGGATACTCGACCGACTCATTCAGCGGAGGGCTGCGGCAATGACACCCGAAAAGCAAGGAGCCATGCAATCGACGCGGCAGCGCGATGTACCCGGAGTAATGCTGTTGCTGGCTGCGGTTTTTGTCATTTTCCTGATTCTCGTACCGGCCGTTCGGTGACCGACCGCGCGCGCCAAGCACCAAGAGCAAACGGCTGCAAGGGATAGAAAATGGATCTGCTTTTCTATAGCGCGATGGTGTTCGTCTTCGCCGCGTCGCTCAATTTCGTAATCTGCATCGCCTCGCTCGCGCGGCAGCACGGGCGTGACGATGGCGACTGGGACGACCCAGCCTAGGTTCCTGGCGAGCAAGCCTGTGTCATTTCCCGCGCAGGCCGAGGAAGAACCACAGGATCAGGCCAAGGGCCGGCAGGATCAGGACGAGCAGGATCCACAGCACCTTCTTGCCCGTGGATGCGGAGCGTTTCTTGCCCGCGAGGAGCCATGAACCAGCGCAAGCCGCGGCTCCTCTGGCTTCTGCTCCTCTTGCCCTACGCCGGACTGCTCTGGGTCCCGTTCTATAACGGGCGCACGCCCGAGCTCCTCGGCTTCCCGTTCTTCTACTGGTATCAGCTCGCATGGGTGCCGATCACGGCGCTGCTGACGTGGCTGGTGTACCGGGGAGTGCGCGATGACGGCGCCTGACGTCGACGGGGTGGCGCTCGCGGTATTCGCCGCCTTCTTCGTCCTGGTCACCGTCATGGGGTTCGTTGCGGCGCGCTGGCGCCGGCCGGCGACACTCGCGCACCTCGACGAATGGGGTCTCGGGGGGCGCAAATTCGGCACCTGGATCACCTGGTTCCTGGTCGGCGGCGATTTCTACACGGCATACACCATCATCGCCGTCCCGGCGCTCGTCTACGCGGTCGGCGCCTACGGCTTCTTCGCGCTGCCGTACACCATCATCGTCTATCCCTTCGTCTTCGCGGTGATGCCGCTGCTCTGGCGCGAGGCGAAGGAGGGCGGCCACGTCACCGCCGCCGACGTGGTCCACGCCCGATACGGCTCGCGCGAGCTCGAGCTGGCGGTGGCTATTACCGGCGTGCTTGCCACCATGCCGTACATCGCGTTGCAGCTCGTCGGCATGGCGGCGGTGTTCAAGGCGCTCGGCCTGCACGGGGAGCTGCCGCTCGTCGTGGCGTTCATCGTGCTCGCGGTCTACACGTACTCCTCCGGCCTGCGTGCACCGGCGCTGATCGCGTTCGTGAAGGACACGATGATCTACATCGTGGTCATCGCGGCGGTCGCGCTGATCCCGGCCAAGCTGGGCGGATACGCGGCGGTATTCGAGAAGGCCGACGCGTTCTTCACCGCGAAAGGCGCGGGCGGCCTGGTGCTCGACCCGAGCCAGTACATCGCCTACGCGACGCTCGCGCTCGGCTCGGCGTTCGCCGCGTTCCTCTATCCGCACACCCTGACCGGCGTCTTCGGCAGCTCCGGGCCGAACACCATCCGGAAGAACGCCGTACTGCTCCCCGCCTACACGCTGCTGCTCGGCCTCATCGCGCTGCTCGGCTACATGGGCCACGCGGCGGACCTCAAGCTCGCGAGCAACAACGACGTCGTGCCGGCGCTCTTCAAGTCGCTCTTCCCGAGCGGGTTCGCCGGCTTCGCGTACGCGGCGATCGCCATCGGCGCGCTCGTGCCCGCGGCCGTCATGAGCATCGGCGCGGCCAACCTCTTCACGCGCAATTTCTGGAAGGCCTACGTCAATCCGCGCATCGACCACGCCGGCGAGGCGCGCGTGGCCAAGGTGACTTCGCTCGTCGTGAAGGTCGGAGCGCTGCTCGCGACGCTCTATCTGCCGACGCAGTTCGCGCTCGACCTGCAGCTGCTGGGCGGGCTGTGGATCCTGCAAACGTTCCCGGCGGTGATATTCGGCCTCTTCATGCGCTGGTTCACCGCGCCGGCCCTCCTGGCGGGCTGGGCGGCCGGGCTCACTGCGGGAACGCTGTTCGCCATCGCCGACGGCCTGAAGCCGCTGCACAAGCTCGTGCTGGGCGATATGCAATTCACCCTGTATGTCGGCCTCCTTGCGCTCGTCCTCAACGTCGTCGTGGCAGTCGTGGCGAATTTGGCTTTCGCGCATCGGCCGACGGCCCGTCCGCACGGGACGTAAGGGAATTTCCGGGTGCTGTTTCGCTCCGGGCGGCCGGCGCCTGACAGACCCTTGCTTTCAGGGGCCTTGCAGCATCGTGTTCTCTTGCTAGACTGGCACGCAAGTTACAGGACGGATGCCGCCGTGCAACGCGGCCCCGGTCCTGAAAAAGGCAAACCTGTCGAAAGGCAGGGACGCAAAGTCTCCGGTCTAAAAGGGCCTAGCCCTCAAGATAGCGGGACCGCCAGGATGCACATCCGTCACGCCTGCCCGCAGGCGTTGTGGCTGCATGCCTGCACTTAGCGTTCCCTGCATTGCGATAGGCCCGTAGTGGACTAACTTGGGGGTTACGCTGATGGAACGGGAGCAGGCTACCAAATTCATCTACGACTTGTTGCGCGCCCTGATCGCGAAAAAAGGCTCCGATCTTTTCATCACCGCGGGCTTCGCGCCCGCAATGAAGATCGACAGCAAGATGACCCCGGTGTCGCAGCAGGTGCTCACCGGCGCGCACACCGCGATGCTCGCGCGGTCGATCATGAACGACAAGCAAGCGGCCGAGTTCGAGGCGCGCAAGGAGTGCAACTTCGCCATCGCGCCGGCCGGGATCGGCCGCTTCCGGGTCAACTGCTATGTGCAGCAGGGCCAGGTCGCGGCCGTGCTGCGCGTAATCACGACCACGATCCCGAACTTCGAGGAGCTGCGCCTGCCGGCGGTGCTGAAGGACGTGGCCATGACCAAGCGCGGGATGGTGCTGTTCGTCGGCGGCACCGGCTCGGGCAAGTCGACCTCCCTCGCCGCGATGATCGACTACCGCAACCAGAACTCGCAGGGCCACATCATTACCATCGAGGACCCGGTCGAGTACGTCCATCCCCACAAGAATTGCGTGATCAGCCAGCGCGAGGTCGGCGTGGACACCGACTCCTGGGAGGCCGCGCTCAAGAACACCCTGCGCCAGGCGCCCGACGTCATCCTGATCGGCGAGATCCGCGACCGCGAGACCATGGAGCACGCCGTCGCGTTCGCGGAAACCGGGCACCTTTGCCTCGGCACCTTGCACGCCAACAATTCCAACCAGGCCATGGACCGCATCATCAACTTCTTCCCCGAGGAGCGCCGCCCGCAGCTCCTCATGGACTTGTCGCTCAACCTGAAGGCGGTGGTGTCGCAGCGCCTCATCCCGCTTAGGGAGGGCAAGGGGCGCGCGGCCGCGGTCGAAGTGCTGCTGAACTCCCCGCTCATCTCGGATCTCATCTTCAAGGGAGAGGTGCATGGCATCAAGGAGATCATGAAGAAATCGCGCGAGCTCGGCATGCAGACCTTCGACCAGGCGCTGTTCGACCTCTACGAGGCCGGGCGCATCGGCTACGAGGACGCGCTGCGCTTCGCCGACTCGACCAACGAAGTTCGCTTGAATATCAAGCTGAACGGAAAAGAAGCCAAGGGCAAAGAGCTGATGAGCAATCTGGAGCTGGCAACTGCTTAAAACGACGCAGGCGGCAACTTAGCCGCTTCCCCGTTGTCGTACCGCCATGACAAAACCTGCGTCGATGGTTGAGGCTAGAATCCTCCGGGAGATTCACCGCGCATTGAAGGTGCATGGTGCAAATCCTGCATTCCTGGCTGAGGTACGCAAGCGCACGAGCCCGGACCGCCAGCTGATTGCGATGGCCTACGGCACGCTCGAGCGCCTGGGGGCGAGTAAATGGCTGCTTGCCGCCATTGCAGGCTGGCAGGATGGCGCGTCGGACGAGGAAACCTATGAAAGCCTCAAGGCGCTCAACGAGGGGCGCTTCGCAATCGACATCACAGCGAGCACCTCGCGGGAGATGTAGCGCCAACCCTACCGCCGTGGTTCGGCCTGCGACGCGTAGGCAGAGTAGAAGTTGTCGAACGTGCGCATTGCGTCCGCCAGCAAGGCATCGTCGCTGCGCGCCTTCTCCTTCGCGCCCCTCAACATCGTCTCGAGGCCCTTCGCGTCGGGCACCGGGGTGCCGCCGACGTCGAGGAAATGAACCGCCCGTCCGATGGTCGCGAGGGCGGCATCGCCCTCGAGCCCGAAGCCGGCCAGGAGCACCTCGAAAGTCACCCGTCCGTCGACGTGAGTGAACTGGGCGCCGTCGAAATCAAACCCGACCGCCTTCTTGGGCCGGTCGCGCGGACCGTCGATCCAGACGAAGCGGGCGCTGGGATCGATGAAGCGGCGGATGAGCCAGGCGCTCGCCATGCGATCCACCCACAGCTTCTTCCGCGTCGCCCAGACGCGGTTCTGGTACGTCTTCCTGTCCAGCGGCCTGAGATGCCTGAGGGAGGAATGCGGCTCGCCGCGCGCATCCTCGAGACGGCGCTCGAGCGCTGACAGTGCCTCCGCCGCCTGTCGCTTCGCCGTGCCCGGAAAGAAATCGATCGCGGAAAGCCGGGCAAACGCGCGCCGCAGCCGTTCGAGCACGCGAGGGGTGGCGGGCGCGGAGAGTTTTTGCAGCAAGGCCCGGTAGTCCGCGGTGCGGTCGAACAGCGCGCGCACCTTTTTGAGGTCATCCGGACTCTTTGGCTCGAGCTCGACGACCATGGCCGAACCGCCGGCCGCGTTGATCTCGGATTCAAGCCGGCTCAGCACCGAACTCCCCTTCGAGTCCTTCGGCAGCACGTAAACCCCATCTCGCAGCACGCCGCAGCCCGTTTCCTTCAGCGTCCGCCACGCGCGCACGCGCAATGTCGAGTGGCGGGCTGGCAGGCTGAGAACCAACGCGTCGAAGATCATGTAACGATCATTACATCATCGTAATATTATTGACAAGGCCATTTGGCGGGCGTAGCTTGCGCATCAAGCAGGGCGCTCGCCCTGACCGGGTCTGAGGCAGACACCCGGTAGTCAAGACGGTCCGTCTCAAGCGCTGCTCCATTCCCTGAGGGAAGGAGTACGGCTATGAGGAACGGAATCCCGGCGGCGCTGGTGGCAGCGGCCCTCGCAATGCTGGCGGCGTGCGAAGGCGGCACGGGCCCCACAACGTCGTACGAATACGGCGGCAAATCGGCTGGCCAGCAGCCTGGCTTGCGCTACCAGTTCGACGCCAACGGAGATCGGGTTTGGTGGCTGACGCGCGATGGTGTAGTGGTCAAAAACGTAGGCGCAATGGAAAGGACCGCGGTCACGATTCCAGGCTGGACGTGGGTCAAAGCGGCCTGGAGTTGCCCGCCCGACCTTGCCCTCGGGCCCAGCGGAGAGGCGGTAGTCACGAGCAACATCGTCCCCATCGTTTGGAAGATCGATCCGAAAACGATGGCGGTTACGGAGCATGCGCTCGTCCTCGACGCCGACACGGACAAGGACTTCGGCTTTACCGGCCTGACCTATTCGTCCGAGCAAGATGCGTACTTCGCCGTCAGCGGCAACCTCGGAACGCTGTGGAAGATCGATGCCCAGCTCACCCGCGCCGAGAAGGTCGCGCTGTCGGGCCCGGTTTACAACGCATGCCGCGTCGCGCCCAGCGGCCGCGCTCCGTCGCAGGCAAGCGGCCCCGCGGTCGGCTTGTGCGTTGGAGGCCCGCAAAGGAACTGGAGGGTCGATGTCGCGCTTGACGATCGCACGGGCTACGTGCGTGGCACGGCGTGCACGGATCTCGCGTGGCGCATCGGCCAGCTCGCGATGACGGACCAATGAGCGCCCCTTCGATCGATCCGAGGAGAATCCCATGCGCTACAAGCTGAAGCAGATCCACTGCCGTCCCTGGACGCTCTCCTACCTCTCGGTGAAGCTGATCGAGAGCCATTACGAGAACAACTACGGTGGGGCGCTGCGGCGCCTGAACGCCATCACCGAGCAGCTCGAGTCGCTCGATTTCGCGAACACGCCGGCCCATGTCCTGAACGGCCTCAAGCGCGAGGAGCTGGTCGCGCTCAATTCCACGCTGCTGCACGAGCTCTACTTCGCGAGCATGGGCGGCGACGGCCAGCCGACCAAGAAGACGGCCGAGGTCCTCGCGCGCGACTTCGGCTCGCTCGAGCGCTGGCGCGCGGAGTTCAGGGCGATGGGCTACGCCCTCGGCGGCGGCTCCGGATGGGTGCTGCTGACGTACCTGCCGCGCGATGGGCGGCTCATCAACCAGTACGCCGCCGAGCACTCGCAAGCGGTCGCGAGCGGCGTGCCGATCCTCGCGCTCGACATGTACGAGCACGCCTATCACATGGACTTCGGCGCCAATGCCAAGGCCTACGTCGATACGTTCCTGCGCAACGTGGACTGGGCGGCGCTCGAGCAGCGCTACGAAGACGCGGCCAAGGTACCCGGGCCGCGGCCGCTCGAGCAGCCGGAGTTCGGCGACATCCAGAGCATCGGCGTGGAGGAAGTGAAAGAGATGATGGCCGCCGGCAAGCCCGTCCAGGTCGTCGACGTGCGCCCGCGCGCATCGGTCTTGCGCGGCCAGGATATCGCGGATGGCGTCCAATGGCGGGATCCGGAACAGCTCCAGCAGTGGATCGGCGAGCTCTCGAAGTCGGAGCCGGTGGTCGTGTACTGCGCGTACGGATTTCACGTCGGCTGCAAGACCGCGATCAAGCTGCGCGAGGCAGGGTTCGACGCGAAGTACATGAACAGCGGGCATTCAGGCTGGAGGGCGATAGGCCACCCGATCAAGACGAACGCATAGACGTTATGGTCCTCGTTCGCCCCTTTCTTCTCAAGCCGCAATGGATGAATGGTCTGTCGGAGCGGCTGCTCGTCAGCCATTACGTGAACAACTACGGCGGCGCTCTGCGGAGGTTGAACGCCATCCGAAGCCGCCTGGCTTCGATCGACTGGACACAGGCGCCGACGTTCGAGGTCAACGGCCTCAAGCGCGAGGAGCTGATTGCTTCCGCCTCGGTGATCCTCCATGAGGTCTATTTCGACTCGCTCGGCGGCTATGGGGACAATCCCCCGACCGGGAAAGAGGAACCGCCCGAGGAGCTCGCGCACGCACTCGAGCGGGACTTCGGCAGCTACCAGGGGTGGCGCGCGGAATTCGTGGCCATGGCCAAAGCGTTGGGCGGCGGTTCGGGTTGGGTGATCCTCGCCTGGTCGGAGCGCCTGGGCCGGCTCGTCAACCATTGGGCGGCGGATCATGCGCACAACCTGCCGGCCAGCGTCCCGGTCCTCGCAATCGACATGTACGAGCATGCCTACCACCTCGATTTCGGTGCTAAGGCGGCGGCCTATGTCGACCAGGTGATGTTGAACCTCAACTGGCAACGCATAGGTGCGCGGTATCGCCTGGCGATCGGCGCGGTCGCCGCAGAAGACCCGCTGTTCCTGCCGTACGGCGCCCCGCCGGAAAAAGACGCGCGGATTTCCGCTGAAGAACTGAAAGCCGCGCTAGCGCACGCCCCCGATCGTCGGCCGATGCTTCTGGATATCTGCCAGCCCAGGGACCTGCCACGGCGCACGGACATGCTGCCAGGCGCCCAAATGCACGCGCCAGGGGCCCTGCCGCGCTGGATCAAGGACCTGCCGCGCGACCGGCCAATCGCGGTGTATTGCATCTGCGGATTTCAGGTCAGCGGCAAAGCCGTCACCGAGCTGCGGCGTCAGGGCTTCGACGCCCGGGCGGTCGAGGGCGGGATCACCGCCTGGCACGCAATCGGCGGCGCGACCGTCCCGATGGATCTTTCCACTTATGAGGACCTGCCTCACAAGACCGGCTGAGCGCCCGGTTAACCCAGGAACATTCGCTAGTGCTAGGCTGTTCACCGCACTGGAAGGAGGCACGCCAATGATCAAGCTTGCAACCGCACTGCTTGCTTCGGCGCTCGGGTGCTCCGCCCACGCGCAGTCCATTCCCGGCAAGACCATCGAAGGCGACTGGCAGGACACCGCCAGGCGGATTCTTTTCTCCAGCAGCGCGCCGCCGGACTACAAATACGGACAGTGGTCTCCGCTCGATCAGCAGCAGACCTATCCCTCGGCGAAGCAGATCCGCCGCTCGGGAAGCGGCTTCGAGGTGGTCGACCTGCTCTACGACGACCAGGAGGCCATCAAGGTCCTGAAGGCCACGGACACCGGCATCGAGTTCACCCGCACGACCCGCTGGTCAGGCTGCTCCGCCTACCACCGCTGCGGCCTCGAAGGCGAGCGCCGGCTCCTCTGCGCGATCGAGACCAAGTGCCCTCAAGCTGGGGTCGAGCGCCTCGTCTGGCAGGGCGAAGAGCGCTATGAACGGCGCGCCGGCTGCTAGCGCACCCAGTCGCGCCCCGAGGCTCAAGGCATTCCGAGCGTCTGCCGCTAAGGGGCGCGTTTCAGCGTCCAAACCACGCCCCGGATCCGTCCATAAGACGGACCGCGGCGCCGTCGCGCTCGGCGCGATAGCACCTCCGCGTCACTTCTTTTGCCGATTCACCTTGTCGAGTCCCGCCCTCAGGCCTTTCGCGAGCTTCAACGCATCGTCGTTCGCCCAGAAGTGCATGAACAGGAGTCGCGGCTGCTCGTCGAGCATGTGGCTGTGCAACGCGGTTACCTCGATGCCGTTGTCTCGCAGCGCCTTCATCACGGCGTTCACTTCCGAAGCTACCAGCACATAGTCGCCGGTGATGGCCGCCTTGCCGCCGCCGGTGGGCTGGAAGTTGATCGCGATAGCCATGCCCATCGCAGCCGGAATGGTGGTGCCGTGCTCCTTGATGGTCTCGGCGCGCGGAATGCCGAACGCCAGGACCCCGCCGTTCGGGTTGCCTTTTGCGCCGAGTATCTTCTCGATCGCGCCGCTATCGAGGTCGATCGCCGGCTGAGATGCAGGCTTCGCTGGCGCCTCAAGCGGGGTCTTGCTTTCCTCCAGCGCGCTGCGCACACCCGCGGCGAGCTTCGCGGCATCGCCGTGCCCCATGTAGTGCATGTACATGACCTGAGGCGTTGAGCGCAACACGTGGTTATGGATCGCGGTGATCTGGAAGCCCTGGTCAAGCAGCTTTTTCATCACCGGGTTCACCTCTTCCTGGAGCAGCACGAGGTCACCCATCACCATGGCGTCCTTGCCCGCCTTCTGGAAGACGAGGTACGAGCCGAGCGCGAGCGCAGGCTTGATCTGCACGCCATCCACTGTCACGGATAAATCGCTGCGGCCGATACCAACGCGGTACACGCCTCCCGGCATCTCGGTCCCGGGTCGCCCGATAGCCTTCGCTACGGCGTCCCATTCACCTTGAGCCGATACGCCAGTGGACAAAGCAGCCGCGAGCGATGCACCCGCGATATGCAATACAGACAATTTCATTTTTGAACTCCAAGGATGGGTCACGAAATTTCCTATGTCGACGCTTGGTATTGCAACCTTTTAGTCCAGCTTCTCAGTAACCGTCTTCGTTCCCTTTGCGTTCTGCAGCACGATCGTCGCTACCGGCTTACCGTCGTTAAGCGATGGCACCGCACTTACAGCTCGATAACCCTTGTTGCTCTTGACTGCTTTCGAGACCGCAGAGCGCAAGCTCGTTTTCGCCGCCGCCATCGCCTTGTCCTGCGCCGTGGCGTGCGTCAAATCGTCGCCTTCCTTGATTTCCTCGGTTTTTGCGACCTTGCCGGTCTTGTGGTCGACAATGACTTCCGAGTATTTGCCCTTGCTCGCCGTGTATGTGGAAAGCTGGAGCGCTCCGTCCTCCAGCTCGAACTTCCCGGAGATAGGCTTGCCGCTCTTCTGAGCAGCCGCAAGGCCTTTTTCCAGCGAGACCTTCGCGCCCTGAAGCGTTTTCCAGTCAACCTCGTGATCCTCCGCTCGCGTCACACCGCTGCAGAAAATGAAGCCACTAGCAGCGACCAAAGCTTGGACAAGCAATTTCTTTGTCATGGAAATAGCCCTCGCGCAAAAGCGATAGGCAGAACTTGGACGGAATGCCGTCTTGGGAAGCCGGGAGTCTGCGGATGCCCCGACGGCGAGAATTCTAGGTTTTCACAATGGCCGCTTCAATCGAACAATGCTGACATGCAAGTAAGGAGCGGCGCATCGTTTCCCGGCACGCGGCTTGCAAGTGGGTATCCGGCGTACCGAAGCGCCTAGTCAGCCTCTTATTAGCGGATAGACCACGAGTCCCGCGATGGCGGCGAGCGCCACGATCGCGGGCTCGGGGATCTTCTTGACCTTCCACAGCAGCACAATGGTGACCGCCATGATGAGCGCCGTGGGCAAATCGGTGATCGAACGCCTGCCGAGCACCACCACGGCACCGGCGATGGTGCCGATGGCGGCGGCGGTGCAACCGTCGACGAAGGCAACGATCGCCGGCTTCTTGCCGTGCTTGCGAAAGTACGGCGCCGGGATGATGGCGAAGAGATAGCAGGGCAGGAACGTCGCGAGCGCGGCCACGGTTGCTCCCGCGAGGCCGGCGACCAGATAGCCGATGAATCCCACTGTGATCACTACCGGCCCTGGAGTAATCATCGCCACTGCAACAGCGTCGACGAATTGCCGCTCGGTTAGCCAATGGTGCTGGCTGACCACGCCGCCGTAAAGAAACGGAACGATCGCGAGGCCGCTGCCGAACACGAAGGCGCCTGCCTCGGCGAAGAAGACTCCGATTTGCGCGAGCACTGGCCAGTCGAGCGTCGACCCGACGGCGCAAACCGTGGCGGCGTGCTCGCCCAGCACAGGCAGGCCGATCACCGCGGCGTTGCCGCCCTTCGGAAACCAGCGCTTGGGCGGCGCCCTGACCAGCCACACCACAATGCCCGAGATCAGGAAAATCCAGACAACCTCGGATTCGGTGACGATGGTGAAGCCCGCGGCTACCGCAAAGATGGCCCACAACAGCTTGTCCCTGCCGATGCTCTTCGTCGTCAGCTTGTAGGCGCTGAGCGCGATGATTCCGATCACCGCGGCGCCGACGCCGTAGAACACCGCCTGCATCCAGGTCAGGCCGCCGAAGGCGAGGTAAGCCGCGCCGAGCGCCACCACCATCAGGAACGACGGCAGCACGAATGCAACGCCTCCGAGTGTCGCCCCCGTGACGCCGTAATGGACGTAACCGAGGTAGATTCCGAGCTGTGCCGCGAGAGGCCCCGGCATCAACTGCGAGAGCGCGAGACCTTCCTTGTAGTCGCCCTCGGAAATCCACTTGCGATCCTCGACCAGGTCCCGGTACATGTAGCCCACGAGCGCCACCGGTCCGCCGAATCCGATGGTGCCGAGCTTCGCCATGTACTGCACCATCTGCCATAGCGAGTAGGCGGGCGCCGGCCCGGTGCTCATCGCACCCGATACGCCAGAATGCGCGCGGGCGCGCCGTCGACCGCGGGAGCGGCGACATACAGTCGGCCCTCTTCGGGCACGAAGAGGCCTGTGCGGGCGCGCGCCGCCGTCTTCACGGTCCCGATCGGCGAATAGTGATCGGCGTCGTCCTGCTGGAAGATGTCCACGCGGCCTTCTCCGCAGATGACGTACACGCGCCTGCGCGCAGCATCGAAGAAGAGGTCGTCGGTATCGCCGCCGATCGGCACTTTGGCCACGACCTTGCCGTTGGCGGTGTCGTAGACAAGCAGCACGGCCGGCGAGCGCGCGCCGACAAAAAGACGCCGCCCCGCTTCGTCGAGCGCCATCGGAAAATTGGACCGGGCGCCGGGGACCTCCCAAGCCGCCGTAACCGCGCGCTTCGCGCGATCGACCACCACGACCTGCCGCGCGTCGGGCACGTTGATGAAGGCACGCGTGCCGTTCTTCTCGAGCTGGAATGATTCGGGATGAGCCGGCAGGCGGATGTCGGCGGCCGCCTCGCCGGAGCCCGGATCGAGCATCTGGAGCGCGCCCTTGCCGTAGCCGACCACGACTTTGCCCGCCGCTGCGTCGTAACGCAGATTGTCGGCGTCGGCGAGCTTCGCGATGCGCTTTATGGAGGCGAATGAAGTGCCGTCGAGGATGTCCACGCGGTCGCCATTGCCATTCGCCACGTACAGGCGATCCGGATCTTGCAGATAGAGCACGCCCTGCGGCTCGCCGAAACCGGGGAGGCTCTTTTCGTGGCGATGTCGCTCGACGTCGAGCACCTCGACTGTGTCGTTCCCGAGCGCCGCGACGAAGAGCCGGTGGCGTTTCAGGTCGGCCGAGAGATGGTCGATGCGCCCTTTGACGCCCGGCATCTCGATCGTTGCCACGGGCTCGAGCGGCGTTTCGCCTGCGGGATAAGCAACCGGAGTCGCCATGGCAAGCGGGAGAAGGACAAGCAGCTTTAGCGATAAGCCTGCGGATTCCATGTGTGTACCTCTTCCTTTCCTTCCTTGCACCATCTGTACAGCGCGTCGTACATCACCATGCCGTGCTTCAGCATCTCGTGGTCGTCCTGGAAGTTGCGCGACAGGCCGAGGGAGATCGCGGCGAGGCCCGGCGCCTGCGGCGCGAGATCGAGCCGCGCGGTGTCGGCGCCGCGCACGATGAGGGCGAGGTCCCTGAGCGCCGGGTCTTCGAGACGGTAATGCTTCAGGAATGCGTCGAAGCTGCAAAGCTCGCCGTCGTGGGAGAAATGGACGTCCGGGATGTCATAGGGAACCGCGTCCTTCTCCTTGGCGGCGCTCAGCACTTCCTTCGACGGCACGTACATGAACGCCGCATTCGGGTCGACGAAGCGCGCGATGAGCCACGGACAGGCGATGCGGTCGATTTTCGGCCGCTCGCGCGTGACCCAGCGCGTCGAGCCGTTGCGCGGCTTGTGGTCGAGCGCTCCCTCGGCTTCCTTCCAGCCGGCGAGTCCGCCTTCGAGATAGCGCGCCGCGATGCCCGTCTCCTGCAGCGCGGCGGCGGCCCCTTGGCTGACTTCGTGCCCGTGAACGCAGTAGACGACGACCGCGCTGGCAGCCGGCAGCGACTTCGCCCAGGCGCCCGCCTCGTCGGGCTCGCGGCGCAGCGCTCCGGAAAGCATCGCCTCGGCTTCGAGAAATGCCGGCCGGCGGCGTACGTCGATGACGATGGGTGGGTTGGCGCCGGCGATCTCGCGGCGCAGGTCCGTTGGGGAAATCGCGGTGGCTTTCATGCTCTATCCTCCTCGCTCATTCTTGTATGAAAACGCCCAGGTGAAGCCCAGCCGCAGCTCATGAACCGACTCGCCGGCGGCCTTTCCCGAGCGCAGCCCCACGTCAAAGGAAAGCCCGTCGCGCACGCGCCAAATGGCGCCGACGAGTGCCGAAGTCGTGCTGGAGCTGCCGGACACGCGCTCGGCGAACGCTTCGGCGACCGGACGCACACGCCACGAATAAGGACCCTCGAGGATCACGCCCGCGAAGCCGGCCGGCTCGTGCTCCCGCGTCCAGGAAACCGACCCGTTCAGGTGGATCGTGCCGGCGTCCCCGCGCTGGGACACGATTCCCGCGATCGACGCGCCGGTTCCGCTGTCGCCATGCTGGTCGGGAAGCAGGATGCCGTATTCCGTGGCGACGCTCGGACCCTTCTCGTCCTGCAGTATGCCGCGCCGCAGGACCTGCTTGATGAAGACGCCGTTGTCGACGAACGAGGAGCGCGGTTCTCCCGGCTCGGCGTCGAGCGCGACCTCACGCCGCGTCTCGATCACAAGCTCGTGATCGCGTGTGAGCCCGAAGTTGGCGACTACCGCCGGCGCGTCCGCGAATCGCTTTCCGCCTTGATCGAACCGCTGTACGGGTCCGAACTCCAGCTCGAACTCGCCCGCCTTGGCGACGTCCGCGTCGGTCGAATCGAACGGACGGTACGCCAATGCTGGCGCTGCATAGGCGAGTTGGATGAGGACCGCGGCAAGCATGCGGAGAACTCGGCTCATCGTGTCTTCCGCAGAGTGCCGCGCCATGTTTCCGAGCCGTTGCGCATCAGCCGCACCTGCGCGCCGCCGCGCTGCACGCGATAGCATTCTTCGGCAGCAGCGGGCTCGGTCCACTTCCAGCACCATTCGTCCCGCACGATGCGCCAGGTCCCGCGCTCCTTCCTGCCCATCTCCATGCCGCTGAACGTCGAGTCGGTCCTGAAGACGTAGGCGAAGTGCACGCCGTCGCCGAACTCGCGGTCCTGGACCAGGGCGCGCAGGTCCGCGCCCTTCACGTCGCGCCAGTTCTCCTCGCTCACCGCACACACGGGCGCGAACAGCGCGAGCAACGCGCACGGCAGGACGAGCGACAGGCCAACATGAGGAAAATTCAGAAACACGACACCCGAGCCAAGCCCTCGCTCGCCAAGGCGATAGGCGCAGAGCTTGGACGGAATGCCGTCTTGGGAATACCGGGAGTCTGCGGGTGCCCCGACCATGACAATTCTAGGTTTTCGTTATCACTGCTTCAATCCGCATGCTGACATGCAAGTAAGGAGCGACCTATCGGTTGTGTCGGGGCATGAACGTTGCCAGCCCCTGGGTATTGAGTTGACCCTGGTCTCCAAAAACGAAACCTCCCACCTGGGTATCGACCGCCTTCCGGTATGCCGCGATCGCCGCGGCGACGTCTTGCAATCCTGTCCCGGTCGAATCGAAGACGACGATTTCCGTTGCGTTCATGCGCCCCCGTCTCTTGCCGGCGACGACTTCGCCGAGCTCCGCGTGCACCTGCTCGCGTGACATGGCGCCTGCGGCGATCGCATGGTGGAGATCGCCGATCGCACAGGCCTGGTCCGTCAGATCGGTGACCACCGTCGCACTCGCCATGAGCGCGGGCTCGATTTCCTGCTTCTTTTCGCTATCCGCTCCGACCGCTGCGACGAATGTTCCCGGCTTCACCATGTCGCGAGTGATGAAGTAGCGCTGCGCAGTAGTGCAGGTCACGATGATCCGGCTCGCGGCGACGGCCTCGCCCAGGTCCGGGACCGCGCTCACCTCGATCGCGAGCTCCGCTTCCTGGCTGGTGGCGAATTGCCGGGCCTTCTCAAGATCCTGGTCGTACGCATAGACGCGCGCGGGCCTTCGAACCCGCAGCAGCGCGCGCAGCTGCGTGGCCGCCTGTCCGCCGCAACCGCAGATCAGCGCGGCGTCGCAATGCTCGGGCGCCAAGTGCATGGCCGCGACCGCCGTCGCAGCCGCTGTTCGCAGTGCGGTGATGGCCATGGAATCCATGACGGCAAGTGGCGCGCCGTTGGCAGCGTCGCAGAGGATGACGACGCCCTGGATGGTCGGCAGCCCGTGACGCTTCCCGTTCTGCGGGAAATTGGCGTTCAGCTTCGCGGCGAAATACGGCCGGTCCAGCGTGAGGAAGCTCGCCTTGACGTGGAAGCTGCCGTCTCCGGCGTGCATGCCGAGGATGCCAGGCGAGGGCACCTTGCCCTCCGCGAGCCGGCGAAATGCATCCTCGACCGCGGCGATGCAGGCCTCGGGCGTCAGCAGACGCTCCACGTCTGCGCGCGACAGGAGCATCGTCATGGCTGCTCCATCCGCACAGGATGGCCGATCGCCTTCCAGCCCGAATGCCCGCTGTTGATGTACTTCGCGTCGAAGCCCGCGTCGCGCAGCTTGATCGCGGTCTTGCAACCGACGTGGAAGCCGTACGCGCAGTACACGACCACCGGATCGGATTTGGACAGCTCGCCGATCCAATCCTGGATCAGCTCGGGATCGCGCCACTCGATCCCTTCGGCAATCTCCTGCTGGCGGGAGAAATTGTGCCGCGGCCGCGTATCGATGACCTGCACCTTCTGCCCGGACGCCATCATGGCCTTCACTTCCTCGACGCCGATGCCCTGGATATCGCCGAACTCGGGCTGCAGCCGCGGCCGGGGCGCGGGAACGCCCTGGGCGTCCTCGCAGCGCAGCTCGAGCGCCGGCCAGTCGAGGTTGCGGAAGAACGTGTCCACATAGGCCCGAGCGTTCGCTCCAAAGTCGATGTGGTAGGCATGCTCGAACATGTCCAGCGCGAGGACCGGAACGCCGCCGCTCGCCGCCGCCTGCGAGTGCTGCGAGGCGTACTGGTTGATGAATCGCCGATCGCGCGGCAGATACGTCAGCAGCACCCAGCCCGAGCCGCCGCCGAGCGCATAACCCATTGCGCGGAACTCGGCGCGCCAGCGCTCGAGCGAGCCGAAGTCGCGCGCCAGCAGCTCCGACATCTTCTTCGTCGGCTGGCCATCGCCGCCAAGGCTCGCGAAATAGAGCTCGTGCAGAAGCGTCGAGTTGAGCGCGACGAGCTCCTCGCGCTTGAGCCCGTTCACGACATGGGCCGGCGTTTTCGCGAGGTCGAGCGACTCGAGCTGCTCGGTGATCTGGTTGAGGCGCCTCAGGGCGCCGCCATAGTCGTTTTCGTAATGGCTCTCGATCAGCTTGAGCGAGAGGCCGCTCAGCGTCCACGGACGGCACTGAATCTGCTTCAGCCGATAGCGCATGTCATTCTCCTTGGGTTATCTCGCGAACGAACGCGCGACGGTTCCGATGACCCCGCCGCCGATGACCAGTGAAAGTGCCGGCAGCCGCCAGGCAATCAGCAACACGACGGTGACCAGGAGAAGGGCGCCGGTCGTGACGTCGAATACGGCGTGGGGAGCCAGACGGGCCACCGACACTGCGATTGCGCCGACCACTGCGGGGCTGATACCCCGCATCGCGGCCTTGACCCACGCCAGCCCGCGCACCCGTTCCAGAAACGGAAGGATCGAAAGCATGAGGATGAACGAGGGCAGGAAGATCGCGACCGCGGCGACCGAAGCTCCGGCGAGCCCCGCGACCTTGTAGCCGACATACGCGGCCACCATGATGATGGGCCCCGGCGTGAATTGGCTGAGGGTCAGGCACTCGAGGAACTCCTGTGCCGTGATCCACTGCAGGTGGTCGACGATCTGGCTCTGGACAAAGCCGATGATGGTCATGCCTCCGCCGAAGGTCACCGCCCCGACCTTGAGGAAGAAGAGAGCCAGCTGCCAAAGTGTGGGCTGGCTGGCGCCCTCGACGCCGGCCAACGTAGTCATCCCGGCCGGGGCAAAGTGTTCCACGGCGATCAGGAGCCCAGTGACAAGGGCCGCGACCGCGCCCGCTTTGCGGGAGTGATACAGAGCAACGCCGGCGCAGCCGGCGAGCGCGATGATTGCGGCCATCCCGACAAACGACGTTGCGGCGAGCGCCGCCGCGCTCAGCCCGACGAGCATCGAGGTCCGGTCCTTGATCGCGGCCTTGCCGAGCCGGTAGATCGCGACCGCGAACACGCCGAGGATGACCGGGCTCAGGCCATAGAAGGCGTCGCGCATCATCGGCACGCCGCCGTAGGCGGAGGCGAGCGCGCTCAGAGCCAGCATGACCACGAAGGCGGGTGCCATGAAGGCGAGGCCCGCGAGCACGCCGCCCCAGCTGCCGGCGCGTTGATGCCCGACAAAGATGCACATCTGCATGGCCGGCGCGCCGGGCAGCGCGTTGACCAGCGCCATGCCCTCGAGGAAGCGCTCCTTGCTCAGCCAGCCGCGTCGCTCCTGCACTTCGGCCTGGATCAGCCCCCAGATCGCCGCAGGACCATAGCCGAGCGCGCCGATCTTGAGGAACGCGCCGACCACTTCCAGCCGTCTCCCGATATTTGGGTTCACGTGCAGCTCCTCAATCGACCTGCATGCCCTTTTGCCGCATGGCCGCGGCCGCCTCGGGCGTTCGCAGGAACTGGATGAATGCCGTCGCGGCCGGCGAATCCTTCGCGCCGAGCGGGGTTGCCGCCACGAAACCGGTGTAGTTCTGCAGCGCGTCCGGGATGGCGACAAACTGGGCGCCCGGCTTGCCGACGATCTCGCTGACCTGGGTCAGGCCGAGCGCGCCCGGTCCTTCTGCGAGCGTGACCTCGGCAACATCGCCGCCAGCGCCGAACTTCGTCTTCGCCTTCATCTGGTCTGAAAGCCCAAGCTTTTCGATCACCCGCGCGATGTGGACGCCGGCTGCGCCGCCGCCGGCCGGGTTGGCGTAGACGACGACCTTCGCCTCGAGCAGCGTGCGCCGGAAGTCCGTGACGGTCTCGATGCGGGGCTTCGGGGTGCCCTCCGGCAAGACGATGCCGACGCCGGTCCGCGCGATCTTGATCTCGCTGCCCGGGATGATGTTCCCGTTCGCGGCCAAGGCCGCGATCGAGGCCGGCGAGGAGATGACCAGGTCGGACTTCTCCCCCGCCTTGACGCGCTCGGTGATCGCGCCCATGGTGCTGTAGCGCAGGCTTACCTTGTGGCCGGAGCCCCGCTCGAAGTCGTCGATGATTTCCTTGAACACCGCCTGCATCGAGGCGGCAGAGAGGACACGCAGCTCGTCGGCGCGAGTCTGGCCACCTCCGGCGAGCAGGCCCAAGACCACCGTTATCTTTGCGGCGTTTCCGATTCTCATAGCTGTACTCCTTCCCGTGGGAATGGAGCAGCGCTTGAGACGGAGCCGTCTTGGCCGCCGGGTGTCTGCGTCGACCCGGCCAGGGTGGTGCCCTGCTGGAGCGGCAAGGTACGCCCGGAAACCTTTGTTGTCAATGATATTACATTACTGTAATGACTATTACAGAATTAGAACGGTGAGCTCGTCGAATGCGGTACCGGAATCGGCCTTCGTCCAGAGCCCGACCGCCCGCCCTGAAGGGTGAATCGCGATAGTCGAGGAGGAGCGTGCCGTTCAGCCACGCCTGCACGCGCTCTCCCACCACGACCGCGCGTACGGTGTGCCACTGGCATCTTCCGGATTGTGTTGCGGTCGAAGCTTCGAGACGAGGCGCCGCGAGCTTGATATCAGCGGCGCTTGCCCTTATCTTGGCTTGTCTCCTGGGAGAAGCTCATGGCCAAGCCCAACGACGCGTCGATTTTCGTGCACATCGAAGCGCTGGTAGCTGAAGAGCACAAGCTGTTCGAAGCGCACGGTGAGCTGGACGCCGAGCAGCAGAAGCGCCTGGCCGAAATCAAGAGCGAGCTCGATCGCTATTGGGACCTTCTGCGCCAGCGCCGCGCCCTGCGCGAGTTCGGGCGCGATCCGTCGCAGGCGCACGAGCGCGACGCCGACACGGTGAAGAAGTACATCGGATGAGCTGTACGCGCCTCGACGCGGTGAAGACCAACCGCGCGCCTTAAGCGGCGCGTGCTCGGCAGGAACCAGAACTCTACTTAGGGCGCATGCCCGGCGTCGGTTCTATCGGCGACTTCTTTCGGGTTCCTCGTTTCGACGGGCAGAACGTTTTTCTGGAGATGGCCGGCCATTTCTCGATCGACGTAAGGCATCGGATAGCGGGTCACGGACGGCAGTCCGAGTTCGTCGGTGTGCTGCCATTTCCAGAAGCGGATCTTCGCCATTGCAGCCCTCCCCGGTTGCGGGAGCAGCAGCCTACTACAAAGTGATTGTCGTGTGGCATGTAATCCTTGGCTGTCTGCCGATGGCGACGGCCGGCCTGTACGGCACGGCCTTGGACTGACAGCTAACCGCCAATACCCGCAGCGATATCCCGCGGCGAGCTGGCTGCGGGCGTCGCGCAGAAATCCGACTGCACGCGGGTAGCGCCGTCCAGGGTCACGACGACCCGCTGCCCGGGGTGAACCCCTTGCGATTGCCTGCCGGAGAAAATCACCACGGGCCCGGCATCCAGCTGGACGACGAGCTCTTCAGCGGTTTCGGGCGCCACCTTGTGCTCGAGCGCCTCGGGATCGAAGGCATGGATATCGCGCACCAACGGGACTTCGCGCACGCTCTCCACGGTCCCCCAGCTTGAACCCGCCGGCGGCGCACAGAGATCGGGATCCGGCAGTCCGTAAGGCGAGGAAACCGTAAACGATGCCGCGACAATGAGCTGAGCGAGCGATGTCATTTTCGTGCCTCCTGGCGCACCCGCATCGGCAGAACTTTTTCCCGGCCAGGTTTCAGCGGCGAAACGGTGTCGTGGGTATTTCCCGACTGCTCGCGTCGAATTCGCTCGAACGTCTTCCGCACGTTGGTTTCGTAGCTGGGCGTGTAGCGAAACGAGGGATCGAAGATGCTCTTCATGGCAGTCTCGATCGTGCCGCTGGACCGTCTCGATCTCGTGTCTGCCCGGCACGGACGCATTTCAAACGAAACATGCAGTCCCTCGCGTAGCATGGCGGGCGTGAAGGCCGAGCGCGTCACCTTCGAAGGTAGCGACGGGCAAAGGCTGGCCGCCCGCCTGGATGCGCCGGACGAAGAGGCACGTGCCTACGCCTTGTTCGCCCACTGTTTTACGTGCGGGAAGGACGTGTTTGCGGCGGCTCGAATCGCGCAGCGGCTCACCGAGCACCGGATCGCGGTATTGCGGTTCGACTTTACCGGCCTCGGCGCGAGCGAAGGCGAGTTCGCCAATACCAATTTTTCGTCCAACGTGGATGACCTCGTCGCGGCCGCGGCGCACTTGAGGGGTGCGTACAAGGCACCCGCGCTGATGATCGGGCACAGCCTCGGCGGGACGGCAGTCCTGGCAGCGGCCCTCGAAGTGCCGGAAGCGAAGGCGGTCGTCACGATCGCGGCGCCGAGCGACCCGGCGCATGTTGCGGGACTTTTCGGCGACCACGTGCCGGACATCGAGGCGCAGGGAGAAGCCGAAGTGCTGCTGGCGGGCCGCCGGTTCACGATCAAGCGCCAGTTCCTGCGCGATGTCGCCGAGCAGAACCTCGCGTCGAAGGTCGCCCGGCTGCGGCGGGCGCTTCTCGTCATGCATTCTCCGAGCGATACGACGGTCGATATCGCGAACGCGACCCGCATCTTCACGGCCGCGAAGCATCCCAAGAGCTTTGTCGGCCTCGAGCGCGCCGATCACCTTCTCAGCGACAGGGCCGACGCGGTCTACGCGGCGAACGTCATCGCCGCATGGGCCGAACCCTATGCCTCGACTGTAATGTTCTAGCGTGGGCTCCGACGAAGTACCCTGTGGGTTTCCGCAGACGGCGTCCGCGAACAGCTTGGGGGTTCGCGGCGTCGGACCGTGTCAGCCCCGGCGTTGTGAGGAAGAGGCATGCGAAAGTTCAGCAAGGATCGCGAGGCGATCTCAAGGCTGTCTCCGGAGCAGTATCGCATTACGCAGCAAAGCGGAACCGAGGTCCCCGGGACCGGAGAGTATCTGGACAACAAGGAGCCGGGGATCTACGTCGACATCGTGTCAGGCGAGCCGCTGTTTGCCTCGTCCGACAAGTACGACTCGGGCTGCGGCTGGCCGAGCTTCACCAAGCCGATCGAGCCGGCCAACGTCAACGAGCTGCGGGACACCACGCACGGCATGGTGCGCACCGAGGTGCGCTCAGCCCACGGCGACAGCCATCTGGGGCATGTCTTTGACGACGGCCCGGAGGATCGCGGCGGATTGCGCTATTGCATCAATTCGGCTTCCCTGCGGTTCATCCATCGCGACGATATGGAGGCCGAGGGGTATGGGGCGTACCTGAACCAGGTGGAGGATGTCCGATGACCGAAGAGCGCGCGGTTCTCGCCGGCGGTTGCTTCTGGGGCATGCAGGAGCTGTTCCGGCGCCGTGACGGCGTTCTTTCGACGCGCGTGGGCTACACGGGCGGCGACCGACCCAATGCCACCTATCGCAATCATGGCGGGCACGCCGAAGCCATCGATATCATTTTCGATCCCGCCCGCCTCAGCTATCGACAGGTCCTCGAGTTCTTTTTCCAGATCCACGATCCGAGCACGCCGAATCGCCAGGGAAACGACATCGGATCGAGCTATCGCTCGGCGATCTTCTATACCAGCGAGGAGCAGAAGCGCGTTGCGGAAGACACCATAGCCGACGTCGATGCTTCAGGCTTGTGGCCCGGCAAGGTCGTGACCGGAGTGGTTCCGGCAGGCGAGTTCTGGGAG
>Ga0075423_10000328_pt1 | contig 36677 bp, 13 predicted proteins | sample SoiMethybrSBSTD2_FD_80114 | JGI IMG/M metagenome (GOLD analysis project Ga0075423, IMG submission 80114) | Bulk soil microbial communities from a Populus tree surrounding site in Tennessee, USA - Soil MetaG P. TD hybrid SBSTD2 | ecosystem: Environmental > Terrestrial > Soil > Tree plantation...
GGTCTGGCGCAGGACCGGCGTCTCCGCATCGTCGGACGCGATCTCGATCTGGGCGCGCTGGAGCCCGAGCGCGCCCGCGTCGAACGTCACATCGAGGGCGAATGTCTGGCCCGGCGCCAGGACCAGCGGGTGGCCGGGGCCGAAGCCGGCCGGCCCACCGACGGCGAACTGCGCGGCCGCCTCGCCGGTAACACTCACGGCCGTGACGGTCAGGGGGCCGCCTCCGATGTTGCGCACGGTGAGCAGATCGCCGACCGTCCGCGGCGCGGCGCCGAGGGCGAGCCCGCCGACATTGTTCTGCGCCGGTGCGCCCGTGCGGGGGTCGCGCGCCAGCTCGGTGGCGATCCGGCCGCCCGCGGTGAGGCCGTCGCCCGCCAGCGCGAGCGTGAATGCCTCTCGGGGCGCGTCGCTGCCGATGCTCAGGCTGTCGGTGAGGGCGCCCGCCGCGGCGGGGTCGAAGACGAGGTCGACCGCAACGCTCTCGCCGATGTCCAGCACAGTGCCGGTGGGGCTCGGCCCTACGAGCGAGAACCCCTTGCCGCCGTCCGCGAAGGCGAGCGTGCCGATGGTCAACGGCGCCAGGCCGACGTTCGTGAGCGTCAGGGTGGTCGTGGCGGCCGCGCCGCCCGTCCCATCCGCCAGCACCGTCCCCGCGGCCAGGAGGTCGCCGGTGAAGAGGTCGTCGTCACCGACGCTCACGCCGAGCGCCGGCAGCTCGTCCACCGCCGGTCCCTCGCGGATGCCGACCGTGTTGTCCTTCAGGTTGAAGTTCTTGCGATACATCTTGATGGCGCTGGCGAGGGCGCCCGGAGCCTCCGGCGCGAGGCCGATCGCGGCGCGGAGGGTGTCGCGATTGACATCCGCGAACTTGAGGTCGAGGTCGTTCCCGTCGCCCGCCCGCATGATGTCGTCGGGCGGAAGGTTCACGGACGTGGTGCCCAGGTCCACGTAGGCCTCGTTGAGACCGAAGGTGTGGCCGAGCTCGTGGCTCACCGTCGACGCGACGAACTTCGTGAACGTTGTCTTGTTGTTCCAGTCGGTGGCGTGGCGATCGAAGCTGAGGGTGATCGTGTTGGCCACCGACTCGTTCAGCGTCTCGGCGAACATGAACTCCTTCGCGACGTCGGGCAGCGTGGGATTCAGGAGCGCCTGCTTGAGCCGGTCGGCGTCGACATCGCGCTGGTCGGCGAACCCGTACACGAGTCGGCCGTTGACGGGCACCACCGACTGCCACCCGACGTTGACGCCTCCGCCGTTGTCCACCACCACGTAGCCGGTGAAGCCGTCATTGACGGGCGCGAAGTCCTCCCGAACCGCGTCGACGAGCCGCTGGCCGGCCAGGTGAATGATCTGCTCGCGCTCGGCGAGCTGCGCGGGGGTCAACGGGCCCCCGTTGAGGAACGGCGACCCCGCGCCCAGCGTATCGATGAAGGCCTGGGAAGCCTGCAGGACGCCCGGGGTGTTGTTGAAGTGCGTCGCGTCGTCGAGATAGAAGCCGATCGCGTTCTCGAACTCGCTCCGGTTGGGACTGATGACCGCCGGGAGCACTGCCGTGCCGCGCACGGTTACCCGCTCGGGCAGGCCCTCGTTGCCGACCGTGACCAAGGCGCTGGTGCTGAGGGGACCCGCCTGAATGGGGTCGAAGAACCATGTGGTGGCGCCTTCCCCGAACAGGGGGCCGTCGAGGCCGAGATTGAAGGGGCCGGCTCCGAGAACGGTCGTGGTCACCTCCACCGGCAGGTGATAGTCGACCTGCTTGCCCCGCGCGAAGTCCCCCGGCCCGTCGACCAGCGTCTTCAGGAACACGGCGGCCTCGCCGGCGGGATCCACGACGGGAACGTACCGGGCGATCGCGAACGTCTTGTTGAACTTGGGCACGTCGGGGGCGTTGCTGGCGAATGCGGTCACGTGCACGTTGACCGCGTAGAGCTGATCCGCCGTGAAGGTCTTGAGCAGCGGCGCGAAATCCTTCATGTCGACTTCGATCTGCTCCGTCTGCCCGGGCAGCAGCACGAGCGACATGGACTCGAGTCCTTCGAGGAATGCGCCGGCCGGCCCGTCGACGTCAATGTCGACCACGAGCGGCGTCGCTTGAACGTTGATGATCGCGCACGGGGCGGCCGTCGGTGCGATGGGCTGGGCGGCGTTCGCGAACGAGAGGGAGAAGACTCCGTCGTCGCGCGTGAACAGCTGGTTGTTCAGCCCCGAGAATACTGGCTTCGGGGGGATCTCGATGGTCGCCGAGACCGGCGGGCAGGGCGGTCCAATCGGGCCCACGTTCGGCACGAGCAGGTGGAAGCACGCGGCGAGGGCGGACAAGGGGTTCGGACTCCAGGTGATGACGAGCTCGCCTTCGGGCTGGTCTTGCTGCACGAGATCTCCGGCGGCCCGGTCCCTCGCGTGGAGCGGCGAACCGCCGGGAGCGACCACCGTGGCGGTGCCGTCCTGGACGAGGTGCCCAGTGGCGGGATCGAAGCTCAGTACCATGAACTCGGTACCCAGCGGCGCTCCGGACACGTTGGGGAACGTCGCCCGGAACGGGGCGGCGAGGTCGGTCGCACCCCGAAGCTGGGTGGTGAACGCGAACGTGGGCGCGGGCAAGGCCGGCGGCAGGAATGGCGCGAGCGTTCCCGGCGGCACGACGCTCATCACCACCTGCGCGGTCGCCACTGGCTGACCGTCCCGCCCCAGCAGCCCTCCGGCTGGAATCTCGAGGGTGAACTGCTGGCGCTGCTCCTCGGTCAGCCCGGGCGCGCCCCCCGGCGGCAGCGTGAGGACCGTCGTCGCGCTCGTGTCGACCGTCTGGACGACCTCGCTGGCCAGCCTCGGCATGTAGATCGTGCCGAGCACGTTATCGGCCCCAACCGTCATCCGAACGTCCGCCGTCAGCTCGGGATACGTGAACCCCGCCGGGGCGGCCGCGGTTTCTCCGCGCAGGGCGAGCGTCACCGGGCCGCCCGGCACGGCGTCGAAGTGGAAGGAGCCGTCGGCCCCGGTGAGGACGAAGTCGTCCTCCAGTCCGCGGACGAAGATCTTGGCGCCGACGACGGGGGTGAGGACCACATCATCGGCAGTCCCGAGCTTGCCGTCGAGCCCGGGCAGCGTATCGTCGCCGGTCAACGGAACCAGGTCCGGACCGGCGTCGGCCAGCCGCCCCGAGAGCGTCGTCCCTGGCAGGGCCACCGTGCTGAGCGTGGTGAAGTCGAAGGTGAGCGCGCCGCCCGGAGTGCCGTCGCCGTCGGCGTCGAGCTGCTCACCGTCGGCAGCGGCGCGAATCGCCGAGCCGTCGACCGTCACGTGCGCCGCGGTGCCGCCCGGCATGGGCCCGCCGAAGAACAGTCGGGCGAAGAGGCCGCTCGGGTCCACCACCACGGTGGCGGGGAGGGCCGTGCCGGCGGCGGCGGCGAAGAAGGTGGAGCCCGTGAGCGTGGCCGGGTCCACGGCCTCCGAGAAGACGATCTTCGGGTGCACTCCGATCCCGACACCGTCGGCGCCGTCGAGCGGTGTGTGCTCGGCCAGTGTGAACGGCGCCTCTGCCGCCGCGAGCCGTGTGAGGGTCAGCGTGAACTCGCTCTGGTTGCCGGCGAGATCGGTGGCCCGCGCCGTGAACGGATTCGCGCCGAGGGCGAGAGCGACGTCGCCGAAGGCGAAGACGCCGGCGCCGTCCGCCGGCGTGACATCACCGGTCTCGAGGAGGGTGACCTCGGCGCCGGCCTCTGTCTGGCCGTCCAGGTTCACGCTCGCGAGCGTCGTCGCCTGATCCCCCGCGGGCGGCGTGTCGGAATCCGGGTCGAGGTCGAACGCGGGTACCGCCGGCGCCTTCGTGTCGAGCATGAACGACAGGCTCAGGATCGGCGAGGTGTTGCCGGCCGCGTCGGTGGCGACGAGGTGGAGCGTGTGGTCGCCCTCGGCGAGCGGGCCTCCGTTGATCACGGCAAGGGCTGCCGCGTCGAGGGTGAAGGCGCCACCCGGCCCGAGGCTCGGCAGCACGTCGGTGAATGCCCCCTCGGGTGTGCCGTCGAGGCCCGCGCGGAAGGCGGCCACGGCGCCGGCATCGGTCACCGTGCCGCTCACCGTGGGATCGAACGTGATCCCGTCGGCATCGTCGCGGCCCGTGTCGTTCGCCAAGGCCGCGCTGACGTCCGGCGCCTCGCCGTCGCCGGTCTCGGGCACCGCCTCCACCGCCGTGGTGAAGGTGAAGCGGATGCGGAGGGGGTCGGCGAATTTGAGAAGAATGTTGTCGACCGAGGCGCCGGGGACGAGGTCGTCGTCGGGCAACGACACCTCGACGAACGGATCGCCCTCCTCGGTCTGGCCGTCGGCGTTGGCGAGAGTGACGGCCCCGGCCGACGTGATACCCGTGATCACGAGCCGCATGGGAGCCTGCAGCGTCTCGTCGGCGGACACGTTGGTGATGGTCGCGCGGGAATCGAAGGTGCCGGTCGCGCGATCGAGGACGAGGCCGGAGAGCGTCACGTCGACGAGCTCATCGACGTTGACGGGGCTCGCAGCCGTAACCGAGACAATGGTCGCGGGTTCGAGCGGCTCGACCAGCGCGGGGAGGGTCGAAGCAAGGAAGGGATCGCTCAGGAGCAGAGCGTCTGCCGAGAGGAGGAACCGACCTTCCAGGGGCTCGAAGACGAGCGGCGAGCGGCGACGCGCGCACCGCCGACGTTGCAGATCGCGAGCCCGCCGGCGCAGGCGCTCGCGCGCGAAGAAGAGCAGGGCCAAGCTCACTCGAACCTCCTGCTCACGGCCCTTCGAACGGCCGCTCGCGAAGGCTTCGACACGAGACTCGAGCGTGCCTAGGGAACACCTCGCCGGCGGCCCAAGTCAAGCATCATCCGACGTCTTGGGGGTGAGCACATGGCCGAGAACCAAAGATCAGCGTCATCGCGATGATTGCGGCTCGTGTAAATCTGAGGTGGAGGGAATTTCTTCGATACTCCGCGAAGCGACTGCGACCCGGCGACCCTGGAGGAGCGACGGTAAGACGTGGAGCGCGCCCGTTAGGTCGTGGGCTCTACACGTTCCGAACAAACTCTCGCTGTGGAGGGGTTGCCGTCAGGCTCGCGTCAGCTCCTCTTCCTCGAAGTTCCACGTGAGCCGCTGGGCCGCGAGGAGGGCCAGCTCAACCGGTCCTTCGCCATCCGCCTCCGGACGTCCATTCCCCGCCGGCCGCCCACCGAGCTCGAAGGACAGCAGCGAGATGAGCGGGGCGCGGCCCGCCTCCCATACCCTCGGGGATCCCTGCGGTGCATCCGCCGGCAGCGGCGGCGCTCCCCAGTCCACCGCGAGGCGCGCGGGCTCTGCGGGGCCGACGAGAAGGCCCTGGCCGCGGCCCTCGGGCGCCGTGACCCCCGCCAGGTCGACGGCGCGGTGCACTGCCGCCTCTGACGCGCGCCCGTTGTCGGGGGCGAGCGTCGAGGCCATCACGCCTCCCTCCTCGTGCGCGAACCCCAGCACGTGGCCGAGCTCGTGCTCCATCACCTCGAGGAGGTCCATGCGACCGGCGGGCACCGGCGATCCGAGAAACCAGCCATAGCCCGCGCCGTCGGCGTCGATCAGGATATCCTGCCCCCGCGCCTGCCCGAGCAGCCCGTCCGGCAGGTCGGTGACGGAGACCCGTACACCGGCCAGCGCCGCGAGGCGGGGGTCGGCGCCCAATCGGACGATCCAGTCGTGCGCCGCCGCGGAGAGGACAGAGTCGAGCTGAGCGGGCGCCAGAACCGACGGGGCCCCCGCGGGACCGGCCGGGGCCGCTGCAGCCTCCAGGTTGCCACCACTCGGGGGAGCCAGGCCGGCGTCGTCGGTCTTGACCGTCACGCTGTCGAAGCTCGCCGCGCCGCCGGTGGCCAGGAGCCCGAACCCGCCGTCGACGGTGACACCGTTGAACGCCGCACCCAGCACGGCCTGGCCGTTCAGGGTCACGCTGACGGTGGAGCCCTTGAGGGTCGCCGCGAGCGTATAGTCCACCCCGGCGTCGATCCGATTTGAGACCACCACGTCCTTGACCCAGGCGCCGTTGCGATAATGGCCGACGACGACCTGGTCGGCGGGCGCATCGATCGCCACGAACTTGAAGTCGTCCGGCGAGTAGAAGTCGAAGACGAAGCCGGCCCGGCCCTGCGTATTCACCACGGTCGAGAGGTCCAGGCGCGAGTTGGCGCCGAGCTGGGTCACCCCGAGGTTCATCAGCCGGTAGGCCGTCGCCCCCCCGAGGGGCGTGCCGACATACCGCCCTCCAGTCACGGTCCACGACCCGGCCGTCTCGCCGGTGAACCGGTCCGCGACCCCATCCGCGAAGTCCTCGGTGCTCTGGAAGGTCGTCGCCGGCGCCACCTGCACGGTGACGTTGTCGAACGCCCCCCGGGCCTGGTCCGACCCCACGCCCAGCAGACCCCAGTTCAGCCCATACGCATAGCCCGCGACGACGCGGGGCTGGAACGTGAACGTCAAGGAGGCAGTGTTGTTCACGCTGATCGTCGCGACCAACCCGTTGACGGCCAGCGTCATGTTGTAGAAGGTATCCGGCTTGGCCAGGAACGGCGTCTGCTTGTCCATCACCCAGCCCGCTGACGTGCGATGGCCGATCACGAGCTTGTTGAGCGAGATGTCGATGCCCGCGAACTTGAAGTCGGTCTTGCTGACGTAGTCAAAGACCAGGAAGGCATCGGCCTTCCAGCCCGCGGTGGGCTTGATGACCTTGATCGTCGCGAGCATCTCGTAGTACGTCGGCAGGGCTTCGCCGATCCCGTAGACAGCGACCGCGTCGCCCTGGGGCGAGTTCGCGGCGACCTGCAGGACCCCGCCCGATACCGAGAACTTCCCGGAGTCGACGAAGAAGCCCTGCAGCTGCCCATCGTTGAAGCTCGACGTGCGCAGCACGTCGCGCTTGCCGCCGGGCAGATTGCCGGCCTGGGGATCGCTCGGCGCACCCGTCTGGTCGTGCCAGTCGAAGTCCTGCTGCCGGACGAGGCCGAGCTCGCCGAAGGGCTCCCCGTTGCGCGCGGGATCCGCGCCCGTGTCTGCCGCCCGGGTGAGATCGACCCCGTCGCTCGCGGACAGCGCGTAGAGGAACTCCGCGAGCTGGGGCTGAAGGGTGCGGCTCACCGTGGCCATGCCGAACGGCGCGAAGGGCACGAGGTAGCTGTTGAACTCGCCGACCCAGTCGATAAGCCGGTCGCCGCCCGTATTGGCGATCAGAATGTCGCGCCCTGCCCCGCCGAAGGCGCGGTCCTCGTAGCTGGGGTCGGTGTCGGGTATGGTATTGAGCCCGCCATTGGTCGACAGGTCGTCGTCCGCCTGGAGGAGATCGTTGCCGTACCCGCCGTAGAGATCGTCGCGGCCCGTCCCGCCCACGATCCAGTCGTTGCCGACGTCGCCGAACATCTTGTCGTCGCCGTCGGTCCTCTTCTTCGGGTTCGACGTCGATCGCGAGTCGAAGGGCGCGGCGGCGTCGGCGGCGGGGACGTTGAGGAAGAATTCCAGCGTCTGGCCGCCCGAGTTCAGCGTGATCTTCTTGAGCGGGTTGTACTCGTCGTAGAGGAGGAACTCCCCCGCGCGCGTCCGCTGCTCGGGGTGCTGGCCATCTACGTCCACCGGGTTGAAGGCGAGCATGCCGCCGACGTTGACGGGCGTGTCGTAACCCGTGAGCACGATGGTGCCGTCGGCGAGCTTTGTCGCCGCGAGGATCAGCGCCTCGGCGCCGGACATGGCATCGTCGCCGCCGCCACCGTGCATCGAGTCGTTGCCGAGCCCGCCGTAGAGAACGTCGTCGCCGCCCAGGTCGAAGGGCTCGAGGTCGACGGCCTTCCGGAGCTGGCCGGCCACATTGATGGTCGCCTGCTGGATGCTGCCGGGCGTAGAGATCGCCAGGTTGAGCTGCGACGCGGGGAGCGCGGCGACACCGGCGAGGGGCTCGGCGAGGCCATTGCGGCTGGTGATCACCTTGCCGTCATCGCCGAGCACGGCATCATCGCCCGTGCCCCCGGAGGCCCAGTCATTACCGGCGCCGCCGAGCACATCATCGTCCTGGCCCTCGCCGTAGAGGACGTCGTTGCCCGTCACGCCCCATAGCGAGTCGTCGCCCGCCTCGCCGTGGATCAGGTCGCCGGCGCCGCGATCGCCGGCGCCTGTTGCCCCGGGCGTGTAGTCGAGGAGATCCACGGCGCGGGGAATGATCCGCAGCCCGCCCAAATAGTTATCGTAGTTGTAGATCAGGAAGGCGGCGGTGGGGACGGCGTTCGTGCCGACGATCCGGAAGATCCGCCCGTTGTCGCCGATGATGACATCGGCGTCCCGGGCATGGCCGCCGTTCGTGAGGTCGCCGAGATGGTTCCGCCCCGTCTCGGTGCCGGCGCCGCCGAAGATCACGTCTGCACCATCCGGGCGGAGGGCGGCGGTCGTCAGGCCGAAGAGGTCGGAGCTGCCGCCGAGGATATCGTCCTGGCCGAAGTCGCCGAAGATCAGGTCGGCCCCGCCATTGCCCTCGATGTAGTCGTCGCCGTCCGAGGCCGCGCCGATCGAGGGGTTCAAGACCCCGTTGGCAAAGCTGATGATCTCGGCCGTCGAGGCATCGCCCTGGATGAGATCGTCGCCGAGCTGACCCAGCACGGTGTCGTTCTGGGCGCCGCCCGCCATGGTGTCGTTGCCGAAGGTGCCGGGCGCCGGCGCGTCCGAGTGGTCGAAGAGGATGATGTCACGGCCCACCGCACCGGTCGGGTTGGCTTGGGACGCACCGGTAACACCGGCTGCCCCCGCGGCGCCGTACAGGGTCGTGCCGCTCAGGGCCCGCACGAGCGGGCTCACGGTGTCGAGTCGGCGGATGATCGAGGCATTGTCACCCGCAAGGGCGTCATTGCCCGCGCCCCCGTCCATGACGTCGCCGGCATCCGAGCCGCCCGGCACGTTGTGGCCGCCGATCAGGTCGTCGTCGTCGGCCTCGCCGAGGAGGAGGTCGCCGGCCTGCCCGCCGAGAATCGTGTCGCGACCGCTGTCGCCGTGCACCTCGTCGGCCGCCCCACCGTCGAGGGCCCCGGTGTCGACCGAAAAGAAGTTGCGATCCGCGGGCAGGTCGAGGTCCACCTTGCCATGGTCGCCGAAGAGCAGGTCGTCGCCGTTGCCGCCGTGGATGGTCTCGCCCGCCGTTCCGCCCATGACGGTGTCGTTGCCGTCCTGGCCCTCGAGGATGTCGCTGGCGCCGAGGGTGGGATTGGTGGTCGTGATGAGGTCGAGGTCGAGAAGGGACGGATCGCCGATCACGTAATCGAGGAGACCATTGTCGCCGAGGATGACATCGGCCTCGGTCCCGCCTTGCACGCTGTCCCCGCCGAAGCCGCCGAGCAGCGTGTCCGCACCTTGGCCGCCCGTGATCGTGTCGTCGCCTCCGTTGCCGGGGAACGTGGTCGCGATGCGCTGGATGCGCTCGAGACTGTCGCGGGTGATCCGCCCATTGTCGCCCAGAGCGATGTCGTCGCCGTCGCCGCCCGTGAGGCTATCGCCGTCCCCGGGGGCGGCACTGGAATTATCGAGACCGCCCGAGCCACCGACCAGGATGTCCGCGCCGCCGCCGCCCGTGATGGTGTCACGCCCGCCGATGGTGGGATCGGTGGAGAAGATGTCGTTGGCGTCCGCGGTGCCGTCGGCGCGGGCCACGACGCCGTTGTCACCGAGAAGGATGTCGGGCGCAGCGTCGGGCCCCCCGTCGATCGTGTCGTCGCCGTCGCCGCCGAGGGCGATGTCGAAGGCGGTCCCGCCGGTGATGAGGTCGTTACCGCCCGAGCCGGCAGTGGTAGCGATGCGGGTGACGAGCCCACTCGCGAGGCTGACCACGCCGTTGTCGCCCAGGATGATGTCGGCCCCCGCGCTACCGTCGATCGTGTCCGCGCCGTCGCCGCCGAGCAAGGTGTCGGCGCCGCCGCTGCCGAAGATCAGGTCGTTGCCGCCGGAGTCGGCCACCGCGGAGTGCAGGGCCTCGATCTTGCCGGCGTCCTTGGTGCCCTGGTCGCCGACGATGACGTCGTTGCCCGTCCCCGCCGCGGCGTCGCCCACGAGGAGGTCGCCGAAGCCACCTCCGAAGATGACGTCGTTGCCCTCGCCACCGAAGACGAGGTCGACGCCCGCCCCGCCGGAACTCGTGGTCTGAACGAAGCGCGTGCCCGCGCTGATCGTGCCGTTGTCGCCGAGGATCACGTCGTCGCCCGCATCACCGAACATGAAGTCGCCGACGTCCAGGCCGCCCTCGGCCTGGCTCAGTGCGCCCAGGCCACCGATCATGTCGTCGGCGCCTGCGCCTCCGAAGACGAAGTCGAACCCGGCCCCGCCCTCCAGGGAGTCCTGATCGTCCTGGCCGCTGACGATGTCGCCGCCCTGCCCGCCCACGAGCGTGTCGTTCTGGGTGCCGCCCTCGAGGGTGTCGTCGCCGCCCTGGCCGTACAGGAGATCCGCGCCGGCGCCGCCCACCAGCGAGTCGTTACCTGCGCCGCCGATCAGGGTGACCGAACCGATGATGCCGTTGTCACCGAGGAGGACGTCGTCGCCCTCTTCTCCGAACACGGTGTCGCCGGCGTCGGGGTCGGCCGCCGCGGCGGTCGAGCTGCCGCCGATGAGCCGGTCGTTGCCCACACCCCCGAAGATCACGTCGCTGTCGGCGCCGCCCTCGATCGAGTCGTTCCCGCCCTGCCCGAACATCCGGTCAGATCCGGCGCCGCCGAGCATCGTGTCATTGCCCGGAGCCGCACTGCCGCCGGGGACGACCTGCCCGTCCGGGGCGATCGACGCCACGTCGCCGGCCATCACGTCCTTGCCGCCCTGGCCCCACATGCGATCGGCGCCGTCGCCGCCGATCACGGTGTCGTCCCCGTCGGTGCCCGCGCCCAGGGTGACCTGGCCCGAAGCTACGGTTGCGTTGTCGCCGGCCAGGATGTCCGCGTCCTCGTCGCCGAAGAGCCGGTCGGCCTGGTCGCCGCCGATCAGGATGTCCTGGCCGAACCCGCCGCCGAGCGTATCGGTGCCGGCGCCTCCGAGGATGGAGTCGTTGTCGGCCTCGCCGAAGAGCGCGTCATTGCCCGCACCCCCCTCGATCGTGTCGTTGCCCGTGTCGCCCGCCGCGGTATCGTTGTCGGCGCCGCCCTCCAGCCGGTCATTCCCGGCGCCGCCGCCGAGGAAGTCGTTCTGGGCGCCTCCCCGTAGCACATCGTCGCCGGCCTCGCCCTGGAGCAGATCGTCTGCGGCGCCGCCCTCGAGCGTGTCTTTGCCCCCGCGGCCGATGAGAGTGTCCGCGCCGTTCTCGCCGAAGAGCTGGTCGTCACCGCCACCGCCACCGAGGGTGTCGTCCCCCTCGCCGCCGTGGAAGATGACAGGCTTGCCGATCCGACCATCCACCAGGATGGAGTCGTTGCCCGCTTTCGGGTCGCCCTCGATGCGGGCGACCGCGGAGAGGAGGAACTCCTGGGTCTGGCCGAAGGCCTTGACGAGAATCTTGTCGTCGGCGGCGGCGGGGGTGCCGTGGTCGTCCAGGACGAGAAGGTAGACCTCGTTGGTCTCCCCCTGCCCGACCGTGCCACGCAGTCCCGCCGTGTCGCCGACATTGAGCCGCAGCACATCACCCGTGAGGGTGGCCAGGTTCGGGTTTGCCACCGGCTCGCACTCGTTGGTGAGGTCGTGGAGCACCTCGTGGGCGATCACGAACTTTTTCTCGAAGAGGGTGATCGTGCCGATGAGGGCGTCAACCTCGACCTTGACGGTGACGTCGAGGCCCGCGTCGATGCTGCCGGCGACATCGAACACGCAGAGCGGGTCGTCGAGGAGCTGGGCGGCGATCTCGTCGAAGCGGACCCGCCCGTCGTGGTTCGGGTCGTTGAGGTTTGCGTCGATGGTGGCGGTGATGCCGCCGAATACCTTGGCCTTGAACACGAGCAGGGAGGCCTCCGCGAAGGCGCCGAAGTTGCCCTTGATGGAGATCTCCGGTAGGTCGGCGCCGCTCGGGCCGAGGTCCTTGATGTAGAAGCCCTTGGTGAAGATGTACTCGGGATGATCGGTATGCTTGACGAACTCCGTGAGCCCTTCGGTGTCGAACCCGAAGAAGAAGTCGGCGAAGATATCGATCTGGCCACCGATCCCGACCGTGAGGGGCCCGAACGACGGCGCGATGTCGAGGCCGCTCTGGGGGAGCTTGGCATGGAGGTCCAGCGGCGGGGGGTCGAACGTGACCAGGTCCACCGTCTTGCCCAGGATGAGATCGAAGGCCGACAGTGGGTTGTCGAACAGCGGGAAGTGCAGGCCCCGCGTGCGCAGGTTCTCGAGGCTGTTGGGGTTGTCGGGGTCGAAGAGATTGTCGACGGCGGCCGCGAAGGGTGTGCCCGCGGCCATGTCCTTGAGCTCGTCCCGGACCGAGGTGTAGAGGTCCGCGACCAGCTCGACGATGTTGGGGCTCAGGCCGGTGAGGTCCGCCAAGGTCCGGACGTCCGGGTCGCTCGGCCCGTTCAGGTTGAAGCTTCCGAGGTCGAGGAAGGTGTTCCCCGCGTCGAGATGGATGTCGAGGACCTGGTCGGCGACCTCGAGGGCGATCTGCACCGGCTTGAGGAACGGGAAGACGTCGCCGGCGAGTTTCGCCAGCGTGACTGGGCCCTTGCCGACGAGATCCGCCAAGTCGGAGACGACCGGGATGGGCTCGGTGAGGAAATTGATAACGGGAGCGACCGGGTCGAGCACGTCATGGATGCCCTTGACGATGGGACCGACGAACGTGTCGAAGAAGTCGCCCAGACGGAGCTGGACGTCGTTGAAGGCGATGAAGGGGACGCCGCCGCCCACCCCGGTGATGGGGCTGAACGACCAGTCCAAGGCGAACTGGGCCCGCAGCGACGGGTAGTCGGAGTCGGGGTTGCCCTGGGCATCCACCTTGTCGTCGAAGGTCAGGTCGAGCTGGAGGTTGATGTCCGCGGTGGCGGTGAGCGATGCCGTCAGCAAGTTGCCGCTGGTGGCCTCGCCGGTGCCGAGCTCGCCGAACGTGACCCTTCCCCCGTCGCCGGCCGCTCCGCCGATGTCGATGGCGAAGCTGCCCTCGAACAGGCTCGAGCGGACCCCGTCAATATCTAGGTCGGCGGCCCGATGGTTCGGGTCGCCGTTGACCGGATAGTTGTTCGCCAGGTTGTTGTCGGCGTCCTCGTCCGTCACCGTGAGGGTCAGGAAGGCCAGCGTCCCCCGGGCCTTGAAGTCGGGCAGCAGGACGTTGAAGAAGAGATCCATCTCCTTCGGGGCGCTGGTGTCGAGGTAGAAGCCGTCGGCGCGGCTGACCCCGAAGGTGATATCCCAGTCGAAGCCGACCAGGATCGTGATCTTCGAGCCGGGCGCCACCGAGAGCTTCAGCGCCGGGATGCCGATGTCGAAGTCGACCGGGACGTTGATCTCGGCGATGGTCTGGTGGAGCTTCAGGTGGAACCTGGCCTCGTCGCTCGTGTTGACCGGCAGCAGGATGTCCTCTTTGCTGATTCCGGCCACACCGTCGAGCTCACCCAGCAGCTTGAGGCCGGCAGGGCCGAGGGCGGAGAGCAAGGCTTCACGGACGAGGTCCGCGGTGTCGCTGCCGGCTGGATCCAACTTGGCGTGCAGCGCGTTGGTGACGTCATCCCGCATGCCCTCGATGAACTGGGCAGCGTCGGCCAGGTTGTCGCCGACAAGCGGAAGGCCGTGGGCGAGGTCGGAGTCGAGGGCGTCCTGCAGCATGGCGAGCAGGCGGTCGAACCCCTCGATGGTGCTGCCGAGGTTGTCATTGACGACCACCGCGGCCACCGGGGCCTGCAGATCGGGCGTGGTCACCGCCGTCGTGTTGGCGATGTCGCCGAGATCACCGATGGTGAGGTGGAGCTGGTTGGCCGGCGGCGCGCCCCCGAGCGGCGTGCTGGCGGTCGGCGAGAAGAGGGGCAGCGTCGCGTCGACCTTGCCGGTGACGGCCAGGGTTGCCAGCGCGGCGACCACCTCGCCGGGCAGGTAGCGATTGTCGGCTTCGTCGGCGAGCGTGACCTTGAACGTGGCGGGGTCCGTCGTGCCTCCCGCTCCGTCCTTGTCGAGGGTGACCGTGCCGTTCTTGATGAACAGCACGACGGGACCGGCCGCGGTGGAGAAGTCGAGGCCGGTGGCGGTGATGCGAGCGCCCACGCTCAGCGCCGTCGTGTCGTACAGGAAGGGCGCGGGCGTCGCCGGCGTGGCTAGGTCGATCCCGAGATCGAGCGCGAACGTCGAGGAGAGCGCGGCCTGGACATTGCCGTTCGCCCCATTGCCGATCACGTTCGACAGAGCCTGGAGCTTGGGCTCGCTGGGGACGAGGCTCGCCAGATCGAGGTTCAGCGGCCGGACCACGAGCGCGCTCGTGAGCACGTCCAGGTCGATCCGCAGCGCCTTGGCCGCGGCATCGTAGGCGACCTTGACCGACGGGTCGTCGCCCGCGGGCAGGCCGAGGGCGTCCTCGATCGCGTCCTCGAGCTCCTGCACCGTATCCACCGGATTCGCGGCGATGGCGGCGCGCGCCTGGCTGAAGGGGCTCACGAGGTTGAGGAGCTGCGCCAGCGGCACATCGACCAGCGGCAGGTCCGCCTGGCTGAGCCCGGACAGCCCGGCGAGGACGCCGAGGGGTCCCGCCGCGGCTTGGAGGGCCGCGGTCACGTCCGCGAAGTCCAGGGCGGCGAAGCCGGCCATCGGCATGGCGGCGGCGTTGAAAGACACCGTCGCCGCGCCGAGGCTCCCGGCGTCGGCGATGGTCACGGTGAGGACCGGCGCGGCGCCCAGGGTGAGGAAGCCGTTGGTGCCGACATTCGCGAGGGTGAGGCTGCCGGTGCCATCGACGGTGGAGCTCGCCAGCGCCGCCGGATTCGCCACGCCCGCGGCGAGGTCGAAGAGGCTCACTCGGGCGGCCGCTGTCGTCGGATCGTGCAGCGCTACTTCGACGGTCGGGCTCACGGTGCCCGAGCCATTGCTGCTGGTGAAGCCGAGGAAGCCGAGGCGACCGGAGAGCGGCAGCGAGGTGAACGAGAGAGTGAGCGCCGCGTCGAGGGCGGCGTCCTCGACGAAGAATCGCTTGACGAGAGTATCGCCCGGCCCGGCGGGCGGAGATAGCTTGATGCCGAAGTCCAGCTCGAAGGTAGCCGTGCCGCTCATGCCAACGTCGTCGGCGCTCACCAGGTCTGCGAGCGGCCCGAGGTCGGCGCTGAAGTCGGTCTTCACGGTAGCGGAGACGGGCTTGCTGACCTTGACGTGGTAGCTGAGCGCATCGGTCGTGGGGTCGTAATCTGCGTCGATCTGCGCCGCCGTGAGGCCGAACAGCGTGGCGAGTTTGGCCCCGAGGGCCTGGGCGCTGTCGAAGGTCGGAACGCTCTGGGCATCCTCGAGGCCGGCCAGCTTGGTGGCCAGGGCGGCGGACGGGTCGAGGAAACCGGACAGGAGGATGGGGTCGCCGACCGCGTCCTGGACGAGGGGCACCGCGACGTCGAATACCCCGGTGCCTCCGACGAGGCCTAGAGTGCCGGTCAGCTGGTCCAGGAGGGCCACGATGTCGGCGGGGGTGGCGTTCCTGAAGTTCTGGAGCTCGCCCAGCTCGGCCGCCGGCGTCACGCTGGGGCCAACGCCGTCGAACACCGCCGCGTCCGCGAGGATGATGGCGGGAAGGCTGCCGTCCTCGGTCGTGAAGCTGCCGAGGGTGGCTGCCACCGGCAACGTGCCCGACAGGGCGCCGGTCGCAGTCACCGAAACGAGGTCGCTGATCGCTGTCCCGGCCAGCTCTCCCCGGGTCACGTTGCCGTCGGGGTCGGCGTCGGGATTGTGCAACACCACGCTGAGGTCGGCGTCGAGATCGATCGTCGCGTCCTCGACGGACAGGTCCAGCAGGCCAATCTGCGCGTCGAAGTCGAGCAAGGACTCGTGCACGTCGGCGTTCGCCGTGAAGCTCTGCACTCGCATGAAGAAGACGGGGTCCGTGCCGAGGACCGGGGGCGGCGTCAGATCGAGGCCGAACGAAAACGCCAGGGCCATCTTCGCGGTGAGGTCCACCTTGGCGTCTGTGGGGTCGACGGTCAGGCCGAGAGCATTGGCGCCCGGCCCCAGTGCGAGCGGGACATCGGCGGTCGTGTGGGTCGCCTGGAAGTTCAGCGTGAAGCCGACCTCGTCGGCAGAGACGGAGGCCGTCACGGCGCCCACCGTCTCGGTCAGCCCGTCGAGTACCGTCTGGAGCCCGCCGACGGTCGCGGTGCTTGGATTGGCCGCGAAGTAGTCGCTCACGGGCTTGAGCAGTTTCACCTCGAGCAGCTCGTCGACGTCCAGGGCGGCGCCGAGCGAGAGATTGACCGCAGGCAGGAGGGCGGCGAACTCGGCATGGTTCTCGACCTGACCACCCCATGCGGCCACTTGGGTGAGCCCGGCGACCAGCTCGGTCTGCTGGAGTGCCGTGATGAGCGTCGGGTCGCCGGCCAGAAGCAGGCGGCTCTCGAGCGGCTCGAAGAGCAGGCGGCGGGCCCGACGGAGCGACCGCTTCGGGCGGCGGGCCGGCGAACGGCGACGGGGGTGCTTGGCGTAGAACAGCTCGGCAAGACTCATGATCGATTCCTCCGAACCGGGTCCGCTATCAAAGGCAACCTTTCATGGACGGTCGAAGCCCGAGCAGGGTAGAGCAGGAGTTGTGCCGATAGATCAGCTCGCAAAGAATCAATATCTTGTACGTGAACGATCAGAAGGAATCGCGAGTGGCCGCCGGCGGGTTTCCGCCACCTTGGCGACATTCGGCCAGGCTCTACCGCGGGACCGGCGAAAATGCTAGGATTCGCCTCCACCATGACAGCGCTCCGGGGTTTGCTTGGCGAGAGTGAGGGGATCGTCGCCCTCCGCCGAGAGGTCTCGCGGCTCTTGCCTCAACTTCGCCCCGGCCACCGCACCCCCGCGATCCTGCTTTTGGGAGAGACCGGGACGGGCAAGGGCCTACTCGCCCGGCTGCTCCATCGAGAAAGCTCTCGAGCCCACGGGTCGTTCGTGGAGGTCAATTGCGCTGCCATTCCCGAGACCTTGCTCGAGGCTGAACTGTTCGGCTTCGAGCGGGGCGCCTTCACGGACGCGCGCTTCGCCAAGCCCGGCCTGGCCCAGGCAGCCCACGGCGGCACGCTCTTCCTCGATGAGGTGGGGCTACTGCCCGAGACGCTCCAGGCGAAGCTCCTGACCCTGCTCGAAGAGCGGACGGTCCGCCGCCTCGGCGGGACCCGGAGCGAGCCCGTGGACGCCCTCATCGTTGCGGCAAGCAACGGTGACCTCGGCGGCGATGTTGCTCGCGGCCGGTTCCGTCAGGATCTCTACCACCGGCTCGCCGGCCTGACCTTCACGCTGCCGCCGCTCCGGGAGCGTGGCGGCGACACCTTGACCCTGGCAAGGGTGTTCCTCGCTCGTAGCTGCGCGGACCACGGGCTGGCTCCAAAGACCCTGAGCGACGCCGCCGCCGCCGCGCTGCTCGCCCATCCGTGGCCGGGGAACGTGCGTGAGCTCGCCAACCTCATGGAGCGCACCGCGCTCCTTCGTGAGGAGGCGATCATCACCGCCGCGCACCTGAACCTGCCGCCGCCCCCGGCGGTCGGCCCCGTCGCCCAGGGAACCGAAGCCGGCCCGCGGGCCACCCCCCTGCGCGCATCGCTCGAGCGCCTGCGACGCGCGCACGTGCTCGAGGCGCTGCGCACCGCGGGCGACAATGTTTCCCGCGCCGCCGAGCAGCTCGGCATCCCTCGTTCGACCTTGCGATATCACCTTGAGCGGCTCGGCCTCGGCCCGCGCGCGACGCCCCGCCAGCGTCCTCCGCTCGCTGCCGAGCCGCGATCAGACGTGACGTCGCCGCTTCCGTCCGCCACCGGGCCGGGCCCGGTCCGCTGGGAAGTGCGGCAGCTCGCGCTCCTGCTGGTCATGATCGAGCCGCGATCGTCGAGCGGGTCGGCGTTTGCCACCGCTCCGAGCCTCGAGCTGCTCGCCGACAAGGCCCAGAGTTTCGGCGGGCGCGTGGAGCAGCTCACGGCGGCGGGCTTGCTGCTCGTCTTCGGGCTCGAGACCCTGGAGGACGCCGCGGCGCGCGCCGCCTATGCCGCCATGGCCATGCGACGGGCACTGGAGCCCGGCCGCGAGGGCGAGGCCGTCGCCGGCATACGGCTCGCGCTCCACGTCGAACGCCTGCCCGTGGCCAGCGCCAACGGAAGCGTGCGGATCGACCTCGACGCCAAGCGGGAAGCGCTCGGCGTGCTCGAGACGATGGTCCGGCAGGTCGAGCCGGGCACCGTCGTGCTCAGCGAAGCGATGGCGCCCTTCCTGAGCCGCCGCTACCACCTCGAGAGCCTCGGGCTCGACCTCGGGCGGCACGGGCCTGCCTACCGCGCGCTCGGCCCCGAGCGGGCGGTCTTCCCACCCGCCGCGATGGCCCCCTTCGTGGGACGCGAGCGGGAGCTCGCGATCCTGCGTGACCTGCTCGTGCGCGCCCGCGAGCGCGCGCAGATGGTGAGCATCGTCGGCGAGGCCGGGATCGGCAAGTCGCGGCTGCTCCACGAGCTGCGGGAGTCCATCGGCGGATCGCCGATCACCTATCTCGAAGGCCGGTGCGCACCCTACGCCGTCCACGTCCCATACTTTCCGATCCGCGCGCTGCTGCGCCAGCTCTGCCGGCTCGGCGATCGGGACCCCGAGGCGGTGGTCGCGGAGCGTCTCGCGACCATCACGGCGGAGCTCACGATGCAGCCCGCCGACCATCATCTGCTGCTCCCACTGCTCGGGATGGGCGAGCCGGCCGAGATGGACGCCACCAGCCTCCTGGTCAGCCAGAGCCGCACCTTCGATGCCCTTCGCCGGCTCGTGCTGAGCATCGCCCGCACTCGCACGGCGGTCCTCGCGATCGACGACGTCCACTGGATCGACCGCACCTCCGAGGCCTGGCTGCTCTCCCTCATGAAGGGCCTGGCCGGCGCTCCCCTGCTGATCGCGCTGACCCACCGGAACGACTACCGGCCGGGCTGGCTCGAGAAGAGCCCAGTGACCCAGATGCGCCTGGCGCCCCTGGGCCATCGGGAAAGCCAAACGCTGGTCCAGTGGACGCTGCACGCCGCGACGATCTCCGATTCGCTTGGCGATGCCATCCTGGCTCGCGCCGCGGGCAATCCGTTCTTTCTCGAGGAGCTCGCCCGCGACGCCCGCGATGTCACGCGCAGCGATCGAAGCGTCCCGGCGACCGTCCAGCAGGTGATCCAGGCCCGAATGGACCGCCTGCCCGCCGCCGGGCGCACTCTCCTCCAGACCGCTGCCGTGCTGGGTCCAGCGTTCCCCGCGGCACTGCTGGCGTCGGTGGCCGGCGTCGACTCCGCCGAGGTGGAGGCGCGCCTCAATGAGCTGGCCAGCCTGGAGTTCCTCCGCGAGCCGAGCTCTACTGAACCCACCGGATGGACCTTCACGCACAGCCTGGTCCAGGACGTGGCGTACGAGAGCCTGCCGGCGGCGGAGCGCCAGGGGCTCCACCTTGCGGCCGGCGCGGCGCTCGAGCGCCTGGCGCCCGGGGGATCGGAGACCGGCGAGCGCCTGGCCTTCCATTTCTCGCGCAGCGGCGACGCCGAGCGTGCCGTGCATCACCTCACTCGCTTCGCCGAGCAGGCCGCGCGGCGTTACGCCCGGGCCGAGGCGCTGGTGGCCCTGCACGAGGCCCTGGCGCATGTCGAGCGCCTGGCGGCCGGCCCGGAGCAGGACCGGCTCTTCCGCGAGCTCCTGCGTCGACAGCGCGAGGCGCTCTACTTCCTCGGGGACCTCCGGCGATCCACCCTCGACTTCCTCCTGCGCCAGCGGCCCCGGGTCGAACAAGCTCAGGACCCTGCTCTGGCCAGCCTCTACTACCTCTGGCTCGGCCGGATCGCGACGCCGCTCGGCGACTTCGAGCTGGCCGCGGAGGCCGCAGAGCGCGCGGTGAGCGAGGCTCGGCGCACCGGCGACGAGATGACCGTGGCCAGCGCCCAGAGCGTGCTCTCGCACGCGTACTGCTGGCTCGGGCGCGCCACCGAAGGTCTCCAGCATGGCCGCGAGGCGGCCAGCCGCCTCGAAGGCACCTCGGAGATCTATTGGCTTGGCTATGCCTGGCGCAGCGTCGCGATGAACTGCCTGCAGGTCGGCGATTTTGCTGCGACGCTGGACGCGGCGTCGCGTGCAGGCGCGGCGGGGGAGGCCATCGGCGAGTCGTTCTTCGTGTTCACCGCGGCCTGGCTTCCCGCCATCGTCTCCACGGTGACCGAGGGGCCGCGAGCGGCGATCACCGCCTGCCGCCGGCTCCTGGAACAGTCGCCAAGCGCGTTCGAGATGGCCCAGTCCGCCATGTTCCTGGGTCTGGCCTACCTCGAGGCGGGCGACGGCCCGGAGGCCGCGGCCTGGCTCTCCCCGCTGGTGGCCGAGCCCGAGCGACTGCGCCAGCGGCATGTCCGCGCCCTCTGCATGGCCTATCTCGCCGAGGCGCAGCTTCTGATGGGGTCGCTCGACCAGGCGGCGGCCCTGGCCCAGCAGGCCCTCGAGGAGACCACGGCAACCCGTTACCGCCACGCCGTCGGCTATGCGTGGCGCGCGGTCGGGCTCGTCGCCGCGGCCCGCGGCGATTACCGGGGCGCCGAGCGCGCGCTGACCGAGGCGATCGATACCTGGAAGAGCGTGCCGGCGCGCTTCGAGTTGGCCCGCACGCACATGGTCCTGGCCGAGGTCGCCGAGGCCATGGGTTCGGGGGACGCCGCGAAACGCTACCGGTCCGAGGGTGAGGCGAACTTCATCGCAATCGGTCTTCCGCCCTACCGGGGCATCGAGCGCATGGCGTTGCACCGGTCGGGTTGAGCGAGGGGGGGCGTCGCCCGCGCCTCGGTCACCGGGCGACGCGCTGGAAGAGCTCCCACAACAGCGGCGCCGTCCGATCCACGGAGTAGCGCTCCTCGACGAGCGCCCGCGCCGCCGCGCCGAGCGGGCGGTGGCCGGCCGGGTCACGCAGCACCTCCAGGGCGCGGACAGCCAGCGCGTCGGCATCGAAGAAGCCCGCCAGCAGCCCGGTGCGGTCGTCCTCGACGACCTCCCGCACTGGAGGCACGTCCGAGGCGAGGATCACACACTCACACGCCATCGCGTTCAACAGGGACCACGACAGGACGAACGGCACCGTGAGGTAGACGTGCAGGTCGGCGAGCGAGAGCACATCGACGAGCCGGTCGGGGGAGACGGTGCCGAGGAAGCGGAAGCGGGCGAGATCCGGCGACTCGGTGGCTAGCACGTGCGCCTTGAAGCTCGGCGCGCTGATGTGGCGGCGGTCGTTGCCATACGCGGAGCGCTCGCTCCCGACGACCACGAACAGCACGTCGGGCATCACGGCGGCGATGCGGTTGGCCACGCGGACGAAGATGTCGAAGCCCCGCATCGCCTCGAGCCCCCGGGCGACATAGGTCACGACCCGAGTCTCGGGGGAAATGGTCTCGTCGCCGAGGCGCCGCGGCCCCGCGCGGCGCCGCCAGAATCCGGTGTCGACGCCGTCGTGGATGACATCGACCTTGGGCTGGAACTGCGCGGGCAGCAGCCCCCACTGCCAACGGGTCGGCGTGTATCCCGCCGCGCACGCCTCGAGGTCCAGGAGGATCATCGCATTGCGAGCGTGGGCCCGCAGGTAGTCGATCTCCTCGGGAGGGAACTCCGGACGGAAGTCCATGTCCGTTCCGTGTGGCCGGTAGAAGTACTCGAAGTGATTTACGATCGGGCACGCGTAGAGCTCGCGCAGGAACAAGGTGGTGCCGAACCCGCTATGGCCCACGATCAGGTCGGGCCGCAGCTCGGGGACGGCCTTACACGCTTCCCAGACGCCGTGCGCGCTCCACACGGCGTTCTCGAAGGTCCGGGAGCAGTAGTGCGTCGACCGGGTCGCGCCTCCCCGCGCCGTGTACGTGAGCCGCCGCACGCCGGGGAGGCTCCCCCGTCCGGTGCGGGAGAGGAAGACGCAATCGAGGTCGTCGCGGCGGGCGAGGCGGCTCAGCAGCGGGCCGAACTGCGCAGGAAAGTTCGGATGCACGAAGAGGATTTGCATGTCGCCGCCGCTGCGGAGGGCGCCGCCGCCGGGGGACCCGGGAGCCCCCCGGCGCGCGATCAGCTGCCGGCGGGCGCCGGCTCGGTCGGCAAAGCGCCGAACCGCGTCTCGTGCTGCTTGACCACGTTGTCGAGGAGCGCGGCGAGCCGCTTGGCGGCGAAGGGGGACAGGATCACGCGGTCGGTAAGCTGCACCGTGACCTCGGCCTGCCCGGCCCGCCAAGCCTGATTCATCCCGAAGAGCAGGACCACCTCTTCGCGGGTACTGGCGACATTGCAGAAATTGGCGTAGCTCGACTTCAGATTCGAATCGTCCCACTTGATGGCGAGCTGCTGGGACTGGCCGGCCGCGGGGGCGGCGGCGGCGCGACTGGGTGGCGGCTGCTCAGGCATTACGGATCTCCTTTCGACGCATGAATGGGTTGCGGCCGCGGGGCCCCTGCGGAGGCCCGGCAAGCGAAGGGACAATACCATCGGTGTCGGGCCGGCGGCGCTACCGCGCGGGGCGTTCTCCTTCGCGCCCGCCGGCTCCGAAGCGCGCCTTGCACTTGAGGCCGGCGGGGAGCCGGTTGTCCGGGTTGGGCATTTCGAGGCGGACGCCGAAGGTGCCGCTGGCGGCGTCGACGACCCGATCGACCACGGTCACCGAGGCCTCATGGGGCGTGTTCATGGGAGCCTCGGGGAACACCGTGGCCCGGGACCCCACGCCGATCCGGCCGAGCATGGCGACCGGGACGAAGACCTCGACCCGCAGGGGATCGATCCGGGCGAGCTTGAGGATGGGGGCCCTGTCGACCAGCTCCCCCGGGGACAGCAGTCGGTCGGTGACGATGCCGGTGAAGGGGCTCCGTATCGTCCGGAGCGCCAGGGCGGCCTCCGCTCGTTCGAGCTCGAGCCGGGCCACGCGGATATTCTCCTGCACCTCGAGGACACCGTACTCGGCCAGTATCTTGGCCGTCTCCGCCTCGTCCATCTCCTTGAGGGGGACCAGCTCCTTCTTGTACATGTCCACTGTCCGGTCGTAGCGCCGCACGCCGAACTCGAGTCGCACCTGGCTCGACTTCACCGCCGACTCCTGGTCGACCTTCGAGCGCGCGACCGCGACGGCCGCCCGCTCCATGCTGGCCTCGAGCTGGACCACCACGGTCCCCCCGTGGACCAGGTCGCCTCGGTCCACCGCCACCCGCTCGATATAGCCGGGCACCGGGGAGCTGATGGCGACGGTCTCTCGGGGCTGGATGAGGCAGTCGAGATCCGCGCCGGCCGCCCTCGCCGCCGTCACCACCGCGAGCCCGAGGCCTAAGCCGAGCCCCCCGACGTTACGTGTCCAGGTCATACCCTCCGTCTCCCTCCCCCTTGACGTTGTCGCGCATTCATTCGCTCGGGCCCGAGAAGGCCAGCGCGGAGTCCATCTGCTCGTCGAAGCGGAGCAAATCCCGCCGCATGCGGCCATGGGCCCGCTCGGCCGCGCGCTGGGCTCCGCGCACGGCGAGCGCGGCGAGGCGGCTCGGCCGGCTCGCCGCTCGCCCGAGCGGCGCCGCCAGCCGCCGCCAAGCTCCGCCATAGGTCGCCACGAGATCGTCCTCCAGCGAGACGAGGGCCTCGGCGCTGCCCGGGTCTCCCTGTCGCCCGCATCGGCCGAAGAGCTGGCGGTCGATCCGCCGGGCGTCGTGACGCTCGGTGGCGATCACGTGGAGGCCCCCGCGCTCGGGCACGCCGGGCGCGAGACGTATGTCGGTGCCGCGCCCCGCCATGTTGGTGGCGACCGTGATGCGCCCCGGCTGCCCCGCCTCGGCGATGATCTGCGCCTCCTCGAGGTCCTGCCGCGCATTGAGCACGCGATGCGGCAACCCGGACGCGGTCAGGCGCGCCGACAACTCCTCGGAAGCCGCCACCGAGCGGGTTCCCACCAGCACCGGCCGCCCCGCGCCATGCAGGGCTCGCACGCGCTCCACCACGGCGGCCCAGCGGGCCTCCGCCGAGACGTACACGCGCTCGCGCAAGATCACGCGCCGAGACGGCCGGTTGGTCGGCACCCGAAGCACCGGCAGCCCGTAGACCGTCCAGAGCTCGCCCGCCACCTCGCGGGCGGTGCCGGTCATCCCCGCCAACCGCAGATATCGGCGGAAGAAGCGCTGGTAGCTGATCCGCGCCAGCGTGTCGTGGTGCGCCGTCACCGCCACCCCCTCCTTCACCTCGATGAGCTGATGGAGGCCGCGTTCCCACGAGCGGTCCGGCATGAGCCGTCCCGTGTATTCATCGATGATCTGCACGCGGTCGTCCTGCACGAGGTAGTGCCGGTCCTTGTGGAAGAGCTGCCGGGCCACCACCGCCTGACGCGCCAGCTCCTCGCGTCGCAGACGCCCCGACCAGACGCCGCCGATCGGGGCGGCCAGCACGTCGAGCCGCGCCAGGCCCTGCTCGGTGAGCTGGACGTTGCGCTGAGCCGCGTCGACGGTGAAGTCCACCTCGGGGACGAGCTGGTCGGCCAGCTTCATCGCGGTCTCGTAGAGCCGCTGCTCCGCCGAGCTGCCCTGCCCGGAGATGATGAGGGGGGTGCGCCCCTCGTCGACCAGTACGCTGTCGGCCTCGTCCACGATGGCGAAATGCAGCCCCCGCAGGACGAGCCGCTCCGCCCGCGCCCCTCCACCCACCAGACGCTCGAGCTGAAGCTGGAGGCGGCTCGGCCGCCCCCGGAGCACGATGCGGTCCCGGAGATAGTCGAACGCCAGCTCCTTGTTGGTGCAGTAGGTCACGTCGCAGCCATACGCCTGACGGCGCTCGGCCGGGGCCATCCCATGAACGACCGTCCCCACCTGGATGCCCAGCGCCCGGTAGATGGGGCCCATCCACTCGGCGTCACGAGAGGCCAGGTAGTCGTTCACGGTCACGATGTGCACGGGAATGCCGGCGAGGGCAGCCGCCGAGGCGGCCAGGGTAGCGGTGAGCGTCTTGCCCTCCCCGGTGTCCATCTCGGCGACCATCCCCGCCAGCAGCACCTGGCCCCCGATGAGCTGTACGTCGAAGTGACGCTGCTCGAGCGTGCGCCAGGCGGCCTCACGCACGAGGGCGAAGACACGGGCCACCAGGTCTTCCGCGAAGCCGTCGCGGCGAAGAGCCGGCCGCAGAGCCTGGGCCGTCTCGAGGAGGGCGTGGTCGGACAGCCCGTCCAGGGCGCGCCCGTGTTCGGCCACGCGTGGGACGAGCCGCTGGGCCCGGATCCCCCGCTGGCGCACCCATCGGGCGACCGGGCCGGTCAGCCGCGCCGCAAGCCGGTCGAGCGTTCCCGGAGGCCGCTCCAGCCGCTCGGGATAGGCGCCGGTGGGGAAGGCCAGGCGGCCGGTCACGCTAGACATTGAACCGCGCGAGGAAGAGCTGTCGGGTTGCGAAGTACCACTGGACCAGCAGGGGCTCCCGGCCATGGTCGAAGCGGACATAGGCTCGCCCCCCGATATTGAGGAAGCGCGACTTGACCGGCAGCTCCAGATCGACCTGGAACACGCGCTCGATGGCCGTCACGCCGCGCTGGTCGCGCGGGTCCACCGCTATCTGGCCGCCCCCGGCCGCCCCCAGTGCCGTCGTGGGCAACTGCTCAGAGGCGCCCGGCACCGCCCGAAGAATGACGGCCGGCACCGCCTCGTCCAGGCGCTCGGCCAGCCGGACGTCCACGCGCGTCGTGCGCTGATGGACCAGGTCGATGGCGGCCTGCGGCACCACGGTGCGCACCGTGACCGAGTCCGACTCGACCGAATAGCCGAGCAGCTCGCCCTTGTGAACGAAGCGGCCGGGCAGGTCCTCGGGGACCGCCACCACAAAGGTCCCGGCGGCGGCGGAGCGAACGGTGAGGTCGGCCATGCGCTGCCGCATCTCGCCGATCTGCTGGGTGACGTAGGCCAGCTCCTCGCGGATGATGTCCGCCCGAGCTCGATCGGCGGCCCATTGCTCGTCATAGCGGGCCAGCACCTCGGCGCGTCGCGCCTCCAGCTCCGCCATCCGTGCTGCCGGCACGGGATCCCGCAGCTCGATCACCGCCTGTCCCAGGGTGACCCGAGCCCCGGGCTGCACCAGCACGCGCGCGATGAAGCCATCCGCAGAGGCACGGATCAGGGCCTCCTCCGGCACCCAGATCACGCCCTCCGATCGGCTGCGAAAGGGCACCGGAACCAGCCCGAGCCCCCCGCCGACCAGGGCGATCAGGACGACCGTCACCGTGATCGCCCGCAGACGCACGGTCCGGAGGCGGAGGCTCGTCGCGAGGTAGACGAACCCCTTGCCCATGGGAACGAGAATCCAGCCGATGGCGCCCACCGCCGCGAACACCACGGCGAGGAGGAAAAGCTTCTCTCCGAGAAACAGCATGATCGCGACGACCACGAAGATCCGGTAGACGAAGGACGCCACCGAGTAGAGGACGAACCAGACCCGCTCCCCGGGCGTCGATGGCGCGGGCTCGGCTCCCCGTCGACCGAACAGGTAGCGCTCGCACAGGTAGCCGAGGTAGCGGGTGCCCCGCGCGCGGAGATTGGGGATCTCCAGAAAGTCGGCCAGCATGTAGTAGCCGTCGTACCGGAGCAAGGGGTTCGCGTTGAAGAGGATGGTGGAGAGCCCGGCGATCAGGATGGCGTTGTAGGCCAGCATGCGGACCAGGCCCGTCTCCGCCAGGAGCCAGATGAGGAGCGCGCCGGTGGCCAGGGCCAGCTCCACCGCCATGCCCGCGCCGCCCACCACGATGCGCTGCCACTTGCCCCGGAAGCTCGACGCCCCCGAGGCGTCCACGTAGGGGACGGGCGTGACCACGAGCAGCATCAGACCGATCTCGTGCACCTCGCCGCCGAACGCCTTCACCGCCATGCCGTGTCCCAGCTCGTGCAGGGCCTTGATGAGCGGGAAGAGCAGGACGAGCACGAGAATGCTCTTCGGGGCGAGGATACGGTCCAGGAGGTCGTGAGTGAGGTCATGCCAGTGCACGGCCGCCAGCACCACGCCCACGCCCACCCACACGAACCACAGGACGGCGCCCGTCGGCGAGAACAGCGCCCGGGCGAGCGGGGCGAGCGGCCGAAGGATCCGCTCGGCATCCATCAGCGGGAAGCGCCAGGAGAAGATGCTGGCCACCCGGCCCAGGAGTCGGCGCCGCTCCTGCTTCTCGTGCCGCTCGAACAGCTCGGCGGCGTCCGGCGGGACATCGCACTGGAGGGCGTCGGCGGCGTGGAGCTGGGCGAGGAGCTGGATGACGTCGTCCTGGGTAGGCGTCTCATCTCCCAGGCGCGCGCATGCCGCGTCCCAGAGCTCCTGCACCGTGCGCTCGCCATTCATGAGCCCGATGAGCAAGTAGGCCGCGGGGGAGAATCGATGGTGGCGGTCGCTGGCACGATCCTGCAGGACGTACCAGATCTCGTCCCGGTATCGGTGGCGGTGAATCCGCGCGTGGCCGACCAGCTGAGGCCGCAGCCCAGCCACGCGGTACCAGGAGCTGCTGAAGAGGGGACCGGGGGTGCTCACGGCAGCCAGGTCCACGCGGTGAGTCGCGCCCAGTCGATTACGGGGCGGAGCCAGATCCAAGCCAGCAGGCGCCGGCCCACCTCGATCTTGCCGACTCCTTCGAGGCCCGGCCTAAGGCGTGCCGACGAATTCTCGTCCAGTCGCGCCTCCACCCGGAAGTAGTTGCGGCCGTCCTTGGCCGTCGAGACGGGGGTGATCTTCGCCACCGTGAAGGGAATGGGGTCGGCGGGCGATGCCGAGAGAAGAAGCTGGCCGCGCCCCCCGACCGTCACGTCACCGATGTCCCGCTCATCGACCTGCAGCACCACGCGATACGCTTCGAGCGGCGCCACCTCGAAGAGGACCTGCCCCCGCTCGACCGGCGAACCCAGGGACTGGCTCAGGTCGCCGGTCACCACCACGCCGTCGAACTCGGCGAGCACGCGGGTGCGCCGGAGCTGATCGTCGATCAACGACATCTGCGCCTGGGCCTGCTGGATCTGTGCGATGGCGATGCCGATGCCGGCCGCGTTCCGGCCCGCCAGGGCCTGGTCCCGCTGGCGGGAGAACTGCTCCTGCTGGCTCGCCCACCGGGCGCGCTCCAGCCGCAGCTCCCGATCGTCGAGCACCGCCAGCACGCGCCCCTTCTCGATCACATCACCGGCGCGCACCGGTGCCTCGCGGAGGTATCCATTGAAGGGGGCGACGGCGGCCCGCCTCGTGGAGGCCTCCATCACCATGCGCGCCGATACCCGGTAGTCGCCCTGGGCGTAGGCGAGGAACGCGATGGCGGCAATCACCGCCGCGGTGGCCACCTTGAGGCCGATATGGCGCGGGCCGAACAGGCTGAGCAGCCAGTGGCGGAGCGAGTCCACGGTCTTAGTCACCAGCCAGCGGTCGTCGCGCCGCCGCATCTCCAGCACCGGCCCCACCGCCGCCGCCACGGCCTCGCAGAGGGCGATGGCGTCGCCGTCGAAGGGGCGATCGGCGGGGCGCTCGAGGGTGAGCGCCCCGACGGCCCGCTCGCCCTCGGCAAGGGGAATGGTGCAGACGGCGCCGGCGCCATGCAGGGCGGTCAGCTCCTCGTGGGCCCGCACGATCCGGACCGGCACGCCCTTCGGCTCCGGGTACACCACCGTAGCCTGCTGGTCGATGGCCTCGTCCATCGCCATCCCGATGGCGCGGACGACGTTCGACTGTCGGCCAAAGTGAGCGGCGTGGGACACGGCGCGCACGCGCGCGCGACCGCGCGACACGAATCCCACGCTCACCCGCTCGCAATGCAGCCGCGTGGACAGCGCGGTGGCAAAGGCCGTGAACGCCCCCTGCGCGCTCGGTGCGGCGAGCACGGTGCCCATCAGGTCGAGCACGGCCTGGAGGCGCTCTCTGGCAAGGCCGGCGTCACCCGTCTCCCGCCGGTCCACCATCAGCTCGAGCCATGCCGAGCCCCACTGGAGCTGGCGCATGGCCGCGAGGAGCTCGGCCTCCGGACGCGCGGTGAGGTCTAGGGCGACGACCCCGTAGATCTTCCCCTGGCCTTGTATGGGATAGGCGACGTCGTAACGCTCGCTCGGGGGTGCTCCATCCTCCCCCGGCACCCGCCGGTGCATAATCTGCCCGCGCCGCTCGGCCAGCGCCCGCTCGACGGCCTCGGCGAGATGGGTCACCCCGCGCGGGCGCTCGGGCCAGAAGGCGGCGGCGGAGAATGGGCCGATGCCGGGCGGCCCGGTGACGATGACGGCGTTGCTGACCCCCGGGACCATCTCGCACTGGATCGCCAGCCAAGTCCGATAGAAGGTCTCCGGCGTGGCCGCGACCGCAAAGGCGTCCCAGAGCGCCTGCTCGTCGGAGGGGGCGCGGCCGCCCGCTGGCTCCCGCGCGGGGGAGGCGGCGGCCGCGGGGTCAGGCCGGCGTGGCCGGTCCATCGGCATCCTCCGCTCGCTCGTGACCCCCCTGTTCCCGTGGTGACAATGCCATCAGAAAGGGTAGCACGGAGCCGCTCGTGCGAACCATAGGGCCGCCGCGACCCATGCCCGCGAGGTGGATGGCGCCCGCAAGCTGCGCGGGTTCTCGACGGCACCATGAGCGTCACTGAGAGGGTCGGCTATGACCAAGGCTATCGATGACGACCTTGGGAAGAATGAGGCCCGAATTCATCGCCAAAATGATCGTGATGGCGGTCATGCCGTCAGCGATCGTTGCTGCCAAGAGCTCCAGGGTCGTATTCGAGCCGCTGCTGAGCATCACTAGGCCGCTCGTCACTCTGAAGAGGAGGACGCCGGGAATCATCGACACCACTGCGGCAAAGCCGATGGCCGTGAACGGCATGTGCCAACGACGAGCGACCGGGGTGAGGATCACGCCGACGGCGAGGCAGGCTAGGAATGTGCCGGTCGCTGCACCAAAGCCAGCGGCAAGTGCCCACCACCTCAGCGCATGAGCGAGCATCCCGACGGCGATCGGCCAACCCAGCATTCGCAGAGGCGTCGAGAAGAAGATGCTGAACGCGGCGACAGCGACACCGGCGGCGATCATGTCGAACCAGAGGGCCACCGCTCTGCCGGGCTCGCCCACTGGCAAGGATACGCGAAGAAGTCCCAGGCCGAGGAGCAGTCCGGCTGAGATCGCCAGAATGACAAGGCCGGCGTACACCAGGCGTGAGGCTCCGAGATGGATGCGCGCCGCGGCGAGGTCCATCATGCCATTGAGCACGTGTGGCCCCGGCACCAGAATCATGCAGGGGCAAACGGCAACGAGGCGCAGCGGAGAGCTGAGGTCATCCCGTACCGCCAGCGCGCCAATGATACCGGCGAGCAGTGCCGCGCAGAGCGGCTGCAGTAGGACGTTCGTGCTGTATCGGCCAATGGCGCGACGCAAAACCGCTCCACCTGCCGCGCTGACGGCGATGAGCGCGACTGCGGCGAGATGCCGAACTCCAAACAGCACCGCCACCGCATCAGCGCCCGCCGCGGCGGCGAGCGCAAACAGCCAGGTCGGAGCCGGCGGCGTCCGGAAGATCTCGCCGATCGCCGCCCTGACGGCAGCTGGCGCAACCCGGCCCGCCTCGAGGTCGTCGACGACCCGCATGGCGGAGGCCACACGATGCATGTCGACGCCGGTTGGAGCGGCCGCCCTGACCGAGACGAGCCTGGCATCGCCGTCTTCGGCCTCGAGTTGCAACTCGCCCCAGCGCGGAAGAATGCCGGCGCGCAGATTCAGAGTGTTACCGAGCCGCTCGGCTGCCGCCACGGTCTCGTCCGTGGATTGGCCATTGACATGCAACACCTGGGCGAAGTCGAGAACGAGCTCCGACCGTTCCTGCAACGTCATGCCCACGCAATCCTCGCAAACGAGTGGCACGAGCGGGTCCTGTTAATCCCGACCTCTCGCTCGGCGCCTCTCCGCGCTACGAGCAACGCAGGCGGTCTCTGATCGCGTTGGCGGCAATGACCAGCCGGTTCGCCTGAGGCACCGGAATCAGATTGCCCGTGTTGGCTCGGACCGTGTCCGTAAAGGACCCGATCTGGTTGCGAGCGGGTAAGAGGCTGCCCGCAACGATGGCGGCGCGCGCATTTTGCAGGGGGTTCTTGAAGGCCTTCTCGATGTCCGCAGGCAGGCGCAGCTTCTCGACGGCAACCAGGAGGGTGTCGATCTGCTTCGTCACCGGGCGTGGGATGAAGGCGAGGGACAACGGTAAGTAGAGCCCGCCGCTCCCCATCGGAACGAAGACCTCGATGAACGCCCCGGTGTTCCCGTCGTAGCGGCGAACCGCGGCGGCGGCCGGGTCGAAGAAAATGGGCGCACTGGTGACATACAGGTCGCCGTCCGGGCCGAATACGAGGCCATACGCATCCTTCAGCCCGCCACTTTCCGGGACGAAGGCGTCGATGAACGCCCCATTATTTCCGTCGTACCGGAGGACCGCCTTTCGACCCGCCACGTACAGGTTCCCATCCGGGCCGAAGACCAGGCCCGACGCGTTGTCCAGGCCGCCGCTGCCGGCCGGCACGAAGGCGCCAAGGAACGCTCCCGTCTCGCCGTGATAGCGAAGGACCTGGCCTTTGGCGAAATCCGTCACGTACAGGTTGCCGTCCGGGCCAAAGACCAGGCTATTGGGGAAATCCAGCCCACCGCTCCCGCTCGGCACGAAGGCGTCGACGAAAGCCCCCGTGCTTCCTTGGTACCGGAGCACCCCGCCGTGAGTGTCCCGGCTCGTCACGTACAGGCTACAATCCGGGCCGAAAGTCAGCCCGGTGGGATTGGAGAGTCCGCCGCTTCCCGACGGAACGAAGACGTCGACGAACACCCCCGTCCTTCCGTCGTAACGGAGCACCCCGAGGGTGTCCGCCGAAAAAGCGGTGGTGCTCGTGACGTACACCTTGCCATCCGGGCCGAAGACCATCTCCCACGGTAACCCTAGCCCGCCACTGCCGGCCGGCACGAAGATACCGAGGGGGGCTCCCGTGCTCCCGTTGTAGCGATGAATCGCCCGGGTATATCCACTGACCACCAGCAATCTCGTCGCACATCCGGAGATCGAGACCAGGATGGCCGTGGCCCAGATGACCAGAGCGACGAACGCGTATGGTCTCCGGAAAGTCATATCGCGCTCCTCTCGGCCCGCGGCTCCCGAAAGGGACGCCGGCGGTGAGCGGCTCGGCGAGGAGGCTGACCCTGATGCCGGAGATGAACGCCCGCCGGATGACCAGCTCGAACTTCGTGGGCTGCTCCACGTCCGGTTCGTGCTGGCATCGCGCTCTCGCGACTCGTCAGTCAGTTCGTCCTGCGACAGCTTGCCGTGAAGGCTGGCCCCTGACGGCATTCTATATGTTTTGCGGGACCACCAGGCCGGCCGATGCCCTTGCCGGTTGACGGCGAGGGTGCGCCCGCGTAGCATCCCGCTCGACGATCCCATGCGCGTAGAAATGCTCAGCCATGCTTGCCTGCTGTGCGAACGCGGGGGGCATCATTGAAAACGAAGCTGACGTTTCCTGGCCTGAAGGAACTCCTGCTACCCCTGCGGCCGAACACCGGCTCGGCGGACGACGCGGCGCTCCGGGCCCGGGCGCTCTTCCAACCGCCGAAAGGCGCCATGACGCAACGACACGGAAGCCTCGTCGACTTCCTGAGGCAGGTCAGCCTGTTCGAGGGCCTCGGCCACCGCGAGCTCGTGCACGTCGCCCGCATCATCCACGAGCGCGAGTACGCGGATGGTGAGTACGTCTGCGAGGAAGGCAAGCCCGCCGCCGCCCTGTTCGTCGTGCGGCGAGGGTTGGTCGAGGTCGTGAGGCGGGGCGCCGACGGCCAGGAGGTTCCCCTTGCCGTGCTCGAGCCGCCCGCCTCCTTCGAGGAGGCCGCGGCTATCGGGGCGGGCGTCACTCGCTGGTTCTCGGTCCGCGCGCGTGGCCCGGTGTCATTGCTGGCCCTCGGCAAGTCCGACCTCGATACGTTGATCCTCAATTTCCCGGTGGTGGCGAACAAGGTCCTCATCCACCTCGCCGAGATCATGGCCATTCGACTGCAGATGCTGATCGATGCTGAAGGCCTCGGGGAACCGGAGCGCACGCCGTGACCCGCGCCTCCAGCCCCACGCCTCCGGGCGTCGGGCTGAAGGTTGTCGTCACCGCCGTTGCCGTCGTTGTGGCCGTCTACCTGGTCTGGGCGCTGAGGAGCTTGATCGTGCCGGCGTGCGTGGGCGGTCTCTTGGCGTACATCTGTCGTCCCTTCGTGACCCGCCTCGAACGATACTGGATCCCGCGCGGCCTGGCCGTGGCGTTGCTGCTGCTCGTGTTCGCGTCGGTCGCGCTCGGCATCGTGAACAGTGTCCGCGCCGTCATGCCCACCGAAGCCGGGGCACTCGAACTGCGCGTTCGCGCGCTGTACGCGCTGAACCGTCACTACCAGACGCTGATGGGACTGGATCCGTCGTGGACGCGGGGCAATCGCGTCTACCAGCTGGCGCACCGCGAGCTGGATCCGTTGATGGATCGTGTGCGTGAAGCGCTCGCCCTTACAACCGATGAGCGCGCTCAGTTCGTCGCCTCACGCGAGCGGGGCACCGAAGCGGCATCAGCGCGATCGAATCGGCAGCTCGACGAGGAGCGCGCGAACACGCGAGTGCTCGAGATGCGTGCGCCCGGGCGCGCCGAATCGGCGACACCAACGTCCACGGGTCCACCGTCCAGTCCCGCACCGACAACCGGAGCGGCGAGCACGCCCACCGGGCTCGGCGACATCCTCTCGGCGTGGGTGATCGCGCCGGTGATCTTCCTGTTCCTGTTGTGGGATACGGGAGACATCAAGCGCGGTCTGCTCAAAGCCGTCCCGAATCGGCTCTTCGAGCCCGCGCTCGCCGTGCTGGCCGATGTCGACCAGGCGCTCGGAAGCTACGTGCGCGGCATCTTCCTCGAGTGCTGCTCGCTTGGCCTGACCGTGATCGTGTTCATCACCATCGTCGGTGTCCCGCTCAGGTGGGCGATCGCGATCGGGATCTTCACCGGCCTTAGCAACGTCATCCCCTACATGGGATTCGCCGCGGCGCTGCTGGGTGGGCTCGCCTATGCGCTGCTCGCGGAGAACGTCCATTCGCTGATCCCGCTCGTGACCGCCGAGACGTTCGCGATCTGGGTCGTCGCGGCCGTCGCGCTCGCCGAGCTGCTCAAGAATGTTCTCTACGAGCCGATCGTTCTCGGTGGTTCCGTCAAGCTTCACCCGCTCGTGGTGGTCATCGGCATCGTCGGAGGCGCCACGCTCTTCGGCACGGCCGGAATGTTCCTGGCCATTCCGACGATCACGGTGGTCACAGTGTTCGTGGGGAGCGGTGCCCGGCACCTCAAAGCATACGGGCTGGTCTGACCGAGTAGCACTACGCAGTTGGACCCGGCGGACTCGACCCACCGGAAATATGCGATTTGAAGTGGAGCCGGGGGCGGGAGTTGAACCCGCGACCTACTGATTACGAATCAGTTGCTCTGCCACTGAGCTACCCCGGCTTTCTAGGAACTTACGCGACCGGCGAGAGCGATTCTACCACCGTTGTGCTTATCTTGTGCTGAGGGAGCGGCCGTCCGCTCCATCTCGCTCCGGAGGTGGCCGGGCGCTGGTTACGTCGAGCACCAAAACATCATCGTCGAGTACCGTTATGATCCGCTCGTGCGCTTGGGGACCGCGTCGATCAGCAGTCGCAGCGCCGCGGCGAAGCTCGGCGTGCCGGCGGGCGCGCCGCGATAGTGGCCGAGGCGGACGACGACCAGATCGTGGGAGGGAATGATCAGCGTGAACTGCCCGCCGGCGCCCGCCATGTAGTACGCCTCGGGGGGCACGGGGAAGCTGCGGTCGCCGTTGAGCCAGAAGAAGCCGCCGTAGATCGGCCGCCCGTCAGCCTTCCACGCCGGCGCCAGCGTGCTCACGAACGTCGCCCAGCCCTCGGGCAGGATCCGCTCGCCGTTCCACACGCCGTCCTGAAGGTATAGGTTGCCGAGACGGGCCCAGTCGCGGGCCGAGGCCAGTTCGTAGCCCTGCGTGAGGAAGTTCCCGTACGCGTCGGTCTCCAGCACCATCGTGCGGATGCCGATGCGATCGAACAGGGCACGCCGCGGGAACGAGTGATAGTCCTCACCGCGCTTCTCGACGGCCAGACGGATCAGGTAGTTGATCAGCACGGGGTCGGTGTTGCGATAGCGGCCGACGGTGCCCGGCGGCCACTGCAGCGGCCGCGTGGCCGCGTAGTGGAACGCGTTGATGGGCCCCGTGTAGAGATAGACGTGATCGGGGTAGCCGAGGGACGGATCGTAGTCGGGATCCTGGGGCGCGCGGATCCGGATACCGCTCGACATGCGCAGCAGATCGGCGATCTTGATCTTCGCGCGCGGATCGACCGGGCTGCTCCACTCGGGAATCGGCGCGGGTTGGGCCAGATCGTAGACGCCCTGCTTGATCAGCGTGCCCATGAGCGTGCTCGTGACGCTCTTGCCCATCGACCAGCTTTCCAGCGGCGTGCGCGCGGTGATGCCGTCGCCGTAGCGCTCGCCGATGAGCCGCCCCTTCCATGTCACCACGAAGGCCGCGGTCATCCCCTCCGCCGGCTCGAAGGCGCGATCCACCGCGCGCTTCACCTTGGCCGCGTCGACGCCGGCGGGCAGCGGATCGGTGGGCAGCACGTCGCCCATCGGCCACGGCTGCGTCCCCGCGTCGGGGAGCTTGCTCTGAACCTTGACGGGCTGGAAGTTGGGCGCGTCCTGGCCTACCAGCAGTGTGACGCACCCCTGATCGCCCAGATGTCGGGCGGTACGCCGCACGCCATTCGGCAGCGTGATGGTCACGGTCCGCGCGGCGCGATCGATGGCCGGCTTGCCGAGCCGTCCGCGCTCCTCGTAGGGCCCGGTGAAGAAGCCGACGTGGGCGGCGGCGAAGTCCGGGTCGAGGCCGGTGATGAACACCGCCGAGCACATCACCTTGGCGTAGCCCGCCGCATGGTGCTCCAGCGGATCGCCGGGCGGCGGCACGTACGGTGTGTTGAGCTCGAGCGATTTCGCGCGTTGGATCAGGGGGCCGTCCGCCGCTGCCGGCGGCGGGGTGGCGCCCGGGCTGGCCGAGAGCGCCATGAGCGCGGCGATGGGCAGGGCTCGTCCTCGCATGCCTGGAGTATACGGAAGTCGCTGAGCCGGCGTGGTGCCACGGAGCCAATTGCGGTTTGATAGCCCGCGCGCTGTGGGCTCCGAGAGCGAGCGTTGACAGCGACGCTCGTCCTCCGTGATACGGACGGCACGGAGGTGGACACGAGCGGCGGGGCCATCACCGTCCTCGATGCCCCGACCGGGAAGATACGCTATAGCCCGCCCGCGCTCTTCGATGCGACCCTCAGTCTCTACGTCGCGCGGTGGCACGTCGTGGATGCTGCGGCGGGGGTGATGTTCTGGCCGAACCGGGAGGGCGATCACCGGCTCGTGGGACTGTGACAGTCCAGGCTTTCGAAGGCCAGGGGTAGGGCCTCACCATGTCTCCCGCCAGAACGAGGCCTGGAGCGGGCTCCCAGCCCGAACGTTCGGGTGTTGTAGACTCGCCCGAGCCGATCTGCGTCATCTGCGGGGGACCCCGGAGTCCCAGGA
>Ga0075423_10000329_pt1 | contig 36676 bp, 31 predicted proteins | sample SoiMethybrSBSTD2_FD_80114 | JGI IMG/M metagenome (GOLD analysis project Ga0075423, IMG submission 80114) | Bulk soil microbial communities from a Populus tree surrounding site in Tennessee, USA - Soil MetaG P. TD hybrid SBSTD2 | ecosystem: Environmental > Terrestrial > Soil > Tree plantation...
ATGGGAGAGGTGTATCGCGCGCGCGACACGAGGCTGGATCGTGAAGTGGCGCTCAAGGTGCTGCCGCAGGCGTTCGTGCTCGACGTCGATCGCCTCGCCCGGTTCAAGCGCGAAGCGCAGGTCCTTGCGCTGCTCAATCACAGCAACATCGCCACGATCTTCGGGTTTGAGGACGCCGACAGCGTCCAGGCGCTGGTGCTCGAGTACGTCGATGGTCTCTCGCTCGCCGAGAAGATCGCGCAGGGCGTGACCATGCGTAGACCGGGATCGTTACAGCCGGCGATTCCTATGGACGAGGCTTTGTCGATCGCGCTCCAGATCGCGGAAGCGCTCGAAGCCGCGCACGAGCAAGGCGTCATCCATCGTGACCTGAAGCCATCGAACATCAAGGTGCGGCCGGATGGCACGGTCAAGGTTCTCGATTTCGGCCTGGCGAAAGCACTGGGCAAAGACCAGAGTCCCGCAGATACCGGGTACGCACGCCGGGCGTCGGATCCGATTCAACGAAGTGTCGCCCGTCAACCTCCCGGGTCCACCGAAGAGGACGCGGCCTACCCACTTTCCCACTCACCCACGATCACGACGCCGGCCATGACCATGGCCGGAGTGATTCTTGGTACAGCGGCCTACATGAGCCCCGAACAAGCGAAGGGCCGGCCGGCGGAGAAGCGCAGCGACATCTGGGCGTTCGGCTGCGTGCTCTACGAGATGCTGACTGGTGAGCGCGCCTTCGATGGGGAAGACACTGCTGAGACGATGGCCGCTGTCATTCGCGCCACGCCCGACTGGAGCAAGTTGCCATCGGGCACGTCCCAGTCGATCCGCCGCTTGTTGCGCCGGTGCCTCGAGAAGGATCGCAAGGAGCGGCTGCCGCACATCGGCGCGGCGCGGCTCGAGGTCAAGGAAGCGCTCGCGAGCCTGGACGTGGAGATGCCCGCCGTGATCGTCCCGGCTGTGAACGCACCGACCGTGATCGACGCGACTGCGCTCACCTCGGCGGTGGCCGTGGCGACGCCGGCAACGCTGCCAGGGGCGTCGGCGGTGGCAGTGCCGGTTGTTCCCGCCCGCGCCGGGCGGCTCGCACGGTTGGTGGCTGCTCTGGCCACTGTGGTTGCGACCTTGTTCGCAATCTTGTGGTTTTCGGCACGGGATAGCGCATCCGTCCCCGCAGAGATGCACGTCGACCTCGCGACGCCATCCGCGGGGACGTTCGCTCCATTCGCATATGACTTTGCGCTGTCGCCGGATGGGAAATGGCTCGCGTTTGTGGCGAACTCCGGTGAACAGCCGCACCTGTGGCTGCGATCTCTGGGAGATGGGGTTACGGAGGCTTTGAACGGGACGCCGGACGCCCGGTCGCCGTTCTGGTCGGCAGACAGCCGCTCGATAGGATTTCTGTTGGGCGATGATTTGAAGCGCCTCGACCTTGCCGACCGAACGGTTCGCGATGTGTCGGTCGATCTGGGTCCCGGCGTCGGCGTCACCGCTTCATGGAATGCAGATGGCGTGATCCTGTTTGCCCGAACGGTCGTTGGTCCGATACAGCGGGTATCGGCGTCGGCACGCGGCGCACCGAGCGCCGTCACGAAGCTGGGCGATCATCAGTCTGGTCACGGTATCCCGCGATTCTTGCCTGACGGCCGGAACTTCCTTTACCAGGTCTGGGGAACGCCCGAGGTCAGCGGCGTCTACCTGGGATCCCTCAACGGTGGCGAGTCCAAGCGACTGCTCGAGGCGGACGGCGGTGCGGTCTTCGTTTCCAATCACGTGCTGTTCGTGCGCCAGGGAGCGATCCTCGCACAGCCATTCGATATATCTCGCCTGGCTCTCACCGGCACGCCGTTTAGAGTGGCCGACGGCATTGGTGATCTGACTCGCAGCGTCAATGTCGGGACCGTGTCCGCCTCTGACGTGGGGACGATCGCATTTCGCCAGCGCCCAGGGGAGCCATCACCGGAGCTCGTCTGGTTCGATCGAACGGGACGACAGGTCAGCCGAATCCCGGATGCTGGAGACTACAGCCAACCCGCGCTTTCACAGGATGGGCGTCGTCTCGCAGTCAGTCGGGTACTCAATGGCAACGAAGACATTCGCGTGTACGACATCGACCGCGGCGGATGGACGCGCACGACGACAGACGAAGCGAGGGACACACAGCCTGCGATGTCGCCCGACGGGCAACGTGTGGCCTTCTTCTCACCGCGCGAGGGTGGTCGAAACCTCTACGTGAGATCCGCCGACGGAAGCGGATCCGATGAGCGGGTGCTCTCCACCGAAGGAGCGAATAGCCTCGTCGCGTGGACGCCGGATTCGCGGTTTCTGGTCGTCACCGGTCGTCTCGCGCGCGACGGGGCAGCAGGTGCCTGGATGGTGCCCCTGGATCGGAGCAGCGATCCCAGGCTCGTGATCGCAGCGCGTTCGGAAGATCCTACTTACATGGCCAATGCGGATATTTCACGAGACGGAAAGTGGATGGCTTATGAAGATCGAGAATCAGGACGCCCTGAGATCCATGTCCAGCCGTTTTTGGGATCCGGGCAGAGGGCAACTCTCACCACGACTGGCGGTGCGCAGCCGCGGTGGCGTGGCGATGGTCAGGAGCTTTTCTACATCGATCTCTCCGGACGACTGATGGCGATTCCGCTTGGTCCAGCGTCGGATGGTCAGTCGCTCGAGCCCGGGAAGCCGGTTCCCCTGTTTCCGACGAGAGTGTCGGGCGGTGTGATCACATTGGGCGGGCGGCGACAGCAATACGTTGTTTCGCCCGACGGATCGCGGTTCCTGATCAGCACAGACGTGGGAGAATCAGCCGCCATTCCTCCTATCTCGCTGATTTTGAATTGGAAGCCGAAACCCTGAATCGTCACACCTCGAGACCGAGTTCCTTAGCCGCTTGCTGCTGCGTTGCGTCCATCGTGACAAAGCGGTCGAGCCGTTCGACGGAGTCAAACCAGAGGGCCGCGCGCAAGTGGACGAGATCGAGCGATCGCGGCGTGGTGACAGCGGGCATGATGGTGGTGTCGCATAAATCGCGCGTGAGATCGCGCAGCACAAAGAACTGCACGTCCGCCTCCACGCGGTCCAGGCACACCTTGTAGCTCTCGGGCGTCAACAATCCCGCGCGCGTCAAGCGAATCAGATTGCGCCTGGTCTCGAGGAGAAGAAGGACGCTCGAGAGCAATTCGGCACCGACGGTCTCTTCAGAGAGTTTCTCCGAGCCCTGCTCGCCTAGCAGAATGCACAAGTACGCCGAAGTATCCAGATACAAACGACGCGGCCTGCGAGGCTCAGGGGTCATCGGTCCGCTCTGTCTTCCAACAACACCGACAGATATCGCCCCTTTGTCGCCCGCTTGAGCTTCACGGCAGGCCCGAGTCGACCTGTGCCTACACTCCTGCCGCGATGCTCATGCTGTGATCGAGCGGGCCCGAGCTGCGCAACCGGCTGGTTGTGACGGGTGATGAGCACCGTCCCCCCAGACTCTGCCTCTGCGACCGCAGCCGAAAGCTGCGCTTTGAGGTCTTGGATAGAGATCCGTTTCATGGGTAATACTGTATCAAATTCAGACCTGTAATAAGACCTGAATGATGGTCCGAAGTGCCGGCTGGCCGGTCGCCTCAAGTCGAACAGGACGGCAACGGAGACTTCAGAGAAACGGCATAGCCGCGAAGGCGCGGAAGCGGGGGAAGGTCTCCGCGTTTCCGCGTCTTCGCGGTTAACCGTCTGCTCCGCGACGAAGGCGACGCTACGACACCGCGACCGTGACCGACCCTGTGACGCTCGAATAGGTCGCTGACACGACTGCGCTGCCGGCGGCGACTGCGGTCACGACGCCGGAGGTTGAAACGGTCACGTCGGCCGTGTCGGAACTGCTCCAGCTGGCAAGACTCGTCACGTCCATTGTTGTCCCGTCGGAGAGTGCTGCCGTCGCCGTATACTGCGCCGCCGTGCCGACCGCCGGAGCCGTTCCACTGACACTGACGGAACTAACCGTACTGGCAGCGGTCGGAGTGCTGCTACTTCCGCACGCGGCGCCCAACAAAGCGAAACCAGCGAACAGCACGACAATAGCGAATCGATTCCTCATGACCATTACTCCATCGCAGCGCTGGCAACGCACGACTGGTCATGAGCGATCAGACGACTCAGATGTGTCCAGGGCGTTGAAACGGTGAGACAAGGTCAGGGCCGAACCGTGGCAGATTGCCGGAGGCTTGTCACCGGGCTGTCGCGATTACATTCAACGTCAGGCGCACTGCGGACGAGTCTTGCTGGGTGGACGCGGGCCCCTGGCTCACAGGCAGGGCCGGCGTTTCGTCATCGAAGGTAACTGTCGTCTCGAACTTCGTGCCGCGCTCCAGCGCAATCGGGTCGTTGAACCAGAATCGCCGCGCCCATTCCCGCTGCGGATGAAAGGCGATCAACTCGCGTCGTGACCCGTCCGGAGCGATGGCCACGACGGTGATGCCGGCGTTGGCTGGGTGCTCGGTTGGATAGATGGCCACGGCGCGGACGTCGTCGGGAATCGCCTCGCTGAACTGCCGGCGAGAGTTGTTCACTTGAAGCATCGGCCCGTCGTGCGTCACCGGCAGCGCGCGCACGGGCTGCGTCGCCTCCTTGGCGAAGTAGAGACCGATGGTGCTTCGATCGCGCAGCTCCTTGCGCTCGTACTGCCAGGTCTTCTTGTATCGCACTCTCACCAATAGCTCTGCCTTGGGTGGGACCTCGAATGCCGCGCCATTGTTCACAGGGATCGGGTCATCGCCGGGAAGCCACAGCGCCAGCAGTGGCTCGCCGGCGATCGATGCGGTGTCTGATGACATGGATTTCAGCTGCACAGTCGCCGAGCGAACGACCGCCGGAGTTCCAGGCGCGAGATCGACGGCCCGCAACCACCGACGCTCGGAGAACCCCGTGGGCACGACGAACTCGGCGATCTCTTCCTGCTTGTTTGCCGGCAGCGTGAACTCGGCTGGCAAGGGCAGCTCGAGGTCCGGTGTTCCCAGTGCCCACCGACGCTCGGACGAGATCGGTTGCGGCGACTTGTCGGTACTACCAAACGGCGTTCCGCCCGTCGCCCATGTGAGGAGGACGTTCATCTCGCGCGCGCTGATCGACTGTGCGTTGCGAAAGCGGGTGGGGGCGGCGTCGACACTCCATGGCGGCATGTGTCCGGAGAGGAGCTCGACACGAATCGATTCCCCCCACGGCACCGTGTCTTCGTAGGTCATCAGCGACATCGGGGCCACGCCCTCAGGTACATGACAGCGCGCGCAGCGATCGCGCAGGATTGGAAACACATCGTCGTTGTACGTGAACGGCGACGTGATGGGCTTATGCGCACGACCGGTCTCGACCGAGAGCACGAGCGCCAGGATGACGAGCGCCACGCCAGCGATGATGCGGCTTCGGACCATGGCGTTATTGAAATGCGGCCAGTACATCGGCCACGCCGGCGGTGAACGCGGAGTACGCGGCTTCGACCTGTTGACGGTTGCCGACATCACCCGCGGCGTCGAGCAACCACGCACCACGGACCACGCGCGCGAGCGCCGGCTCGCCCGCGTCTCGCTTCGCTGCCGCCAGATGCGTCAGGTGCGGCTCCAGCGCGATCGCGAGATCCTTGGCGCGAAACGCCGGCACCCAGACTGCACCGAAGTCGCCGCGCGCGATCAGGTCGCGGACTTCAGCGTCCTTGCCTTTCAGCTCGCCAAGGATCTGGTCCATCGCCGTGGGAACCGTGGCGTTGAGGCTCGTCTCGGGCGTCGCGGCGACTGCTGGAGCCGGCGGGGCCGGCGTGTTGGCTGCGGCGGCAGGCGCCGTCGTGTTCGCCTTTGGCACCGACGTCGGCGCAGCAGGCTCTTTGGTGAGCGCATCGAAGGTGAAGTCGAATCGATGCTCATCGGAATCGCTGCCGAAACGCACTTTCGCCGTCATCTCGGCCGGGAGCGTCGCGGTATCGACACGCGCTTCCAGGTACCCGCGATTGCGCGACAGGCGCAGCGGAAAGGCCGACAGCTCCGTGGTCTTGCGTGTCGCGGAGTCGAAGGACTCCTTGGTCACGATGCGCGCTTCGACGTCCTTCAGCTTGTCGGCAGGTAGCGGGCGTCCGTAGTCGTCGTACACGTACAGCCGGAACGTTCGCGCAATCGGGTACGCGCCCTCGATGTGATGCCAGTTGTCGCGTGCCATGAAAAACTGGCCGCCGTGACGCGGGTTGTGATTGCCGTGCGGCCGCAGCGCACGCTGTTCGATGCGCGGCGAACCATCGCTGCACAGTCCGGGCTCGAGGTGCGATGCGTTGTCACCGCGGCACGACCACGTGAGTGAGACGGTCACGGGCACCAGTTGGCGCTGGCACAGCCGGCACGTGCCGCGGTTGGTTTCGATCACCGCCGTGTGGACGGGACACATCCACGACGAATCGAGCCGCACTGGTGTCAGTGTCAGCTTGCAAAGAGGGCAGACGCCAGGCTTATCCTCGAGAACATCCGGATGATGCACGCAGGTGTACGAAAGGGGCGGAAGCTTCGGCGGCGCGGGCACACGCCGCTGCTGTCCCGACAGCGCTGCTATCAGCAGCATCAGCACGCAAACGACCGTTCCGAAGGCGCGCATACTGGCCTTCGATCGTAATGCAGAACTACGTTGTTTTCAGCAGACCTTGAATCTCAGCCAGCACCATCTCGGGGACGTCTTCCTGCAGGTTGTGCCCGGCCGGAAGCGACCTGCCAGATACCTTGCCCGCGCGCTCACGCCAGATCCCCATGACGTCGTAGAGGTCGTGCATCGCCCCCTTCTCACCCCAGAGCACCAGCAGCGGGCAGGCGATCTTCTTCTTCATGTCCGCTTCGTCGTGGGTCATGTCGATGGTGGCGCCGGCGCGGTAGTCCTCGCACATGGCGTGGATGTTGGCCGGGTCGCTGGAGGTCCGCAGGTACTCGATCTGGATCTCGTTCGTGGCGCGCGCCTTCTGTGCCTCGGCTTGCGTCTTGAGATCGTTCTCCGGTCCCGGGGCGGGACGGAGATAGTTGAACCAGTGGAAATACCGCTGGACGAACTCGATCTTGAAATGCGTGTAGAGATAATGCGTCGGGACGATGTCCAGGACGCCCGCGTGCGTCACCTTGTCCGGGTGATCGAGGGCCATCCGGTGCGTGACGCGCCCGCCGCGATCGTGGCCGATGACCGGGAACTTCTGGAAGCCGAAGTGTTTCATCACCTCGACCTGGTCGAGCGCCATCGCGCGCTTCGCGTAGTTGGCGTGGTTCTCTCCGTCGGGCGGCTTGCTGCTGTCGCCGTAGCCGCGGAGATCGGGAACGACGACCGTCCGTGTGGCCGCAAGCTTGGGCGCGACCAGCCGCCACGACACGTGCGACTGCGGTGCGCCATGCAACAACAGGATGGGCGGACCCTGACCACCGACGACGCCATTGATCTCGGCGCCGCTGGCCTGCACCTTGAACGACTTGAACCCGGGAAAGAAGCGCGTGGTATCGCTCACCGTCTGTGCCTCGAGAGCCCGGTTAGCGCTGGCGGCGATGCCGAGCGCGGCCATCTGCGTCAGCCAGTCTCGACGGGTAGTCGGATGTGTCATATGGCCGTCATCGTAATGCAAAAAGCAAACGGCCAAATGCGAAAACGGCGCAAAATGTCGTCAAAGCGGTGGCAGCTGACGACTCCATTCAGTGGCGTGCTCGAACGCATCCGCCACGCGCAGGATGGTCGCTTCGTCGAACATCTTCCCGACGAACTGGAGCCCGATCGGCAATCGAGTCGTGCCGCCGGGCCCCACTGCATCGACCAGTCCGCACGGCACGCTGATGCCGGGAAGGCCGACGAGGTTGACGCTGACGGTGAAGATGTCGGCCAGGTACATCTGCAGGGGGTCGTCGGTCTTCTCGCCCAACTTGAACGGCGGAATCGGGCTCGTCGGCATGACGACGACATCGACCGACTCGAACGCATGCTCGTAATCCTGCTTGAGCAGCGTTCTGACCTGCTGCGCTTTCAAATAGAACGCGTCGTAGTAGCCGGCGCTCAGCACGTAAGTGCCGAGCATGATTCGTCGCTTGACCTCGGCGCCGAATCCCTCATCCCTGGTCTTGCTGTACATCGTCTTCAAACCCTGGCTCGATTCAGACGAACGGTAGCCGTACTTCACGCCGTCGTAGCGCGCGAGGTTCGAGCTGGCTTCAGCCGTGCACACCAGGTAGTAGACGGGAATGGCGTACTTCGCGTGTGGCAGATCGATGTCGACGAGCGTTGCGCCTGTAGAGCGGAGGACGTCGAGCGAGGCATCGAATGCGGCGAGCACGCTGGCGTCGACGCCCTCCGACACGAAGGCTCTCGGAACCCCGATGCGTACATCGCGCGCCTCGCGTGAGAGTCCGGCCAGGAAGTCCGGGACCGCCTCGTGCGCGGCTGTCGAGTCCATCGGGTCGGGGCCTGACAGCACCTGAAGCGCCAACGCCGCATCCTCGACGCCGCGAGTGATCGGGCCGATCTGATCGAGCGACGACGCAAACGCCAGCAGACCGTATCGTGAGACGCGCCCGTATGTTGGTTTCAAGCCGGTGACACCGCAGAACGCCGCCGGCTGCCTGATCGATCCACCGGTATCGGATCCGAGCGCGAGTGGGACGCATGATGCGGCGACGGCCGCCGCCGAACCACCACTCGACCCGCCGGGGGTCCTGTCGAGCGCCCACGGATTCCGCACCGGACCGTAGGCCGAATTTTCGTTCGACGATCCCATGGCGAACTCATCGCAATTCGTCTTGCCGACGATCACCGCGCCCGCCTGTTCGAGTTTGATGATCGTCGTGGCGTCGTATGGAGGTGCGAACGAGTCGAGGATACGCGAGGACGCCGTCGTCCGCATGCCGCGCACGCACATGTTGTCCTTGACGGCAATCGGTACACCCGCGAGCGGACCAAGCGCGCTCCCGGACGCACGGAGACGATCGATCTCCGCCGCGCGATCGAGAGCCCGTTCATCGGTGACTTGGTTGAATGCGTTCAGAGACGTGTTGAGACGGCCGATGCGATCGAGCGCCTGTCGACAGATTTCCACGGCCGACACGCGTCCGGCCGCGATGTCACCAGCGATCGCGCGGGCATTCGCGAAGAGGTCGCTCATCCGATGACCCGGGGCACACGGAACAGCCCCGCCTCCAGGGCGCCGTCAGGAGCGTTACGCAGCGCCTCTTCCACCGGGAGGCACGGCCGCAGCGCATCATCGCGCTCGGCTTCGTGCGCGTTGACGTGCGCGGTTGCAGCGACGCCGGTGGTGTCGATCGCCTGTAGTTGTTCGGCGTAGGAGAGAATGTCGGCCAACTGCTTCGTGAAAACGTGCTTTTCTTCTTCCGTCAGCTCGAGGTGGGCGAGCGCCGCGATGCGCTCGACGTCGGCAATCGTCAATGGCGTGGACACGTGAAGGATGGTACCACGCCGCTCTCGACGGGGGCAGGCTGCCGGGCATCGGCGTGCGCGGACGTGGCGGATGTACACTGCGACGTGCGGAGCCATGGGTAATCCGTCTCCCGTCAGGAGGACATCGGTAGCCGGACGCTGGTATCCGAACGACCCGTCGCGTCTTGCCGAGGAAATCGACGGCTATCTCGCCCTCGCGCACGTGGAGAAGGCGTCGTCCGCGATTCGCGCGATCGTGTCGCCGCACGCCGGGCTGATGTACTCCGGCCCGGTTGCCGCCTATGCCTACGACGCTGCGAGCAGCTCGCCGCCGAAGTCGATCGTGCTCGTGGGTCCCTCCCACTTCGTTCCGTTCGATGGTGTGTCGATCTGGCCGAGCGGAGCCTGGGAGACACCGCTTGGCGCGGTGGCGGTCGACGAAGCGCTGGCGCGCGCCGTCACCGAGGCCTCGGACGCGATTGTGGCGCTCGAGGCTGCGCATGGACGTGAGCACTCACTCGAAATGCAGTTGCCGTTTGTCGCTCATCTCCTGCCGGGGGTACCGATCGTTCCAATGGTGATGGGGCACCAGACGCGACAGACCGCGTTCGGCCTGGGTAAAGCCATTGCCGATGCCGTCCGCGCGACTGCGCGTGACGTTCTCCTCGTCGCGAGCAGCGATCTTTCTCACTACGAGGACGCGCGCGTCGCCGCGCAACTCGATGGTGTGGTGATGGAGCGCGTTGCCGCCCTGGACCCTGCCGGGCTGATGCAGGCGCTCGAGCTCGAACCACGGCACGCATGCGGCGGTGGGCCGATGGTGGCGGTGCTTGACGCCGCTACGCGATTGGGCGCCACGACGTCACGCATCCTGAGATATGCCGATTCGGGTGACGTCTCCGGAGACAAGTCGTCGGTCGTGGGCTACATGGCCGCCGCTGTCTCGTAGCTGACCATGCTGACGCCCGAGATGCAGAAGCAGTTGCTGACCATTGCGCGAGGCGCTCTCGAAGCACGTGTGCGCCGAACCCGACCGGCAAGCCCGGCGAAAGCAGACGACGCAACCCAGCTGAGATCTGGTGCCTTTGTGACGATTTTCTGCAACGGTGAGCTGCGCGGGTGCCTCGGTCGAGTCACGCCGAACCGGCCGCTTCCCGAATTGATCGATCATCTCGCGCGCGAGGTCGCCGACTCCGACCCGCGGTTCGAGCCCGTCCAGCCGGGCGAGTTACCGGACATCAGCGTCGAAGTATCCGTACTGACGCCGGAACGCGAGATCGCGTCAGTCGATGAGATCGACATCGGCCGGCACGGCCTCATCATCGAACAGGGATCGCACCGCGGCCTGCTGCTGCCACAGGTGCCTACGCAACACGAGTGGAATCGCGAGACGTTCGTGGCCCAAACGTGTCTCAAGGCAGGCCTGCCGGCGGACGCCTGGCGTCGCGGCGCGCGCATGTTCGTGTTCGAGGCCCAGGTGTTTGGCGAAGAGGACGAAGGATTCATTCGTGGATAACGTGTGTCACACGCTGGTCGGCGCAGCGCTCGGTGAGGCAGGACTCAAGCGCGGCTCGCGTTTCAGCGCCGCGGCGCTGATGATTTCGGCCAACATTCCTGATCTCGACGTGCTGGTCTACGGAACGGACACGCCGCCGGTCTCGTTCCGCCGCGGATGGACGCATGGCATCCTCGCGCAGATCGCGCTGCCGATCCTCATGACCGGTGTCTTCTGGTTGCTGAATCGTCGGCGGCCGCAGCAACAGGATGGCGCGCCGCCGTTTCACGCCGGGTGGTTGTTGTTGCTTTCGTACGCCGGCGTGTATTCACACGTCTTTCTGGACTACCTGAACAACTATGGGGTGCGCCTGCTGACACCGTTTGACTGGCGGTGGTTCTATGGCGACGCCGTGTTCATCGTCGATCCGTGGCTGTGGCTGGTGCTCGGTCTTGGCGTCTGGTTCGCGCGTCGACGGCATGTGCCGGCGCTGTCCGGGTATTCGCTCGCAGTCGCGTCGATTTATATCGTGGCGTTGCTGATGTCCTCCCGTGTGGCGCGGGGCATTGTCGATCAGCAGTGGACGAACGCACATGGTGTGCCGCCGCACGCGCTGATGGTTGCGCCGAGGCCGATTCTGCCGATGAGCCGTGACGTGGTCGTCGATGCCGGCGATCACTACGAGCGCGGCTCGTTTTCGTGGCCAGGGACGCTCGAGTTGAACGAACACATCCCGAAGAACGATGGCCGTCCTGAGGTTGCCGCCGCCCGGGACGACCCGCATGTCCGGGCGGTTCTCGTCTGGTCTCGATTTCCATTCTGGACACTCGAACCGGTCCAGGGCGGCACGCGTGTGACTGTCGTCGACGCGCGCTTCATGATACGCGGCGTCTTCTCTGCGTCGACCGTCGTGCCCTCGCGATCTACTTCATCTGACTGAGCTCACGAAGCACGTTGCCTCGGCGCCTTGGTGCCTCGGTGTGTCGTATTACACGGCGGGTCTGAAGACCCGCCGTTACCACGACGGGACAGCCAGCTACAATCAACACAGCTACGAGCACGACGAGTCCTGGACGCGACTCGACGAGATCGCCGATCGCGATCGCCGCCGCGCCGAGATCCAGGGATTCGTGTCGAACCGCCTGCTGGCTTCGTCTGACACCAGCCTTCGCTCGTGACTCGGGCGCAAAGGCGGTCCGCCCGCTTCGGCTCGGGCAAGCCCATAGACCGTAGCCCGCGGCCCGTGTCAGACTTACGGCCTTTAGGCGCTGCGAAGGAGCCAGGCCAGACCCATGACCCCGGTCACCCCGACCACGTTGCTCGGATGGCTCAGCCACGTTCCTGACGGCCAGACAGCCATCATCCAGCCCGAGCAGAACATCCGCACGTGAAAATCGTCATCGCAGGGGCGGGCGCGATCGGGGGCTATATCGGCGCGAAGCTGGCGCAGGCCGGTGCCGATGTCGTGTTGCATGCTCGCGGTCCGCACCTTCACGCGATGCAGACATGCGGGTTGCGTGTGACGAGCGCCGATGGCGACTTCGTGGTGAGGCCTCGGACAACGGGCGACCTTGCGTCGGTCGGTACCGCTGACGTTGTCTTTCTCGGGGTCAAGGCTCACAGTCTGACCTCGCTTGCTCCCCAGTTGCGACCATTGTTCAGTCACGACACGGTGGTCGTCAGCACTCAGAACGGAATGCCGTGGTGGTATTTCCAGGATTACGGCGGGGAGTTGAACGGCCTTCGACTCGAGTGTGTCGACCCGGGCGGTGTCATTGCCTCGTCGATTGATCCGGGGCGCATCGTCGGCTCGCTGGCGTACTTCGCGACCGCCATCTCCGCGCCTGGCGTCATTCATCACGCCGGAGGGAACCGCATCAGTTTCGGTGAGCCTGACGGATCGAAATCGGAGCGGGTCAAGGTGATCGCCGACACGCTGATTGAAGCGGGTTTCCGCTGCCCGGTCACCGCGCGGTTTCGACAGGAGATCTGGGTCAAGCTGCTCGGCAATGTCGCCTTCAATCCGATCAGTGCTCTGACTGGTGGGACGCTCGAAGAAATCGTGCGACATCCCGAGACGCGCCGGCTGGTTCGCGATCTGATGATCGAAACCGAGATGGTGGCGGGGAAGCTGGGAATCGAGCTGCCGATCTCGATCGAACAACGGATGGCGGGTGCCGAGAGGGTCGGGACGCACAAGACATCGATGCTGCAGGATTGGGAGGCCGGGCGTCCCATGGAGCTCGAAGCCGTCGTGGGTGCGGTGGTGGAACTGGGTGAGCGGCTCGGGGTGCCGATGCCGTCAACGCGCGCTGTCTACGCCTGTGCCAAGCTCCTCGATGAACATCGAGGGCAACGCGTACTGGCGAAAGTCGAAGGGGTTGCATCGTGAGCATCAACAATCGCTGGTTCCAGCTCGTCGCGTCGGTCATCGCGATGATCATGATCGCCAACCTGCAGTATGCATGGACGCTCTTTGTCGGTCCCATGCAGAAGCAGACCGGCTGGGCGCTGTCGGAGATCCAGGCAGCATTCGCGATGTTCATTCTTTTCCAGACGTGGGTGCAGCCGCTCGATGGCTGGCTGGTCGATCGTCTCGGCCCTCGCTGGTTCATCACCGCGGCCGGCCTGCTGTGCGGCGTGGGATGGGCTGGCATGGGCTACGCCTCGTCGCTGCCGATGCTCTACACGGCGTATTGCGCGGCCGGCATGGGCGCGGCATTCGTCTACAGCTGCTCGATCGGATCGGCGCTCAAGTGGTTCAAGGAACGCCGCGGGCTCGCTGCCGGCATCATGGCTGCGGGGTTCGGTGGCGGGACGGCGCTCTTCATCCCGTTCATTCAATCAATGATCGCCTCGCGCGGCTATCAGGCGACGTTCGTGGCGACCGGCGTGTTCCAGGGACTCGTGATCCTGCTGGTTGCGCAATTCCTGCGGCACCCTCCCGCGCAGGCCGTTGCGCCCGTTCCAGCCTCGGCGAGCGGATCGCCGCAGATCGGAAAGCGGCAATTCACGACGCTCGAAATGTTGCGCACGCCGCAGTTCTACATGATGTATCTCTCGTTCGTGTTGATGGCGACCGGCGGCCTGCTCGTGACCGCCAACGCCGGGCCGATCGCGAAATCGTGGGGATTCTCCGCGGGTGTGCTCACGCTGGCAGCCACGCTCAGCCCGCTCGCCAATGGCGGCGCCCGGGTCTTCTGGGGCTGGGCCTCCGATCGACTCGGCCGCGAAACGACGATGATCCTCACCTTCGTACTGCAGGCGATTTGCCTGGCCTCAGTGGTCACACTGGGTCAGGTTTCGGGCGCATGGTTTGCAGCAACGCTGGTTGCCGTGTACTTCACGTGGGGTCAGGTCTATTCGCTGTTTCCGTCGGCTTCCGCTGACTACTTCGGGACGCGAAATGCCACATCCAATTACGCCGTGCTTTATACGGCGAAGGGCGTGGCCTCGATCATCGGAGGTTGGTTTGGAGCACTGCTGTATGAACAGTCGGGCAGCTGGGTCACCGGTTTTTACGGCAGCGCGTTGATGGCGCTCATTGCGGCCGGCATCGCCGTGAAATTGCGCGCCTCTTCGGCGGCCCCGAAGCCCAAGACTGCTGGCGTGCCGGCTACGGCTTGATTTCTGTCAACTCCCAATCACCAACTCCCAACTCCCAAAAGACCCGGATGTCTTCCTTGGAAATTGGGAGTGGGAAGTTGGAAGTTGGGAGTCCCCGCCGACTTATGCGTCGATCCCTTTTCATCCTCGGCCTGATCTGCGTCCTTGGGAGGCCCACGTCGGTTCATGCCTGGGGATACGACGCGCACAAGTTCGTGGTCGCGCGCGCGATACAGCTGTTGCCGGACGGGCTACGGCCGCTCTTCGAGGCCAATCGCACGATCGTCGTCGAGCACGCCATCGATCCAGACCTCTGGCGCGACAGTTTCGCGGCGGAAGAGGACCCGCATCACTATCTCGATTTCGACTGGGAGGGATACGGACCGTACCCGTTCGCGGGCTTGCCACGAAATCTCGACGACGCGATCAAGAAGTTCGGGAAAGCGACGATCGATCGTAACGGTACGCTCCCCTGGCGCACGCAGGAGATGTACGGAAAGCTGAAGGATGCGTTCGCGGCCTACCCGCGTCGCGGCTCGTTCGGGCGTTTCGACATCCTCTTTTACTCGGCGTGGCTGGGCCACTACGTGAGTGACGCGCACGTCCCGTTTCATGCAGTGGTCAACGCTGACGGCCAGTCGACCGGGCAGCGCGGGATCCACGCGCGCTTTGAGGCCTTGCTGTTCGAGCGTTACGTCAACCAGTTGCGGCTCTCGCCAAAACCGCTGCCGCCGATTCGCGATCCGCTTGATTTCGCGTTCAACGCGCTGCTCGAGGGAACCCGACTCGTGCCAACGGTACTCGACGCCGACCGTGCGGCGATCGGCGATCGCGACGTTTATGACGACGCCTATTACGAGGCGTTCTTCAAAGGCAGCCGCGCAGTGCTGGAGCGGCGCCTCGATGAATCGACCGCCGCGGTTGCCGCCATGATCACCGGTGCCTGGGAAGCGGCCGGCAGGCCCGCCGTGCCCGTGCGCATGCAGGATGCCCCTCAGCGCAGGCGTCGTTGAGACTCACAAACCTCGGACCCGCACTCTCGCACCCTCGCACCCTCGCACCCTCGCACCTTCGCACCCTCGCACCTTTGATATCGTCATCTCAATGGACGTCTTCGTTATCCCGGTAGGCGCAGATCGTTACGTGCTTTACTACGAGCAGACTGCAGAGCCAGAGCCAGTGCCGGAAGACGAACCAGCAGCGTCGGGCATCATTGCCAGGTTCCAGCGTCGATTCAGTGAACTCCTTCGCGAAGCCGAAGAACACCGGCAGGAGCGCAGTGAGCAGGCAGGCGCGTCGCCGTCGTGGACGCGGCGGATACAGGACCGGATGATGTCCTGGATCGCCAAGCGCGTCGCCGAGCAGCGATTGTTGTGGAATCTGCGAAAGCAGGACCATGTCGTCGCGGTGCATCCGAGCGACACCGGCTTCGATACCGTCCTGCCTCAAATTCACCAAGCGCTGCAACGCGATTACGAGCGCCATCGCAACTGGCTGCTGGTCGATACGCTCGGCCTGTTGGCTTCGGCGTTGCTGACACTCGTGCCTGGTCCGAATCTACTCGCCTACTACTTCCTCTTTCGCGTCGGCGGACATTGGCTGTCCATGCGCGGCGCAACCCAGGGACGCCGTGACGTCCAATGGGAAGGGCGCCCATGTGAATCACTCAACGGACTGCGCGAGGCGTTGCGATTACCTCGCCGCGAACGCCAGTTGCTCGTTCAGCAGATCGCCGCGGCACTGTGCCTCCGCCACCTGCCGACGTTCTTCGAGCGCGTGACGGCAAAGGACCATAGATCGTGAAGACCGAGTAGCATTAGTCCGTGAAGCTGAAAGAGCTGGCGGATCGGCTGGAATGCCGGCTTGAGGGCAACGGCGAGCTCGAGGTGACCAGGGTCTCGGGAATTCAGGACGCCGGGCCTGGAGATGTGACCTTCCTGGCCAATCCGAAGTACGAAAAGGCGCTCGCGTCGACCAGGGCGTCGGCGGTGATCCTCAAAGAGGATGCGCCAGCCGCACGCTGCGCGATGTTGCGTGCCCGCGATCCCTACCTGGTGTTTGCGAGAGCCGTGGGGCTCTTCGCTCCGGCCTCTCGCCCGGCGCCTGGTATCCATGCGATGGCGGCGCTCGCGTCGGACGCGCACGTCGGAACCGGCGCCTCGGTTGGCCCCTTCGTTGTCATCGGTGAAGGCGCCCGCATCGGTGACCGCACGGTGATCTATCCCAACGTCACGATCGGCGTGGGCGTCTGCGTCGGGAGTGACTGCACGATTCACTCGAACGTCTCGATTCGCGAACGCTGCACGGTGGGCAATCGAGTGGTCCTGCAGAACGGGGTCGTCATCGGTGGCGATGGTTACGGGTTCGTGCGGCGCGGCGACGGCACGCACGAGAAGATTCCTCAGGTCGCCACGGTCGTCATCGAAGACGATGTGGAGCTTGGCGCGAACACGACGGTCGATCGACCTGCCGTTGGTGAGACCCGGATCAAAGCCGGCGCCAAGATCGATAACCTCGTGCAGATCGCCCACGGCGTGACTGTCGGTCGGAATGTGCTGATGGCGGCGCAAGTCGGCATCGCCGGCAGCACCGATATCGAAGACGATGTCGTCTTCGGTGGTCAGGTCGGGGTCGGCGGACACCTGACCATCGGGCGCGGCGCGATCGCCGTCGGCCAGTCAGGGGTGACCAACTCGCTCGACGCCGGCGCGTTCGTGGCCGGGTACCCTGCCATTGACAGCCGCGAGTGGCGCAAGGCCTCCGTCCTGTTTCGTCGCCTTCCCGAGATGAAGAGACGGATCGAGCAGCTCGAAGCACGCGTCGCCGAGTTGACGCGCGCTCTCTCCCAACCCGAAAGGTCATCCGAGTGAACCACGCCGTTCGCAGAAAATACTGCGCCGTGCCGGCGCTGCTGATAGTGGTGTGTGCGGCCCCGCTCCGCGCACAAGCGACAGACCCGGAGCCGGTCGCGCAGGATCCGGGATCCCGCACGTCTCAGTCTCCCGACGACGGAACGCGCACGGTGACCTTCATGCCGCGGACCGCGTTCCACCTCGACGCGGAGCACCTGTCCGGCGACGATCCGCGCTACGCCTGGGACGCCGACTTCGGGGGAGAGCTCGACGTCGTGGACTACGGCCGCGGGCGTTTCACCTTTCTCGCAAACTATCAGGTCGTGCTCGGTGAAGAGATCCGCTCGTTCGATCCCAACCAGGGCAACTACATCCTCGCGGGCTTCGTCTCAGCACGCATCCGCCAGACGGAAGTCGCCGCTCAGCTCTACCACCAGTCCCGGCATCTCGCCGATCGGCCGAAAGAGGAGGCCATCGACTGGAACATGCTTGGCCTGCGGGCGCTTCGGAGGTTCTCGTACCGTCAGGCAGTCTTTGACGCGCGCGCCGATGCGCGCGGCGTCTTCATGAAGACGACCGTCGATTATTCCTGGGAGATCGATGCGGGCGTGCGCAGCGACATGAAAATTCGCCCGAGAGTTGGCTTGTTGGCGGCGGGCGACATTCGCTACCTTGGGGTGGATGGCAGCCTGGAGCGTGGCAATCAAACTGGCTACCGCGTCGAGGGTGGCGTGCGTTTCGAGGGCGATGCCGGCGCGATTGAGCTGTTCGTCGGGGGAGAACGCCGCATCGACCCCTATCCGGTCGAGTTTGGAATAGCCGAATGGGTGACGGTAGGTTTTCGTCTGCTGACGCGCTAAACCGTTGAAAGATGGGGCGCAAGCCTCACTGGTCTGGACAATAATTGAAATTGACGAGTATGCGCCTCCGGAATCATTCGACTGGGCTCGCCGTCTGCATCGCGGCTGCCACTCTCACGGTGGCGCTTGCGCCGGTGCACGCTGCCGTCCGGCCCCCCAAGCTCCAGTACCAGATGATGACGCTCGGAAACGGCCTCCGGGTGATTTTGTCCGAGGATCACTCGACCCCAATCGTGCACGTATCGGTGACGTATCACGTTGGTTCCAAGAACGAGCGTGCGGGACGGACCGGCTTTGCTCATCTTTTCGAGCACATGATGTTCAAGGGCTCGAAAAACGTCGAGCCCGAGTCTCACACTTCCATCATTGCCAGCGTCGGTGGCCGCAGCAACGCATTCACCACCGAAGACGAAACCGTGTTCTGGCAGACCTTACCGTCCCATTACCTGCCGCTGGCGTTGTGGCTGGAAGCCGATCGCATGGCGACGCTACGCGTGGACGACGAGGCGTTCCGCCGCGAGCGCGAGGTGGTGAAGGAAGAGCGTCGTATGCGAGTGGAGAACCAGCCGTACGGCCGGTTGTCCGAGATCATCTTCGATCACGCGTTTATGACGCACCCCTACAAGCATCCGACGATCGGCAGCATGGTCGATCTCGAGGCGGCATCCATCGCCGATGTCCGTGAGTTCCACAGCACCTATTACGTTCCGGAGAACGCAACCGTCACCATCGTCGGCGACTTCGACGCCGAGCAGACGCTGCAGATGGTGAATCAGTACTTCGCCCGCGTGCCCAAGGCGAAGCGTCCTGTTCCACGCGACATCCCGAAGGAACCTGAGCAGACGAAGGAACGCCGTGCCGTGGTCGAGGAGGCATGGCCGCTGCCCGCCGTCGTCGTCGCGTATCACATTACGTACGACGGCAACCCGGATGCGTATCCGCTGCATATCGCAGGGAAGATCCTCTCTGATGGTCAGAGCGCGCGAATTACGCAGGAGCTGGTCTACAAGAAGCGGCTGGCATTGACGGCGTTCGGAAGCGCCAACATCATCGAAGACCCGAACCTGTTCTATGCGGTGGCAATCGTGCAGCCTGGCCAGACGCCAGAGGCGGCGGAGCGTGCGCTCATCACCGAGTTCGAGAAGATGGCGCTGCAACCGATTACCGACGGCGAGCTGCAGCGCGCCAAGAACCAGTTCGCGCGCGATTACATCGTCAGCCGCGAGTCGAACGAAGACAAGGCGCGGCACCTCGCGCATGCCGCGGTCATCCACAACGACATCACCACTGCGGACGGAGAGTTCGACATCTTCATGAACGTGACGCGAGCCGACGTGCAACGCGTCGCCAAGACGTACTTCACGGCGAACAATCGCGTCGTGCTGCACATCCTGCCGAAGGGAGGGTCGCGGTGATCAACTCCCAACTCCCAAACTCCCAACTCCCAAGGCGGCGAAATGCTCTTGCTTTAGGAATTGGGAGTTGGCTCATGGTTCTGTTGGGAGTTGCTCTGAGCGTCTCCCAGGCCTTCGCTCAGAGCGTCGAATGGCCAACTGAGCGCGCACCACGTCCCCTACCGGCGCGCGAGGTCAAGTTCCCGCCGTTCCAGGTGAAGACGCTTTCCAATGGCATGCAGGTCATCACCGTGGCTCACCATGAACAACCCGCGGTGACCATGCGGATGCTGGTCCGTGCTGGCGCCGCGCAGGATCCTGAAGGCAAAGGCGGACTTGCCGAACTGGTCGCCAAGCTGCTCGACCAGGGCACGACGACGCGCAGCGCGCAGCAGGTTGCCGATCAGATCGACTCCATTGGTGGCGCGATGGGTACTGGATCCGGAACGGATCTGACCTTCGTGAACGCCGTCGTCATGAAAGATTCGTTTGCGCTCGCGATGGATCTCGTGTCCGACGTGATCCGCCGGCCGGCGTTTTCGCTCGAAGAGATCGAACGGCAGCGTGAACAGGCGCTCTCGTCGCTCAAGGTCAGCGTGGAGGATCCCTCCTACGTCGCCTCGATGTTGTTCGATCGGCTGGTGTACGGGTTCCATCCCTACGGAAGGCCGGGCAGCGGCACGCCGCAGTCGCTGCAGCGCATCACGCAGGACGATCTGCGCGCCTTCCATCGTCAGTATTTCGTTCCCAACAACATGATTCTCGGCATCGTCGGCGACATCTCGAGCGACGAGGCGTTTGCCGCGGCCGAGAAGGTTTTCGGGGCGTGGCCGCGTGGCGACGTGCCCGCGTGGAAACCGGTCGATCCTCCCGCGCCGACGCGGCGGCTGGTAATCGTGGACAAGCCCGATGCCGTTCAGACAGAGATTCGAGTCGGGCAGATCGCGATCCCGCGCAAGCACCCGGACTACTTGGCGTTCGATGTCGCCGTGAAGATCCTCGGCGGGGAGGGCGCGAATCGACTGCATCGCGTCCTGAGATCCGAGCGCGGCCTGACGTACGGAGCCGAAGCCGACACGCAGGCGTTCAAGCAGGCGGGTGACTTCGTTGCCGAGACAAACACCAGGACCGAGACGACGGCTGAGACGCTGCGGTTGACGGTCGAGGAAGTGGCCAAGCTCCAGCGACAGCGCGTCTTCGAGCGCGAACTGGCAGATGCCCAGGCGTACCTCGCCGGAAGCTTTCCGCTGACGATCGAAACCCCAAACGATATTGCCACCAGTGTCATCAATGCCGTCTTCTACGAGTTACCCACCGACGAGGTAGCGACCTATCGCGAACGGGTCCAGGCGATCACGCCGGACGATATTCAGCGAGTCGCCCGGGAATACATACGGCCCGACCGTCTTTCAATGGTCCTGGTTGGAAACGCCAAGGCGTTTGTGGCGAGTCTCCGTGACGTTGGGTTTAGCGACTACGACGTCATCGCGCTCGATGACCTGGACCTCATGTCGGCAACGCTCAAGAAAGAACCGCGCGCGCCGTAGGGATCGGGTCGTTCGACGATGAGAATCATGATCTCCTGCGGCGAGGCCTCAGGCGACATGTACGCCGGCGCGCTGGCGGCCGAGCTGCGGCGCCGGGCGCCCGAAGCAGAGATCTTCGGGTTTGGCGGTCCGCGGCTCCAGGCAGCCGGCGGCCGCCTGATCGGTGAATACGGCCCGTTTTCCGTGACGGGTCTCACCGAAGCCGTCAAAGTCGTTCCGCGCTCGTTTGCGATGCTGCGGAAGCTGGTCGACACCGCTCGCGACCTGCGCCCTCACGTCTTTGTCGCGATCGATTTCCCGGATTTCAACTTCAAGCTCATGGCGGCGTTGCGCCGTCTTGGCATCCCGATTGTGTACTACGTCAGTCCGCAGCTCTGGGCATGGCGGCCAGGCCGGATGGACACGATGAAGGAGTACGTCGATCGGGTGCTCGTGATCTTCCCATTCGAAGAGACGCTATATCGGAGTGCCGGGGTCAGCGTGCAGTTCGTCGGCCACCCGCTTGTCGATTTGATCCGTCCGAGCCAGACGCGAGTGGAGTTCCTGCGCGACCGCGGCCTCAAGACCGACGCGCCGACCGTGGCGCTTTTGCCGGGCAGCCGGCGCAACGAGCTCGAGCGCATTGCGCCGATCGTGACGCAAGCGGTCTCGTTGATTCGCGCGCGCGTCCCAGAGGCGCAGTTCGTCGTGGCGTGCGCGCCCAATCTTCCCGATGCGCTGTTTGCGCCGTTCGCCCATGGACATCCAGACGGACAGCTCGTTCTCGTTCGCGATCGCACCGACGACGTGCTGGTGGCGAGTGACGTGGTGATCACCGCGTCGGGCACAGCGACGATTCAGTGCGCGCTGCACGAAAAGCCGATGGTCGTGGTCTATCGTGTTTCGCCGTTGACGTATCGGTTGGGAAAGCCATTCATCCACGTCGACACGTTCGCGATGCCCAACCTGGTTGCTGGCCGCCGCATCGTGCCCGAATTGATCCAGGACGACTTCACGCCGGGGCGCACGGCTGACGAGACCATCGCGCTTCTGACCGATGCGAACAGACGGGCGGAAATGGTGACGGCACTGGCGCAGGTGCGGCAGCAGCTGGGATCGCCTGGTGCGACGGCGCGCGTGGCGGACTCGGTGCTCGAGGTCGCAACGAGTGCGATGTCGAGTTGAGAGGGGAATCATTGATGGACACGCGAACGTGTTGTGGACGCCTGGTATTGGTGGTGACGGCGCTCATATTCAGGGCCTCGGTCAGCGCCATGGTCGTCCTGCCAGCGGAGTTCAACGAGATGGTGGCCGCCTCTCAGACGATCGTCCATGGGCGGGTGGTCGACGTGCGGTCGTATGAAACCGCCGGACGGATGACGATCGAGAGCCTGGTCACCGTCCAGGTGCTGGATGCCATCAAGGGCCAGGGGCCCTTGGGTCCGGCTGAAGCCGGACGCTACATCTATTTCAAGCTGCCGGGCGGTCAGGTCGGCCGCTACCGCCGCATCATGGTTGGCGCACCACAGTGTGAACGTGGTGACGAGCTCGTGCTGTTCCTGAAAGGAAGCGCTCCGGCCGTGCCGATGCCATTCGGGTTGACGCAGGGTGTCTACCGCGTGAGCCGGGCTGCCACCGGCCAGGCCACGGTGATGCCCGTTGTCAACGCCGGCGCCGATCGCGTGGTGCGTGGCGATCCCTCGCGACGTCCACTCGAGCTCGCGACGTTCACCAATCTCGTGCGAACGATCGCGAGCTCACAGCCATGAGCCGGCGTCGCCTTCAGGCGTGGCTGGTCATCGTCGCGCTGGTGCTGGCGGCCCCGGGGACCGCGCACGCCTACATCCATCTCGGTTTCGATAACGCAGGGCAAAGCCGGCCGATCAAATGGAATTCATCGAGCGTGCTTTGGTATGCCAACGACCGCACAGTTCCTGGTGTCTCTCCGTCGCAGTTCCAAGCGGAGCTCGCGCAGGCGTTCACGACGTGGGAGAGCGTCCCGACGGCAACGATTGCGTTTCAATTCGCCGGCTTTACGTCTGCTATTCCGCTAGACGACGACAGCCTGTCCGTCTTCGGGTTCCAGAGCGTACCGGAACTGGATCGTGTGCTTGGCTCAACGGCGTTCGTCGTCGATGTCATCACGGGATCGATCGTCGAATCGGACGTGTTCTTCAACTCGATATTTGCATGGTCGGTGGCGGCCGGCGGCGACGCCACCAGGTTCGATCTGCGATCGGTGGCGACACACGAGATCGGCCACTTCCTCGGTCTGGGACACTCAGCGATCGGGGAAACGGAAGTAAGAACGGATGGTGGACGGCGAGTGCTTGGCAGCGGGGCGGTGATGTTTCCGATCTCGCTTGGCCGCGGTTCGGTCGAGGACCGTGTGCTCCAGCCGGACGACATTGCGGGTGTGTCCGATCTCTATCCGGATGGAAACTTCCGATCCGACACCGGCATCATCACGGGGCGTGTACGAATGAATGGCGTTGCCGTCAACGGCGCGCACGTCGTCGCGTTCAACCCGCAGACGGGAACGCTCATCGGAAACTTCTCGGGCGCCGACGGCACGTTCCGGATAGCCGGACTGACACCAGGTCCCCACGTCATACGCGTCGAACCGATCGACGATGCGGACATCGACAGCTTTCTCGACCCCGCGGGTGTGAACGTGAACTTCCAGGTCACGTTCCACGACCGGCTCATCGTCGCGCCTCGCGGAGGAACGAGCGCGAGCTTCGATGTCACGGTCCGGCCGAAATGAGCCGAAGGTTCTTCTCGCTCGCGGCGCTCGCTGTTGTCATCGTTGGTGGAGTGGGTGTCTCGTCCGTGGCCGCGCAGACAGTGTCGGAACCGGCAGGCCGGCTCCAGGTTGGCGTGGGTGTCGGCTGGATCGGTGGCGCGGCACTCGGTGAACAACCGGCAAACCTGCGCACGGCATCCGGCGGTCCCTATCGATTGTTCGAGTCAGAGACCGATCTCGCATCGAGCGGTTCGTTCGAAGCGCGCGTGGGGATTTTGGTCTCGCGGCGCTACGGGGTCGAAGGTCGCGTCGCAATCAGCAAGCCCGAGCTCCATTCGGTCATCACGAGCGATGCCGAAGCGACGGGCTCGTTCACCGCTGCCGAAACTGTCGATCACTATGTCTTCGACGGCGGCGTCGTCGTCCGCTTGCCAGAACTAGCAGGCATGGGGCTTACGCCGTTTGCGTCAGCCGGTGCCGGATACGTGCGACAGCTTCACGAAGAGCAGGCACTGGTTGAAACTGGTCACCTCTTCTACGTTGGTGGCGGCTTCACGCGCCCGCTGCTCTCCCGGTCGCAAGGGCTGATCCGGGCCATGAGCGTGCGCGCCGATCTCCGGCTGAACCTCTTCTACCTGGAGCTCGATGAAGGAAGCCGGCAGCAGGGAAGTGTCTCTGGCAGCCTGGTGTTGACGTTCTGAGCGCAACGCCAACGCCCAAGGTCCAACTTCCAAAGACCTGATTAGTGGCGGCATTGTCCGGCTCGAGGTACCGACGAGGTATCATCGAGGATCATGGCCACTGTGAACAGTTTCAACACGCGCACTGAGATCCGCGTTGACGGACAACCGGTGCAGATTTTCAGTTTGCCCGCGCTCGAGAAGGCAGGTTTTCCGGGCGTCTCGCGGCTTCCGTACTCGATGAAAGTGCTGCTCGAGAACCTGCTGCGCCGAGAGGATGGCGCCTTCGTGAAAGCCGACGACGTCCGCGCGCTGGCGCAGTGGAATGCGACGGCGAACGTCGAAAAAGAGATCTCGTTCATGCCGGCGCGAGTCCTGCTGCAGGATTTCACTGGCGTGCCTTGTGTCGTCGACCTTGCTGCCATGCGCGACGCGGTCGTCGAGCTGAAGGGAAACCCCGATCGCGTCAACCCGTTGCAGCCGGTCGAGCTCGTGATCGATCACTCCGTGCAGGTCGACTACTTTGGACGGCAGGATGCGTTCGCGCTGAATGCCGAACTCGAGTTTTCGCGCAACCGCGAGCGGTATGCATTCCTGCGTTGGGGCCAGCGCGCGTTCAACAACTTCAAGGTCGTTCCGCCCGACACCGGCATCGTGCACCAGGTGAATATCGAGCACCTCGCCCGCGTGGTGTTCTCACACACGATCGATGGTGTGACGATGGCGTATCCCGACACGCTCGTCGGCACTGACTCGCACACGACGATGGTCAACGGACTCGGCGTGGTGGGCTGGGGCGTCGGTGGAATCGAAGCCGAAGCTGCAATGCTCGGTCAGCCGAGCTCGATGCTGATACCGAGGGTCGTCGGCTTCAGGCTCACCGGAGCGATGCCCAAGGGCACGACGGCAACCGATCTCGTGCTGACGATCACCGAGATTCTTCGCAAGCACGGCGTTGTCGGCACGTTCGTCGAGTTCTACGGCGAGGGGCTCAGCTCGCTGACGATCGCCGACCGCGCGACTCTCGGCAACATGTGTCCCGAGTATGGCGCCACCGTCGCCATCTTCCCGATCGACGAGATGACGCTCGACTACCTGAGATTGACGGGGCGCGACGGGGCGCAGGTCGCCCTCGTCGAGCAGTACGCGAAGGCGCAGGGACTGTTCCGAACGCCCGGGGCACCGGACGCGGTGTATTCGGAAGTAATCAGTCTCGATCTCAGCAGCGTGGAACCGAGTCTCGCCGGTCCGAAGCGCCCTCAGGATCGAGTGACGCTGTCGAAAGCGAAGACCGCGTTTCAATCAGCGCTTCCGTCGATGCAGGTCCCGGCAAAGGGCGGCTCCGGTGCGGCAGCATCGGCGAAATCGGCCGTTGCCCTTGCCGACCCTGCCGTCGACGTGCTCGATCACGGCGCCGTCGTCATTGCGGCAATCACGAGCTGCACGAACACGTCGAATCCCAGCGTCATGATCGGGGCCGGACTGCTGGCGAAGAAGGCTGTCGAAAAGGGGCTGACCCGCCGGCCGTGGGTGAAGAGCAGCCTGGCCCCGGGTTCGAAGGTCGTCACGGAGTATCTCAATGCGGCGGGCCTGACGCCGTATTTGGACCAACTCGGATTCAATCTGGTCGGGTACGGCTGCACCACGTGCATCGGCAACAGCGGGCCGCTGCCGGACGAGATCTCTGCGGCCGTGCGCGAAAAGGGACTGGTCGTCTGCTCGGTGCTGAGTGGCAACCGTAACTTCGAAGGTCGCATCCAGCAGGATGTGCGGGCGAACTATCTCGCCTCGCCGCCACTGGTCGTCGCCTACGCGCTGGCTGGATGGATCACGATGGACGTCACCACCGAGCCGCTTGGCCAGGACGCAGCCGGCAAGCCGGTCTACCTGGCGGACATCTGGCCGAGCGAACAAGAGGTCCAGCAAACGATGCTCAAAGCGGTGACGGCGGACATGTTCCGGCGCAGCTACGCCGACGTGTTCCGCGGCGATGAGCGATGGCAGAAGCTGGAGGTCGCAGAGGGCAATCGCTTCGAATGGGATCCCGATTCCACCTACGTGCGCAAGCCGACGTTCCTCGAAGGCATGACGATGGAGGCGACGCCGCCGCGAGATATCGTCGGCGCACGGGTGCTCGCCATTCTCGGCGACAGCGTCACGACCGATCACATTTCACCAGCAGGATCGATCAGGGCTGACAGCCCGGCGGGGAAGTATCTGATCGAGAAGGGCGTCACGCCCGCGGACTTCAACTCCTACGGCGCGCGCCGCGGCAATCACGAGGTCATGATGCGCGGCACGTTCGCCAACGTGCGGCTGCGCAACCAGATGGCTCCTGGCACCGAGGGCGGGTGGACACGGTACCAGCCCAGCGGCGAGCAGATGACGATCTACGAGGCCTCGGTGAAGTATCAGCAGGCCGGTGTGCCGCTCTTCGTCATCGCGGGAAAGGAGTACGGATCAGGGTCGTCGCGCGACTGGGCAGCGAAAGGGACGTATCTGCTTGGCGTGAAGGCGGTGATCGCTGAATCGTTCGAGCGCATCCATCGCAGCAACCTCGTAAACATGGGTGTGTTGCCGCTGCAGTTCAAGACAGGTGAGACGGCTGCGTCACTGAAGCTGACAGGGACAGAGGAATTCCTGTTGCACGGGGTCGCCCATGGTTTGAAGCCGCGCGGCGACGTTCGGGTCGTCGCGAAAAGCGCCGACGGAACAACGCACGAGTTCATCGCCACGTGCCGCATCGATACGCCCGAAGAACTCGTCGCCTTCAGGCACGGCGGGATTCTGCCTTATGTTGTGAGGCAGTTGGTCGGTCGGCAATAGGTCAAAGGTCAAAGGTCAAAAGTCAGGGCAAAGGCATAACGTACAAGGAGGTTCACGATGATTCGGTGGACGGGTGCCTTGGCATTGATCGTGGCGTCGAGCGGTATGCCTGCTGTCGCTCAGTACCGCAACGGGCAGGCGCCCCCGCCGTCCGTTACGACGAGGCCTGGTCCTGCGCCAGCACCTGCCGGTGGGAGTTCTTTTCGAAATGGAGCGACGCTCAGGCCGAGGCCAATCAGTCCGTCGGTTGGAATACCGCTGCGACGGCTGTACTTCCCGGTCTTCCCACTGATGTGGGGATGGGGGGCGCTGCCCTTCTACTTCGACAGCGTGAATGGGCCTTATGCGTTGCAGGACGGCCCCACTGGTGGCTTACAGCTGGACGTGCAGCCATGGCGTGCGTCTGTGTTCGTCGACGGTACGTATGCCGGCCTTGTCAGCGACTTCAATGGCTACTACAAGCATCTCGATATCGTCGCCGGACCGCATCAGATCGTGATCGTCGAACCCAACTATCAGCCGCTCGTGGTCGACGCCGTGATCGTGCCCGGGCGAACGGACACGTATCGCGGCACGATGAAACACTGACGCATTTCGAGAACGAACGTAGAGCTGGGGCTTTCTCGTCCGCCGTAGCCACGGCGAAGGTGGAAGCCCCGCGTCGCGATGGCGGCGCCGGCTAAAGCCTGCGCTCTCTGTAACGTGAGAGAGCCGTCAATCCGCTCTCAGCACCACGCTCGGGTCGACACGCGCCGCGCGCCAGGCAGGAAGCCAGCACGCGAAAGCGGCGACCGCCAGAATCGCGGCGACAACACTGGCCAGCGTTGCCGGGTCGGTTGGCTGTATCCCGAAGAGCAGTGACGTGATCAGCCGGTTCACGCCGAGAGCGCCGGCGAGGCCGAGGGCGATGCCGGCGCCCGTCAACGCGAGTCCCTGCTTCATCACTTGCGCGAGCACCGTGGACTGATGCGCGCCGAGGGCCATGCGGATCCCGATCTCGCGTTGCCGCTCGGCCACCATGTATGACAGCACACCGTACGTGCCAATCGTCGCGAGCAGCAGCGCCAGACCTGCAAAGGCCGTCAGCAGCTGCGCGAGCAGTCGCGGCCGCCGGATCGATTCAGTGAAGACGCCCTCCATTTCGCGAAGCCGCACGACCGGCACGGCAGGATCGGCGTCGTGGACGAGCCGCTCGATGGTTTGTGACAGAGCTGCGGGCGGCAGCGTGGTCCGCAGCACGACGTTCATTGTCAACGGCGCCTGCGCACGCGGAGGTCCCAGCGCCGCGGTTTGTTCCACGAAGAAATAGAATTCGGTGCCAGTCTCCTGATCGATGCCCCCCTGCTTTACATCCTTGGCCACGCCGATCACCGTGAACCAGGGGACCTGGTCACCGCAGCATGGACGCAGGCGCTGTCCGACCGGGTTCAGGTCTTTCCAGAACGTCTTGACCAGGCGCTCGTTGACCACCGCCACCATGCCCGAGGAGGCGGCATCGGCGGGTTGAAAGCTGCGACCCTGCACGATCGGGATGCCCATCGTCTCGAAGTAGTCGGACATCACGTTCTGGTAGTAGTCGACGTTCTCGAACGGTCCTTCCGGTGGGGCGGTGTAATTGTCGATATCCGTGTCGTTGGCATTGAGCGGGCGATTGGGTGGCAACCCGGACATCGCGCTTGCGGCCTGAATGCCGGGAACGGCACGCAGCGTTTCGAGGATGTTCCAGTATGTCTGGCCGCGGCCGGTCGGTTCGGACGTCGCTTGTGGCAACGTGATCGCGAACGTGACGACGCGCGAAGGATCGAAGCCGGCATCGACCTTCATGAGGTTATAGACCGTGCGGACCAGCAGTCCGGCCCCGATGACGACCATGACCGCGAGTGCGACCTCCGCGGCGACCAGCGAGCGTCGAATGTAGTGCCGCGCAGAGCCGGTCGCGCCCTTCGCTCCGCCTTCCTTGAGCGCCGTGACCAGGCCGCCGACGCGAGTGAGTGCGATCGGCGCAAGTCCGAAGATGATGCCACTGGCAACGGCAATGCCCAGCGTGAACAGCAGGACCATCGGGTCGACGGCGACGTCGCTGGTTCGCGGCAGGCTGGTTGGATACGCGTTCACGAGCGCGCGCACGCCGACGCGCGCGAGCAGCACACCGAGGACGCCGCCGACGAGCGACAGCAGCACGCTTTCGGTCATGAACTTGCGCACGAGCCTGCCGCGGCTGGCGCCCAGCGCGGTGAGCACGGCGAACTCACGCTGACGTGTCTCGGCGCGTGCGAGCAGGAGATTGGCGAGGTTCGCGCATGCGATGAGCAGCACGAGCCCGACCGCCGCCTGCAGCACCCAGATCGAGCGGCTGGCGGCGCCGAGCATCTCGTCGCCCAGCGGCTTCATCTGCAGGATGTGGCCACTGTTGCCCTTCAGGGGCGTGAAGATGTGACCGCCGAGGTTCGGAGCCGGTTTTATCCCGACACGGTCGCCCCACGTCGCGATCAGCGTATCGAGTTCAGCCTGCGCCGCCGCCGGAGTGATGCCATCTTTCAGACGTCCGATCAGATAGAGCGAGTGGTTGCCGCGGTTCTGACGGTTGGCGGGATTGAGCCCCAGTGGCATCCAGATCTCGGTGCGGTTGTCCATCACATCGGCGCCGCGCGGCATGATGCCGATGATTTCGATCCGCCGCCCGTCGACTTCGACCATCTGTCCGACGAGTGGCTTTCCTCCGAATGCCGTTTGCCATAACTCGTATGACAGGATGGCGATCGGTGGCGGCACCAGCGCGCGCTGTCCGGGGCCTGGCAGTGGACCACTCACGTCGGTTTCTCCCCTGGCGAACAGGCGCCCTTGGACTGGCTGCAGGCCAAGGGCATTCAGCAGATGCTCGTCGACAGCAGCGGAGCGCGCGCGCACCGGTCGATCGCCGGCGGTCAAGTTCACTTCACCAGTCGAGAACGCACCTACCGCCGCAAACGACTGGTTGAGTTCCCGGAATTCCATGTATTCTGGCGGCGAAACCCAGAACTGCAGGAACCCGAGCGACGGGAACTGAGTGGTCAGGTACATCAACTGTTCCGGCTTCGGGTATCCGAGCGGCCGGAGCAGTACCCCATTTACAATCGAGAAGATTGCCGTGTTGGCGCCGATGCCAAGCGCGAGTGTCAGCAGCGCGACGGCGGTGAAGCCTGGCGTGCGCCGCAGCGACCGCACGGCGAGGCGAAGATCCTGCCGGATTGTCTCGAACATACTCTTCTATCCGTGACTTTTGACGTGAACGATCGTGCTGAAGTTCGTTCCGCGACGCATCTCAGGCCGTGGGGGTGTTCGCCCCGACTGGATGTGGCTCGATCGATGCCTCACGCATCTTACGCACCGAGCCGTACGCCTGAACCGTCAGCGCTGCGAGCACGATGACGGCAATTGCGGCCACGACGAATGACGCATCGACGCCGCTGTCCCACACGCGTCGTGGTGGCGTCACAGCGACTTGCCACTCCGGCCGTCCGGTCAGCCACCATCGAGTGAGCACGACGATGTCACCGGCGCAATGCAACACAAGCGCCGGCAAGATGGAATCGGCAGCCCAGGTGAGGCCTCCGTACACTGCCGATACGGCAATGTAGTAGGGGAGCATGAGCAGGACGTCGCTGGGATGATTGCCGAAGTGCAGCAGGCCGAACAGCGTACCGTTCGCGAGAATAGCGACCGTGACGCCGTAATGACGCTCGATCATGCTTTGCATATATCCGCGGAACGCGGCTTCCTCGGTGACCCCGGCAACAACCGATGCCATGGCGAGCAGTAAAAAGGCCGTGACAAGCGGCATCTCAGGTGGGCTCGTGATCGGCGTCGACGACGGAAGCGACACCAGGCGAGCCATGAGCCCGAGGAACGCGAGCAGGGCGCCAAATCCGAGCAGACCAGCGGCCAACGAAGCACTCCATACGCCTGGCGGAAGCCTGTTGGCTCGGAGGTTCGCACGACGGCTTGCGCTGGAAGAGGATGAGCCCCAGTGGCCACCGATGAACTGCCAATAGGCGAATAAGTAGATCGCCATCGGCACGAGTGCCCACGGAACGGCCGTGCCGACGCGGAGATTCCAGGTGCCGAGGCCGGCCCAAGGCAGGTTACCGCCGAGCAGCACGGCGACCGCCGTCGCGGCTGCGGCAAGAATCGTCATCACGCTCGCAGTGGATGGTATTTCACGATGAGAGGGCGTGCCAATCAACTCCCAACTTCCAACTCCCAAGGTTTTTGTTTACCGTGACTGATCCTTGGCCACGAAGATCACGAAGGGCACGAAGCTCACGAAGCGGCGACTTTTTACGGAAGCGCGAAGGCACCTAATCAATCTCGATGGGGCGACCAGAGCGCCACGCCGGGGCCGCCCGATCGGGCGGCCAATGGATCGCGCGACCGGCCAAGCGCAAGCCACGACCATTTCTCAATGGCTTGTGCTTGGGACGCCGCGCGACCCATCTGAGGCGAAGCCTCGCCGGCGTGGCGCCTCCGCATCGTCGCATGTCTCCGCGGTACGGTGCTTCGTGTTCTTCGGGTTCTTCGTGGCTTTAATCTTCGTGGGTAAGTCAGTCACAGTGTCAGCCGTTGGCGTGTGACTGACGCAAAGGGGCTTCTGTTGCTCGGCGCTGAATCTGCAACAGCTCCTGCGCGGGAACCGGTGGTTGCATCGGAGGACTCGTGGCCCTCGACGAGCGGCGGCCGAACTCGCTCAGGATCGTTTCGAGCACCGGCAGCATCATGCCCGCTCGCTTCGCGCGAATGACGAAATCCCAGAGCGGCTCGAACTTCTTCCATCCCGCCGCGTAGGCGAAATGCCGCAGCCCGGCGAGCCACTCGTCGTGTGCCGACGCGCCCCGTGCGATCGATGGCCATCGATAGAACTCTTTGTAGGCCCATCGATAACCATGTTCGAGTTGAGCTGCCGAAAGTTGAGCCGGGCGAAAGACGGTGTGCCGCGTGTCGTAGAGGTCCCAGTCATGCACGATCAGACGGTGCTGTTCAGCCATCCGGCGATGGAGCGCCGTTCCCGGATAAGGCGTCAGGATGTGAAAGGTTGCAGTCTCGATCCCGTGCTGGATCGCCCATCCAACCGTACGCTCGAAGACCGATCCATCGTCACCGTCCATTCCGAACACGAAGCTGCCGTTGATCATCACGCCGAGATCGTGCAGGCGGCGAATCGCCGCGGCGTAGTCGCGCTTGAGATTCTGATACTTTCGCTGCTCCGTGAGGTTGGCAGGGTTGAGCGTCTCGAAGCCGACGAACAGGCTGCGCAGCCCGGAATCTACGGCCTTCTCGAGTAGGCCGGGCGCGAGCACGGCGTTGACCGTGCCGGCCGCCTGCCATAGCCGGCCCATCCCGCGCATGCCGTCGAAAAGCGCAGAAGCGAATCGCCGATCGCCGAAGAGGTGATCGTCGAGAAAGTACAGGTGGCGGCCCGGCAGCCGCTCGATCTCGGCGAGCGCATCGTCGACACCTTGCGTGTAGAAGGATCGACCGCCTTCGAAGAAGGCTTCCTTGTAACAGAAGTCGCATACGTGCGGGCAGCCGCGCGACACGACGATCGAGTTGGGAACCAGGTAAAGCCGCCGCTTGATCAGATCGCGGCGAATGGGCGGGAGCCCGTTCAGCGTCCGGACCTGCGATCGATAGATGCGCTCTGGCTGGCCGCGGCGGAAATCGAGGAGAAAGGTCGGCCAGGTATCCTCGCCAGGGCCGATGAAGATCGTGTCCGCATGTGCGGCCGCTTCATCCGGCAACGATGTGACATGCAGGCCGCCGAGCGCAACGTACGCACCACGCGCGCGATAGTGATCGGCAAGTTCGTACGCGCGATATGCCGAGGTGATGTAGACCTGGATCACCACGAGGTCAGGGCAATCGTGGAGATCCAGCGTCTCGACATGCTCGTCCTGGAGTTCGACCTCGTCGTCATCGCTCAAGTACGCTGCTAGCGTGGCCAGACCCAGCGGCGGAAACAACGAGTACTTGATCGGCCGCCAGAACGGACTCGTGGCTTCCGTCAGCGCCGGGAGAATCATCTTGACCTTCATTGGGCGGCCTCTCCGATCAGGAGCACGGAGATGTCGCGAGGGCGTGGACCGTCGAGCTCGGCGAGGAAGACACGCTGCCAGCGTCCCAGCAGCAACCGCCCGTCCACGACGTTGAGACATGCCGACGAGCTGAGCAAGAGTGCCTTGCAGTGCGACGACCCGTTCGGGCGTTCGCCCGGATTGAGATTGACCGTACGAATCGTCTCATCGTCATGGCGGTAGGCCGCGTCGTCCGGCGCGAGCTTTCGCAGAGTGCATTCAAAGTCTTTCAGGAGCAGCGGCTCGCCCTCGTTGACGACGATGGCGGCGGTGGTGTGGAGGCTTTGCACGTTGACAAAGCCCGTCAGGACGCGGGACTCGGCTACGAGCTCCTCGAGACTTTCCGTCAGATCGATGAACTCAGTGTGCCGTTCGGTAACGATCCGAACCTTGGTGTGCCGGTAGATGAACGCAGGCGCGAAGGTTTCCATCGATAGCCTCCGTCAGGAAGCATCGACGTTCAGGGGCGGAAAGTCCTCAGCGGTCAGTGAGCATTCAGTGAGATTCAGTTGATCAGGCGCGCCGCGCAAGACCGAGCGACAGGCCAATTCCAAAAAGCGCCCCCTCGCCCGTTCCGATGAGCGCCGCCGTCAGCGGACCGAACTCTGTTTCACCGATGAGCCGGGCGATAGGAGTCAGGGCCGCTTGTGACCCTCTGGATACCTGGGCAATGGCGTGAATCGTGCCCCCGACGAGGGGACGCCCGCCGAGCGTCAGAGTCAATGCGGCAAGAGCGCACGCGATCGCCGTCAGAGCGACCACACTCGCTCGCTTCCGCCCACGGGGAGCCGCGAGTCCGCCTTGCGACCCCAGAGTGCTCACGCTGTAGCCCAATCCCGCGGCGGCACCGATGACCAGTCCTTCGAGGCCTCCGCCGATCTCGACATTCACTCCTACGAGCGTGGACAGGCTCCATCGACCGAGCCACTGCGCAACGAGACCCACGAGGCCGCCACCCAGCGCGGCACCGCAGGTCAGCGCCAGAACGCGACGCGATCGTGCGATCGAATCGGCGACTGACAATCCCGCACCTACCCCCGCACCGCCGGCGGCTCCACAGCATCCCCCGATGAGAGCGAGAACTGGGACGAGATCGATCGTCGCATTGCTCGCTGGCGCGGCCGCGAGAATCAGCCCGCCGGCCGCGCCCGCCGTGATTCCGGCGAGTCCGCCGCCCACGGACGCGCCAATCCATCGAGCCGCGGCGAACATGGCCGCTCGACGCAGCCTCAAACCGACGAGTTCACGCGCCGTGGTTAGCGCCGCCGGTTCGCCGAGGATCGGGACGGGGCCGGCTTGCGGCGTATCCCAGCGTGTATCCCGCAGGAGCGCCCGCGCAAATGCGTGACGCGGCCGCGTACCGAGGCGTTTCATCGCCTCGGATGTTCCGAGGGCATGGAGCAATTCGGCGGCTTCCCGTTGATCCTCTTCGTCGGCCGGACTGGTCGATGCGCGTGTGACTCTCTCGAGGAGAGGCTCGAAGGGATCGACGACCGTCGCGGGGACTGGTGTCGTGGCAGGGAGACCAGGCGGTACGTTCTCCCAATCGCCATCGTCCTCTTCCTCCACGACCTCTCCGAAGACGAAGCGGTAACCATGGCGGGAGATCGTGCGCACGAAGCGCGGTTCGCGCGAGTCATCATCGAGGACGCGGCGGATCGTGCGGATCGCCTGGCTCAGTGCGCTATCAGAGACGATGACGTCGCTCCAGATGCGCTCGAAGATCTCTCGACGATGGACGGCCTCGCTGCGCCGCTCGATGAGGAATACGAGCAAGTCGAAGTAGCGGGGAATCAGCGGAAGCTCGCGGCCGTTGCGAACGAGAATGCGGCGGCGTGGCGACAGGACGAATTCGCTGAAACGATAGCGGGGCACTCCCAATAGCTTAGGTCAAAGGTCAAAGGTCAAAAGTCAGGTCAAAGGTAATGCTAGGCAAAGGTACTAAGTACAAGGTCTGAATAGTCGATCGCAAGAAACATCAAGTTACTCGCAGGCGTGCCCGGCTATGATCGCGGAAGCGATGCCTTCGGCACTGGATCTGCTGCAGGTCGTTCGACAGATTCGCCGTCGACGTGCCGGCACTACGCTCGATGAACTGGCGGCCCGAGCGGGGTGGTCGTCGTTCCACCTGCATCGTGCATTCCGCGCGCTGATCCGCGAAACGCCCAAGCAGTACACCCTTCGGCTGCAGATGCATTTGGCAGCGACCAGGCTGGTATCGTCCGACGACTCGATACTCGACATCGCCCTTGGCGTCGGCTTCAACAGTCACGAGGTTTTCACCCGGGCATTCCGCCGGCACTTCGGCGTCACGCCCGGCAGCTACCGGGCGCGCGCGCTCGAGGGAGCATCGGTAGAGACGCGCAGGCGCCACGTCGCGCTCATTCGGACTTCCGGGCCGTGCTTCGGCCTCTTTCACGTCTCCATGTCCACCACTCGGAGAGCATCGATGCCCACGTTGTCGATCGAGCGTCGCGAGGTCGCGCCGCAGCACATCCTGTTCGTCCGCCTGAAAGTCGCGCGCCACGAGCTTGCGTCCGCAATTGGAGAAGGCCTGGGCCAGGCGTTCCCGTACTCACAACGAGTCGGCGTTGCGATCGCCGGCCGGCCGTTCACTCGATATCAGTCGACCGGGCCGGGGCTCTATCGCATTGACGTGGGTCTGCCGGTGGCCACGGCGACGGGCGGCGAAAGCCGCGTCGAATCGGGCACACTGCCTGGCGGCCCGGTTGCGGTTGCTGTACACGCCGGTTCCTACGACACGCTGACTGACACCTACGCGGCGCTCGAGCGCTGGATCGAGGCCAATGGTTATCGCACCGGCGGAGCGCCGTGGGAGTCTTACATCACCGATCCTGCTGACTTGCCCGATCCTGCTGACTGGAGGACGGAGGTGTATTGGCCTCTGGAACAGTAGGTCAAAGGTCAAAAGTCAAAAGTCAGGTCAAAGACTTCAGCGATAGGCACTAGGTACGAGGTACGAGGTGCAAGGCACTAGGCATGAGCATCAGGCATCAGGTTGCAGATCCTGCCTCGTTCTCCGCGTCTCGTTGTTTCGACGTGACGATGATTCGACCCAGGATGCGTGCTTCTTGACGTGCCTCGTCGAGAAGGACGATGCACTGCTTCTGGGAGCCAAAAAGTTTCGTCGCACAGGCGCGCAGCCAGCG
>Ga0075423_10000330_pt1 | contig 36643 bp, 27 predicted proteins | sample SoiMethybrSBSTD2_FD_80114 | JGI IMG/M metagenome (GOLD analysis project Ga0075423, IMG submission 80114) | Bulk soil microbial communities from a Populus tree surrounding site in Tennessee, USA - Soil MetaG P. TD hybrid SBSTD2 | ecosystem: Environmental > Terrestrial > Soil > Tree plantation...
GATCGCCGCGATCATTGTCTTGTGCCCGAACTCCCTGAAGTCGAAGCGGTGCGCCGGACGCTTCACCGCGCCATGCGCGGCGCGCGGATCGTCCGCGTCGACGTGCGGCGTCCCGATCTCAGACGGCCGTTCCCGCCGCACTTCGCGGCGCGACTGACCGGACAGACAGTGGCGGCGGTCGATCGGCGAGGCAAGTATCTGCTGGCCAGACTCGCATCGGGCGAGGCGCTGCTCGTTCACCTCGGCATGTCCGGGAGCTTTGAGATCACGAGCCCGGGCAGCCGCGGTCTTGCCGTTGCCGATCCCCACGATCATGTCGTCATCGAGTTGTCGTCTGGAGTCGTGGTGACGTTCAACGATCCGCGACGCTTTGGCCTGATGGACCTCGTCCACGCCGCGCAACTCGATCGGCATCAAGCGCTGCGATCGTTGGGGCCCGAGCCGTTGAACGGTGCATTCGACGCCGCAGTGCTCGCGCGCGGGTGCGCGGGGAAGCGCGCGGCGATCAAAGTCGTGCTGCTGGATCAGCGCCTGGTGGCTGGCGTGGGGAACATCTACGCGAGCGAAGCGCTGCATCATGCGGCACTGTCGCCTCGCCGGCGGGCATCGACGATTGCGACGCCATCGGGCGCCCCTCGTGATGCCGCGGTGCGGCTTGCCGCCGGCATCAAAGCGGTGCTTCGCAAGGCGGTGCAGCGGTCGCAGCGTCGCGCGCGTGGCGATCGCTTCCTGGTCTACGAGCGCGAAGGTGAGCGATGTCCGAGGCGAGGATGCGGAGGCACGATCCGCAGGCTCACGCAAGCGGGACGCTCGACCTACTTCTGTCCGACGTGTCAACGATGAAGACGTCCCGCCAGGGCAAAGGCCGTGTTGGTTAGGGCGAGCCGGTGAGGCGCCTCGGTCAGCTGGTGCTCCTGCTGGCGCTGGCGCGGTGGACCTGGATATTCCTCGTCTGGCCGATGCGTCAGGACGTCGTCGGCTCGTCGTTCCTCCACGTCATCAGCCTGCCGTTCCACGAGGCTGGCCACATTCTGTTCAGTCCGTTCGGCGATCTGCTGACCGCGCTCGGTGGCAGCGCCATGCAAGTGCTCGTGCCGATCGCCTGCTGGATCGCATTCGCGACGACGAGTCCCGATCCGTTTGCCCGTGCGGTGATGTGCTGGTGGGCAGGTGAGAACTTGCTCGATGTCGCCATCTACATCAACGATGCGCGCGCGCTCAATCTGGTGCTGCTCGGTGGACACACCGGCGCCGAAGTCGAAGGACACGACTGGGAGCGCATTCTGTCGCTCATGCGTCTCTTGCGATACGACCATCACATCGCGTGGACGGTGCATGTCATCGGTGCAGCGATGATGATCGGCGCACTCGTCTGGGGCGCGATGCTGACGCGAAAACCAGGGCCGGACTCGTGATCAGCGATCGCCAATCCACGGTAACAGCCGTTCGAGCGGCCAGCAGTTGATGATGCGATCGGCAGGGATGCCGGCAAGGCGCGCGTGCGCCAACGCGGTGTCCGCGTAAGAGAGTTGATCGGTCGTGTGCGCATCGCTGTCCAGCGCGAACAGGCATCCGGCCGCGAGCGCTCGCTCCGCCATTGTGTAATCGAGGTCCTGCCGAGCGGGATCGCCGTCGATCTCGACGGCGACTGATCGCTGTGCGGCGGCGGCGAAGACCGCGTCCCAGTCGGCAATCACGCCGGCGCGCGACCCGGAAATGCGGCCGCGCGGATGCGCGAGGATGCGGACGCGCGGCGTTTCGATCGCCCGCCGCATACGGTCGGTCTGATCTTCCGCACGCCGCAATCGCGAGTGCGGCGCCGCGAGCACCAGATCGAACGTGGCTGCTTCATCGGCGCTGAGATCGAGCGTTCCATCCGCGGCGATGTTGGCTTCGATGCCTTGAAGCAGACGGAATCTGCCTGCCAGCGCCACATTGACGTCGTCGATGGCACGGCGTTGCTTCGCGGCATCATCCATCGACATGCCGCCGGCGATCTTCAGGCCGTGCGAGTGATCGGTCACCGCTGCAAAGGTGTAGCCGCGGGCCTGACACGCGTGCGCGATCTCTTCGACGGTGGGAGTGCCGTCGCTCCATTCGGAGTGCATCTGCAGGTCGCCGCGATACTCGTCGACACGAGGTCCATCGAAGGACGGGTCGCGAAGGACGCGCTGCACTTCGGCGCGGCTGAGGAAATGGCGCCGCAACGCGCGACGCCGCTCGATGTCGGCGCGGCGCTCGCTGCTCTCGATGGCGCGCTCGACAGTTGGCGACTCGCCGCTCTCGAGCACCTCGCGAATCACGCGTTCTGAGGCGGGGCCGATACCGGGGATCTTCGGCAGCCGGCCGTTGCCCCCGATGAGATCGGTCAGCGGGACCTCGAGCGACAGTATGGCCGCCGCCGCGCGCTTGTAGCCGAACGTCTTCTGCTGATTCGTCTGGGCGAATGCGAGGTCGCGCAGGTATCCGCCGACGACGGCGTTCACGTCGGCGTGTTTGCGAATGCGACTCGGCAACACGCTGACGTGGTGAGCAAGAATATCGCCAGGCAGGGGCGGCGGCTCCCACGTGGATCGAGGGGCGAAAGCGGCGCCCCCTACGTCGTCGATGAGTCCGCCTTCGGCGCTACGCGCTCGGCATATCCCCGTTCGCGACTGTTCAAGAGGTCGGACATTTCGCGAAACATATCGGGGTTGATGCGCTCGACGTGCGGCAGCACGTGGGTGCGAGTCTCATCGAGATACTTCCGCACAAAGCTGGTGTCGTGGACGAAGCCCAGCGCCGTGAGGTTGCTGATGCGGTCGGCCACTTTCAGCAGCCGTGCACGATGACTGCCCCGCTGCATCACCCGTGACAGATACGTGGCCTTGGGCTCGCGAACACCGTCGATCGTCCGCAACGTGACCTCCATCACCAGGTTGTAGACCGCAGGACCGTCGACATCGAGGCGTTCGATCTCCTCGCGGGTGACGCCAGGCATGCCTGGCGCGTCCTCGAAGAGATCGTGGATGACGGCCGCCTTCAGCAGGATCGGATCGATGATCTTGTAGTCGAGCAAGATCGCCATCGTGCTCAACTGATGGCGGAACATGTTGCTGCCGCCGAGCCGCTCGACACCGATCAACGCCATCGCCTTGACGATGTAGGGTGCCAGCGTCAGGGCACGCAGCGAGTGCTCGAACCCTTCCATGGGTTGCGGGCATTGTAGTGGAACCTGGATCCCGTTTCCTCTACTCGAGCGTCACCCGTTCTCCTGTCACCTCACCGGCCCCGACGAACAAAGACGTGTCGGCGAGGTCGAAGAATTCGATCGTGAACGTGCCGGTGAAGGCGGTGCCCTCTCGGTTGACGATGTTCGTTTCTTTCAACACCGCCGTCCCGATGAACGTGCCGGCGGCGTCGAACCTGAGCACCATGTGCTTCAACTGAAACGTTCTGGGAGCGGTTTGCGCCCACACACCGAGGCACACGTTGTGCGAGATGGGAGAGACGTCGTTGAGCGTCTCGGTGCCGTCGGCGTGCCACGCATCGAAGCCGACATCGGTCACTTGGCCTCCGGAAGTGAAGGTCACCTTCCAGAGTCCAACGATGAGCGCGCGCTCGGGCTCTCGGTGCTCGCGCACCGTCGGCTCGAATGGACTTCGTGGCCCGCTCTGGGACGCGGCGCCCGCCGCAGTGGATTGATACGCCACCGGCTTCAACTGGTTGGTTCCAAGGCAATTTGCCGAGACGGTCGTCGGCTGGACGAGGAAGAGCGCGGCGGCCCCGATGGCCGCCGCACCCTGCGAGATTCGTTTCATGGTGAGGCCCTCCTGCTTCCTCAAGCGGAAAACGAAGGGCCGTACTAGAACGGGGCCTGCCCCGGGCCTGCCCCGGCCCTGCCCCGGGCCTGCCCCCGGGGGCAGGGCGGGGGCAGGCCCCGTACCTAATTCCTGCTTGCGGATTCGTCTAGAAATCCACCTGGGCGCTAATCTTGGCGAACCGCGCGGACAGCACCGATGTGGGCGTCAGCCAGGTGCCGTTGGCAATGAACGCCTGGTTGTAGCTGAGGGGCGTCGCCGCGTTCAGCAAGTTGTAGAAATCGACGCCGACGTTGGCGCGGCTGCGGCCCACGCGGAAGATCTTGCCCACGCGCATATCCAGCTCGTTGACACGATCGCCGAGGATCGAGTGCGGTTCGATCAGGTTGACGGTGATGTTGGGCGCGCTGCCAGCGAGCGGTCGGCCGATGATCTGCTGTACGGCCGCGTTCGACACCGTGTAATTGGCCGCGAACGCACCGCCGGCGACCGGCGTGCCGAAGCCGCTCACCTGAATGCCGGGCTTGCTGGTGAAGGTGCCGCTGATGCTGACGTCGATCTTCGGCATCACGTACGTGGCGATACCTTTGTACTGCGGTAGGAAGCTGGTCTCGATGTGGCAGTACGGATTGAGCAGCGCGATCTCCGGTACCTTCGCGCGCACCTCGCAGTTATCTGACGTCGAGTAGCCGCCGGAGAAGCCGCCCTGCGCGGTGAGCCCGTTACGTGGCCGCGCGCTGACGCCGACGTCGATGCCGTTGTACTTCTGATAGGCGTTGCCGTAGCGGTCGGCATAGGTGATGAAGTTGCGCGTGACGCCGACGAGAGACGGCACGTTCAAGTCGTACAGCGTGCCCACCTGATAGCCGCCGCCATTGGGCAGGCGCGAATCCTGCGGCGCGGTGATCGAGAACTGCGTGAAGTCCGACGGACTCACGGCGAGGTTGTCGGTCACCGCAAAGCCGTAGAACTGGCGATGGAAGAAGCCGACCTCGACTGACGTGCGCGGCAGCACTTCGTGCTGAACTGAGACGCCCCAGTTCCAATCCGACGGCCGCACGCCCCACCCCTTCAGGATCTCGGGATCGATGGTGTTGCTGAACGTCGACGTGCCGAAGTTCAGATTGCTGACGATGCCGCAGAAGTCTTGTGCGCTCCTGTTCCCGGTCTGCGGGAAGGGCAGCGCGGCCGGGTCGCCGTTGGGCTGCGGATTCCGCAGGTCGCAGTTTGGCGTCCAGTCGCCGTTGGCGTCGACCCACGTGCGCGTCACGCTGGTGGCGATTCGCGACGTCGGGTTGCCAAGGCCATAGTTCGACGCGGTGACCGTCGACTCGACGTATTTGCCGAGCGTGGCCTTCAGTGCCGTCTTGCCGTCGCCGAAGAGATCGTAGGTCACCGCCGCGCGCGGCGTCAGATCCTTGTAGCTGTCCACCACCGGCGTTTCCCCGAAGACCAACGGCTGCGCCCAGAACCGCGTCTCGAGCTTCTGGTCGGGCGCCCAGCTCGACGCGCGATCGAATCGCAGCCCGCCCTGCAGCGTGAGGCGCCCGCGCGTCCACTGCTCCTGCACGTAGAGCGCGTGATTGCGCATCCACAAGTCGTTCTGCTGGTCGTGCACGAACTCGGTGAGCTGGTTGGGCACGCCGTTGTTCACTCGGTAGCGCAGATCGTTCGACCCGCGATTCGCGGATCGCAGATCGCCAAGCTGATTGCCGATGTATCCAAACCTGAAGCTGTTGCCTCCGGTCACGTACGCGGCCGACGCGCGCCAGGTCGTCGTGATGTTCTTGTTCCGTCCGTCGCTGAACAAGTCGGTCGTCTGTGAGCGATACATCAGGCTTGGGATATTGCCGTTGGCCGCGCAACCCGCCGCGCACTGTTCGATGATGCGCACCAGGCTCTCGGTGTTCGGGTCCGTCTTGGCGCGACCGCCCCAGCGCGAGAAGAAGTAGCCGAAGCCGCCTTCGAGCAGCAGCTTCGAGTTGACCGGCGAGTTCCAGGTCGCTTGCTGGAATCGCATCGGCGTCAGATCGCCGTAACCGTTGGCTTCTGGCGACGTGGTCGCGTTCGCGTAGTTGCCGCCGTTCTCGCACTTGGCGCACACGCTCTGCTCGTCCCAGAAGATATTGAGCTTGTTACGTGGCGTCACCTGCGTGGTGATGCGAAGGCTCGCGTTCTGCCACGTCTTGTCGTTGAATGCCTGCCGCGAGAAATCGGGATCGTAGAGCCACTTGGTCGGATCGCCGGCGTTCTTGTTGTAGTACATGTTCGTGATGTACGCAGAGTTGCCCTGGCCGCGCACGGTGCCGAACAACCACACGCGATCGCGGCGAAGCGGACCACCGAAGGCGGCGCTGAGATCGTAGTTCTTGATGAGCGGGCTCGGCGTGATCTTGAGCGCCTTGAGCTCGTCGCTCAAATTGCTGCTCTGCAAGTCGCCATTGGCCCACGCGATGTAGCCATTGCCCGACAGCTTGTTGCTGCCCGAACGCGGGATGATGTTCATCACCGGCCCGCCCGACTCCACGTCGCCCATGCTCCCAGAGATCGTGAACGTCACTTCCTGCGCGTTGCGCGTGTCGGTGAGGTAGTTGGTGCCACCTGCCTGCGGCACGGCGATGCTGATGCCGTCGACCATCAGGCGGCCGTCGGTGTTCGCGCGGTTCCCACCGAGCGAGAGCAGCGTGCCGTGCGCGCTGAACGTGCAGGAGTTGCAGGGACCGGTGCTCACGTCCTGCTGTCCACCGAGAAGCCCGGGCACGAGGACGAGAAGGGCGTTGTAGCTCCCGGCCGTCGGAATCGCTTTGATCACGTCGTTGGTGAGAACGGTTTGACGTTGCGAGCTCTGCACGTCGACGATCGGCGATTCGCCACTGACGACGACGGTTTCCGCGACCTGACCGACGGCGAGCGATGCGTTCACGCTGGCGATGAAGTTGCCGGTGAGTTCGATCCCTTCTCGTCGTACCGTCGTGAATCCCTGAAGCGTGAACGTCAGGCTGTACACACCAGGCCGAAGATTCTCGATGCGGTACTGACCGGTGCCGTCGGTGACCGCGGTGCGAGTTTTCTCAATCAGCGCCGGACTGGACGCTTCGACGGTCACTCCTGGCAGGAGCGCGTCGGAGGCATCTTTGACCGTGCCTGTGATCGCCGCTTGCGCGTAGGCAAACGACGGCGCGAGCAGGCCGGCGACGATCAGTAGTGCTCGCAGACAGCGGTTCCAGGACAGCAGGGATCCCCAGGGTGATCTCATGCGCGACCTCATCTATGCACGAACGTTTCGTAGAGCGAAGACTTTGCCGAACAGCGAAGCGGTCTAGCGTAGGCGAGCCCACGAAGAGCCCGCAATAACCCATCTAGGTAATCTCCGACTTGGATTAGGCTAGTGCCCGTCAGGAGGAGCCGTATGTTGCGTGTGCGCCTCGCGTTTGCCGCGCTGATGGTGGTCGGTCTCAGTGCCTCGAGCTTCGTGTCCGCTGCCGATCTCGATCCCAAAGCGATCAAGATCCAGCTCCCGAAGGAGATCAAGTGGAACAAGGGCAACGGATCTGAAACCGCGACACTGGTGGGCGACCCCAGCAAGCCCGGTCTCTACGTCGTCCTGCAAAAGTGGCTGCCGCACAACAACAGCCGCCCGCACTTTCATCCCAACGATCGCTACATCACGGTGATCTCCGGCACGTGGTGGGTGAACACCGGCGCCAAGTACGATCCCGACGGCTTCAAGCCGGTGCCCGCCGGCAGCTTCGTGGTCCATACCGGCAAGGAAATCCACTACGACGGCGCCAAGGATGAAGAGTGCATCCTGCAGATCGTCGGAATAGGACCAGCAACAGGGACGCCCGCCGAACAGAAATAGGGCAGCGGGGTCAGACCCCGGTGACGTCGCGACTCTGGGGTCAGACCCCCGTACGACTCGACTCAACCCCTTGAGTCGACCCATCACCGGGGTCTGACCCCACCATCACATCCGTCCGCGACCATCGTCCGTAGAAGGACGTGTGGTCGCGGAGGTGTTCATGAAGGTCGTCGGATGTTGCGCACTTGCCCTCGTCCTGCCGTTCGTTGTCGCGTGTAGTCATGCTCCCACACAAAAGACGGCTGCTTCACCCCCATCGTCAACGCTGAGCCGCGCGTGCGTGGTCGCGGCCGCGGCGAATGCGGGCGACGACGAGAACATCGCGAAGCTGCAGCGCGATCTGCGCGAGCAACGCGCGCCGGCGCGTGCCGCCGAACAGCTTGGCTATCGATTCGTCTCGCGAGCGCGCCTGACCAACGACGCCGGCTTCTACAAGGTGGCTGAGGAGGCCGCCGCCTGCGTCGAGTCGATCGATGCGAGCGACGCATCCGCCTGGCTCCTTCGCGGTCATGCCCTGCATCAGATGCACCGCTTCGCCGAAGCCGAAGCGATCGCCAGGCGTCTGGTGGCCACGCGCGAGTTCGTGCTCGATTACGGCTTGCTCGGTGACGTGCTGATGGAACAAGGCCGCCTCGCCGATGCCGCCGTGGCCTACCAGAAGATGATCGATCTCAAGCCGTCCTATCAGTCATACGCGCGCGCCGCGCACCTGCGCTGGCTCAAGGGCGATCTGACTGGTGCCATCTCGCTGATGGAGAAGGCCGTCAAGGCGGCAAGCCCGCGCGATCCGGAATCGATCGCCTGGGCGTACACACGGCTCGCGACGTACGAGCTGCAGCGCGGACGGTTAGACGCCGCCGAGCGGATGGACAGCGCGGCGTTGCAGTACGTCCCCCAATACGCCGCGGCGCTCCTCATACGAGGGCGCATCCAGCTCGCGCGCGACCAGCGCGCCGAGGCTGTGGCCACGCTGGAAACAGCCGCACGACTCAATCCGCTCCCCGAATACCGGTGGACGCTCGCCGATGCGTTGAGGCAAGTGAATCGTTCGGACGATGCGAACGCGGTCGAAGAGCAGTTGATACGTGATGGCGCCGACGACCCGCGCACCGTTGCGCTCTTTCTCTCGACGCGACGTGAGAACGGCGAGAAGGCCGTCGACCTGGCGCGCCGCGAGCTCCAGAACCGCGGCGACGTCTTCACGCTCGACGCGCTCGCTTGGTCTCTGGCACGCGCCGGCAAGCATGGCGAAGCCTCCGCGTTGATGACGCGTGCGCTCGCCGAGGGCACGCAGGACGGCCGGTTGTTTCTTCACGCCGCCGTGATCGCTGCCGCCGACGGCCGCCCCGCAGATGCGGCCCGCTGGGCCCGCAAGGCCCGCGCCTTCCGCTTCACTCTGCTTCCCTCGGAGCTTGGGGTGCTCCGTTCGGGAATCGTGACCTCACCCCGGGCATGAGGACTCCGCGATGAAACGACTGCTTCACGCGCTGCAGGTGGCCGCTGCAGCGGGGTTGCTGCTGTGGCCGATTCCAGCGAACGCATCCAGTCACATGGATGCCCCGCTCATCACCCTGGACGATGCGGCGAATACGACCGATGTGTACGCGTTCGTCTCGCAGCGCCTGGGCCGCAAGTATCTGACCACCGCGCTCGCCGTCTACCCGCACGAAGAGCCAGGGGTGGGTCCCAACAAATACAACTTCGACGATGACGTGCTGTACGAGATTCGCGTCGCCACCGGCAGGGACGTGGCCAGAGGGCGGACGACGTACGCGTATCAGTTCCGCTTCGACACGACGTTCAGGAATCGCAACACCATCCTGCAGTCGTATCTCGGCGTCATCGACAACGTGGGCGACGCATCGCAGAACCTGATCCAACGCTACACCGTGGACAAGGTCAACGTGCGCACCGGTCAGGTGACGCGTCTCGGCCGCGGCATCGTGCCGCCCAACAATCAGGGCAACGCCACACCGCGATACAACCGCAACAACGACGGCGAGCAGCCAGCCAAGGACGGCGTCGCGAACGACTTCGATCTGGATCCGTACACAGTGCAGTCGATCGCTGAGCTCGAGGACGGCTACCTAGCGTTTGCCGGTCAGCGCGACGACGGCTTCTACGCCGATATCCAGGCGATCTTCGATCTGTTGAAGCTGCGTCCAACCGGAAGCGCAAAGGACTCGCAGGGCGGGTTCAACGTGCACACGATGGTGCTCAACATTCCGATCGACGAGATCGGAGGCGATCACCAGATCGTCGGCGTGTATGCGACGACCAGCCGCCGCCGCATCAAGGTGCTCGGACCGGCCGGCGACGCGAACCTCGGCGACTTCGTGCAGGTCGCGCGACAGGGCAATCCGTTGTTCAACGAGGGTCTGGTTGCCATCAAGGACAAGGATCTCTATAGCCGGACGTCGCCCGAAGTCGACTCGGCGTTGTTCAGCAAGTACGCGTTGACGCCGGAGCTCGCGGGCTTGATCAACGCGCTGGTGCTTGGCGGCAACGTTGCGCCGACAACGAATCGTACCGACATCGCCGGAATCTTCATTCCCGATCTGATCAAGGTCGACCTGTCGACCGGTCCGGCGCGTCTCGCCGGCGGCGGCGCAAGCCATCCGACGAATCCCGACGACACCGGCTTCTCTCGCCTCGGCATCTTCGGTGGTGATGTGCTGACCAGCACGGTGCAGGCCGGCTTCGGCAACGGCACGGTGCCGGGCGGCTGGCCCAACGGCCGGCGCTTTGGCGACGACGTCGTGGACATCGCGGTGACGGCGCTGATCAGCGATCTGCGTGTCAGTCCTCCGATCATCGTCGGCCCCGCGGGCGACAACGTGAACAGCAACGATATCGCCTACAACAAGGTGTTCCCGTACGCCGCGACACCGCTCAACGGGCGCACGCATACGCATTAGTACGAAATCGTCCTTGGGCCTTGGTTCTTGGTGCTCGGTCCGTCCCTGGTTCTTTGTCCCTGGTCCCGATGCCGCCTCAGCGGACGAAGGACCACGGACCAAGGACGGACCACGGACCAAGGACGGACCACGGACCAAGGACGGACCACGGACCAAGAACCAAGGCCCAAGGACGATGAAACTCCCTCACCTCAGTATCGCGATGGTCGTCTCACTTGCACTGACGACGACCATCGTTGGTGCACACGATCCGGGGCTGAGCACGCTCGATGTCGTCGTGAATGATCGCGACGTGTCAGTGACGCTGTCGATGTCGACGCCCGATGTCGCGATCGCAGTGCCGGCGTCTCGCGCCAACATGCGGGAGGGACTGCTCAACTTGGTGCGTGAATCGCTGCACGTGACCATCGACGACAACGCACTCGCGCCGCTGGGTCACGAGATTGCGATCGCGGACAGCGGCGCTCACGTGCGGCTGTCATACGAGCTGCCGATTGCCAGCTCCTCATCGACCCATCGACTCACGATCGCGTCGGACATTCCGAAGCGACTCGCACGCGGGCATCGTGAGTTGCTGACCGTGAAGGATGGTCGGGGCGCCGATACCGAGCGCGTGCTCGACGCGGCCTCAGAGGCGGTCGCCATCGAAGTGGCGAGGCCATCGGGATGGGTCTCGCGCGTCTCGTCGTTTGTGGCGCTCGGCATTCACCACATCCTGACCGGATATGACCATCTGGTGTTTCTCGCGGGCCTGATGCTCGCCGCGACGACGATGCGGCGATTGCTGGTGGCGCTCACCGCTTTCACCGCCGCGCATTCAGTGTCGCTGGCGCTCGTCGTCCTTGCTGGCGTGCGCGCGCCTTCATCGATCGTCGAGCCGTTGATTGCCGCATCGATCGCCTGGGTGGGCGTGGAGAACCTGCTTCGCCGGCGTCAGGACGCACGCTGGATCGTGGTCTTCGGATTTGGTTTGATTCACGGCTTTGGCTTTGCCGACGCACTCATCGAGCTCGGGTTCGGCTCGTCTCTCGCAGACATCGCGACTGCACTGGTGTCGTTCAACGGCGGCGTCGAGATCGGCCAGCTTGCGGCGGCGGCGGTCATGCTGCCGCTGGTGTGGATGATCAATGCGCGTCCTGCGTGGCAAAGCCGGCTGCTGCCGGCGTGCTCGCTGTTGATCACGTTCGCGGGCGGGTATTGGTTGATCGAGCGGCTGTCGTAATCGCGCCCGCCTCGTGCGCGGGTGTGGGACGTTCAGTACACTACGGTTCGTGCGGCCCCTCCGGGTCTACCTCCTGATTCTCGTGCTTGGCGCGATGCTGCCCGGAGCGCTGCTCACCGGCATTCTGGTGTGGCGCGCCTACTCGAACAATCGCGCGCTCGGCGAGCGGCGTCTGCTCGAGGCGGCTCGCGTCGATGCGGCGGCGCTCGATCGCGAGTTCGCCAGCGTGATCAGCACGCTGCAGGTGCTCGCCACGTCCCCCGCACTCGACCGCAACGACTTCGAAGCGATCTATTTCGAGGGGCGTCGCGTGCAGGAGACGCAGCCTGGCTGGTTCACGATCATGCTGACCTCGGCGGACGGGAAGCCGCTCGTGAGCACGCGACTCGCACAAGGTGAAGCTCTGTTGCCCGTCGTCGAGCCCGACAGCCTGCAGCGTCTGATCGCGACGCGACAGCCGACGGTCGGCATCGTCCGTCCCTCGCCGCGCGGCGGCCCACTGCATCTCTTTGCCATCCGTGTTCCAGTGTTCAGGCACGACCGCCTGAAGTACGCGCTGTCGGCGATCGTCGAAGTCGAGTCGCTCGCCTCGCTGGTGCCGCCGCAGCTGCCGACCTCGGACGAGTGGACGAGGGCCATCCTCGATTCCGAAGGAACGATCGCCGTACGCACACGCGGAGCGGGCGGATACATCGGCGAGCGCGCCAGCGAGGAGTTCCGTGCCCGCATCCGACGAGCGCCGGAATCGGTGTCGCGCCAAACGACCCGCGAGGGCCTGGAGGTGTACGCGGCGGCGAGTCGCGGTCGATATGGATGGACGGCGATCGTGGTCGTGCCGCGCACCGTTCTCGATGCGCCGCTGTTCGCATCGATGACCGGTGTCTCGATCGGTGCGGCGCTGTTGATCATCTGCGGCCTCGCGGCGGTGCTGGTCGTGTCGCGGCGACTCTCGGCCGATATCGCCGGCGCGGCGGCGGTGGCCGACGCAGTCGCGCACGGACGGCCGGCACCGCACGCCGATGCACACGTGACCGAGACCCTGATGCTGCAGCGGTCTCTGGCCGACGCGGCGTCTCTGCTCGAGAAACGCGCCCACGAGCGCGACGAGGAAGTGCAACGCGCCGGCGCGGCTCGCGCCGAGGCCGAGGCCGCCAATCGCACCAAAGACCAGTTCCTCGCCGTGCTCGGTCACGAGCTGCGGAATCCGTTGGCGCCGGCGCTCACGGCGCTCGAGCTGATGAAGATGCGCGATCCTGACGTCTTCACGCGCGAGCGCGAGGTGCTGTCGCGCCAGGTGGCACACATGTCGCGGCTCGTCGACGATCTGCTCGACATCTCGCGTCTGGCGCGAGGCGCGATTCAGCTCAAACGGAACCGATTCGAGGTGCGCGAGGCGGTCGATCGCGCCGTCGACATGGCTCGCCCGCTGATGGCGCAGCAGGATCACACGCTCGATGTCTCAGTGCCACCCAACGGCCTCGCGATCGACGGCGACATCGATCGAGTCGTGCAGGTGTTCTCGAATCTGTTGACCAACGCCGCGCGCTACACACCGGCCGGTGGTCACGTCTGGCTGACTGCGTCGAGTGTCGATGGTCGGGCCGAGATCGCGTGCCAGGATGATGGACCAGGGATTCCGGCGGCACTGGTGCCGAAGCTGTTCGACACGTTCGCGCAAGGGCCGCGCGCGCTGGATCGCCGCGAGGGCGGGCTGGGACTGGGGCTCGCCTTGGCGCGGACGCTGACTGAACGACACGGCGGCACGATCCGCGTCGAGATGCGCACGTCGCAGCGGGGCGCTCGCTTCGTTGTCGCACTGCCGCTGGCGTCGTCGTCGGCGGCCACCGAAACAGCGGAACCCACCTTCGTGGACGGTGCAACGCACGCGCAGCGGATTCTGGTGGTCGACGACAACGTCGATGCCCGCGACATGCTGCAGATAGCACTGGAGCACGCAGGGCACGAGGTGGCCACCGCCGGCGATGGCAAGAACGCGATTGCGACCGCTGCCACATTCGATCCCGCTGTCGGCGTGCTCGACATCGGGCTGCCCGGGATGGACGGATACGAGCTTGCGCGTCAGCTGCGATCGTCGCATCCAGGCATTCGGCTGATTGCCTTGACCGGCTACGGTCAGACGTGGGATCTCGAAGCCGCGGCGGCCGCCGGTTTCGATGTGCATCTGGCGAAGCCGATCACGACGACGGTGTTGCTGGAGCGGATCGAGGGCGTGGCCCGATCCGGGGCCTGAAGAGATCGTTGTTCGACTGCGCAAATCTGTAATCGCCTCGGCGAATCGTGGGGCGGAGAGCCCGCCAAACCTATCTCCAGACCTGGTGCGAAACTGGCAACGCGTTCCAGACATGCGCGCGCGTGTCTCTTGCGCCATCGTGTGCCTGTTCGTGGCGACCCCTGCGCTTTACGCGCAGTCGACGGTCGCCGAGCTCAATGATGCCGGCTGGAAAATGCTGCAGACCGGCGACGCAGTGCATGCCACCAAGATGTTTGCCGACGCGCTCGCGCAGCGCCCGGACGAACCGGCGCTCCTCTTCGGCGCCAGCGTCTCGGCGCACGTGCAGGGTCGATCGTCGGAGGCGAAGACGAAACTGCGCCGTGCGCTCGAGCTGAACCCGCGATTTACACCTGCGTCGCTGCTGCTTGGCGAGATCGCGTATCGCGAAGGCGATCTCGATCAGGCCATCAAGACCTACGAAAGCGCCCTGACGTTCGCGCCGGGCAACAGCGACCTCACCTCGCGGCTGACCATGTGGCATCGCGAAGCGGATGTGCACAGCACGTTCATCGAGCGTCGTCAGGATCGCTTCCGGGTGATGTTCGAAGGACGCACCGATGCCGCGCTCGCGTCTCGTACGACCGAGTCACTCAACGCGGCGTTCTGGCGAATCGGTCAGGAGCTGCGCGCGTATCCGTCGAACCCGATTCAGGTGATTCTCTACACCGAGCAACAGTTCCGCGATATCACTCGCGCGCCGGAGTGGTCGGACGGTCTGTACGACGGTCGCATCCGCCTTCCCGTCGCTGGTTCCAGTCGTGCGCCCGCGGTGTTCGAGCACGTGCTCGCCCACGAGCTGACGCACGCGATGCTCGCATCGCTTGCTCCGCGCGGCGTGCCGGCGTGGCTGCATGAGGGCCTCGCGCAGCATTTCGAAGGCACCGACGTGCAGGCGGCGCGTCGTCGCTTGCGGACGCACGGACGACGGATTCCGCTCGAGCAACTCGAGCGCGGCTTCACGGCGCTCACCACCGCGGGCGCGATGGTGGCGTACGACGAAAGCCTCGTTGCCGTGAACACAATCGTCGAGCGCGGCGCGGTCAGCTGGACGCAGGTGCTCTACGCACTCGCCGAAAGCGATCGGCCGCGTGAGACGCTGCGCGGCTTTGGCGTCGACTACGCCGACCTCGAAGCGTCGTTCGGCCGCTAAGGCGCCTCACCAGTCGTCCACTCGTCCGCATTCCAGTCGCCGTCTCCGTCGCCGCCCGCCGCTGGCTCGGCGGCGGCCGCAATCTCGGCTTGTGGCGCGCGTCTCACCGCCCTCTTTTTCGCAGACCGTTTCTTCGGTGCGTTGCGCGGTGCACGCGATGCACTGGCGGCAATGGCCGGAGCCGCCTGCTTCGAGGCCTTCTTGGCCGCCTTCTTGTTGCCGCGCTTTTCGGCCTTCTTCGCCTTGCGCTGCGTCGAACGCTCGGCCTTCTGAGCTTTGTCGGCTTTCTTGGCGGCCTTCTTTGCCGCCTTTTTTGCCGCCTTGAGATCCGCCCTCGCGTCGCGTGCCTGGGCCTTGAGCGCCTTGAGCTGCTTCTTCGCGTCCTTGACCGCGCGCTCCGTATCCTCGACGCGCGTTTCTGCCGTACGGATCGCAGATTGAGTAGCTGGAGATGTCATCGTCGCATCCCGGGTGGTTGCGCTCGCACATCGAGCGAATCGCGATCATAGCCGAGGCAGCGCGTCTCTGCGGCGCTCCGCGATGGGCCGGCACCCTCGGCTCCGTCGCGCGGTTCCCGTGCGCCTCGCCGTCGGATGAGCGCCCTCCGGCCGCCGCAAACTGTCGGCAAACGCGTCACATCGTGGCGCGTCTGCACGGCAGCGTGCGGGTGGCGTCAGAACTCGAATCCACCGAGCAGTCGAACGTTTGCGGCCCCCCATGCCGTCGACTTCATCTCGAAGAAGGCGCCGTTCGGATTCCGCGCCCCGACAATGAAGTTCACGCCGTTGTGCCATTCGAACTCGCCGAAGTCGAATCGCTGTCCGTCTTCCTCGCCTTCGAAGCCGCGATGGCTGAACGAAAACGTCGGGCCAGTTCCCACGTAAGGAGCCCATCTCATCGAACGGGTCACGCCCGGCAGCGTGTAGATCCCGTCGAGGTGAACGCCGAACAGCGTCGTCACCTCACCCCATGCGAATTCGAGATTCGGTCTGAAGTATGCGTTGCGGCTGAAGAACGGGCCGAGCGTCGAGAAGACATCGAGCGACACCAGCTCGGGGTCGAGAGCGGCTCCGACCTGGACACCAGCACGATACCGCCGCGCCTGGCGCTCGATTTGCCGCTCGAGGCGGCGCACCTCGGGAGGCACGGGTTCGGGCTCCGCATTCGCCTCTGCCAGGCCCTGCGCTCGCGGCAGCACGGTGATCCGATCGGCAATCGGCGAGGGATCACGGTCGTCCGAGTAAGTGACGACGCTCACGCGCGTACCCACAGCCAGCGAAGCCGGCCGCTGAGTATCAGGATCGAGCGTGTACACGACGTACCGGCCCAAATCGGTTCGCACGACCACCGAGCCTCGGCCGATCGATGTGACGGTGCCGACGATGCGGCGCGCGGACTCGCGCCCTGACTCGCGCTCGCTCGTCTGCGCCTCGCCGCTCTGGCGATCGGTGCGCTGGCTTTCGGTGCTCTGGCGATCGTTGGCTGGGCGGTCGGGCTGCTGCGCGAGTGCAGCCGATGAACCGCCGATGATGAGCGACGCGGCGACGACGAGTGATGTGTGGAATGACCCGGTGTTCACGAAACCCTCCGATCCTGCAGGACTCAACCCCGCAGACCGGAGGGCAGCAACCCGAATGCCGCAAAAACCTTGAAGGCTATCGCAGGCGTGCGTGAATGCGATCGCGCAACCGTATCGCGTCGTGCGGCGCATGTCCACCGACATCGTTGTTGAAATACGCGTAGACGTCGGTGCCCTTCGAGACGTGCGCGGCAAGCCAATCCGCCCACTCATCCAGGTGCTCGTCCGAATAGCGGCCGGCATATTTTGTCCAGCCGTGAAACCGCACGTAGATGAACGGCCCGACCACGACCTTGGCCGATGCCGACCCTTTCATGTCGTGCAGACACAAGGCGACGCGGTGCCGACGCATCAGCGTGAACACGCGATCGTCGTACCAGCTCGGGTCTCGAAATTCGACCACGTAGCGCAGACGGCGGGAGACACCGCTCGATCGAAGGGCGCGTGTGCATCGACCGAGTGCGACCATGAACGCCTCGAAGCGCTCGAGGTTGATCGGCCACCGTGGAGGGAGTTGAAAGAGCACCGGTCCAAGCCGACGCCCGAGCTCGCGCGCGTTGGTGAAGAACCGATCGAGTGGATCGTCGGGGTCTTTCAGCTTCTTCATGTGCGTGAGGTATCGGCTCGCCTTCACCGCATAGAGGAACGGCCGCGGCGCCTGTTCGCGCCAGCGCTCGAACGTCTCGGCCTCAGGTAGACGATAGAAGCTGTTGTTGATCTCGACCGTATCGAAGCGCGCCGCGTAGAACTGAAACCATTCCGACGGCCGCAGCTCAGCCGGATAAAAATTTCCCCGCCAATGCTGATATTGCCAGCCCGAACATCCGATACGTATATCGGGTAAAATCATGAGGCGCGAGAACGTTGGCGTTTCCGATCGTTCACGCGTACCTCACACAAAAATCGAGCCGTTCAACACTCAGCCGACTGTGTGTAACAAGGGCTCCAAATCGCGGCTGAGGGAATCGTGTCCAAAGGCAAGCCATCCCGTCCTCGTCTGATCTGGATCGTGAGCGCGATCGCCATCGTGTCGGCGGCCGCCGTCGTCAGCATCGTTCATTACACCCGCCCGTCGGCGCTCACGATGATCCCCTTCTCCGATTTTCTCAAAGACGTTCGAGCGAATCGCATCACGTCGGTGACCGTCGACGACGACACGATCACGTTCGATCGTCGTGACGGCGCGCGCGTCGCGACCGTAGCGCCGCACGGGTATCTGGTGTCGACGCCCTCGCTGGTCGCCTCGCTGATCGATCACGGCGTGCGCGTGAACATCAGCCGCACCGAGCCCTCGTCGACGGTGAGCTACGTCACCATTGCCTTCGGCGTTGTCGTGCTCGGCGTCGTCGGCATGATCCTCTTCCGCGTCCTGACCGGGCGCGTGCCGACGCTGGAGAAGGCGCGCACGATCGATCCCGAAGAGGTCGCCGTGACGTTCAGCGATGTGGCGGGCGTGGACGAAGCGAAGGACGAAGTGCAGGAGATCGTCGATTTCCTCAAGGAGCCTGGCCGCTTTGCGTCGATCGGTGGACGCATTCCGCGCGGCATCCTGCTCGTGGGCCCGCCAGGAACGGGGAAGACGCTGCTGGCCCGATCGATGGCCGGCGAAGCGGGCGTGCCCTTCATCTCCGCCAGCGGCTCGGATTTCGTCGAGATGTACGCCGGCGTCGGCGCCTCGCGCGTCCGCAAGCTGTTTCGCGAGGCACGGCGTCATCCCCGCTGCATCATCTTCATCGACGAGCTCGATGCGGTTGGCCGCAATCGGGGCGGCCATTCGGTGACGCACGAAGAGCGCGAGCAGACGCTGAATCAGCTGCTCGTCGAGATGGACGGCTTCGCGCGCACCGACACCATCGTCGTGGTGGCGGCCACCAACCGCGCCGACATCCTCGACTCGGCGTTGCTGCGCCCGGGCCGTTTCGATCGTCAGGTGACAGTCGGCAACCCCGATCTCAAAGGGCGCGAGCAGATCCTGCACGTGCACACACGGCGCGTGGCGCTCGAGTCCGATGTCGATCTGCGCGCGATCGCGCGCGGGACGCCCGGGTTCTCAGGGGCCGATCTCGCGAACGTCGTCAACGAGGCCGCTTTGATTGCGGCGCGCGCCGGGCGATCGACTGTGACCAATCTCGATCTCGATGCCGCTCGCGACAAGGTGTTGATGGGCGTGGAGCGCAAGTCGGTGGTGATGAGCGAGCACGAGCGCGTCACGTGCGCGTATCACGAGGCCGGGCACGCCGTCGTCGCGGCGCTGCTGCCGGATGCCGATCCACTGCACAAGGTGACGATCATTCCGCGCGGGCGGGCGCTCGGCGTGACGATGCAGCTGCCCGAAGCCGATCGCTACTCGCACTCGAAGCCCTACATCGAGGCGCAGCTCGCGATTCTGATGGCGGGACGCGTGGCCGAAGAGCTCTGCCTGCGGCAGATGACGAGCGGAGCGTCGAACGACATCGAGCGCGCCACCGAGCTCGCTCAAAAGATGGTGTGCGAGCTTGGCATGTCGCCGCTCGGGCCTGTGCACTTCCGTCGTCCCTCGTCAACCAGAGACGTCGACGGCGGTGCGGCGGGATTCAGTGAGGAAGCGGCACGCCGCGTCGACGACGAGATCCGCGCGCTGGTGATGCGGGGCTACGACACCGCGCGGCAGATCATCGAGCGGCAGCGCGCCGCGGTTCGTGCGTTGGCGTTGGAGCTACTCGAGGTCGAGTCGGTCGACGCAGATCGACTGAAGCAGATCATCGCCGAGCACGTGCTTCCATCAGCGGAGCGGACGGTGGCGGGTTCTGCCCCCGTTCGCGCGATCCTGCCGTCTGACCAAGACCTACGTGGGGTCCGGCTTTCCGCCTCCGCGGAACGCTACGGCGGACCCGCCGAAGCCGTAGGCGAAGGCGGGCAGCCGGACCAGAACGGCTCCGGCCCGGGCTCGGCTCCGTCGACCAGCGTCTGACGCTCGGGCCGCGCGGATCTTCGACGCATAATAGGCGCACTTTCCCGGAGGCTCCTGTGCGTCTCATACGTTTTGTCATCGCGTCGGCACTCTGTGTCGGAGCCGTGGGCGGTGGGCTCGTGCACGCGCAGAACGCCCGCACGATTCCGCGACCGCCCGCACAGCAACCCGGTGCGCCGCAGAACGGATCGGCCGCGCCCGATGGATACGCTCCCATTCCCGAATGGGCCGGTCAGACGCACGCGCCTCGCGTGAAGGTGAGCGTGCCGTATGACGTCGAAACGGTCGCCACCGGCATCACAGGCGGCTATTCGATCGACTTCCTGCCGGATGGCCGCATCCTGCTCGTCGAGCGCCCGGGCAGATTGCGGATCATCGAGCGCTCGGGACAGATCTCCGGTCCTCTTGCCGGCCTTCCCGCGATCTACGGCGGCGGTCCTCAAGGCTTGTGCGGTGCGATCGCCGATCGAGACTTCGCGAACACTCGCACGATCTATCTCGCATACGCCGTACGCGACGCGAACGCGCCGACGCCTGCGCCGCGGCTCGGAGGTTTCCTCACCATCGCGCGCGCACATCTCTCCGCCGACAGCGCCAAGGTCGAGGACGTAAAGGTGCTGCTCAACGCCGAGGGAATCGGCGGGCGAATCATCCAGGCATCAGACGGCACATTGCTGATCACGTCGTCGATTCCCGCCGGCGTGGGCATCGATTCCGGCGACTGGCCGCAGCCGCAGCAGCTCGACAGCCTGATGGGGAAGGTGCTGCGCATCAATCCCGACGGCTCGATTCCGAAGGACAACCCGTTTGTCGGCCGTGCGAATGCGCGGCCAGAGATCTTTGCTCTCGGCATTCGCGACGATCAGGGCCTGGCGTTTCATCCGCGAACGGGACAACTGTGGGCGAGCGAGCACGGTCCGCGCGGCGGCGACGAGATCAACGTGATCCAGAAGGGCAAGAACTACGGCTTCCCGGTGATCGGATACGGCCACGATTACACCGGCAATGCGATCAACCACGACAAGACGACGCAGGCGGGAATGGAGCAGCCGGTGTACTTCTGGACGCCCGACATCGCCCCGGGCGGGATCAGTTTCTACAACGGCAAACTGTTTCCGGCGTGGCAGGGTGATCTGTTCGTTGCGGCGCTTGCAGGCAAGCATCTCGCCCGGCTCGTCCTGCAAGGCGAGCGCGTCGTTGGTGAAGAGCGGCTGCTGACCGAGCTCGATGCGCGGATTCGCGATGTGCGCGAAGGCAAGGACGGTGCGCTGTACGTGATGACCGATCGCGAGGGAAAGCTTCTGAAACTCGTTCCCAAGAAGTAGGCTATCCTCTCGTGGTGCGACGGCTCATCTTCACCAGCGTGTCGATCGTTGCGGCATTCTCGGCCTTCATCGGAGCCCAGGCGCCGCGCACGGTTCAAGACGGCGTCTACTCGAATGCGCAGGCCGAACGCGGCCAGGCGATCTACGCCAAGCGCTGTGCGTCGTGTCACGGCAACACGCTGGGCGGCGGGCAAGCGCCTCCACTCGTGGGCGACGCCTTCGTCGCCAACTGGCGCAGCGAGCCGCTGTTCACACTCGTCGACAAGATCCAGCACACGATGCCGGCCGATGCGCCGGGCGATCTCACAGCGGCGCAGTCCACCGACATCGTTGCCCATCTTCTCAAGACCGGCGGATTCCGCGCCGGCTCCGAGCTCGCCTCGAGTGAGGACGCGCTCAAGAAGATCGCATGGCCAGCGAAACCGGTTGGTGCGGGCGCGACCGCCGCACAGACGAAGGCGTATCCCCCGCTCGGCAACATGGCGCAGCTGATGCGCGGCATCTTCTTCCCGAATTCCAATCTGATCTTCACCGTGCAGACGCGCGATCCGGGAGCGCCCGCGCCACCTCCATCGCCGGTCTCACCGGGATCGCCATCGCAAGGCTTCTCGTTCGTCGATTGGGGTGTCGGCATCTATCCCGGCTGGCAGCTCGTCGACAACGCGGCGGTCGCCCTTGCCGATGCGTCGCCCTTGATGTTGACGCCGGGCATTCGCTGCGAGAACGGACGACTGGCGCCGGTGACCGATCCCGATTGGATCAAATTCACCGAGAACATGATCGCGGTCGCACGCAAGACGTATCGCGCGTCGCAATCGAGAAGTCAGGAAGCGGTGTCGGACGCCACCGGCGATATCGCCGATGCGTGCGCGGCGTGCCATCAGGCCTATCGCGACGTACGCGGACCGGGACGCGGACTCGATCCAACGAATCCGGCGAGTCGAGTGAACCGCTGCATGTCCCGCGTGAAATAGCTACCGCATCAACGCGACGACGAACGCGGCCACCGACAGCAGCAGCGCCACCGCGATCGCGATTCCGAAGAACATCAGACGACGATCGTCGATGCGGAGGTTTTCGAGCTCCGGTATGACTGGAGTTTTGGTGTCCAGCAACGACTGCTGCATCACGCGTTTTGCCGTGAGCACGTCGCGCATGCCCTCTTCGAAATGTTTCTGATGGATCCGCTTCAGGGAGTCGCTCCCAGGCTCGGCAGCCGCTCCCATCGCCGCTTTGAGCACCGCGTTGCGAATGTCGCCGCCGGAAACCTCGAACGTTTCTGCCAGCTTTCGAAAATCGACATCATCGGCAAGCGGGGTCAACGATGGATGGAGCTGCACGCGCCAGATCTGCTCGCGTTCGCCGACACCGGGCATCTCGAACAGGATGTGCGTGCGGATGCGACGCTCGAACGCCGGATCGAAGTTGGCCGCAAGATTGGTGGCGAAAATGACGACGCCGTTGAAACGTTCGAGCTCCTGCAGCAGAACGCTGATCACGGTGTTGGATTCGCGCACGAAGCCGTGATCCACGGCCGTCGACCGCCGCGTGGCAATGGCGTCGGCCTCGTCGAACAGCAGCACCGCGTTGTCCTTGCGGGCGAGGCGGAACACGGCGGCGATGTTCTTGGCGGTCTCGCCCATCCACATCGATTCCACTTCAGCGTAGCGAACCACGAGTAGACGACGCCCGAGCGAGTGGGCGATCGCTTCGGCGCAGATCGTCTTTCCGGTACCGGGCGCGCCGGCGAAGTTGAACGCGAGCGCGAGGCTGGTGGGATGGCGATCCCGCAGCCCCCATCGATTGAAGATGAGATCGTGCCGTGTCACCTGCACGAGCGCTTGATCCAGCTGACGCCGCGTCTCCGGCGGCAGGATGACATCCTCGAACGTGCGTTGCGGGACGACCGCTTCAACGACGCGGCGTTGTTCACCGAGACCGGTGAGGATGCGCAGGAACGGGTTCGACATCGCAACCAGCGTACAGCACCGCTCTGTAGAGCGCAGGCTTTCGCCTGCCGCGACCGCCGAGCTTGCGTCAGCGCCTATAGAATGGGAAGTGGAGACCTCATGCGACGTGTACTTCTATCCGCGTCGGCCGCGATCATCGCGGTCGGCATCGCCGCAGGCAACGCACCGGTCGCTGCGCAGTGGTTGAAATATCCAACCGCCGATGTTCCGCGCACCGCGGACGGCAAGCCCGACCTCAAGGCCCCCACGCCGCGAACGCGCGATGGCAAGCCCGACTTCTCGGGCATGTGGCTCACCGGCGACGGTCCGCCCTGTCCGCAGAATCCGGGCACCGGCTTCATCGAGTGCGGCATCGAGCTGCCGATCTCGGTGCTCGGCTTCAACATGGGCGTGAAGATCCCCGGCGGTCTGCCGTACCAGCCATGGGCGGCCCAACTGGTGAAGAAGCGCACGGCAGAAAACTCGAAAGACGATCCACATGCCCGCTGCCTGCCCGACACGTTCCTGCGCTCGTACGGTCTGCCGCACATTCAGAAGTTCATACAGGTGCCAGGTCTGCTGGTGATGCTGGACGAAGTCAACGCCGGCTATCGTCAGGTGTTCACCGACGCGCGCCCGCTGCCGGTCGATCCCGTGCCGGCGTGGAATGGGTACTCATCGGCCAAGTGGGAGGGCGACACGCTGGTCATCGATTCGATCGGATTCCGCGACGATCTCTGGCTCGACATGGCCGGCAGCTTCCTCACCGAGAAGGCCAAAGTGCGCGAGCGCATTCGACGGCCCGACTACGGGCATCTGGTGATTGAAGCAACCGTCGACGATTCGAAGGCGTACACCAAACCTTGGACCGTCACCATGAACCAGCGCATCGTCGTCGACACAGAGCTGGTCGACGAGATCTGTCTCGAGAACGAGAAGTCGTCTCAGCGGATGAAGTAGTCTCTACTTCTCGGATGCGCGCGCTGCGCTGAGGATGTTGTCGATTGCGTGATTGCCCTCGTGGCACGCGTACTCGAACACCGGTTCCTGGTCAGTACGCGTCAACGGAATCGCGAACGTCCAGGGCCGCGTCCACGTGGACGGATCGTCCACTGTCACTGACCATTCGATCTTGTTCGCCCCGGTCCGAGTGAACTTCTCGACCAGCCGCAGCTTGTCAGGGTTCGCGTTGCGATAGACGCTTCGTCCTTTGAAGTTCGTCGTCTCGACCACGAGCGTGTCGCCTTCCCAGCGACCGCGCGCGTCGCCCATGTCCATGCGCAACGTGCCGCTGAGATGTGCGCGACCCTCGTCGCTCGACGTCGCTCGGGACGACCCTGAGCTTGTCGAAGGGGCGAGAGGAATCACGCGCGTCTCGTGCACCATCTCGTAGCGGATGGCGACGATGCCCGGCGCCTGCACGATCTCGTAGGAGTTGCCGTACTGGCCCGGGAGCATCGAGCCCGGAAGACCGCGTGTGATGCATCGCTCCCATAAGCTGAAATCGAGATGGCTGTTGAACGGACCGCTGCCGAAGCTTCCGCCCACTCGTGCCTGCGCGGCCATGCGGGCGCGCGCCGCGGGAACGAGCGGCGGAATCGTTCCCTCCGGCGGATCGATGACGAACCACGGCCGGCTGCCTTTGGTGATCTCGTAGATGTCGCGGAACTCCGCGGAGTTGCCGATGCGGCCTTCGGGATCGCCACCGAAGTACTTGGCGCGCTCGAGCGTGTCGGCTTGACGTTTCTTCACCGCGGCGGCGAGCTCGTCGGGCTTCACGTCGGAGATGTGCCGTCCCTCGAACTCCTTCGGGCGCTCGAATGGCGTGCTGGTCTCGTACTTGTTCGAGTACTGGCCCTGCAGGTCGGGATCGCCCCACGGCGTTCGCGGTGTCGTCCAGCCGTGTTGCGCCAGGCTCGACGCTGATGCCGCGATCGAGAGCGCGATGATGATCAGTGTCTTTCGCATCGGTCCGTCTCCGCGCGTTCGACTCACACACTATACCGGCCGGCGTGGATCACCGCATCGGCGACGAGCCGGCGTGACGCGATCGTGTCGACGCCTGCCCTGGCGGCGAATCGAGCGATGGCCTCGCCGAAGTCGCCACTGCGCGCGCCGCGCGTCGTCAGAGCGGCAGCCACCCGCTTGCCTGCGGCGGCGATGCGGTCGGCGGCGTCGTTCGTGTAGATCCGCGCGATCTCGATCGGCACGCGGCTGCGTTCGTTCTCGCCGCGCGAGGCGAGCTTCGCCGCGCGACCGATCGCGCTCTCGGCAGCATAGATCTCGATCAGCATGTCGGCGATCTGCCCCAGGATTTCCTGTTCTTCCTTCAGGTCATCGCGATAGGCGTCGGCGGCGTAGCCGAGCGCCGCCAGCGTCAGGCGTTTGGCATGCGCCACACACAGACGTTCGGCGGCCAGCACGCTCTGTGCGCCTTCAGCGTGTGGCGTCGACGCAAGTGCGCGAGCGGCGGCCTCGCCCGTGAACAGCGACGGCGATTCCTTGAGGAGGCGAGTGGGGATGATGAGGCGATTGATTTCGTTGGTGCCCTCGTAGATGCGCGTGATGCGTGCGTCGCGGTAGGCGCGCTCCACAGGGAACTCGCGCGAGTAGCCGTTGCCGCCGAACACCTGCACCGCTTCGTCCACCGCGTACGCCAGCGCCTCGCTCGTCCACACTTTGTTGATCGAGCATTCGACGGCGAACGCTTCGATCGTCTTCAGCACCTGGCTGCTGGCGTTCCGGTCGACGGCCTCGAGGGCACGATCGACATCGCCGAGGGCGCGATACACCATCGCATCGCCGACGAAGCACCGCACCGCCATCTCGCCGAGCTTCTGCTTGACGAGACCGAACTCGGCGATCGCCCGCCCGAACTGCTGCCGCTGCTTCGCGTACTCAATCGACCAGTCGAGGGCGCGTTTGGCGCCGGCGATGTTCCGGGTGCCGAGCTTCACCCGTCCGATGTTGAGGATGTTGAACGCGACCTTATGGCCTTCGCCGATCGTGCCGAGCACGTTCTCGACCGGCACGTGCACGTTGTCGAGCATCAGCACCGTGGTTGACGATCCGTCCAGTCCGAGCTTGAGCTCGTCGCGTCCGCTGACGACGCCCATGCCGCGCTCGACCAGAAAGGCGGTGAACTTGTCGCCGTCGACCTTGGCGAAGATGGTGAACAGATCCGCGAAGCCGCCATTGGTGATCCACGCCTTCTGTCCGTTGAGCACGTAGTGGCGGCCGTCTGCATCCAGCCGCGCGGTGGTGCGTGCCGCGCGGGCATCCGAGCCGGAATGCGGTTCGGTGAGGGCATACGCGCCGATCAGTTCGGCGGCGCCAAGCCTCGGCAGGTAGCGCGCCTTCTGCTCGCTGTTGCCGAAGTAGACGAGCGGGAGAGTGCCGATCGACGTGTGCGCGCCGAGCGATCCGGCGAACGATGGCTCGATCGATACCTGCTCGCCCACGAACGCCGCGCTGATCTTGTCGAGACCGAGACCGCCGTAGGCGGCGGGAATCTCCAGGCGTGTGAGATCGAGTGCGGCGGCGCTCTGCAGCAGACGCCGCGTCAGCGCCCAGTCGTGGTCGTAGAGATGCTGCGCGCGAGGTAGCACCTCGTTGCGCATGAACTCGGCGGCGGTGCGTCCGAAAAGCTGCTGCTCTTCGCTGAGCTCTTCGCGCGTGAACAGTTCGTTCACGCGAACGTCGTGCGTGAGGAACGCACCCGCACGAGTGGTATCGTCGACTCGAGTCATTGACAACCTACCGACCGGTCAGTATAAGCCTCATCGCATGCCGTCGGTGAATCAATTGTTCGATCTGAGCGGCCGCATCGCTATCGTCACCGGCGGTTCGCGTGGACTGGGACTCGAAATGGCCGAGGGATTGGCCGAAGCCGGCGCGGCGCTGATGCTGTGCGCGCGGCGCGACGAGTGGCTGACCCCGGCAGTCGCTGCATTGCGCGAACGCGGCTTCACCGTCGATGGCACGGCCTGCGACGTGGCGCGAGCCGACCAGGTGCAGGCGGTCGTCGACCGTACCATGCAGAGACATGGACGCATCGACATTCTCGTGAACAACGCCGGAGTCACGTGGGGCGCACCGCCAGAGTTGATGCCGCACGACAAGTGGCAGATGGTGATCGGGGTCAATCTGACGGGGACGTTCCTGTTCTCGCAAGCCGTTGGTCGCGTGATGCTGCAGCAGCAGTACGGGCGGATCATCAACATCGCATCGGTCGCCGGCCTACATGCGTCAGTGAACGGCCCCCACTACGTGGGCTATGCTGCCACCAAGGCTGGAGTGATGGGCTTAACGCGCGAACTGGCTGCGTCGTGGGGACGTCAGGGCATCCGCGTCAACGCGATCGCGCCCGGGTTCTTCCACTCGCGCCTCGCCGATCCGGCGATTCCACTTGCCGAGCCGATGATCAAGGCGTCGAGTCCCATCGCCCGCGTCGGTGCCGCGGGAGAGCTGAAAGGCGTCGCCGTCTTTCTGGCCGCCGACGCGTCGAATTACATAACGGGACAGGTCATCGTCGTCGACGGTGGTCGAACGATCGCGTGAGGAACATGGACAGGCCCTGGCTGCGTCACTACGACTACTGGGTGCCGCCGAGGATGACCTATCCCGGCCGGCCACTGAGCGACATCCTCGACACCGCCGTCGTCGACGGACCGGACCGCATCGCGACGATCTTTCTCGGCGCCGAGCTCACGTTCGCCGATCTCAAGGATCGCTCCGATCGCCTGGCAGCGGCGCTCGTTCGTCTCGGTATTGGCAAGGGCGACCGCATCGCCGTGATGCTGCCGAACTGTCCGCAGTACGTGATTGCCGCGTTCGCGATTCTCCGTCTCGGCGCGATCGTGGTCAACGTGAATCCCACGTACACCGCTCGCGAAGTGTTGCAGCTCGCCGTCGATTCGGGTGCGCGCCTCGTCGTGACGCTCGATCGGCTGGCGGCGCTGTGGCTCGACGTCCGCAACGGCACGACGATCGAGCAAGTGGTGGTCACCTCGTTGGCGGAGTACTCAGCTGAGGGGGCGGCGCCGCCTCGATGTGCAGGCGCGCTTGCGCTCACGGAGTTGATTGCCCAGATCGGTGATCGCGCCATCCCGCCGATTTCGATCGCGTCGAGCGACGTGGCCGTGTTGCAATACACCGGCGGCACGACTGGCACACCCAAGGCTGCCATGCTGACGCACGCCAACCTGTTCGCCAACGTCATCCAGCACGAGGTGTGGATGTACCGCACGCGGGTGATGGGGGACGCGCGGTACCTGATGGTCATTCCGTACTTTCACATCTACGCATTTACGGTAGGGATGTTGACGGCGACGTGGATCGGCGGGCAGCAGATCATCATCCCGAAGTACGACGTCGAGCAGGTGCTCACTGCCATCAAGATGCATCGGCCGACGTTCCTGCCGGCCGTCCCGACGATCTTCATCTCGCTCCTCTCGCATCCCCGGGTGCACGAGTTCGGCCTCGATCGCGTGCGCACGTTCAACAGCGGCGGCGCGCCGTGCCCGGTGGACGTGATCGCCGAGTTCGAGCGGCGCACCGGTCGGCCTCTCAAGGAGGGCTACGGCCTGTCGGAAACGTCGCCCGTCACACACTCGACACCGCTGCTGGCGATCCGCAAACCTGGGTCGATCGGGCTGCCGGTGTCGGACACCGATATCAAAGTCGTCGACGTCGAGACGGGCACACGCACCCTGCCGTTCGGCGAATGCGGCGAGCTGTGCATCTCCGGTCCGCAGGTGATGAAGGGCTACTGGAACCGGCCCGACGAGACCGCCAACGCGCTCAGAGCCGACGGAGACGGCCGCGTGTGGTTCCATACCGGCGACATCGCCACCATCGATGAGGATGGCTTCACCACGATCGTTCAGCGCAAGAAAGACCTCATCATCGTCGACGGCTTCAACGTGTATCCGTCGGATGTCGAAGGCGTGCTCTACACCCACCCCGCGGTCCGCATGGCCGCCGTGATCGGCGTGCCGCATGCGTATCACGGCGAAGCGGTGAAGGCGTGCGTCGTGCTGCGCGAAGGCATGCGCGTGACCGAAGCAGAACTGCTGGCACACTGCACGTCGAGTCTCGCCGAATTCAAGCGTCCGTCACAGATCGAATTCCGCGACAGCCTCCCGCAAAGTGCAGTGGGAAAAATCCTCTATCGCGTGCTGCGCGAGGAGATCGCGGCGAAGCGCAGCGTCGAAAACATCTGAGAGTCCTGTGTGCTGCTCGCCCCATCCGCGCGCATCGCGCGCGGCCCCAACCACGCCGATGTCATTCGCGAGCAATCTGCCTCCGTCTGATCGCCGTTTCTCCGTTTCTCCGTGCAAACCGTTTCTCCGTAAACTCAGTTGCTTGGAGTAGCTGATGTCGAGTCCAGTCCACTACGAAGTCGTCGAGAGAACGGCGGTGCTCACGATCGACAATCCGCCGGTCAATGCGCTCTCGACCGAGGTGTGGGCCGGCGTCGACGAAGGCGTGGCGCGCGCGGTTGCGGATGCGGACGTCGACGCAATCGTGATCACCGGCGAGGGGACGACGTTCGTGGCCGGCGCTGATATCAAGCTGTTCGACACGATCAGGACGCGCGAGCAATCGCTGGCGCGATCGGTCGGCGTCCACGCGCTGCTGCGGCGGATCGAGGACGCCACCAAGCCCATCGTCGCGGCGATCCATGGCAATGCGCTCGGCGGCGGCAACGAGTTGGCCATGGCCTGTCATTACCGGGTCGCCACCGCCGACGCAAAGATCGGTCAGCCAGAGGTCACCCTCGGCCTCATCCCCGGCGCCGGCGGGACACAGCGTCTGCCGCGACTGTGCGGCGCCGAACGCGCACTGCGCATGTGCACCGACGGCAAGCCCGTCTCAGCACGTGAGGCGCTCGACCACGGCCTCATCGATCGCATTGTCGAGCGCGATCTCGTGGCCGAAGCTACCGCCTTCGCACGCGAGCGCGCCGCGGCTGGAGAGATTCGGCGCACGCGCCTCATCGCTCACGGCGGTGGCGACCTCGACAGCGCGCTCGCGGCGTGCCGCGAGATGCGGGCGTCGCTGCAGCCGTCGGCGTCGGGGCCGATCGCGCCGCGCGCCGCTGTCGATGCCGTCGAAGCCGGTCTTCAGCATGGCTTCGAGGCGGGGTCGGCGCGCGAGCGGGAGCTGTTTGCCGAGTGCGTCACCTCGACGGGATCGAGAGCGCTGCGGCATCTGTTCTTTGCCGAACGCGAGGTCGTGAAGGTGCCGGGTGTCGCGAAGGACACGCCCACCCGCGTCATCACGTCGGCGGCGATTGTCGGCGCCGGGACGATGGGCGGCGGTATCGCGATGGCGTATGCGAACGCGGGTATTCCCGTTCTGCTGAAAGATGTCGATCGCGCCGCAGTCGATCGCGGTCTCGCGACGGTTCGCGCCAACTACCAATCGTCGGTGTCGAAGGGCCGCATGACGCCCGAGGCCCTCGAGCGGACGATGCGCCTCATCACGCCGGTGACCACCTTCGAGGCATTCGCCAACGTCGACATCGTCGTCGAAGCGGTGTTCGAGGACCTGGCGCTGAAGAAGGAAACGTTCGCCGAGCTGGGACGCGTCACGAAGGCCGACTGCATCCTCGCCACCAACAGCTCGACGCTCGACGTCGACGAGTTCGCGAACGCGAGCGGCCGGCCGGAAGCGGTGATCGGGCATCACTTCTTCAGCCCCGCGAACGTGATGAAGCTGCTGGAAATCGTCCGCGGCCGAATGACGAGCGCGGAGACGATCGCGACCTCGATGCGGCTGGCGAAGCGCCTCGGCAAGACCGGTGTAGTGGTCGGCAACTGCTTCGGCTTCGTCGCCAATCGCATGCTCGCGTATTACATGCGCGAGTCGTATCTCCTGTGTGAAGAGGGCGCGAGCGTCAGCGACATCGATGGCGCGCTGATGGACTTCGGCATGCCGGTGGGCCCATTCGGCATGCAGGACATTGCCGGCATCGATGTGGGCGCGCGCATTCGCCAGTATCTCGCATCGATCGGCAAGACGCGCGCCGAAGGCCCGCAGTCCGAGTTGCCCGATCGTCTCTATGCGATAGGCCGCTACGGTCAGAAGACCGGAGCGGGATGGTATCGCTACGAGCCTGGCAGCCGCACGCGGATTCCCGATCCGCTGATCGACCACCTGGCAGAGGAAGCCGCACGACGCCGCGGCGTGACGCGACGTGCGATCGCAGGCGACGAGATCATCGCGCGGATCACGACCGCACTTGCCAACGAAGGCGCGCGCATTCTGGAAGAGGGCTACGCGACGCGCGCGAGCGACATCGACGTGATCTACTGCAACGGGTTCGGCTTTCCTCGCTATCGCGGCGGGCCGATGTTCTACGCCGAGACGATTGGCCTCGACACCGTGCTCGCCCGCATCAATGAATACCGTTCGCGATTCGGCGTTTACTGGCGCCCCTCAGCGCTGCTCGAACGGCTGGTTGCCACGGGCCGCGGCTTCGCGTCGGACCCTGCTATTACGGTTGCCTGAGGACGTCCGCGCAGCCCCTACTTTGCGCCACGCTTTGGCTTGCTTGCCGACGATGTCGACGAGATTGCCCATCGCGAGGTTGATGTCGACGAGGTGCAGGCCCCAATCCTTCAACACCTGACCACCGACGTTCAGATCGCCGACGATGTCGTCGACGCGCGGATCTGCGGGGTCACCGTGGACCGTGATCTCGAGATAGGTGGCGTTCTCGTTGGACTTGCACTCCGCCGTCAGCAGTCCCGGCACGCTCACCCACGGTGTCGCGACCGGACGTTCGGGCACCACCCATGGTTTGGGCGCGACTGGCGATGTGATCGTGCTCCCCGATGTCGAGAGATACGAATGCAACTCGCCGCTACCTCCACCGAGTGCAGCCGGGTTGACGCAGGCCGCCTGCAGATTGGCGTCGGTGACTTTGCCGAAGCGCGAGTTGTCCGGTGGAGGAGATGTCGATCGAAACGCGCTGTAAGCGACCAGGCAACCGGTCTGCGACGGCGCGTGGCACAGCGGGATGTGCTGGAACGCGCCGCCGACGTCCTTGCCGCGTGCGACAGGAATCGTCGCGCCCGGAAGAATCGCTGACACGAGCCGCGACTGAACGGGCTTGCCGTCGATCTCTCGACGAATCAGCTCCGTGAGCACATACGAACCCTGGGAGTGTCCGATGAGGACGACACCGCGTCCGGCGTTGTCGTGGCTCAGATAGTAGTTCCACGCATCACGCACATCGTCGTAGCCAAGGCCAACGGACAAGCCGCCCGATGCGCCGCCGCCGAGGATGCGGCGGAGTCCCGCGAGAGTGACCTGTCGATAGAGCGGCGCGTACGGACGGCACTTCGACGCGAAACGCGCGAACTGCTGCCGGATCACGTTCAGCTCCGCCGGGTCGGCGGTCATGTCGCTGTTCGCCGTGAGATCGGTCGAGACCGTGGGGTAGACGTAGAAGCAATCGATCGGAGCCTTGGCGTCGGCTGTCCACGCTTCGCGCGACATCGAGCCGTCGGCTTTGATGACGGTGCTGGTGAGGTCGACGGCGCATGCATCCTGCCGCCCGGGACGGCACAACCAGGTCTTGCCGTCGCTGTAATCGTTCGCCGTCGCTGCCGCGGGAGGTTGAGTCCGTGCTGGAGCCTGTGCTAACGGTCGCGCGAGCGCGCCGAGCAGGAGCAGGAAGACCACAGTGACACGTTTGCGCGTCACTGCCGCTTTCCCGTAAAGGTTCCGTCGCCGAGACCAGTGATCACGATCTTCCCCTTCATCGCGTCCTTGCCCTCGATCGTTCCGGTGTACGACACCGGGATCTGCATGTCGAGGACGTTGGCGGTGAACGTGAAGGCGATCTCGCGTCCCTTCACCGAGCCCGTGAGATCGGCCTCACCGAGCGTCATCGACGAGTAGTGGCCGGTCAGCTTCTCGCCGTCCTGCTTCAACGTCACCGTCGGCGTGCCCGCGCCGGCGCTGGTCTCGACGTTGAAGACCCACTTTCCGCTGACGTCGACGTTGTCTTGCGCAGTGAGAACGCCCGCGCAGGACAGGATGGTCACGACGACAACGATGACGTACGAAACCAGCTTGTTCATGGCATCACTCACTGACGTTCGTAGGCCGGGTCTTGCTCTTGAGACCCGGCGTCGAGATGCACGAATCACCCGACGGCTGACTCGAGACGGTTGCGACGGTGGGTCTGCAAAGCAAGACCCGCCCTACGAACGAGGGTACTAGAAATCGAACTGGGCTCCGATCTTGAACAGCCTTCCCTGCAGCACGTTGGTCGGTCGCATCCACTGACCGGTCGTGGTTGTGGCGAAGGTGTTGTTCAACGAGAAAGGCCAGTTGCTGTTGAACACGTTGTACAGGTCCGCGTCGACGCGGAACCGATAGCGATCGAACCCGAATCGCTTCGACGCGCGCAGGTCGAGCTGATTGAGGTGCTCACCGTAGACGGTGCCTGGTTCGATGAGTTGCACGGTCTTGGTGGCCGTCGCTCCAGCCGAGAGATTGCGCCCGAGCGCCGGCGCGATGATCGAGTTGGGCGCCGCCCAGTTCGCCAGAATGTTCGGCCCTTGCGTGAACTGATACGTGCCGCTGATCACGAAGTCCCACGGCAGCGTGTGTGACGCCACGAGTTTCACGTCTGGACGGAATGGGAACGTCTGATCGCAGAAGCGCTTCTCCGGACTGTCCGCCTGCTGCGTGCCAGCTGCAAACGCGACCGCCACGGTAATGCCCGGGATCGCCGCCGCGAGCGGCGTATCGCAGGTGTTGTAGTGGCGCTTCTGCGCGTTGATGCCACCGCTCACGAACGTCCCGGTCCGCAGACGAGCGTTGACGTTGACGTCGAAGCCGGTGAAGACGTCTTCGATGCCGCCGAAGTTGTTGGCGAGCGTGCGGATATTCCGCACCTGGCCCTGCGATGTCGACTTGAGATCGTAGAGCCCGCACACCTGATAGCCGCCGCCGTTCGGCAGATCGGCGCTCGAGGGTGCGGGGATGCAGAATGGCCCATCGAACGACGAGCTATCGGTGAGCTGATTGTCGATGACCGTCTGATTCCCGAACGAGCGCCGGTAGTAGCCGGCGGTGACGGCGACGCGCGGTGCGAGCTCACGCTGCACGCTCACTGTGTACTCCCAGTTGTTCTGCCGCACGCCCCATCCCTTGAGGATGTTCGGATCGGTCGTCGTCGTTGAGGGCACGAGCTTGCCGAAGTTGACGTTCGTCGACGGACCGAGCTCGTTGAGTTGCACCGATCCATCGGGATTGAAGATCGTGAAGTCGCCGTTGTCGGTCCATGTCCTCGTGTCGGTGCGGCCGATCGTCGTCTCCGGGTTGTTCTGCGCGGCGGTTCCGGCGGCCTCGCCGTTGACATACCGCGCCACCGAGAACTTGATCGCGGTCTTGCCGTCGCCGAATAGATCGTAGGCGACGCCGATCCGGGGGCTCAGGTCCTTCCAGTTCTGCACGTCGAAGCCGTCGAAGTGCGCCGCCGGATTCCATCGCCCCGCCGGCAGGTCTTCGTCGTGCACTTCGCCCTGGAACCAGTCGAAGCGGACGCCGGCGTTGATCGTGGCGCGGTTGATCGTCCAGCGATCCTGCGCGAACAGGCCGACGTCGGCCTTGATGCCTTCGCGCTGATCGAGTGGGGTACGCAGCGTGACCGACTGCGGGCACGCGACCGCCGCGCCCGAGACGCACGCCGGTGCGGCGGCGTTGAAGATCATCGTCAGGTCGCCCGTGAAGCGCTCGACGGTGCGACGCGGGCCTTCGCTCATCGTGCCGCCCAAGCGGAACGAATGGGCGCCGGTCACGTACGATGCGGCGCCCGAATACGTACGCAGGGTGGAGTAGTGATCGGCCGGCGCGTTCCACGCGTTGAACACGCGGTTCGTGGTCTGCTCGGTGATGGCGTAGACCTTGGAGGCCGCGATCGCATCCATGTCGAAGACTTTGTCATCGATGCCGGTCACCTGCGGTTGATACAGCTCGGTGTACTCCTGGCTGTAAATCGACAAGCCGGCCTCGAGCAACAGCTTGCTCGTCTGTGTACGCGTCCACTTGCTCACCGACACATAGCTGGTCGGTGTCACCTGCACCGCGGCCGCTTCGGGCGTCACGCTCGCGTTGATGCCCCAGTGATTGCGGTACTTGTTCTGATCGTCGTGATAGTAGGCGAAGCGATCTTTCGACGAGGCCTGCCACGACACGCGGCCCGAGCGGCTCACGATATGACTGTCGTCGATGCCTGGCCGGCCGAGATCGGGCACGTAGCGAAACGTCGCCGGATCGGAGTCGTAATAGCTGTCGACCACGGTCTTCTCGACGCCCCAGTGACGGAACGTTCCGTAGAACCACAGCTTGTCGCGGGCGATCGGTCCGCCGAAGCCGGGATTGAAGTCCCAGATCTTCTGGATCATGCTGACGTTGGTGATGCGGTTGTTCGGGTTGAACGAGAGGCTGCCGCGCAGGTTGTCGCGCAGGTTGTTGGCCTGCCAGCCGTCGCCGGTGTAATTGCCGAACACTGATCCGCGGAAGCTATTGCCGCCATCGCGCGGCACCATGTTGATGCGCACGCCGCCCTGCGCCATCTCGGCCGAGTCGGCGCCGGTCACGTAGCTGAGTTCCTGGAAGCTGCCGTCGTTCCAATACACGCCGCTGTATGACCCATTGGCTTCGAGGTTATTCAGCCTCATGCCTTCGATCGTCTGCACGGCGTCGGTCGATCCGCGCAGGATCAGCGGTGACTGCTGCATGCCGGCCGACCCGCCGACATCACGCGAGAGTGCGCCGCCGCCCCCGAGCGAGAGGCTGGTGCCGGGAATCATGATACCGATCGCCTGGATGTTGCGTCCGGTCGGGATCGTGTCGAGCACCTCGCGCGTCATCACGGTTCGCTGTGTGATCGACTGGGTGTCGACTACCGGCGACTCGCCGGTGACCGTGATGGTTTCCTGGAGCGTGCCGACCTTGAGCTCGGCATTGACCGTCGCCGTGAAATCCGACGTGATCTCGATGCCTTCGCGCTTGACGGTGCTGAACCCGGCGAGGGAGAAGGTGACCAGATAGATGCCGGGGCGCAGGTTCTCGACCCGGTAGAGCCCTGAGCCGTCGGTGACGCCGACCCGGGCCTTTTCGATGAGCACCGGACTGGAGGCCTCGACGGTGACGCCGGGGAGCACCGCGCCCGAGGCGTCTCGTACTGTGCCCGCGATACTGCTGGTTTGTGCCCCAGCCACTGCGGGCACCAAGAGGATTCCCAGGATCACGCCGATCCGCGAAGCGAGCGCACGCATCATGCCCAACTCCCTTCCGACAGCTGTACCCCGCCGGTTACCGACCGACCGTTCGGTCGGGACAATAGCACTGTGAAATGCAGAATGCAAAATGCGAAATGCAGAAGCGAATTAATGATTCCGGTGGCGTGGTCGAGTGCCGGCATTCTGAATTCCGCATGGTGAATTGGGTGTAGACTTTTCTGACCGGCACACCGACCGTCCGGTAGGCAGGAGTCGTATGCAGCGACCAATCGCGTCTCGCATGCTGGTCATCGCCGCGCTCGTGGGCGTGACGCTGATGCCGAA
>Ga0075423_10000331_pt1 | contig 36599 bp, 44 predicted proteins | sample SoiMethybrSBSTD2_FD_80114 | JGI IMG/M metagenome (GOLD analysis project Ga0075423, IMG submission 80114) | Bulk soil microbial communities from a Populus tree surrounding site in Tennessee, USA - Soil MetaG P. TD hybrid SBSTD2 | ecosystem: Environmental > Terrestrial > Soil > Tree plantation...
GATGGGGATCACGAAGGCCTCGCTGGCGACCGAGTCGTGGCTGTCGGCTGCGTCCTTCCAGGAGACCACCAAGGTGTTGACCGATGCGGCGATCCACGCCAAGTCCGATTCCCTGGTGGGTCTGAAGGAGAACGTGATCTTGGGCAAGCTGATCCCGGCCGGCACCGGCCTGGAACGGTACCGCAATATCCGGGTCGAGCCGACACCGGAGGCCAAGGCGCAGGCGTACTCGATGGTTGGGTACGACTCTTTCGACTATGACTTCGGTCAGGGGTCGGGCGCCGCTGTACCGCTGGAGGAGTTCGACCTCGGCGACTATCGGTAGCTGAAGCTCATCATGAAAGGCGGGTCCGGTAATCACGGGCCCGCCTTTCGCTTCCCAGGCTGTCTAGTTACGTTTCGGCAATATGATGCCCATCCGGGCTGAGATGGCGTCGTTGCGCAGCCCGTGAGCTAGCCGGTCCAAGATTTCGAACTCGCGGTCGGTGAGGAATGCGTGGTCGCTACGAGCACTGCCACCTGGGGAGAAACACCCAATTACGGCCGGGACTGACTTGAGTACATGTCCCGATGTCAGGGGCCCCTTTCCTGCCTAGCGTCGAAGCATGTCAACGCAAAGACAGTCAGAGCAGGGGGTCGCCATACGCGGCGGAGCAGGCGACATCCGCCTGATCGGAGCAGTGGCAGGCATCATCGGGCCGGTGCTGTTCACCGTTGGGTTCGTCGTCCAGGGCTGGTTCCGACGCGGTGAGTACGATCCCATCGCCGAGACGGTGAGCGCCCTTGAGGCAGGTCCTCACGGCTGGATCCAGCAGCTCAACTTTCTTGTCTTCGGCATCCTCATGATGATTTTCAGCGTTGGGCTGGGCTTCGGGCTGCATACCCCACGTCGGTGGCTCGGATCCGGCATGGTCGCCTGGTGGGGAGTCGGTCTCGTGATGGCCGGTCTGTTTCCGCTCCGTCAGGACCTCGACGGTCAGACGTACGATCCCACCGGCATGCACCAACCGAATGGCGCAGTGTTCTTCCTGAGCACCTGGGTCGGTCTGGCGATCTTGACATGGTGTCTGCGCTCAGACGCTCACTGGCGGGGCCTCACCCGATACACCTTGATCGCCGCTGTGGCTCTGGCCGGGCTCTTCATCACAATGGCCGTCTTCGGGATACCGTCGGATGCGCCGCTGCATCCATGGGCAGGCCTGCTGCAACGCGTCGCACTTGTGGTGTGGTTCCCATGCCTCATTGCACTGGCAATCCGACTGTGGCACGTCAGTCGATCTCAGTCACTGATTCCGATTGGAGACCATTCGATCTCCATCGTCTAAACGGCCGCTTTGTCCAAATTGGCAAGGATGTCCTCGACCGTCTCCTCTGGCGTTTGGCTGCTGCAGTCGAGCCAGTAGCCGATCTTTGCGTTCTCTCGACGCAGCACCTCGTCCAGGGCGCCGGCTGAGAGATGGACGTAGCCAGCCTTGGCACGCTGCTCCTCCTGCCACTCCAGGGCTGACAGGCTGGGTGACAGTACGACCAGATAGCGCTCGGGTGAATCGATGCGCTTGACGAAGTCAGCCAGATCTTTGCCCAAGATCACGTCCTGGACGATCGCGTCAAAGCCCTCCTCGGAGAAGCGGTCTGCGGTCATCGCGGCCAGGTCGTAGCGCATGTTCAGTTGGGCCATTGCATCTGGGCTGGGATTAGGCGTCATGTCGGCCCGGCCATTGAGCACCATCCGACGAAACGTCTCGCCATGAATGTGAACCGATTTGGGTAGCCGCATGGCCAGCAGATCGGCCACCGTTGACTTTCCCGCAGCCATCGCGCCGGTGATCACGATGACTCTCCCCCGAGCAGACATCACAGGAGGAAGTCTGTTGCGTCGCGGGCATAAGAGCTAGCACCGACAGTCCGTTTCGCATTGATGTCGTCATACGCTGCACAGAAATCCGCAATAGCGGGACTACGATCCTTCTCGTGCCGCATTATCGGATTGCCCAAGCTGCCTCCCTGCTCGGTGTCTCGGACGACACCGTGCGCCGATGGATCGATTCCGGCCGGCTGCATGCCAGCAGTACCGGTGGGCCGGCCACGATCGACGGGGCCGAGCTCGCCGCGCACGCTCAGGAGATCGCCACAACTCCCGATCTGGGCACACCAGTCGCGGAGAGCGCTCGAAACCGTTTCACGGGACTGGTGACCCGCGTGATCAAGGACTCTGTCATGGCACAGGTTGACCTGCAGTGTGGGCCCTTCCGTGTCGTGTCGCTGATGTCAGCCGAGGCGGCAAGCGAACTCCAGCTCGAACCTGGGGTGCTTGCGGTGGCCTCGGTTAAATCCACCCACGTCGTTGTGGAGGTCCCAGCAGATCTCTGAACACAGCGCGCAATGTTTGATTGCTCGCTCCGCTCGCGAGGATCGCGCTGTGCAGCCGCTGCCTTCGTCGCTCACTCGCAGACGGCGCGCGATCCTCGGCGCCGCGGAAATCCGCCTCGTCATACTAGGGGCGTGCAGCTGCGCGAACTCTTCCTTCCGCTGCTCGGTAACTGGACGGGTGTTGAGCAGCAGGCTGCCTCGCCATGGGCGACGGCAGCATCGGCAAGGGCGATGATCGTTTTCAAGATGGACGTCGGTGATCAGGTAGTGGTGCAGGACTACCGACAGGTGCGGGCTGACCGTCAGGAGTTCTCCGGACACGGAGTGTTCATGATCGATAGCGCTGACGTGATGTCTCCAGCTTCGCGCACGTCGATCCTTTGGTGGTTCTTCGATTCGTATGGATATCCACCGCAGCCAGCTCTTGGTGGCTGGCAGGACGGTGAGTTGATCATGCAGAAGGCCACGCCTCGAGGGATGGCCGAGCATCGTTTCGCGGTCGCCGAGGATCAGTTGACCTACCGGATTCGGACACAGCTCAATGTCGACGCCGAGATGGACGACCTTCTGAGGGGGACCTACCGACGCATCAGCGGGCACTGAGCGGGGACGGTCCGCAGCTCGGCAGTTCAGACAGCGCAGCTGAAGGTGAGCTGGTAGCCGCTTGCCGGGTCGCCCGTTAATGTCGGCATCTGGAGGTCGTATCCATCGCTGAAGACGTTGTCGCTCTGCAAGCTCACTCGGCTGAGATTGCTGACGCTCTGCTGGTAGCCGCTGGTTCCGTAAGCCGCCTTCGCAGCAGCCTCGGGCAGGGCCATCTGAGAGGTAGCGATCTTGTTGGCGCTGTTCGTCGCATTGGCCAGGCTCGGGTAGACCTCAAAGTGGATATGCGGCCAGCGACCCGAGTAGCAGGCCGGAAAGATCGTGGTAAACCTCACCTGGCCGCGATCATCGGTCTCCTGCACACCGCGTAGATAGTTTTCGTTCGTGACGCTATGGGAATACAGGGAATACCTGCCCTCCCGGTCGCAATGCCACAGGTAGACGGCGCCGCCAGCGAGCGGCGACTTGTTGTTCGCGAAATCGTTGATAGTCATGGTGATGCTGAGCGGTATCCCCTCGGCCTTGGTGGTGCTCGAGCCGAAGCTCGAGGTGATATCGCTGCGTACGATGCCGCTCTCGGTCAGCACATTCGCACCGTTGGAACCGTCGCCCGGATACGGGCCGGATGTCTCTTCAGGTATCTCGCCATTCGCGGTGTCACTGGTGTGTGCCTGCTGCGGCGGCGTGGCGGCCGAACCGGTGGCGTCCGCGCACGCTCCAAGCGTGATCAGGCCGGCGCCAGCGAGCCCCGCCCCGGCAACGAGCCTGAGCATGCCGCGCCGGTGCAGCAGCCGCGGCAGGTCGTAGTCGAGGCCACGATCATGGTTCTCCAGATCTGTTTCCCGGTGGTTGACACGCATAAATGATCAACTCTTTTGCTAGGTCCGAATTCCTTTGCCCGTGACATCTGCGGTCCAGGCTATGGCCGCTCCTCTGATCGTCTTGACCACATCGGCGCATTCACATGACAAGCACAGCTGTTCACAGCACAGACAAAGCACTCGACTGCTGCGGGCCTCAGGCGAGATGAGAGCAGAATGAGCCAGTGGCCAATCTCGATGTGCGAGAGGGAACATTCAGCGGTGGATTGCCGTATCTTGCGCTGGGTTCGGGCGAGCCATTGGTTTACTTGTGCGGATTTACGCTGAATCACCGAAACCCTCAGCCGGGTCTGGAGCGGACACTCACCCTGCGAACGGTGACCCCGCTAGCTCGCGCTGGCTTCGAGATCTACTTCACAAACCGCTGGCCGGGAATGGCCGCAAACACCACCTTCGCCGACGTTGCCGCCCGGCACGCCGATGGCATTCTTGATCACTTCGGCAAGCCGGTCGACGTGCTGGGCGTAAGCACGGGCGGATCCCTGGCTCTCCAGTTGATAGCCGATCGCCCCGACGTTGTGCGCAGGGCAGTTGTTGCTTGCGCGGCGTACAGGCTCGGGCCCCGCGCAATGACGTTACAGCGAGAATTGCTGCAGGCCCTCGAGGAGACCGGTCGCTATCCATCGCAAGCCATCCTGGATTCGTTGCAGGGAAAGCTTCGGTCGCGATTGCTTCGGGCAGTGCTCACCCCGGTCGCCGTTGTGGCTGCGAGGCGCATCACGATAGGGAATCCGACGGACGCGATCGCCATGCTGCGTGCCGAGTACGCCTTCGATGTGCGCGACCAGCTCAAGGACATCCAGACCGAGACGTTGGTCATCTGCGGTGCGCAGGATGACTTCTGGACGCCGGAGATGTTTGCCGAGACCGCGTGCCTGCTGCCGCGTGGAAGGCTGATCATGTATCCCAACCGTGGGCACGCACTCATCACTGCCCAAGAGTTCTTCCGCGACGTCACAGCTTTTCTCAGCGCGCCGGCCGCGGCGTAACCTGTCACAGTGGCAAGGGTGGACTCGGTCAATGTGGGCCGTCCGAGACCCAACCCGCACAAGAAGACCGGCTGGACGGGCATTGGCAAGCAGCCCACGTCGGAGCCGGTGGAGGTGCGGGCGCCCGGGCCGAAGACCACCGGTGTCGGGAGCGGGTTGGTCGGAGACTTCATCGGCGACGGCCAGCACCATGGCGGCGACAGTCAAGCCCTGTACGCGTTCCAGCGGGAGGACCTGGACGAGTGGGAGCGGCGGCTTGGACGCGTGCTTCCTAACGGCTTCTTCGGCGAAAACCTCACGACAGTGGGCCTCGAGGTCAACGACGCGCGGTTGGGTGAGCACTGGCGGGTCGGCAGCGAGGTGGTGCTCCAGGTAACGACACCGCGAATTCCGTGCTCGACGTTCCGCGGGTGGATGGGGGAGAAGGGCTGGGCGAAGATCTTCGTCGCGGCTGGGCGCCCTGGCGCGTACTTGAGGATCATCACACCTGGCAGCATCAGGTCTGGCGACGCCATAGAGGTGGTACGCCGTCCGGACCATGGCGTGACGATCTCCCTGGCCTTGCGCGCCACAACGACCGAGCGAGCGCTGTTGCCGAGCCTCCTGGAAGCTGGCGATGATCTTGATCCCGAGCTGCGCGACGCCGTAGTAACCTGGCGCTCGTTCGTCCTGGATTAAGGGTTCGGAGTGCTGCCTGCCCGGGAATATCCGAGGGTGGTTCACCGTTATTTTTGACCGGTAATCACTGAGGAGCTAGCCTAGACCCTTGTGTTCGGGCGTGCCCGACACTTTGTGCGTGCCCGAAACATCAGAGGCGAATACGAAGAAATCCGTCTTTGTGCCGGCGGTGTTCGCACTCCGACCTGCCGGAAGCTCCTAAGTCGCATCCACTCAACATGAAAGAAAAGAGATAGAACGCGGTGCCCACAATTCAGCAGCTGGTCCGCAAGGGCCGCGAGGACAAGGTGAGCAAGACCAAGACGCCTGCGCTCAAGGGTTCGCCTCAGCGGCGGGGCGTGTGCACGCGCGTGTACACGACCACCCCGAAGAAGCCGAATTCCGCGCTGCGGAAGGTCGCTCGCGTCCGGCTGTCATCGGGGGTTGAGGTCACCGCATATATCCCTGGCGTCGGTCACAACTTGCAGGAGCACTCCATGGTGCTGGTCCGAGGCGGCCGGGTGAAGGATCTGCCGGGTGTTCGGTACAAGATCATCCGTGGCTCTCTGGACACCCAGGGCGTGAAGAACCGCAAGCAGGCGCGCAGCCGTTACGGCGCGAAGAAGGAGAAGTAATGCCTCGCAAGGGCCCGGCCCCGAAGCGCCCCGTGATCGCCGACCCCGTATACGGGTCACCGCTGGTCAGCCAGCTCGTCAGCAAGATCTTGTGGAATGGCAAGAAGACCGTTTCGCAGAACATCGTCTACACCGCGATGGAGGGCACCCGGACCAAGACCGGAGTCGACCCGGTGCAGACATTGAAGCGTGCGCTGGACAATGTCCGGCCCTCGCTCGAGGTCAAGAGCCGCCGCGTCGGCGGTGCAACGTACCAGGTGCCGGTCGAGGTCAAGCCCGCCCGCGCCACAACGTTGGCCATGCGCTGGCTGGTGCACTTCGCCCGGCAGCGTCGCGAGAAGACCATGGCCGAGCGGCTGATGAATGAGATCCTCGACGCGTCGAACGGCCTGGGCGCCGCGGTCAAGCGTCGCGAGGACACTCACAAGATGGCGGAGGCAAATAAGGCCTTCGCCCACTACCGCTGGTAATTACGCCGACTTGTCAGCCTCCCAGCCGGCTATAGGCCGCTGAGACGCTGGCAACTCAGAGAGATTTCACAATGGCTGTCGACATTAAGACTGACCTGTCCAAGGTCCGCAATATCGGGATTATGGCCCACATCGATGCGGGCAAGACCACCACGACCGAGCGCATTCTGTTCTACACCGGCATCAACTACAAGATCGGTGAGGTGCACGAGGGCGCCGCGACCATGGACTGGATGGAGCAGGAGCAGGAGCGGGGGATCACGATCACCTCCGCCGCTACGACGTGCCATTGGAAAGATCACCAGATCAACATCATCGACACACCAGGGCATGTCGACTTCACCATTGAGGTGGAGCGTTCGCTGCGCGTACTCGACGGCGCGGTCGCCATCTTCGACGGCGTTGCCGGCGTCGAGCCGCAGAGCCAGACGGTCTGGCGTCAGGCCGACCGCTACCGAGTGCCTCGGATCTGCTTCGTCAACAAGCTCGACCGTACGGGCGCTAGCTTCGAAAACTGCGTCGAGACGATCAAGGAGCGGCTGAACGCCATTCCGGCAGTGGTACAACTGCCGATCGGCTCTGAGGCGAACTTCATCGGTGTCATCGATCTGATCAACATGCGCGCCCTCACCTGGCGCGGTGAGACCAGGATCGGCGAGGACTACACCGTCGAGGAGATTCCCGCGGACCTGGTTGACCAGGCCAACGAAGCGCGCCACGCACTGATCGAACTGGTGGCTGATCATGACGATCACATGATGGAGGCCTACCTGACCGACGAGGACTCGATTACCCCCGAGCTCCTTCAGGATTCGATTCGGCGCGCGGTACTCGCCTCCAAGATCACCGCCGTACTGTGTGGCAGCGCATTCAAGAACAAAGGCGTGCAGCCATTGCTGGATGCCGTGATCGCGTTCCTGCCGTCGCCTCTCGTTGTTCCCGCGATCATCGGGTTCAAGCCGGGCGACGAGTCGGTCAAGATCGAGCGGCACCCCACCGACTCGGATCCATTCGCGGCCCTGGCGTACAAGATCGCGGCCGACCCGCACCTTGGCCGGCTGACCTATATCCGCGTCTACTCGGGCAAGCTCGCGGCTGGCTCGACGGTGCTCAACGCAACCAAGGGACGCCGGGAGCGAATCGGGAAGATCTATCAGATGCATGCCAACAAGCGGCAGGAGATCGCCTCCGTTGGCGCTGGCCAGATCGTCGCCGTCATGGGCCTCAAGGACACCACGACGGGCGAGACGCTCTGTGACATGAGTAATCCGGTGCAGCTGGAGTCCATGGACTTCCCGGCGCCGGTGATCGAGCAGGCGATCGAGCCGAAGACCAAGTCCGACCAGGAAAAGCTGGGAATGGCGATCCAGCGACTAGCCGAAGAGGACCCGACATTCCGGGTACACACCGACGACGAAACCGGTCAGACGATCATTGCCGGGATGGGTGAGCTGCACCTAGAGATCTTGATCGATCGGATGAAGCGGGAGTTCCGTGTCGGGGCCAACATCGGCAAGCCGCAGGTGGCTTATCGCGAGACGCTGCGCCGACCGGTGGAGAAGGTCGAGTACACCCATAGGAAGCAGTCGGGTGGCTCTGGCCAGTACGGCAAGGTGATCATCAACGTCGAGCCGCTGCCGGCCGGATCCGGTTATGAGTTCGTCAACCAGATCACCGGTGGACGCATCCCCAAGGAGTACATCCCGGCCGTCGATGAGGGCGTTCAGGACGCCATGCAATTCGGCGTGCTGGCGGGCTATCCGGTGGACGACGTGAAGGTCACCTTGACCGATGGCGCGTATCACGATGTCGACTCCTCCGAGCTCGCGTTCCGGGTTGCTGGCTCGATGGTGTTCAAGGAGGCCGCGCGGCGGGCGGATCCGGCGCTGCTGGAGCCCGTGATGGCGGTCGAGGTAACCACCCCGGAGACCTATCTCGGCACCGTGATCGGTGACCTGAACTCACGGCGAGGCCATGTTCAGGCAATGAACGACCTGCATGGAAACAAGGTCATCCAGGCGCTCGTTCCGTTGTCGGAGATGTTCGGCTACGTCGGCGACCTACGGTCCAAGACCTCGGGCCAGGCGTCGTACTCGATGGAGTTCCACTCCTACGCGGAGACGCCGAAGAGCATCGCCGATGAGATCATCCAGAAGGCGCGGGGTGAATGATCGAAGCGAGCGCAAAACCCTACGGCAAAACAGCGGACGATCCCGTTTGACCTGAGCGGAATCGTCCACAAAACTTAGGCCGGGTCAAACCGGCAGCTGACCAGAAGACCAAGAACGAACGCTACGCGACCGGCGTGGCGGACACCCAGGAGGAGCCTCAGTGGCAAAGGCGAAGTTCGAGCGGACAAAGCCGCACGTCAACATCGGCACCATCGGACACATCGACCACGGAAAGACCACGCTGACCGCGGCGATCACCAAGGTGCTGCACGACAAGTTCCCGACACTGAACCAAGTGTCGGCGTTCGAGCAGATCGACAAGGCGCCCGAGGAGCGCCAGCGCGGTATCACGATCTCGATCGCGCACGTGGAGTATCAGACCGAGAAGCGGCACTATGCGCACGTGGACTGCCCAGGTCACGCTGACTACATCAAGAACATGATCACCGGCGCAGCTCAGATGGACGGCGCCATTCTTGTGGTAGCCGCCACTGACGGCCCGATGCCGCAGACCCGCGAGCACGTGCTGCTGGCCCGGCAGGTCGGCGTACCGGCGATCGTCGTTGCGTTGAACAAATGCGACATGGTTGATGACGACGAGATCTTGGAGCTGGTCGAGCTCGAGGTTCGCGAGCTGCTCAGTGAATACGAGTTCCCGGGCGACGACCTCCCGGTGATCAGGGTCGCAGCGCTTCCGGCGCTGAACGGTGACACCAAGTGGGGCGACTCCGTGATGGAGCTCATGGACGCGGTCGACGACTACATTCCGCAGCCGATCCGTGAGGTTGACAAGCCGTTCTTGATGCCGGTCGAGGACGTCTTCACCATCACTGGTCGCGGCACGGTGGTCACCGGGCGTATCGAGCGTGGCGTGATCAAGGTCATGGAGACTGTCGACATCATTGGCATCCGCGACACCAAGCAGACCACCACAGTTACCGGGGTCGAGATGTTCCGGAAGCTCCTCGATGAGGGCCAGGCGGGCGAGAACGTCGGTCTGCTACTGCGTGGCACCAAGCGTGAGGATGTGGAGCGTGGCATGGTCGTGATCAAGCCGGGCACGACGACTCCGCACACCGACTTCGAAGCTCGGGTCTATGTCTTGTCGAAGGAGGAGGGCGGACGCCATACGCCGTTCTTCAACAACTACCGTCCCCAGTTCTACTTCCGTACGACTGACGTCACGGGTGTTGTCAATCTTCCTGAAGGCACCGACATGGTCATGCCAGGCGACAACACCGATATGTCCGTGCAGCTCATTCAGCCGATCGCTATGGAGGAAGAGCTGAAGTTCGCGATCCGCGAGGGCGGTCGCACCGTTGGCGCCGGTCGCGTGACGAGGATCATCAAGTAGTCGTCGCCAGCCACCTGATCAGATCAACGATTGACCCCGGACGATTGTCCGGGGTCACGTTGCGTTACCAGGCTTTCCTCACCTGAAGCGGCACGAGTTAGATGGTGAGGAGCTGGCATCGTCCGAGCCAGCCTCGACTCCAGGAGGTCATCGTGGCAGGCACCGTCGCTCGCGTCACCGAGATCAGCGCCCGGTCCGACACCAGTTTCGAAGACGCCGTGAAAGTTGCTCTTGATCGGGCCAACGCGACGTTGCGTGGTGTCACGGCAGGCTGGGTCAAGGAGCAGTCGGTCGACGTGGAGAACGGCGCGATTGTTGCCTACCGCGTCAACTTACTGGTCACTTTCGTCCTCGAGTAGTGAACCCTCTTGATCATTCGGCCGCCAGCAGAGCGACCGGGTAGGAGGCCAACACGTCTTGGACAGCAACAGTTCCGTTCCAACGTCGACCAGTGAGCAAGTCGGTCTGTGGCGTGGTGATCTTCACTGTCGTGCCGCGCCAGCCGCCAGCGGCCGCGAGTCCGACGGGAAGTCGAGTGGCCAACGTGGTCGCCCCGCCGCGATCAAATCCGACGAGATGATCACGTCCGGCTCCGTGGGCTGCGACCGGCCGATAGCTGCTGAAACTCTCTGGCCGACTCAGGCGTAGCCGAAGCGCGTGGCGAGTGATCCACAGTTTCGCCGCGCCAGTTTCGTCGATGCTGGGCGGAGTGTCGCTGAACGACTCGAGCATCCGAGTGAGATCGCTGAAGTCGACCGGGCGCCGGTTATCCGGATCCACCAACGAGTCGTCCCACAACTCGGTGCCCTGGTAGACGTCGGGAACGCCTGGCATGGTCAGCTGCACGATCTTCTGACCAAGGGAGTTGGACCAGCCGGGAGCCCTCACGAGACGGTCGATCTGATCCCAGGCACCGCGCAGTTGCGGATCGTCGTACGCGGCGTCGATGGCCTGGTGCACAGCAGCTTCGTAGGACGTATCCGGTGCGGTCCAGCTTGTGCCATCGCTTGCTTCGCGCATGGCTTTTTCGGCGTACGCGTGCATCCGAGCCGGCTCGATGGGTCCAGCGCCCACCAGAGTCTGGGCGAGAAAGTACGCAAAAAGCCGATTCGAGATGGCGGTCATGCTCACGAACAGCCCCGCAAAGTCGGCCCAGGGCCCGGGAATCTCCGACAGCACAGCCAACCGGGCGCGGACATCCTCGCCGCGCTTGGTGTCGTGGGTCGACAAGCTGGTCATGGAGGTGGGGAATCGGTCCCATCGCGCCGCCTGCAGCGCATGGAAGTCCTGCAGCGGAATGCCGAACTGTCCCGGATCTCCTCCCACCTCGTTGAGTGCGATGAAGCGCGAGTATCGGTAGTACGCGGTGTCCTCGACTCCCTTTGCCATTGCTGCGCCACTCAGCTGCTGCATGCGTAGCGCCAGCTCATCACAATGATCATGTAGCCGAGGACTGAGTTGATCAATGGCAGGCGCCAGCTCAGGCCGCCGCCGGGCAGCGATCTGCAGCGCATGATCAAGATCGGCAACGCCTTCCGGTAAGTAGGAGCGATAGACATCGAAGGCAATGGCCACCTCGGCCAGCGCGGCCGCCGCTTCGGGAACGTCTCGCGCCAACGCCGCCATCCGTCGCACCTCGGCCGGCAGTAGCAGCTCAACCGCTATGCGCTTCCCAGCCTCGACGTGGTCGCTGATGGTGCGCTGATCTCCCGTCAATCGCTGATAGAGGGTAGTGAGCTCGCGTTCCTGATCATGGTCGATGAAGACTCCATTGACCTCACGCATGGCGTCGTATCCGGTGGTCCCTGCGACCGGCCAGCTGATCGGCAGTTCCTCGCCAGGCTCGAGGATCTTTTCAACGGTGATCCATTGCTCTGACGCAAAGGTTCGCAGCTGATGCAAATAGCCGAGCGGGTCACTAAGACCATCGGGGTGGTCGACACGCAGCCCTGTCACCCCGGCCTCGCACCAGGTCTGAATCAGCGCATGAGTGGCCGAGAAGACCTCGGGATCTTCAACGCGTACACCGGCCAATGTGGTGATCGCGAAAAACCGCCGGTAGTTCAGTTCGCGGTTGCCACGCGAGTGGTTTACCAGCTCGTAATGCTGCCGATCATGGACGGCGTCGGCATGGTCGCCCTCCGACCAGCTTCCCGGAGCCAGCGGGAAGCGGTGTTCGAAGTAGCGCAGCTCACCGTCAACCACATTCAGCTGCGCATCCTCACCAAGCACCGGCACAACGATCCGACCGCGGCTCCAGTCAATGTCGAACCATGCGGCGTACGGCGAATCGCGGCCCAGCCGCAATACGTCCCACCATGCTGGATTCTCAATCGGATTGGCGATGCCGAGATGGTTCGGCACGATGTCGATGATCACGCCGAGGCCAGCCTGTCGAGCGCTCCTCAGGAGTCGTTCCAGGCCGGCTTCGCCGCCGCGATCACGATCAACCCGGGAGACGTCGGTCGTGTCGTAACCATGATCAGAACCGCTGGTCGACTGCAATATCGGTGAGAGGTAGACCGCAGCCACGCCGAGCTCGCTGAGATAGCCAATCAGTTCAGCCGCATCGTCCAAGGTGAAGTTGTGATTGACCTGCAGGCGATAGGTCGAGGTGGGGATCGTCACGTGCTGACCCTACTCACAACATGATCACGAAGCCGCTGCGGCGGGGGTCGGCTCCACCACCAAGAGGGCTGAGGGCCGACACACCACCGAAGTAGGGATCACGATGGTCGGCGATCGCCGTCTTGTAGCCACCTGACTCGAGTGATTGGATCACATGCGAGAAGAAGCCCGGCTCGAGCCTCACGAGATCGGGGAGCGCACTCAGGCGGGGTGCGTCGATCGCCTCCTGAGGTGCGGCACCGCGCAGCATCCGGAGCACGCATTGCACCAGGGCGGGGCGGATCCGGCTTCCGCCGGCCGCGCCCGCGATGGCGGCCAGTCGTCCATGATCATCCAGCGCGATCAGAGGTGACATCATCGAGCCCATCCGAGTACCGGGCGGCACCAGCCCTCTCACGAGTTCCCCTTCACCCAACATCGAATTGAGATGTACGCCGTAGCCCGGCACCCACACTCCCGAACCCAGGCCAAGGCTCGTTGTGATCGCGCAGCCGTTGCCGTGCTCGTCGACCGCAACGATGTTCGTGGTTTCGGCCCGCTTGTTCGGTGCTCGTAGGGCGTCGACGAGCGCTGCTGCCGACTCGGCATCAGTCGTAGGATCCCCGTTCACTACGGGCGCCACTCGCTCCATGGTGCCAAGGAGGTCATCAAGATCATTACCCCGGGCATGCACCGTGAAGTCGTTGACACGAACCGTTCGCGGTGCCGACTCGATGACGTGGTAGGCGTCGAGATCCTCCTGGCTCAGGGCCCCGCCATCGGCAACCGAAACGACCAGCGCATCAGCGTAGGCGCCGTGGTAGAAGGCGTGAGGATCTCGCAGCATGAGCTCATAGGCTCGATGATGATCAGGATGGCGCAGCGGGTCGCCGGCGTGCAGGAATGACCCGTCCGAGCGCTGGTAGACCTCAACGCCGTCGCCAACGCACATCGCCGCGGCAACCCGAGGCAGCACCGTAGCGTGCATCGCCGGGAAGGGTGTTCCGTACGAGGCCTCCCGTCCGGCCGCGGTGACGGTTCCCCACGACAGCCGGCCCCAGCGCCGCCAGAGGTAGTGTGCCCCTGCCGGGATCCCCGGCACAGCAACGGTTGCGGGGCCAATCTCGTACGGCACGTGCTGGCCGATGAAGATCACTTCGATCGACTCGGCGTGACTCGGCCGCTTGCCGCCGAGCCCTGGAACGCTGACGAAGAAGTCCAAGCAGCGCACTTGGGTCGTTGCGGCGTCGTAGACCGTCGCGAAACCACCGCCACCGAGTCCGGTAAAGATCGTTTCGGCGGCACAGCTGACCAGCATCATCGAGACGGCGGCATCGACCGCGCTGCCGCCCCGGGCGAGGATGTCAGCCCCGGCCCGGGCCGTGGATGGGTGCCCGGCGGCGACACCAGCCCGGATCCTCATGGCACGCTGTTTCCCACGCCTGCGAGCCTAATGGCCACCGGTTTCGGCCACAGGTGGATTGCGCATCGCCGAGGGCATTCCCGCCGGCGATCCGCTCCTGCTGAGAGGCTGAACCCATCAGGCCTATCGGTCGTCTGAGTGGGTGATGGAAACGTTGGCGACACCGCTGCTGGTGACGAGCAGGCGAAGCAACACCGACTACTGGTTGCTCGCCGCATGCGGGCCGGTGGCGCTCGGGGCCCTACTCGTGGGCTGGTGGCTGAGCTGGCTGTCCGCGTCCACTGCGACCTTCTGTTTCCTCCTGCTCGCCGCTCTGGTGGCGAAGTACTCCCGCAGCAGGGGCTTGCGCGTTGCCGACCTGGTGACCTTGACGCGAGGGCTCGGCGTGTGTTTCCTTGCCGGGTTTGCGTTACAGGCTCTGGCCAGCGGCCTCGCGAAGAACGGGGTACTAACCATGATCATCATGGGCACACTGTGCCTGACACTCGATGGTGTAGACGGCCGCGTCGCGCGAGCCAGGCAGGAGCCGACTCGCTTCGGGGCGAGGTTCGACGTGGAGACCGACGCCGCGATGCTCGTGGTGCTCAGCGTCGCAGTCGCAGCACTTGGTGTTGCTGGCTGGTGGGTCGTGGCGATCGGTGCAATACGCTACGGCTACGTCGCCACTTCACTCCTCGTACCGGCATTACGGACGCCATTGCCTTATCGCTATTCGGCGAAGGTCATCGCGGTCGCTCAAGCGGTGGCGTTACTTGCAGCGCTGGCGTTCGGACTGGCACAGGGCCACCACTGGATAGCGACGGTGGTCCTCTTGGCTGCGTTCAGTTCGCTGTGCTGGTCTTTCGGCCGCGACGTGATCTGGCAGCTGCGCACCGCGTTGTAGGAGTGCATGTTCGTTCCTGGACCCGGCGGCGAGTAGCGTGTTCCCGGCTCGGATTCGCTCTGCGAGCGACGACGAGTGGGAGGGTCCACGGCGCGATGCGCGAGCAGGCTTAAGAATCGCGAGGAGAACCAATGAAGGCCTTGAAGATCGTCGGGATCGTACTCGGTATCTTGCTCTTGCTCACTGGCGGTGGGTTACTCGCCGGATCCGTCCTCGCTGGCAAAGGCCAGAACGCCTTCGAGCAAGAACTGGCCAAGTCCGGTTACGCCGGCCCGGTACAGGGAACCGTGCAATCGGTCGACCAGACCAGCCCAGTGATCGTTACGGTGAGCTACACCGACAAGCAGGGCAGGAAGCAGACCGGCCAAGGCGCATCCTCCGGTGCGCAGCCGCCCAATATCGGTGACACCGTGACGACCTACTACAGCACAAGCGACCCGAGCCAGATCGTTGTCGTCAACGTGCCAGGACTGAGCAATCTGAGTGCGGTCGTGGCAACCTTGCGCATCGCTGGGATCATCTGTCTCATTGCTGGAGGTGTGCTGCTGCTGGCCGGCATCCTTGGGTTGGCATTGGGCAAGAAGAGTCCCATCGCCGTAGCCGCGGCGCCGGCGTACCCTACTGGCCAACCTGGGCAGCCACCGTACGCGTACCCGACACAGCCATACCCGTCCCAGCCGTCGAGTCCGGCGTACCCGCCGCAGCAGCCGCCCGGTCAGTCATACCCGCCGCAGCAGCCGCCCGGCCAGTCATACCCGCAGCAGCAGCCGCCCTCCCAGCCGTATCCACCACAGCAGTACCCGCCTCAGCAGTGAGCGTTGAGCCCGATTCACCTTCCGGTGGCCAAAATTTGATCTGACAGAAGGACTCTGCCAGAATCGTCAGGTTGCTCCGACGGGGTCGCCGGGGTGATCCATGCTGATCGGGCCTGATCTTTCTGGTCCACTGGCGAGGTCACCGAACCGCGAGATCCTTGATTGCTCGGCTGCTTGGACGCCCGGTCCAGGGCCGGGCCACCTCCTCAGCACGCAAGTGACGGGTGTGGTGCGCCGAATGCTGGCCGACACGCCCGACCACGGGGGTCGGAGCGAGCGGGTCCGGACCGAGCCCGTGAGCAGGCAACAGACAACCAAGGACGTGCTTGCACGTCGAGCAACTAAGGACGTGCTTGCACGCCGAGCATGACTCAGCAGGACACCAAGCCGGAAGCTCACGGACGGCCCTCGACCGTGACTTAAGGACGAGAAGAAGGACGAACGGTGGCGGGACAAAAGATCCGCATCAGGCTCAAGGCCTACGACCACGAGGTCATCGACTCGTCGGCGCGCAAGATCGTCGACACAGTGACCCGTACGGGCGCGAAGGTCGCTGGGCCGGTGCCACTGCCCACGGAGAAGAACGTCTTCTGCGTCATTCGCTCCCCGCATAAGTACAAGGACAGCCGGGAGCACTTTGAGATGCGGACGCACAAACGTCTTATCGACATCATCGACCCCACCCCCAAGACAGTCGACTCTTTGATGCGGCTCGACCTGCCCGCTGGTGTCGACATCGAGATCAAGCTCTGAGGACGATCAACGATGAGCGCCACCAAGACAGAACGCACAATCAAGGGCCTACTAGGCACCAAGCTCGGCATGACCCAGCTCTGGGACGCCAATAACCGGGTTGTCCCGGTGAGTGTGGTCCAGGCAGGCCCGTGCGTCGTGACCCAGGTCCGAACGCCAGATGTCGACGGTTACTCATCCGTCCAGCTCGGCTTCGGCGCCGTCAAGGCCAAGCAGCTCACCAAGCCCGACGCGGGACATTTCGAAAAGGCTGGGGTGACGCCGCGAAAGCATCTGGTCGAGATCCGGACCAGCGACGCCAGCGAGTACAGCCTCGGCCAGGAACTGAGCGCTGATGTCTTCGCAGCGGGAGACGTCATCGACGTGACCGGTGTCAGCAAGGGCAAGGGCACTGCCGGGGTGATGAAGCGGCATGGTTTCGCGGGTCTGCGCGCCTCGCACGGTGTCCATCGCAAGCACCGGGCACCAGGCTCCATCGGCGGCTGTGCTACCCCGGGCCGGGTTTTCAAAGGGCTCCGGATGGCAGGGCGGATGGGTGCCGAGCGGGTCACTGTGCAGAACCTTCTCGTCCACGCTGTCGATACCGATCGTGGGCTGATCTTGATCAGAGGTGCGATCCCCGGCAACAAGGGCGGTCTCGTCGTTTTGCGCAGTGCTGCCAAGAAGGGAGATGCGGCATGAGCGAGACGCGTACGGTCGATGTGCTCGACGTGAAGGGTGCCAAATCGGGCACCGTCGAGCTCCCTGCCGATGTCTTCGACGTGCCCGCAAACGTTCCGTTGATCCACCAAGTCGTTACGGCGCAGCTGGCGGCTGCCCGTCAGGGCACCCATTCCACCAAGAATCGTGGCGAGGTACGTGGTGGCGGCCGCAAGCCGTACCGACAGAAAGGCACCGGCCGCGCTCGCCAGGGCTCGCGGCGTGCACCGCAGTTCGTCGGCGGCGGAAGTGTGCATGGACCGCAACCGCGCAATTATGCGCAACGCACGCCTAAGAAGATGATCATGGCGGCGCTTCGCGGCGCGTTGTCGGACAGAGCTCGTGAGGGGCGAGTGCATGTCGTTGCGGAGCTGGTCTCCGGTGACACGCCATCCACCAAGGCCGCCCTTGCGGCGTTGGCCGCGGCAACCAGCTCGGACAAGGTACTCGCAGTGATTCATCGCGACGAGGATCTCGCATGGCTGAGCCTGCGGAACGTGGCGAATGTGCACGCGATTGCCGTGGATCAGCTGAATGCCTACGACGTACTCGTCAACCACGACGTGGTCTTTACCTCTGCTGCGCTGCAGGCCTTCGTCAATCGCGGTGCTGAGGAAGATCAGAGCGCATCGAAGGAGGACGTGCAGTGAGCAGTATCAAGATTCGTGATCATCGCGACGTCCTGATCGCGCCGGTGGTGAGCGAGAAGAGCTATGGGCTCCTGGATGAGAACAAGTACACGTTCCTGGTTGCCCCGCACGCGAACAAGACCGAGATCAAGATCGCTGTGGAGACGGTGTTCAAGGTCCGAGTGACGGAGGTGAACACGCTGAACCGGCCGGGCAAGAAGCGCCGTACGAAATATGGCTTCGGCAAGCGTCCCGACACGAAGCGGGCGATCGTCACCGTCGCGCCGGGGGAGCGCATCGACATCTTCTCCTCGCCAGGCAGCTGATCAGCGAAGACAAGGAAAGATCACATGGGTATCCGTAAGTACAAGCCGACGACGCCTGGCCGGCGCGGCAGCAGCGTCGCTGACTTCGTCGAGCTGACCCGATCCACACCAGAGAAGTCGCTGGTCGTGCCGAGCCCCAAGACGGGTGGCCGGAACAACGCCGGCAAGATCACCACCAGACATGTCGGCGGCGGTCACAAGCAGGCCTACCGGCTGATCGACTTCAAGCGCTATGACAAGGACGGCGTGCCCGCCAAGGTTGCTCACATCGAGTACGACCCGAACCGCACCGCCAGGATTGCCTTGCTGCATTTCGCCGACGGTGAGAAGCGATACATCATCGCCCCGGAGGGACTCAGCCAAGGCAGCCAAGTCGAAGCCGGCGAGCGCGCCGATATCAAGCCTGGCAACAACCTGCCGTTGCGCAACATCCCGGTCGGTACCACGGTCCACGCGGTGGAACTTCGGCCTGGCGGCGGCGCCAAGCTCGCCCGCTCGGCCGGGTCGAGCATCCAGCTGGTCGCTCGTGAGGGCAGGAATGCCACGCTGCGCATGCCGTCCGGGGAGATGCGTATGGTCGACGTACGCTGCCGCGCAACGGTCGGCGAGGTCGGAAACGCCGAGCAGTCCAACATCGACTGGGGAAAGGCCGGGCGTAACCGCTGGAAGGGCAAGCGGCCGAGTGTCCGGGGCGTTGCGATGAACCCGATCGACCATCCGCATGGTGGTGGTGAGGGCAAGACTTCAGGTGGACGTCACCCGGTCTCGCCGTGGGGTAAGCCGGAGGGCCGGACCCGTGACAAGAACAAAGCGAGTTCTCGCTTGATCATCCGTCGCCGGAAGACCGGCAAGAAGCGCTGAGCAGGAGCACCAAGAAGAGATGCCACGCAGTTTGAAGAAGGGCCCCTTCGTCGATGATCACCTCGCCAAGAAGGTGGAGGTGCAGAACGCACGCGGGACCAAGAACGTGATCAAGACCTGGTCGCGTCGTTCCATGATCGTGCCCGACATGATCGGCCACACGATCGCAGTGCACGACGGCCGCAAGCATGTGCCGGTCTTCATCACCGAGATGATGGTCGGTCACAAGCTCGGCGAGTTCGCGCCAACGCGGACCTTCCGCGGCCATGTCAAGGACGACCGGAAGTCTCGTCGCCGGTGAGCCGCGGCAGGCCTGACAGAGAAGGAATCTGAACAGATGAGCAAGGACTCACGTCCCACCCGCCGCCAGGCGCTGCTCGGCGACCGGCAGGGTTCGTACGCCATCGCACGCCATGTCCGGATGTCTCCGACCAAGGTTCGCCGCGTCGTGGATTTGATTCGTGGCATGGACGTCGAGGACGCGCTGAACGCCTGCAGGTTTGCGCCTCAGGCGGCGAGCGAGCCCGTCTACAAGGTGATCGCGAGCGCAGCGGCCAACGCCGAGCGCACCGACAACCTGAGGCGAGGAGACCTGTACGTATCGCAGGCTTTCGTGGACGACGGCGTCACCCTGCGTCGGATTCGCCCACGGGCCAGGGGCGGCTGGGGCCGCATCCTGAAGCGTTCGAGTCACATCACCGTCGTGGTCGAACCAAGAACTGAAGCTGCAACCCGCGGGCCGGCGAGCACCCGCTCGAAGGAGAAGTGAGCATGGGTCAGAAGATCAACCCGAACGGCTTCCGCCTTGGCATTACCACTGATCACAAGAGCCGTTGGTATGCAGACAAGCTCTACTCGAGCTACGTCGGCGAGGATGTCAAGATCCGCCGGATGTTGACCAAGGGCCTGGAGCGGGCCGGCATTTCCTCAGTGGAGATCGAGCGCACTCGCGACCGCGTACGCGTGGACATCTACACCGCTCGCCCGGGCATCGTGATCGGGCGTAATGGCGCCGAAGCCGAGCGAGTCCGCGGCGACCTCGAAAAGCTCACGGGCAAGCAGGTGCAGCTGAACATCCTCGAGGTGAAGAACCCGGAGACCGACGCCCAGCTGGTGGCGCAAGGCGTGGCGGAGCAGTTGGCGTCCAGGGTGCAGTTTCGGCGGGCGATGCGTAAGGCGCAGCAGAGCGCAATGCGCTCCGGTGCGCGCGGCATCCGGATTCAGTGCTCTGGACGTCTGGGTGGTGCTGAGATGAGCCGCTCTGAGTTCTATCGCGAGGGTCAGGTACCGCTGCACACGCTGCGCGCCGACATCGACTACGGCTTCCACGAGGCTAAGACGACCTTCGGTCGGATCGGGGTCAAAGTCTGGATCTACAAAGGGGACGTCTCCGGCACGCGAGCCGAGCGAGCAGCCCAGAAGGCCGCCCGCAGCGCTGCCGGCGGTCGTACGCGGCCAGGTCGGCCCGGTCGTGGTGACCGTCCCGCGCGTGGAGATCGTCCGGAACGTGGGAGGCGTCGCGCCGAAGGCGCGCCCGAACCAACTCGCGCCGAAGGCGCGCCCGAACCAACTCGCGCCGAAGGCGCGCCGGAACCGACTCGCGCCGAGGGCGCGCCGGAACCGACTCGCGTCGAAGGTGCGCCGGAACCGACTCGCGTCGAAGGTACGCCCGAGGCGCCTGCCGAGGTCACTGCTGCAGCGCCCGCACCGGCCGAGACGCCGGGACTGGAGGGCTGAGCCGTGTTGGTTCCACGCAAGGTCAAGTTCCGCAAGCAGCACCACCCCAAACGGACCGGCGCAGCCAAAGGCGGCACCAAGCTGGCTTTCGGTGACTACGGCATCCAGGCGATGGAAGGTGCCTACCTGACCAACCGGCAGATCGAGTCGGCGCGTATCGCCATGACCCGTCACATCAAGCGCGGCGGGAAAGTCTGGATCAATGTCTATCCCGACCGTCCGTTGACCAAGAAGCCAGCCGAGACTCGAATGGGCTCGGGCAAGGGCTCCCCCGAGTGGTGGATCGCCAACGTCAAGCCCGGCCGGGTGCTGTTCGAGCTGTCTGGAGTCAATGAAGATGTGGCCCGTGAGGCAATGCGCCTGGCGATCCACAAGCTGCCCATGAAAGCGCGTTTCATCAAGCGTGAGGCAGGTGAGGTCTGATGGCTAAGGCTGCCACCGCGGCCGAGCTGCGCGGCCTGAGCCGCGGCGAGCTGAACACCAAGGTGAACGAGCTGAAGGAAGAGCTGTTCACGCTTCGGTTTCAGGCGGCCACCGGTCAGCTCGAGTCGCATGGCCGGCTTCGCGCCGTACGCAAAGACATCGCGCGGATCTACACGGTGCTGACCGAACGCGAACTCGGCATCATCGATGATCCTGACGCCGAGGAGGTTGAGGAATGAGCGAGAACAGTGAGGAGCGCGGGCGTTTTGATGCGCCCGACGCAGAGCGCGGGCGTGCTGATGCGCCCGACGCAGGGCGCGGGCGTGTTGATGCGCCCGACGCAGGGCGCGGGCGACGCAAGGTCCGCGAAGGCTACGTGGTCAGCGACAAGATGGACAAGACCGTCGTCGTCGCCGTCGAGGACCGGGTGAAGCACCGCCTGTATGGCAAGGTGCTCCGTCAGACCAGCCGGCTCAAGGCACACGACGAGAAGAACAGTGCTGCTGTCGGCGACCGCGTACGCGTGATGGAGACCCGGCCGCAGAGCGCTACCAAGCGCTGGCGCCTTGTCGAGATCCTCGAGAAAGCCAAGTAACACACCGACTTGTCGGCGTCTCAGAGTGCTATAGCCCGCTGAGAAGCTGACAAGTCTGAGAAGAAAGAGCAGAGATGATCCAGCAGGAGTCGCGGCTCAAGGTCGCCGACAACACGGGTGCCAAGGAGATCTTGTGCATCCGCGTGCTCGGCGGATCTGGTCGCCGCTACGCGGGCATCGGCGACATCATCGTCGCCACCGTCAAGGACGCGATCCCTGGCGGCAACGTCAAGAAGGGCGAGATCGTCAAGGCAGTGGTGGTGCGGACCGCCAAGGAGCATCGCCGTATGGACGGCTCGTACATCAAGTTCGACGAGAACGCTGCGGTGATCTTGAAGCCAGACGGTGAGCCTCGCGGTACCCGCATCTTCGGCCCGGTCGGGCGTGAGCTGCGGGAAAAGCGTTTCATGCGCATCATCTCGCTGGCACCGGAGGTGCTCTGAACCATGCCTGAGAAGAACATTGAAAAGAAGAAAGGCAGCCTGCTCATCCGTAAGGGCGACCGCGTCAAGGTGATCAGCGGCAAGGATCGCGGTTTGGTTGGCGAAGTGATCGCGGTGTATCCGGAGCGCAACAAGGTAACTGTCGCCGGGGTCAACATCGTCAAGCGGCACCTGCGCGATACCTCCGCACAGCCGCAGGCACGTCAGACCACCAAGGGCGGCATCGTCTCCTCCGAAGCACCGATCCACGCCTCCAACGTGCAGTTGGTGGTCAAGAACTCCGAGGGTGACGAGGTCGTTACGCGGATCGGCTACGACCGCGTCGAGGTGACGAAACATCGCCCAGACGGGTCCGAGTACAAGTCGACCCGCAGCGTACGGATTGCCCGGGCGACCGGAGAGGAAATCTGATGACGACCCCGACCACCGAGCGCGCAGCGGCCGGCTCAGGGCGCACCCTCCCCAGGCTTCAGCAGCGCTACCGCGAAGAGATCGCCCCAGCCCTGCAGGATGAGTTCAAGATCAAGAACGTGATGCAGATCCCCAGCCTGGTCAAGATCGTGGTGAACATGGGCGTCGGGGAAGCGGCGCGCGACTCCAAGCTGATCGACGGCGCGGTTCGGGACCTAGCGACCATCACTGGCCAGAAGCCGGTCGTCACCCGGGCGCGCAAGTCGATCGCACAGTTCAAGCTGCGCGCCGGCATGCCGATCGGGGCGCACGTCACGCTGCGAGGCACTCGGATGTGGGAGTTCGCCGACCGGCTGCTGACGCTGGCGCTGCCACGGATCCGCGACTTTCGCGGCCTGTCGCCCAAGCAGTTCGACGGCAAGGGCAATTACACGTTCGGTCTCAACGAACAGGTCATGTTCCACGAGATCAATCAGGACAGGATCGACCGGGTGCGCGGCATGGACATCACATTCGTGACCACCGCAACCAACGACGACGAGGGCCGGGCGCTGCTGCGCCATCTGGGCTTCCCGTTCCGGGCGAACTAGAAGGAAGGAACCCATGGCCAAGACAGCGCTCGTAGTGAAACAGGCTCGCAAGCCGAAGTTCCGGGTACGTGCCTACACCCGATGCCAGAGATGCGGCCGGCCCAAGGCGGTCTATCGCAAATTCGGCCTCTGCCGAATCTGTCTGCGGGAGATGGCGCACAAGGGCGAGTTGCCCGGTATCACGAAATCGTCGTGGTGATCGACATGATTGATTCGTCGCTGATCGTTGCGGCGCTCGGGGGAAACGGTCGGACTCGACAGGCTCGCCCTTGGGCCACACCAACTAGAAGACGCAACACGACGCGCCCTCCGACAGGCTCAGGGCGCATGACCCCCAGCAACGGAACAGGTCCTGACGGAAACCAGTCCGAGAAAGAAGATCACTCCAACTCATGACCATGACTGACCCGATTGCGGACATGCTGACTCGAATCCGCAACGCCAGCCAGGCGTATCACGACACGGCAACGATGCCGCACAGCAAGATCAAGGTGGGAATCGCCGAGATCCTTGCCAACGAGGGCTATATCGCCGGCTACACGGTGAACGAGCCCATCGAAGGCCATGTCGGAAAAACATTGTCGATCACGTTGAAATACGGCCAGAACCGAGAACGCTCCATCGCCGGCGTGCGCCGCATTTCCAAACCCGGCCTTCGGGTGTACGCCAAGTCGACCGCGCTGCCGAAGGTGCTCGGCGGTCTCGGCATCGCCATCATCTCGACGTCTCAAGGTCTGTTGACCGACAGGCAGGCGCACAGCAGCCGCGTGGGCGGCGAAGTCGTCGCGTACGTCTGGTGAGCGGGCGAACGAGGAGGTAAGAGAAGTGTCACGCATTGGCAAGATGCCGGTTGCCATTCCAACCGGCGTCGAGGTGACCCTCGACGGTCAACTGGTGAAGGTGCAGGGCCCAAGAGGAGCACTCGAGCATCGCGTCGCCGAGCCGATCAAGATCGCGCGCAGCGAGGACGGTGAGCTGCAGGTCTCCCGGCCTGACGATGAGCGCGAGAGCAAGTCGCTGCATGGCCTGACCCGTACGTTGGTCGCGAACATGGTGACCGGCGTGACCGCCGGCTACGAGAAGAAGCTCGAGATCGTGGGCGTGGGCTACCGGGTCATCTCAAGGGGCCCGACCGAGCTTGAGTTCGCGCTCGGGTACAGCCATCCCGTCAAGGTGATCGCGCCCGAGGGCATCACCTTCAATGTCGAGACGCCGACCCGGTTTTCGGTCCTCGGCATCGACAAGCAGCGGGTCGGCGAGGTCGCGGCGAACATCCGCAAGATCCGCAAACCCGAGCCGTACAAGGGCAAGGGTGTCCGCTATGCGGGCGAGAGGGTTCGCCGCAAGGTTGGAAAGGCTGGTAAGTGACGATGGCGGTATCGCTGTCCCAACACAAGGGCATGGCGCCGAAGAGTGCGGCGCGGGCGCGCCGGCAGATTCGCGTGCGCAAGAAGGTCTTCGGTGCACCACAGCGTCCGCGACTTGTGGTGAGCCGCTCGGCGCGGCACATCTCGGCCCAGGTCATCGACGACACCCACGGGCGCACGCTCGCCGCCGCGTCCACCATGGAGGGGACGCTGCGTGCCGTCGCCGGCGACAAGTCCGAGAAGGCGAAGCAAGTCGGCGGCCTGATCGCCGAGCGGGCGAAGGCTGCCGGCATCGAGAACGTGGTCTTCGACCGCGCCGGGTACAAGTACCACGGCCGCGTTGCGGCGCTCGCAGATGGCGCCCGCGAAGGCGGCCTTGGATTTTGATGGGTCTGAGCTGCCACTGCTCGCGCGAACTGACGCTTGCAATGCAGATGAGAAGGAACGGAAGGAAATAGCGAATGACGGGAACCCAGCGCCGCAGTGGTGGTGCCGGCGGGGAGCGTCGTGGCCGCGATGATCGACGTGGCCCGGCCCCTGAGAAGAGCAACTACATCGAGCGCGTGGTCGCGATCAACCGGGTGGCCAAGGTTGTCAAGGGTGGTCGCCGGTTCTCCTTCACTGCGCTCGTCGTAGTCGGCGATGGCGACGGCAATGTCGGCGTCGGCTATGGCAAAGCCAAGGAAGTACCTGCGGCGATTGCCAAGGGTGTTGAAGAGGCGAAGAAGCACTTCTTCAACGTGCCAAGGATTCAAGGCACGATCCCGCACCCGGTGCAGGGCGAGAAGGCCGCCGGTGTGGTCTTGCTACGGCCGGCGTCCCCCGGTACCGGAGTGATCGCAGGTGGCTCTGCGCGGGCAGTATTGGAGTGCGCCGGCGTACGCGACGTGCTGGCGAAGTCTCTTGGCTCACCCAACGCGATCAACGTGGTACATGCAACGGTAGCCGCGCTTCAGAGTCTTGAGCAGCCGGAGTCGGTGGCTAAGCGCCGTGGCAAGACTGTCGAGGATGTCGCGCCGGCAGCTCTGCTGAGGGCGCGCGAGGCAGTGAACTCATGATGACCCAGCTAAAGATCCGCCAGGTGCGTAGCTCGGTTGGCGGTAAGCAGAATCAGCGGGACACGCTGCGGACCTTGGGTCTGAAGCGGGTCGGCGATGAGACGACGCGTGAAGATCGGCCAGAGGTGCGCGGCATGATCAAGACGGTTAGCCATCTGGTGGCCGTGGAGGAGGTTGACTGACATGGCGTTGAAGGTTCACCACCTGCGGCCGGCGCCGGGGGCCAAGACCCGGAAGATTCGGGTGGGTCGCGGCGAGGCTGGCAGGCGCGGTAAGACGGCTGGTCGTGGCACCAAGGGTTCCGGCGCACGTCACACTGTGCCTGAGAACTTCGAGGGCGGGCAGATGCCGCTGCACATGCGGCTGCCGAAGTTGCGTGGCTTCAAGAACCCGTTCCGTGAGGAGTACCAGGTGGTCAACCTGGCGCGACTGGGTCAGCTGTTCCCTGACGGTGGTGCGGTAGGTGTGGCAGACCTCGTCGCGGCTGGAGCCGTACGCCCCGACCATAAGGTGAAGATCCTCGGCGCCGGGGACGTTTCGGTCGCGCTTCAGGTGACCGCTCACGCGTTCTCCGCGTCGGCAAAGGAGAAGATCGCCGGAGCGGGCGGTAGCGCCACCGAGCTCTGACCAGAGAGCTAGCAGAGCTCATCAAGTCAGTGGCGGTTACTGATTGCCGTGGTCTGCGCCCTGAACGCAGACAGGAATCGGTCTCGGAACGCGTCCATGCGCCAGACCGGGGCTTGAGGCCCCGGCTTCAGGCCGTCCTGCCACCCCCACGTCGAGATGCGATTCAGCACTGCACGGTCGCGAGTGACGATCGTGATCGGTACATCGCGGCTGACTCCGTAGCCTGTGACGATCGGCGAGGGTTGATGATCGCCAAGGAAGATCAACACCAGTTTGTCGTCGCCGTAGGTGTTCATGTACGAGATGAGACTGCTCAGTGAGTATTCGATGGCGGCTCGGTAGTCGGCCTGTACTCGACCGGGCTTTCTGGTCAAGATCGCTTCCGGAGGGTCATCGGTTGGGGCCATGCCATCGAAGACCGAGCCGTCACCGACGTCTTTCCAGTTGATCAGCCGCGGGATCGGCTCCCAGGGGGCATGGCTTGAGACAAGGGTGATCTCCGCCATGACTGGCTGGCGGGTCCGAGTGGCGTGTTCGGTGCTCTCGAACCTCATCAGCGTGTATTGGTCAGGCATGCTCGCCCAGCTGAACCGGGGTCCGCGATATCCCAAGTCCTGGGCGTCGTACACCCGGTCATACCCCAAAGACTCGCTCTCTTGCCAGGGGGTGTCGTTGCCGGGCATGACGCCAACCGTGCGCCAGCCCGCCTTGTGGAAGGCGCGGGTAAGGGTCAATCGCTGGCTGGCAGCGAGTTCGTCGTAGCGCTGCTGACTATCGATCCACAGGCCCGAAAGCAGCGTCCCATGGGCCAGCCAGCTGCCGCCACCAGTCGTCGATGAGGTGACGAATGCGCTCCGGGAGTCGAAGCCGTTGGCGCGTAACGAACGATTGCCGGCGTCCAGCATCGCACCGACCTGTGGTGCGAACTCCGGATCCTCGATAGCGCTACGGCCGTAGCTCTCAACAAACGTAAGGAGGACATCCTTGCCGCGTAGCGCCGTCAATAGCTGGTCATCGGGGGTGTTGGCGAAGGGGTCGGCTTCGGCATTCGCCGTGAACTCCTCCTGACTCTGCAGATCCGTGCTCGGCAGGCTGGAGCGGTGCCGAAGGTAGGCAACTGAGCTTACGGACGCAACTGATGTGCCGGGCACGATCTGAATGCCGAATAAAGCGCAGATCAGCCAGGAGAGCGCCAGTGCCACGACTGCGCGGCTCGCTGCTACGTCGTGCCGGACCAGCAGACGCATCAGGCGCTGGACTGCGCGCGTCATGACGATGATCAGGGCCGTGCCGAAGACAACCGCCGCAGCGAGACAGCCGATTGCGGCGACGGGGCCGATCGCACCGGCCAGGAAGCTCATGGCGTTGCCCAGCAGCGGCCAGTCGAGTGCCGGGTTGAACGGCCGGGCGAGGACGGCGAGAAAGCCCAGGTCGAGGAGCTTCATCAAGGCCAACACGCCGAGGGCCAGACCGAAGAGCGTCGCTGCCGCCGGCCTTGCCCTACGCGGAAGGATCAGCAATACAGCCGCGCCGAGCAGCGCCTCGAGTGGGATGCTGACGAGCGCGCCCGGGGTGAGCCGGCTGAACTCGTTGGGAGCAAGCAGCACCATCAGGATCAGCAAGCAGGCCAGGCCGTCGGCTACGACCATCCCACGGGTCCCGCTGATGGTCCGTTGCAGCACAGGAAACATCATGGCAAGTCTCCTGTCGTCGGCGCCCGCAGCGGTTTCGAGATAAGACGATCTCCGACCCTGGAAAGCTCACTCCAGCGGCCGACTGCCCAGCCGCGCCGAGCGTCGTTGGGGTCTTTATGAGTCACCTAGAGTGAAGTTCTCAGGGAATGGCTTCTCGGAGGCTACCGAGACGATGCGGGGTTCGGAGCCGGTCCTTGATAAAGTCGGTCGGTCCTGTTCGCCTGAGCCGCCTAGAGTGGCGAGGCGCAGCAGTTCACGGGCGTACAAGGGTGTACAGGGCAGTCATAAGAAAGGGAGGCACGGGTGCTCGCGGCGTTTGCCAACGCGTTCCGAACTCCGGACCTACGCAAGAAGATCTTCTTTACGCTCGCGATCCTTGCGCTCTTCCGCCTCGGCTCGACCATGCCGACGCCCAACGTCAATGTCAAACAGGTCAGCTTCTGCCTCAAGCAGGCGACGACTGGCGACCAGCAGGGCCTGTACTCCCTGATCAACCTGTTCTCCGGTGGGGCGCTGCTCCATCTGACGATCTTCGCCTTGGGCATCATGCCCTACATAACGGCCAGCATCATCCTGCAGCTGCTCACAGTCGTGATTCCTCGTCTGGAAGCCCTCAAGAAAGAGGGCCAGTCCGGGCAGACCAAGATCACTCAATACACCCGCTACCTGACCCTGGTGCTCGCAGTGCTCAACTCCACCGCGTTCGTCACTGTCGCGGTCAACGATCGCTTGTTCACCGGCTGTCCGGGGCTGGTGTATAGCAAGGACATCTTCCCAGTGGTCGTCATGATTCTGACAATGACGGCCGGCACCAGCGTCATCATGTGGCTGGGCGAGCTCATCACCGAACGTGGTGTCGGCAACGGCATGTCGGTGCTGATCTTCACCCAGATCGCGGCAACCTTCCCCAGTGCCCTGTGGAGTTTGAAGGTCGCCCGTCCAGGTTCGCAGGGTTGGGTCGTGTTCCTGCTCGTGATCGGGCTGGGCTTGCTCGTCATGCTTGGCGTCATCTTCGTCGAGCTGTCACAACGCCGAATCCCGGTCCAGTACGCCAAGCGAATGGTGGGGCGCCGGATGTTCGGTGGCACGACCACCTACATCCCGATCAAGGTCAATCAGGCCGGCGTCATCCCGGTCATCTTCGCGTCGTCACTGCTGTATCTGCCTGCGCTGTATGCCCAGTTCCGACCAGACGACAAGTTCTCATCCTGGATCAGCGCGAACTTCGTCAAAGGCGACCATCCGGTCTACATCATTACCTTCTTCCTGCTGATCGTGTTCTTTGCCTACTTCTACGTCGCGATCACGTTCAATCCGAACGAGGTCGCCGACAACATGAAGAAGTACGGCGGCTTCATCCCGGGCATTCGTGCGGGCAAGCCGACCGAGGACTACCTCGGCTTCGTGCTGTCGCGCCTGACCTTCCCCGGGTCTCTCTATCTCGGCTTGATTGCCCTGCTGCCATCGATTGCATTCATACTCTTGAACGCCAATCAGAACTTCCCCTTCGGCGGCACGTCGATTCTCATCATCGTCGGTGTTGGCCTCGATACGGTGAAACAGATCGAGAGCCAGCTTCAGCAGCGTAACTACGAAGGGTTCCTCCGCTAATGCAACTCCTCATCATGGGCCCTCCAGGCGCGGGCAAAGGCACGCAGGCCAAGTTGATCGCCGAGCACTACGCCATCCCGGCCATCTCGACCGGGGACATCTTTCGGGCCATGAAGACCTCCGATACGCCGCTGGCGCGACAGGTCCGGGAGATCATGGAATCCGGTGGATACGTCAGCGATGAGATCACCAACGAGATTGTGAAAGATCGGTTGGCGCAGAGCGACTGCGTCGCCGGGTTCCTGCTGGACGGCTACCCACGTACCCTGCAGCAGGTTCAGACCCTCGATGACTACCTCGCCGAAACCGAGCGCCCGCTCGACGCCGTCATCTCGCTGGTGGCCGACACCGACGAGGTGGTGGCGCGGCTGCTGAAGCGCGCAGAGACCGAGGGGCGCGCCGACGACAATGAAGAAACCATTCGCGTTCGCCTCCAGGTCTACGCCGAGCAGACCGAGCCGCTGCTCGAGGTTTACCGTTCGCGTGGCTTGCTGGTCGAGGTCGATGGCCTGGGTGAGATCGGCGGGGTGACCGAGCGCGTCTTCGGCGCGTTGGATGCTCATCGCGCGCGCGGAACGTCTGAACTCGTCGACTGAGCCGGCCTCGGGACATCATTAGGCGGCCAAAGTCACCAGGCCTGAGGCGCCGTCAACGGTGATCAGCTGACCGGTTTGGATCTTGTGCGTTGCCTCAGGTACGCCGACCACGGCAGGAATGCCGTACTCCCGTGCAACCACCGCACCGTGGGAATTCGACCCCCCCATCTCCATCACGAGGCCGCCGGCCGTCAAGAACAGCGGCGTCCACCCCGGGTCAGTTGAAGGCGCGACCAAGATCTCGCCCGGCTCGAGGTGGGCGCCGACTGGGTCGAGCACGACTCGCGCCCGCCCTGTCACGGTGCCGGTCGAGGCCGGGCTGCCGGTTAGGGCTCCATTCGCATTGACAGCTGCTGTGGCCAGCGCCTCCGGCTCCGTCCCATCGGACAGCAACAGCCGCGGAATGTGCCGCCGCTTGAGTTCCTGCTGGTACGCCTCTCGTCGCTCGACGACGAGCGTCCTCAAGTCGTCGCCGGCCAATCCACGACGGGCATCACGCAGGTCGAGGAAGAAAACGTCGTCGGCCTCGTCGATCACTCCAGTGGCAGTAAGCTCCCGCCCGACCGCCTTGAGATGCTCACGCATCGCCGCCAGCGCCACGATCAGCAAGAACTTCGGGGATTCCCGCAAACCGACGAGCTGACGCACCCGCCGCAGCGTCCAGCCGGCCAGCTTCGCCCGAAGGTGGCTGCGTTCGGCCGCACGACTGGTGAGCGAAGTGATCATGGACTCAGCTCTGGCCTGACCGGCGTGGAACTGGGCAACCGGATCGAGATCACTGGAATCGAGGCGCAGATAGTTGCTGATCACTCCGAGCAGGTGGCTCGGATCATCCGACCAGCGCGGCATGCCCAGATCAATCTCGGCGACTGCGCGATGGCCGTAGCGGCGCAGGAACGCCTGAAGCCCGCGCTGCGCTACGGGCGGCAGTGCACGATCGCGATAGCGCTGCAGCAGTTCGGGCACCGCCACCTCAGTGAAGACTGCACGAGAAGGTTTGTCGTTGCGGATTTCCTCCGTCAATTCCCAGAGCTTGAGGTCCATTTCAGTGGTGACGTTGTGTGGGAGCCCGCGCAGCACTTCTTGGAGTTCGCCGGGTTCGGCCACATCACGCAATAGCCGGCGAGACGCACCGAGCATCAACAGGCCGCCTACTGCGTAGGCGAACGTTCGCGGCATCAGCAAAAACATGTGGCTGAGTCGATCCTCGACGAAGTCGAGACGTTGGGAGGCCGTCGCATTGGCAGGCACCGTCAGCGATCGGCGTAGCTGCTGCTCGGTGCGGGCGATGCCGCGGTAAGCCAGTTCTGGATTTGCCAGTCCGGCAACTACGCGTACTGGCACCTTGTTGCGTATCAGGGCGGCGGCGATGTGCCGCGGCATCTTGTGGCCTGACGGGTCGATGATCGAGAACTCTGGCCGCTCTCCAAGGGTCTTCAAGACCGCAGCCGCTCGCGCCTCCATGACTGAGAAGGCTCCGATCATCGCTCGGCGCCCGAGCCGGTTGCGCAATACGCTCGTCACGTCCACAAAAAGCCGCTGACCAGGTGCATGCATGGCTGGCGGGCCTGCCAACGGCTGATCTGGTGGGATTTTGATTGCGGTGGCAATCGACGTACCGATCAACCGGATCGCGGCAATCCCCATCGGAGTGATGGGTCGTGTCAAGCCCTGCGCCAGGCTCAGGCACATCAAGACCCGTAGACCGGGCTGGTGGGTACGCGCGAGCGGGTACAGGGTGGTGATCGGCCGCGCCTGGGTTAGCCAGAAGCGCCCGACGGAATCGAGTGCCCACTCGGTGTCCTGCGGTGCCCCGTATTCTCGCTGGACCTCCTGGCCAAGATCAACAAGCTGCAACACCTGCGCATCGTCCAGGCAGGCTTCTGAACTTGCATCGGCCAACTCCTGATGTGCGGTGCCACCGCCAGGACGGCTCGTGATCATCACCCGCTTGTCACCCAGCCGGCGCGTCACGATGCGGTCGTCGACCGAGTTCACCACGAAATGGTCAGGGTTGACCGCTCCGGAGACCACGGCCTCGCCAAGGCCTGGGTTGGCGTCGATGACGGTTTCATTGCGACTTCCGGTGATCGGGTTCGCGGTGAACATCACACCGGCGGCGGCCGCGTCGATCATGCGCTGCACGACCACCGCGAGTGCGACGCTTCGATGATCGATGTCATTGGCATTGCGGTAGCTGATGGCACGATCGGTCCACAGCGAGGCCCAGCACTGTCGAACGGCATCGAGTAGCGCTGCTGACCCGATCACATTGAGATAGCTGTCCTGCTGGCCGGCAAAGCTGGCGTACGCGAGGTCCTCCGCCGTGGCCGATGAACGAACGGCGACCGGCTCGTCCTCGCCGAGGGCGCCGTACCGATCGGTGATCGCAGTTCGTAACTCGTCCGGCACCTCGATCGCGAGCACCCGGCGGCGGGCTTCCTCGGCGGCGGCAGCTACCGAACTGCCGTCGGTGGCATCGGCGAGCTTGCCCATCAGGTCATCCAACCGGTCCGCCACCACCAGGCGATACGCCTCGGTTGTCACGCAGAAACCGCCGGGAACCGGCAGGTTTCCGGAGCTCATGATTCCGAGGTTGAGAGCCTTGCCGCCGACCGCATTGATCATGCTCGAATCGATGTCCGAAAAATCCACGAGCAGCCTCATGAATTGACGATAAAGCCAAGGTTAACAAAATTCAACAACCGATGAATTCTCGTCGAACTCTCGTGGAACCTGGGCTCCCAGGTAACCTACTCGAGCGTGGCTCGCTTCCCAGAAACACGCCGTGACGACGTCGTCGATGTGCTGCATGGACGACCTATTGCCGATCCGTACCGTTGGCTAGAGGATCCCGACTCCGTCGAGACCGCTGACTGGGTGACGCGCCAGAACGAAGTCACTGCTCGGTATCTGGAGTCGCTGCCGGACCGGCCGTGGTTTCTCGACACCATGCAGCGGCTGATGAGCCAGCCGCGGGCAGGCGTGCCGTTCAAACGCGCTGGGCACTACTTCGTATCGAGGAACGACGGCAGCCAGAACCAGGACGTGATCTTCGTCGCGTCATCGCTGGAGGAGTTGCTGGCCGGTGGCCGAGTTCTGGTTGATCCGAACACGTTCTCCCCGGACGGGACCAGCTCGTTGAACAGCCTGACGGTAAGCGAAGACGGCAAGCTGGTGGCGTACGGCCTCAGTGAGGCCGGCAGCGACTGGACAACATTTCGGCTGCTGAATATGGCCAGCGGAGCTGACGTGGAAGACGCGTTGGTCCAGACCAAGTTCTCCCAGGCGGAATGGCTGCCCGACGATCGCTCCTACGTCTACACACATTTTGATCACGAGGACGCCGCGAGCGGTACTCAGACTGCGGCCAATTCTGGGCCTCAGCTGCGAGTGCATCGCATCGGAGAGTCGCAAGATCATGACGAACTGATCTTGGAGTTCCCGGAGAACGATCAGCTGATGTTCGGTGCGGAGGTCACCGACGACGACCGCTACCTGGTCGTCAGCATCGTGGAAGGGACCGAGAACAAGAACCGCCTCTGGGTGTATCCGATCCACTCGGGGGAGCGCAGCGAGCTTGGAGATCCGATCAAGATCATCGACGAGGCCTTTGCCGAGTTCGTGCTGGCCGGATCGGATGCCACCACCCTCTATCTTCGAACTGATTTCGAAGCGGCGGCCGGGCGGCTGGTCGCTGTTGATGTTGACACTTTCCACAGCAGCGGGCAGGTGAGCTGGCGACAGGTCGTTGCCGAGGCCGAGCACACGCTGTTGGAAGCGAGAGCAGCCGGCGAGGGGTTCATCCTGGTCTATCTCGCCGACGCGCAACCCCTAATTGTTCAGGTCGGAGTGGATGGTGCGCCGGCTCGGACTGTCGATGTCGCCAGCGGTGCCGTTGTCGGATTGAACGCCAAGCGCGGTGATCCTGAGGCATTCGTTGGCCTCTCATCGGTCACATCTCCCACGCAGAGCTACCTGATCGATGCTGGCTCAGCCGCGGTGACGTCGCTCGCAGGGTTGGTTCAGCCGACCTCTCATGCCTTCGCTGCTCCGCAAGTCGCGACAGAGCGTCGGATCGCGACAAGCAAGGACGGTACGCCCGTGCCGTACTTCCTGATCGCCCCCGCAAGCGCTGATCTGTCGCGGCCGCGACCAACCCTGCTGTACGGGTATGGGGGGTTCAAGATCCCTGTGCTCGCCGACTATCGACCTGGTTGGCCCTGCTGGCTGGCGGCCGGTGGGCTGCTGGCGATAGCCAACCTGCGGGGCGGTGGAGAGTTCGGTACTGCCTGGTACGAGGCCGGTCGCCTGGCCAACAAACAGAACGTCTTCGACGACTACACCGCGGTCGCAGAGCATCTCAAGCAGACCGGGGTAACCACGACTCGACAGCTCGCTCTGCATGGGCGTAGCAACGGTGGCTTGTTGGTGGGAGCGGTGCTGACCCAACATCCAAATCTGGCTGGAGTAGCGCTGCCGGGGGTCGGAGTCTTGGATCTGCTCCGCTTCCATCTGTTCACGATCGGTGCCGCCTGGATCTCCGACTACGGGAATCCAGCCGATCCGGAGCAGTTCGCCCAGGCACTGGCCTACTCGCCACTGCACAACGTCCGATCTGGAACGCACTATCCGGCGACCTTGGTGCTCACCGCCGATCATGACGATCGGGTAGTCCCGCTGCATAGCCACAAGTTCGCTGCCGCGTTACAGCATGCGCAGGCGGGCGAGCAGCCGATTCTGACCCGAATCGAGGTGTCGGCGGGTCACGGAATCGGCAAGCCGACCGCCTTGATCGCGGCCGAATGGGCCGATCTCCTGGCCTTCGCTGCCTATCACACCGGCTTACGGCCAGAAGGGTCTCCAGTGGCCGACGGCGCTAGGCCGAGAGGCGATGTGGAACTGTCCTAGCCATTGGGTAGGTTCGCGATTATGACTGTTGCCGTTGACGACGACGTCTTCGCATCCCTCGTCGAGCCGCTACGCCGGGAGCTCACGGTGCACTGCTATCGGATGGCGGGTTCGGTCCATGACGCGGAGGACCTGGTCCAGGAGACCTATCTGCGAGCGTGGCGCGGCTTTCACAATTTCGAGAACCGCTCCTCGGTGCGTACCTGGATGTATCGCATCGCGACTAACGTCTGCCTGACCGCGCTCGACGGCCGAAATCGCCGGCCTATGCCGACCGGGCTTGGCCAGCCGAGCTCGGATCCGTACGGTGTGCTGGAGTCTCGGCCCGAGCTCACCTGGCTTGAGCCGATGCCCGATTCCGTCGTCTGGGGCGGACCCGCCGACGACCCCGCAGCAGCAGCCGTTGATCGGGAAAGTGTCCGTCTAGCGTTCATCGCGGCGCTGCAGCATCTCACGCCGCCGCAGCGAGCGATCTTGATCTTGCGTGATGTACTCGCCTGGCAGGCCAGCGAGGTGGCGGAGCTGCTGAACATGTCAACGGCGGCTGTGAACAGCAGCCTGCAACGCGCCCGTGCCCAGATGCACAAGCTTGACCCGGACGATCCTGACAAACAGCTCGATGATCAGCACGCGAAGGAGTTGCTCGGCGACTACATGGCCGCCTTCGAAAACTACGACGTGAAGCGGATCGTGGAGCTTCTTGCCGAGGATGCGGTCTGGGAGATGCCACCGTACGTCGGCTGGTACCAAGGCTCGACCGCAATCGGGCATCTCATCGAGACGCAGTGTCCCGCCGAGGCTGCTGGGGACCAGATCATGGTGCCGACCTCCGCCAACGGTCAACCCGCTTTTGCGTTGTATATGAGGGAGCCAGATGGAGAGCATCGCGCTTTCCAGCTCCAGGTGCTCACCCTTAGCGGCAAGGGTGTTTCACACGTGAGCACCTTCTTCGACACCACGCTGTTCGAGGAGTTCGGGCTGCCTGAGGTCGTCGCCGCCCGATAGAAATCGCTACTGCAAGGTAGAGGTCAGGCGCATCACATTGTCGATGTAGCGCTTGGGAAGCGGCCGGCGGCGCCACTCCTCGAGCGTCAGCTCATCGGACAGCGAGCGATGAGCAGCAGCCATGCCGTGGCCTATGACGGGCGTCGTCCTTCGGGTACCAGACCGAGCGCCACGTTCTTGATCGCGAGATCGAGAAGATACAGCGCCACGGTCAGAAAGCTCACGTTGGTCGCCATCATGGCGGACAGTCTCGCGTCTCGGGCACCGAATGACAGCGTGCGCCCCGAGTAGCCTGGACCGGTGAGCAGTAACCTGCCGATTTCGTCGCCCTACCGGAGCACCCCGGACGCTCCTGTGACAGACGTCGAACGCGATCGGCTCAATGCACGACTCAATGCTGCTTAC
>Ga0075423_10000333_pt1 | contig 36511 bp, 29 predicted proteins | sample SoiMethybrSBSTD2_FD_80114 | JGI IMG/M metagenome (GOLD analysis project Ga0075423, IMG submission 80114) | Bulk soil microbial communities from a Populus tree surrounding site in Tennessee, USA - Soil MetaG P. TD hybrid SBSTD2 | ecosystem: Environmental > Terrestrial > Soil > Tree plantation...
CCGAGTCGAGCGGCGCCACCGATTACTACAGCCTGTGCGAGGAGGTCATCGAGCGTGTCGAAGCGCGGACTGCCTGAGACGCTACGCATGCGGCACGACCAGCACTACGTCGAGGCGCTGGCGGCGTCGGCCGGGGAACCGGTGGGACGCATGGTCGCAATCGATCTCCTCGACCCGAACCCGGGACAGCCTCGCCAGGTTATGGGCGACCTGTCCGAGCTCATGGCGTCGGTGCAAGAGAAAGGGATCATCGAGCCGATCGTCGTTCGGCAGCGGCTCGGGCGATACCAGATCATCGCCGGCGAGCGCCGCTACCATGCGGCCGTGCAAGTCGGTCTCCGCGAGGTGCCCGTCGTCATCCGTGAGGTCGACGACGTCGAAGTGATGGAGCTCGCGCTGGTGGAGAACCTCCAGCGCAAAGACCTGACCGCGTTTGAGGAGGCCGAGGCGCTACAGCAGCTGATTCAGAGGTGCGGACATACCCACGAGGAGATGGCCCGCAAGCTCGGTAAGTCGAGAACGGCGATCACCGAGTCGCTATCGCTTGCGGCGATGCCGGAGGAAGTGCGGAATCTGTGTCGGCTGGCAGACATTACCTCTAAGTCGACGCTTTTGCAGGTAGTTAGGCAGTCAGACCCCAAGAAAATGGTGGCCCTCGTCGAAAAACTCGCCGGTCAAGGCACTACGACGAGGCAGACCGCTCGCCAAGAGACCGCCAAACTGAAGCCGGGACGGCCGAAGGCGTACGTCTTCAAGTTCAAGCCAACCACCAAGGCCTTCGATTTGCGACTCAGCTTCCGCAAGAGCAAGGTCGACCCTGGCGAGATCATTGAAGCGCTCGAGAACATCATTCGAGAGTTGCGTCACGCAAAGCGGTAAGCCCCGGCCTTCGTTCTAAGGAAGCCGACCACGTCCGAGGCCCGAGAATCCCCCAAGAGGGAAGAACGCGGCAGGCTGGTCGAGCGCGTTTCGTCGCGAACGCGATACCTGGCGGGGCCAGGCATATCGTTTGGTTAACATAACGTGTCTTATGCGACCTTGATCAAATACGGCGGGAAAGCCCGGTTTGCGGACTCAGGCGCGCCAGTTCCGGACGGCGAACTGGTCGTCCGGGACTTCGAGTTCGATTGGTTGATGACGCGGATGCTGTTCGCGCTCCACGGTTCCCTCGGACAGCGTCACGAAGAACGCCACTTGATCGTGCGCCTTCGCATTCAGGCACCGGAACGGGATTGCGACCTCGGCGACCCGCCCGATGGCTGACGCCAAGTCGCCGCAGGTCACGACGTCCCAATCTCCTTTGGCGGTCCTCTTCACCATGAGCACGTCGGCGAGCCGCCCATCTCGACGCAGCACCACCTGGAAGCCGCTCGGTTTGAGGAACCGGAACGTCAGCCCGAACGTTCCGACCAGCAGGTCGCGCATCGGCCGCGTCCCCTCGACTCGCACGAACAGATGTTCCGCATCGAAGCCGAACGCCACCATCGCAATTCCGTCCGGGCGTGGTCCGACCTGGTGCATCGCTCCGACTTCGTAGGCGCTTTCCACGCAGCCGGCGCCGACCCACTCGAAGTAGCTCGTGATCTCGCCGTCGATCGTCGGCCGGATGAGCCCCGTGGGCCGGCGGACGCGCGTCACCAGAGCGCGCGTCGAAATGTTAGTCACGAACAGTTCTTCAGGAATCGGGCTTTCAAGAGCTCGGTACACGTTGCGTACGTGACGACGAAAGAGATCGTCGAACTCCAAGTCGTGCTCGGACGAGTGGTCGTCGCCGTACCACCAGAACCAGTCGCTCCCTTCAGCGATCAGCAGTTCCTCCTTGCCGCGTGCGAGCGACGGCTCACTCAATCCCGTCGGTGGTGACTCGAGGGCCCGCCGTGCATCCACTAACTGACTCCACGCCCGATGATCGTCGGCGTGGCCGATCCAGATGTAAAAGTCGCCATTGATCCACGACCCGGGAAAGATCGACCCCAGTGGTTCCGTCGCCTCCTCGCAGGCTTCACTCATCGTCACTGTGCGCAAACCCGGACGCGATTCCAGGCGCGAATACAGGGCTCGCAGGAACGGTCGGCCCTGTCCTTCGAAGTGCTCCCAAGCGTTCTCGCCATCGAGGATGACGAAGATCGTCGGGTCGCCACTGGATCGCGCGCGGAAGCGTTGGCCGGCATCGACGAGCCGGCGAACGAAATCATCCGCTGCGCGGTCGGCAGGCCACGAGGCGTAGGTAAAGCCGATGAGATCGGAAAGCGCGTGATCGCGGAATCCGCACGCGACGGTCGCGCCGCCGGTGCCGACACGATACGGCCGATACAGCAGTTCTGGTTGCTCGATATTCCCGCCGCCATCACGCGTGAACTCACGGCCCGTCGATCGCGCAAGGATGGTTTCGTCGGTCGCCATCCAACGGAACCCGGCGTCGGCGACGAGCGGAACCATCGCCTCCGAAACGGAACCTTCAGAGGGCCACACCCCATCGGGCCTTCGTCCGAACAGTCGCTCGTGAAGAGAGCGGGCCCGCAGTAACTGCTCTAACGCGTCTTCAGGATGACGGAATGGTTCGCGCGGCATGCGCGAATGCGGATGGGTGCGCAGGTAGACGTCCGAGTCGCACAGCAGGGGCAGAATCGGGTGATAGAACGGAGACGTCGAGAGCTCCACCTGCCCGCGTTGTGCGGCCTCTCGATATTCAGGGATCACTTTTCCCAGGAGTTCGAGCTCGACCGCTCTTAGGACGCTTTTGTCCTCTTCGGTAAACCCGTGCCCCTTTTCTAGCAACCCTCGGACTCGCGGGTCGCTCGCCGCATACTCAGCGTCGATCCATACGAGCTTGTGCCACACCTGGAGATCGCGCAGATCGTCGACGGAGAACTGCCCTGCCTGGGATCGCGCGCTCAACCCCGAGCCGTTGGTCCCGCGGCGTGCAAGCAGTTCCGCGTACCGCGGAAACGGGTCGATCATCCGAGAACGATGAGCATGGAAGAACTGCTCGACGCAGAACCCGCGGTCATCGTCGGACAGACGATCGGCTGGCTTCAGTCCGATCTCCAGGTGGCGATCCCGGGCCTCGTCGCGCGCGAACGCCTCGAGCTGCACCAGCAGAGACGGCACCAGATTGAACGTGACGCGGATTCTCGGGAACTCCCGTAGGAGCGCGACCATTCCCCAGTAGTCCTTGATCGCATGAAGGCGAACCCAAGGAAGGATGTGCTCGCCGGTCACCAGGTCCTGGTAAAAGGGCTGATGCATGTGCCAGAGAAGAGCGACGCGCGTCATAATTAAGCCGATACTACAGAGCGAATGCGAATTCTCGACCGGTACGTCATTCGGCAAGTCCTGATGCCGTTCGCGCTCGGCCTGCTTGTCTTTACGTTCCTGTTCATTATTCCCGAGCTGATGAAGTACGCCGAGGAGTACATCTCCAAAGGCGCACCGACTCTAGTGATCGTCCGCCTTGTGATCGCACTCGTGCCGATGGCCCTCGGCCTGACGATACCAATGTCGCTGCTGCTGGGCCTGCTAGTCACGTTCGGCCGGCTGTCAGCCGACCGAGAATTCGTTGCGCTGCAGGCGTGCGGCGTAAGCCCGCTGCGTCTGATGCGACCAGTCGGTCTGCTCGCGAGCGTCGGCTGCCTCGCAACCGCGTATGTGATGCTGGTGGCGGTTCCCAACGCCAACCAGATCTTTCGTGAGATCACTTTCAACGTGATCGCCACGCAAGCCGAAGGCGAGGTGAAGCCGCGCGTCTTCTACGAAGAGTTCCCGAACATCGTGCTGTATGTCCGAGAGATTCCCCAATCGGGAGGCTGGAACGGCGTCTTCATCGCCGACAACCGCTCTGGTGAAGGGTCGGCGATCTATCTGGCGCGGCGCGGTCGCATCCTCATCGACCGGCAGAAACAGACCGTCGAGATGGTGCTGGAAGACGGCACGAGGCATTCGGCCGATGCCGCCGGCAAATACGAGGTGCTCCGCTTCAACGATCGCTTCATCCTCAAACTCGATCCCGAGCACATGTTCCCAAAGGGCGGCATCGCCAAAGGCGATCGCGAGATGTCGATCGCCGAGCTGCGCGCGCGCGCGGCTGACCTGCAGGCTCAGGGGATCTTTCCACACAATCAACTGTTCGAGATCCACAAGAAGTTTTCGATTCCTGCCGCGTGCCTGGTGTTCGGTCTCATCGGTCTGGCTCTGGGCGCGACAAACCGTCGCGATGGCAAGCTCGCTAACTTCGTTATCGGTGTCGCGATCATCTTCGCGTATTACATCCTGCTCTTCCTCGGTCAGTCGCTCACCAAGGGACGTCAGATTCCACCATGGTTCGGCGCGTGGCTTCCTGACATCGTGCTCGGCATCCTCGGAATGCTGCTGTTCAAGTGGCGCAACCGCGTCGCGGACCGCCCCCTGAAGATTCCGATTCCCGAAGGCCTGGCCAAACTGCTTCGACCGCGTGCGCTTCGCCGCGGTGCCGTTCGATGGCCGAGCATCCTCGACCGGTACGTGGCGATGACCTACGCCCGCATGCTCGGGCTGTCGGCCGTCGCGCTTGCCAGCGTGTTCTACATCGCCGAATTCACCGAGTTGTCAGAGAAGGTGTTCAAGGGCGCGGCCACGTGGGCGATGCTCGGGGTGTACCTCGCCGACAAGACACCGCAGTACCTCTATTACGTGATTCCGCTGTCGGTGCTGCTGGCTGCGCTCGTCACGATCGCGATGCTGACCAAGAACAGCGAGCTGATCGTGATGAAGGCATGCGGGATCAGCCTCTATCGAGTGGCTGTGCCGATGCTCATCGGCGCCGTCCTCGCCGGCGGTGCGATGATGGCGCTCGAACAGACCGTGCTCGGTGCCTCGAACCGCAGCGCGGAAGCCATCAAGCACGTGATGCGCGGCGGATCGCCAGATACCTTCGACGTGATTAATCGCCGCTGGGTAATGGGAACCGACGGGACGATCTACCACTACAACTTCTTCAACCCCCGCGCCGGCGAGTTCGCGAATCTGTGGATCTACAAGTTCAGCGACGACCTCACCCATGTCGCTGAACGGGCCTTCGCGGCGAAAGCGTCGTACGAGAGCGCGGCAACGTGGCGAGCCGAGCAAGGATGGTCGCGCACGTTCGACAAGAACGGTGAAACGACGCCGGACGACTTCAAGACGTTCACCCAGAGCCGACGAACGCTCGAGCCCGCGTCCTACTTCACCACCCAATCGCCTGATCCCGACTTCATGAGCTACACACAGCTGCGGGCGTACACCGATCGTCTCGAGGCCAGCGGTCTCGATGTCGTGAAACAGCAGGTCGCGCTCTGGCGCAAAGTCTCATTTCCATTCGTGACGATCATCATGACGCTCCTCGCCGTGCCGTTCGCGGTCACCATCGGGCGCAGCGGGGCCATGGCAGGGATCGCGGCTGCCATCGCGATCGCGATCGTCTACTGGACCACTATCAGTGTGTTTGCCGCGATGGGGTCGGGCGGTCTCATCGCTCCCTTGCTGGCCGCGTGGGCGCCCAATCTGCTCTTTGGTGCCGGCGCGGCGTATCTGCTCTTGACGGTTCGCACGTAGTCGATCACCGTCCGTACTTGACGTCATCGAGCCAGAATTCGCCATTCGAGCCAAGCCGTGTGTTGGTTCGGTCGACCACGAACAGCACGCTTCCAATGCGACCGAGCGATGGGTGCGTCTCCGTCGTCGACGGCATCGGCCTCATCTCGTCGAATCGAATCGTCACCGTGCGCATGGTTTCATCGAGGTAGACCGATCGTCGCCAGCGTTCGGCGCCCGCTCCCGCCGAGCGCAGTTGCACCGAGATCCGCAACGGCTTGCTGGCCATCCCGCTGAAGGTGATGCGATCGGCGCCAGCGATTGCGCCCGCCGACATCACGAAGCCGACAAACGGGCTCTCGGCTTCGACGCCGCCAAGCGCATAGCGGAACTTCAATTGCTTCCCGCTCAACGTCGGAACGACATCGATCGCGCCCTGCGATTGCGCGCTCTTCTCGACGGTCCAGCCGTCGGCCGGTCCGTCTTCGTAGCGGGTCGTGAACGTCGCAGCGGTGCTCTTCTCCCCAATCGGCTTTGCGTCGCTTCGTAGATAGATCGGATTCGTCACTATCCAGGGGATCGGCGGACTGCCGGGTGCGTCGGCGAGATGAACTTCGACCCGGTACGCTCCACGCTCGGTCGTCGCAAACTCGAGACGCTGACCAGACGCCACCGCCGCCTCCGACCCGTCTTTGATCAAGTACAGGCGAGCATTCGCTGGCGCATTGGTCTCGACGTGGAAGGTCGTCTGTGAGCCCTCGGGCAGTGTGTCGCCCATCTGTGCTCGGGTCTTGCCCGCCTCGGCCGTAAACGACGCGATTGCGGGTCCAGCGAGACCATCAATCGACGAGTACAGGTGTCCGTTGCGAATCGCGCCGGCGATCGCCTTCGCGTCAGTCGCCGCATCGTGGGTGAGCGAAACTCCGGCAACAGAGATCGAGAAAGTGCGGAACACCTGTTCGTACGAGGGCACGTGAAACGCGATGCGAGGCTCGAACGGATCGCCCTCTCCACGCAGACCGATTCGCGCGTGTGCGTCGCTGCCAGCCACTCCGACGACCGCGCGCGTCGCAGACAAGCGATCCCAGCGCACCAACGCGTCCTCGGGGCGATCGAGCAGGGCCGCCAGCGCCGCGGCGCGTCGAATGGGATACGTCAGCAGTGTGCGTCCGAGCGATCGGAATGGCTCATCGCGCCACTCGCTGTCGCCGTTCAGCCATTCGACGCCGTCTATTGGGAGAGTCCAATCACGCCAGCGCAACGCCGGTTTGGCTGACGTCGGGTGCGCCGCGATCGACATCGCTCCCATACGAGCGATGTCTTCGACGACGCTGCGCGCTTCTCCTCCGAGCGGGTACGGCGATCGCGGAAGATCAAGGGCGACGACGTGACCATCGTCGGTACTGATCTCGACCGCATCGATGCACAACACGCCGTGCTGATAGGAAGGCCGTTCCGGTTCGCGCGTGCCGTCACCATGATCCGTTAGGATGACAAACGACAGACCCGCTCGTGCGGCCGCGGCGGCAATCTGATCGACGGTGCCAGTGCCATCTGAACGTCTTGTGTGAATGTGCATCGCCCCACGTACTGGCGCCTGCAGTCCCTCGGCGGGCAAGACGCGCGGAAGCGGCGGCATCAGAAGGAACGATGCGACGGCAGTGCCCGCAATCAGCACTATTGGAAGCAGGCGCATCGGTCTCATGCGCGCGGATGAAACCGGTCGTACACCGTTCGCATGCGCTGCTCGAGCACGTGCGTGTAGATCTGCGTGGTCGAGAGATCGGCGTGACCCAGCATCATTTGGATCGCGCGAAGATCAGCACCGCGTTCGAGAAGATGCGTTGCAAAGGAGTGTCGCAGGACATGAGGGCTGAGCGTTCTGCTCAACCCCGCTTGACGCGCGTACACCTTCAGAATCTTCCAGAATCCGACGCGGGTCAGGCCCGATCCACCGCCACGCGCGTTGACGAATAGCCGCGAACTGCTTCGCTTGCCGAGCAGTGTCGGTCGCGATTGGCGTAGATACTTGCGCACCCAGTCGGCGGCCTCATCGCCGATCGGCACGATCCGCTGCTTGTCACCCTTGCCGGTGCACGTCAGGTAGGACGCTTCGAGGTTGATGTCGGACGGCCGCAGAGAAACGAGCTCTGTTACGCGCATGCCGGTCGCATAAAGAAGCTCGATGAGCGCTCGATCGCGCAAACCTCGTGGCGTACCGACATCCGGCTGCGCAATCAGACGATCGACGTCCTCGATGGCAAGGTATCGGGGCAGTACTTTCCACGCCCGTGGCGGACGAAGATCGTCTGCCGGACTTGCCTTGATCCGTCCGTCGATGACGAGAAAGCGGTAAAAGCCGCGATAGCACGCGATGGCTCGCGCGACCGAACGCGGTGAGCGACCGGAGGCCATCAGATCGCGAACGAACGCCTCCAAATCGGCCAGCGACAGCGCCTCGGCGGAAGTCTTGCGCCCAGCCGCGTATTCGGCGAGCCCCTGCAGGTCTCGCGCATAGCTCTCGATGGAATTCGCCGCAAGTCGGCGCTCCACTGTGAGATGCGTCAAGTACGCGTCAAGCGGGGAAACATTGCTCAAGGGGACCGAGCTAGAATTGTAGCCGTATGGCGGTTCGTTCCAAGTGGCAGTCCCTTCCAACTGAAGCCATTAATCCAGTTAGCCTGGGGATCGATAAGCTCGCAGCCGACGACATCGTAGACCTGATGATCAACGAAGACCGCAAGGTGCTCGACGCCGTCAAGCGCGAGCGCGAGCGGATCGCCGTTGGCGTCGAGATGATCGCGACGACCCTGCGCAAGAACGGACGAATCATCTTCGTCGGCGCCGGCACGAGCGGACGACTCGGCATCCTCGAGTCGGCAGAGATGCCGCCAACCTTCAGCACCAATCCTGACCATGTGCAGGCAATCATGGCCGGTGGACGCGACGCGATCTTCAGCGCCAAGGAAGGCGTCGAAGACAACTACGAAGAAGGCGCACGCGCAATCACTCGCCTCAGGCCCACGAAGAAGGATGTCGTCGTCGGCGTCTCCGCCAGTGGAATGACGCAGTTCGTGCGCGGAGCGCTGACACGCGCTCGAAAGACCGGAGCCAGAATCATCTTCGTGACATGCGATCCCGGAACCGAGCTGCAGACTTTCGTCGATCTGACGATCTCGCCGGGCGTTGGTGCCGAAGTGATCGCCGGCTCGACTCGGCTCAAAGCGGGCACGGCAACCAAACTCGTGCTCAACATGCTGACCACCGGCGCGATGGTCCGCATTGGCAAGACCTACGGCAATCTGATGATCGACGTGCAGACCGGCTCCGAGAAGCTGAAGGATCGAGCGCGTCGCATCGTCAACATCGTGACCGGTCTCGATTACGATGATGCGGACAGGCTCTTGAAGTCTGCACAGTGGAACGTCAAAGTTGCCATCGTGATGCAGAAGACCGGCCTCCCCTTCACCAAAGCGCAGGCGCGTCTGCGAAAGGCCCACGATTCGATGCGCGAGGCCTTGGGTGAGGACATCGAGCCGCGGCTTCGAGGTCTGCTCCAGGGTCATGCCGAAGGCACCGCCGTCACGACCTCGATGGGCCCTGCCAAGGACGGCAACGCGAAGACCGCGCGCTTATAGCCGCCCCGCGGCGGCCTGATCCAGATACAACTCGACGTTCGAGTGAAGCTGCAGGAACGACGCCGGTAGACGCGTCGTGACGAGTCCGCGCAGCATCCGCTCCACCGGATTCGCTTTCGCCTCACCTGTTGCGATCAACACGATCGCCTTGGCGTTCAGAATCGTGCCCACCCCCATCGAGATCGCCTCGCGTGGAACCTGCCTCTCGCTGCCGCCAAAACGGGCGGCATTGTCGCGCCGCGTTTCAGCGAGCAGCGAGACTCGATGCGTGCGCGCCGCGAGACCGTCCGATGGCTCGTTGAAGCCGATGTGGCCGTTACGCCCGAGGCCCAGTATCTGCAGATCGATGCCGCCGGCGTCCGCAATTGCGGCTTCGTACCGATCGCACTCCTCCGCCAGATCGCGGGCGACACCGTCCAGCGAATGCACGCGCCCGTGGTCGACATTGATCCCCGAAAAGAGGTGCTCGTTGACGAACTGATAGAAGCTGGCAGGGTGTGACCGCTCGAGACCGACGAACTCGTCGACCAAGAAGCACGTGGCTCGCGAGAAGTCGACGAGCCCGGACTGTTGCATCCGGCGTAACTCGGCGTACACGGGTACGGGCGTCTGTCCTGCGGGCAGTCCCACCACGAGATCTGGCTTGGCGAGGAGAGCTTCCCTGATTCGTGCGGTTACCGCGAGTGCCACATCCTCGCGGGTCGCTGAGATTCTGGTCTCCAAGGGGATTAAATATAGGTGGGAATGACGACACGGCCCCGCGTGGCGGCGAGCGCCAGCGTAACCGCGCCCGATGCCGGTTCGACGTCGAGACGCCGAACCACGCTGCGCGGAGCGACTTCGGCCATCCGAGTCTCGACACCGATCGCGAGAGACGGAATCCCCCTGAAGATCCCACCAGCCAGAATGGTTTGAAACACTTCCCCACGCATCTCGAGGCGTGTCACCACCGATGCTGCCGCTGAGGCCAGTTCGCTTGCCGCTCGCGCGAGAATCTCCGCGGCGACCGCGTCGCCGTCACGCGTCGCGTGTTCGACCACATCGGCTATTCCCGCTATCACATGGCGCGGCAAGCCTCGGTCGTACACTGCCTGGATGACCTCTGCTGGTGTGGTCAGTCCCATTTGGGCGAGAACGAGATCAGTGAGCAACGTGGCAGGACCGCGCTCATCGAACTGGCGTACGACCGCCGACAACGCCGCACGACCGATCCAGAAGCCGCCCCCTTCATCTCCAAGCAAATACCCCCATCCACCAGCCCGCGCCGCCCGTCCTTCGCCATCCCGTCCATAAGCAATCGACCCTGTGCCAGCCACGATGACCACGCCGGGGGCCTCTCCGACTCCGGCGATGAGCGCGATGAGCGCGTCGTTGACGACGACCGTGGGTACGTCCAGGCCGATGCGGCGGATGATCTCGCCGACGGTGTCGGCGTCCTGTTCTCGATCGGCTCCGGCGATTCCGATGCAGATCGCCTGAGGCGTCACCGCGCGATGGCCGAGCACGTCTTCGACCAGCCGGCGAAGGACGCGTTCGACTTCGAATTCACCGGCGGCCCGCAGGTTCGCGCCACCTCCGCGTGCCTCGGCGAGCACCCGTCCTCGGTCGTCAGCGAGCTGACAAACCGTCTTCGTGCCGCCGGCATCGATGCCTATGACATGCATAGCAGTGGACCGCGAGTCGCGGCTGCGAAAAACATCAACGCGCTGCTCCTTGGCTGGCTCAAGTATGGTACATTCCGCTATCCCCATGATGCGTGGCGCCTCGCGACATTCTCGCCGCCGACGGCTCGCCCGAATTGTGTGTGTCGCCGTCATTGCAGTGATGTTCGTTGAAGCGTCGCGTGGCCACGCGCGCGCGGCTAGCGATTCTCCGATTCGCGGCTACTGGGTCGCACGAGCCGCTCTCGATTCCGTCGACACCGTTCGACGTGTCGTGAACAACGCAGTGGCTGGTGCATTCGATACCGTGTTCGTGCCGATTGCGCTGACCGCTGATGCGTCGCGCGGCTTCGATGGCGCCGCTGAGTTGATCAGGGAGGCGCGCGATCGACACCTGCGCGTCCAAGCGTGGATCGATGTGAATCGAGTTGCGGTAGGCGATGAATTCCCTGCATCGCGTGCTCACGTGGTCTATCAACATCCCGAGTGGCTGATGGTGCCGCGCGCCCTGGCCCCCGAACTGTTGACGATGGATCCTCGCGTGCCCGCATATCTCGGGCGGCTCTCGCGATGGACGAGATCGAATCGCGATCGCGTCGATGGTCTCTACATGTCTCCGCTCGACCCGGAGGCGGCGTCGTATGTGGCGGGCCTGGTGACCGAGTCGGTGCAGCGATACGCGGTGGATGGCGTCTATCTCGATGCGGTCCGTTTTCCTGGAAGCGATTTCGACTACAGCCGACGGGCGCTCGATCTGTTCCGCTCGTTCGAGCGACCGCGTCTGAGCGTCGGCGACCGCGCGCGCCTCGATGAAGTGGAAGCCATCGATCCGTTCGGCTATCCATCGGAGTTCCCATCGGAGTGGGCAGCCTTCAGGCAGGTGCGCCTCACGGCGCTGCTCACACGGCTGCACGCATCCCTCAAGTTGATCAATCCGCTGTTGACGGTCACGGCCAGCATCGCTGCCGACGATGCCCTGGCCCGCGAGGAGCAATTCCAGGACTGGCGGGCGTGGATCAGCGATCGGCTGATCGATGGCGTCGGTCGTCGGAATGGCAACGGCATCACGATCCTGCTCGCGCCGGACGGCCTGCTGCCAGAACCCACGCTCCTGCCCGCGGTCGGTCAGGCATCGGTGGGCGGCTCGCGTTAGCGATCGTGCATGGCGCCCGCGTTTGCCGGCGCACGCGAGATACTTCTTCGCGCCGTCGCTGAAGGCGCCTTCCCCGCTGCGGTCGTCGAAGTCGGTCGTGCGAACGATCTGCTGTGGCGCGAGGCGTTCGGTCGACTGAGCTTCGACGCCGACGCCCGAGAAACCCGCGACGATACGATCTTCGATCTCGCCTCGTTGACGAAGGTGTTGTCGACGGCCTGCCTTGCGCTTCGGCAGGTCGAACGCGGTGCGATCGGCCTCGACGATCCGGTGAGCGCGCACATCGCCGCGTGGAACGAGCCCTCGCGTCAGACCGTCACGATCCGCGATCTGCTGACGCATTGCAGCGGTCTTCCCGCACATGTGCCCTTCTTCCTGACGCACCAGGGACGCGCGGAATTCGAGCGTGCGATCTGCGCAACGCCGCTCGAGTACGAACCGCGATCGCGATCGATCTACAGCGACCTGGGATTCATGCTGCTTGGGTTCATTCTTGAAGCAGCCGCCCCACTATCCGTGCAGTTCGATGCGATGCGCCTGCAGATGGGAAACATCCAGGACCTGCAGTTCAATCCACCAGCATCGTGGAGACCGCGAACCGCACCAACGCGGGAAGATCGCTTGCGAGGGCGCCGCCTCGGCGAGGTCGACGATGACAACGCGTGGGCGCTGGGAGGCGCGGCCGGTCACGCCGGCCTGTTCGGTACGGCTGGTGCGGTCGGAGAGTTCGCGCGACACGTGCTGCAGGTACTCGACAACCGCAACGGGGCTTTCGGCCGTGACGGTCTGCTCACGTTTGTCTCACGCCGTGTCGATGTGCCCGGAAGCTCTCGCGCGCTCGGATGGGACACGATGCTGCCGACCTCGTCGTGTGGCACACGCATGTCGGCGAATGCGTTCGGGCACACAGGGTTTACTGGAACAACGCTGTGGATCGATCCGGATCGCGCCGTGTATGTAGTGCTGCTCACGAATCGCGTGCATCCGACGCCGGACAACGACGCGATTGTCCGCGTTCGACCGGCGCTACACGATGCAGTGATCGAGGAGCTGGGCTAAGGACGGCCGCCCGAACCAAACCCGCGAGGCGGTGACTGCGGCCCTTGACCGCCGCCGCGATCGCCGCCGCCGAATGGGGATTGAGGAACCCCGAACGGCGACTGAGGAGCGCCGCCTCGGCCGCGAGAATCGATGCGACCGCTCGGCGGCACGTTTGTGCCACGCCCGCCACGACCTGCATCGCCGCCAGCCCCGCCGGCGCGACCCCCGCGCGCCCCGCCGCCAGCCGCCAAGCTCGCCTGCGTCGGCATGAACACCCATTCGTTGTATTTGTCGTGGCCGTTGTAGACGCGCAGCGAGGTCTTCGTGCTCTTGCTCGCGACGGCCATGATCCCGCCAGGTGCTTGACCAGGCGATGCACTGGTACCCGACTGCCCCATTCCGACCTGCTGTGTGGCCGTCCGAGCAAATGTCGTTTGTGGTGTTGGTGTCGTACCCGCTTGTTGTTGACCAGGTTGACCGGTGACCGGCGCGGAGTTCAACGCCGCAGCAAGCTCGGGACTACCGGGCCCCAGCAGCTGGAAATCGTCGCCGGTGATGGGGTCCTTGTATTGCTTTCGCAGGAACTTTTCGTTCAGCAGGACGTCGAGATTTGGCGGCAGCGCGTTGCCGTACTTGCGCTGAAAGAGCGAGATGGCCCGCGCGTATTGCTTCCCGCGAAACACCAGTTCCTCTTCGCGTTCGCGCTGAGCCATCGTCGACAACACGGGTAACGCGACCGTCGTGAGTATGGTCATGACGGCCAGCGTCACTATCAACGCGGCCATTGCGAAGCCGTCGTTGCTACGGTACCTGAATCTGCGCCGTTGCCGTCGCTGAACGACCATCATTCAACACTACTCGTACGGTTACCGTCTTATCGCCACCCGTCCCGAAGCTGCTCGTCGCCGTGTTCGTGGTCGTCGTCAGCGTTCGCGGACTACCGTCGGGGTCGAAGGTCCATTCGTACCTCGCGATGATCGCGTTCGTGGCGCTCAAGGTCGCAACTGCCTGCACAGTGTGGGTAACCGTGTTGGTCACGTTCACTGAGATGGACGCAACCAGATCATCGACGCGAATGACGGATGTCGTCGTCGTCGTTTCGCCGTTCACGTCCGTCGCCGTGAGTCGGGCCGTGTACGTCCCAGCCTGGTTGTATCGGTGAGCAACCGACACCGGGCTGTTCAATTGTCCAAGCGACTCGCTCTGACCATCGCCGAAATCGAGCGTCGATGACGCGATCACGCTCGATCCCGACGCACGGGTCGCCGTGAAGGTCACCGTGTCGCCGGATGTCACCGCGGCGCAATTGTTCGTCGCGCCGACCGCGCACGTGAGCGTGATGGAGGGTGGCGCCAGCACCGTGACTTTCGCTGCCGTCGACGTCACCGCGCCTGCAGTCGCCGTGACGTCCGTTTCAGCGTTCGTGGTCAGTGTGACACGCGCTTCGCCGGCCACATCCGTGACGGCGTTGCCGCTACTGAGCGTGCCGCGTGTGGCGGAGAAGCCGACCGGAATGTTCGACAGCAAGCGACCCGTATCGCTCGCAACCGTGGCCACGACCTGCACGGTTCCGCCGTTCTGCGAGACCGTCGCCGGATTCACGCGCACGGTCACGGTCTTGATAGCAGCGGCGCCAACCGTGATTTGAATCGTGCTTCCGCCGCTCGTGGGCGTGGTCGTTGTGCCCGGAGGCGGCGTCGTCGTCGTACCGGTGCCCCCACTCGCTCCACCGGAGGTGGCGCGGACGTCTGCGATTCCGGAGTCGTCGCCGGCGAAGAACGTCGCGGTCGCGACGCCGTTGCGTGTCTGCGCCTCGGCTGGATCCACACGACCAAGTGTCGTGAAGAACCGCACGGTGGTCCCGTTCTGCACCGGCGTGCCGCTCTGCTCGATCACCTCTGCGGTCAGCAGCGTACTGCCGCCAACTGGAAGCACGCGCGTCCCCGCAGTGAGGGCGATTGAGGAATTGGTCGGCGCTGTCAGCGGCACGTGATCGCAGGTCGTGCACGAAACGGCGGCGACGAGAGCCGTCACAAACGATATGCGTTTGAACATCATGGCTACAATTCCGAGTACGGCGTTCCGTCGAGTGTCGTCCCGCTCGCGTTGCTCTTCACTTCCGAGATGCCCGGTTCCGCCGATGGGTTGCCCGGATCGCGCTCGGACATCGTCGTCTGCCAGTCCACCGTGTTGGTGATCGGGTCCTTGGGAATGTTCTTCAAATATTTTTCCGTCACGAGCGCATCGAGCGCGGCGGGGTATTTCTGCTTGTCCGCGTAATACGCATCGATGGCTCTCCGCATGTCCGAAAGGTCACTTCTGAGCGCTGCTTCTTTCGCGGTCTGAACGCTGTTGCCGTAGATCGCCACGCCGACAGCGGCCAGCAGAACGATGATGACCATGACGACCATCAATTCGATCAGCGTGAAGCCGTCGCGTGCGCGCGCTCTGACGACGAAAACGCCCCTTCTCATCAGCCCTTACCAGTCCTTGTATTTCGTTCCATCGAGGCCAACGCCATCGCTGGTTGTATAGACCTGGAACACGTTCTGACCGCCCCACGACGTCGAGTCGGCACGATCCTGATACGAGCGTTTCCCCCAATCGGTGCTCTTGGTCATCGGGTCGATGGGGACGCGTCGAAGGAACTTCAGCTTTCGACCAGAGGCATCGTTGGCCGCCGAGACGCCGTTAACGAGCAGATCGAGATCCTTCGGGTACCCCTCGTTCGCGGGATCGAGCTCGGTTGCGGGGATGAGCCCTTGGTCAACGGCGTCCTTGAACTTGTCGATCGCCGTGCGCATTTCTCGAAGTGATCGATGCAACTCTGCTTCGCGCTCACGCTGTGCAGTCACCGATATGAGCGGCACGGCCACGGACGCGAGGAGCATGATGATGGCCGTTACCACCACGAGCTCGACGAACGTGAAGCCTCTCGCGCCACGCATCATTACCGCACCGTGACGGTGGGAATCGGACCGAACTGCAGGCTGACCGGCACTCCGTTCGGTCCCGATGCCGAGCCGGTCACGGCGAGATTCGCCGGGCCGGCCGCCACCGCCTCGAAGACCAATGCCGCCAGCAATCCGGTCCCGGCCACACCAGTCAGATCGTTGGGCCGGATAATCGCGATATCGAGACGACCCCCGCTCGGATCGGGTTGCTGATTGAAGACCGCAGCGACGCCACCGGCGCGTAAGAACGTCCCTTCCTGCGCGGCGCTGATTCGCAGAACGGCGGGGTTGTAGGTGATCGTCAACGAGACGCTCGAGATCTGCGATGCGCCGGTGATCGAGATCGGAACCGTGTACGGACCACCACTCAGGCGGAACTCTGGCGGCGCCGAAACCACAATCTGCCCCGATCCCGGAAGTGCCACCGCGCCGACAGGACCTCCCGTTGGCCCGCCCGCTGGTCCAGGAACCGGCGCCGGTGCCGTTGGAGGCGCAGCCGGAACGGGTGCTGGTTGGGGTGACGGCTGTGCACCAACCGGCGCAGCGGCGGCCGGCGGCGTGGTGGGTGCTGCGCCAACAGGCGGCGGTGTTGCAGGACCCGCTGGTGCGGCTGCGGCCGGATTCGTCGGTGCCGCGGCGGGACCCGCGAGCAGTGGCGGCGGCCCACTTAAACCGAGGTTCGCCTGCGTGCCGATGCGAATCGGACCGATGTCCTCCGGCGTCAACTCGTGCGTGCGCACGATTCGCGGCGTCAGCAGCATCACGATGTCGGTTTGCGTCCCGCTGTTGTCGTTGTTCGAGAACAACTGCTTGATCACTGGGATCTTCAAGAGACCGGGGAACCCCGCGGTCAACCTGCGCTGATCCTCGCGAAGCAATCCCGCCAACAGGGACGGTTCGCCCTCACGAAGCCGGAGCGAGGTGGTCACCTTCCTCGATCCGAACGACGGCAGATCCTGTCCCGCAATGTTGATTCCCGCCCCGAGTGTGCTGCTCTCCACTTCCAGCTCGAGACGGATGTCGTTTTCGTAGGTGACATGCGCCGTCATCTTCACGTTGATGCCGACCGTGCGATAGCCGAAGGACGTCAGTGGCTGCGAGTTCGCGCCGCCGGCAGCAACTGGAGTGAAGGTCGTGGATGGGACGGGAATGTCCTCGCCCAGTTTCAGCTCGACGGGGATGCCTTCCGCGCCGCGCATCTGCGGTTTCGCCATCACTCTGGTTTCGGAATCCGTTTCCAGGAAGCGAACGATCGCAGACGGTACCGCCAGGTAGAAATCGTTCGTGCTGATCCCGCGAGTGATCGTGTTGGCGTTGAACGCGCGTCCGTTGAGCGTGCTCGTGCCAGCATCCGCGCCCGTCCCGCCAACGGTGCTGCGTGGGTCGGCTTCGGGTGAGAACACGGCGTTGATCGCGTAGTTGCCGAGATCCAGGCCGAACTGTCTGGCGCGCGTCCGATTCACTTCGAGAATCTGGACGTCGACGATCACTTCCGCGCGCGGCTTGTCGTAGCTCTCGATCATCTTCTCGATGATCGCCATCATGTTCGACGTCGCACGCACGGTCACGACGTTCGCCGTCTTGTTGACGGCGATGACCGGCGCCAGCTGCTGGCCGCCGACCGGCCGGATCACCTGGTTGAGCATCTGCCCGACTTCGAGCGGATCGACGTGCGAGATGTAAAAGTTCTGAACCAGCTGCTCTTCGTATTGCGCGCGTTTCTGCGCGTTGTCGGGGATGATCGTGATCGTTTTGGGATCCATGACCTTGTAGAAGAGCTGATTCGCCTGCACGATCGAGTTCAACGCCTGTCCGAGCGTCACATCGCTCATCTCGACCGTGTACACACGATCCTGATAGGTGCTGTCGTACGTGATGTTGATCTGCGCACCCTTCGCGATCGACGACAGGATGTCGCGCACGCTCGCCTGCTGAAAACGAATCGGCGTCAACACCGTGTTCAGGTTAAACAGCGCTGGTGAAGCGCTCTGACGTGCCTGCTCGCGCAGGGCCTGCACCGAGGACGGCGGACGCTGGGCCTCGAGTCTGTCGCGCAGCGTCCGTTCCAACTCGAGGACCTTGGCCGACAGCTGGCGATTCGGCGGATCGAACTCGCTCGCGCGACGATACTCGCGCAGCGCGTCATCGAGCTGCCCCCGGGCTTCGGCGACGCGCGCCTGATCGAGATGCTCCTGCGAGGCGCTGATCATCGCCCGCTCGTAGGCGATGCGATATTCCGGATTGTTCGGCGCCTTCTGCACCGCAGTGCGATAGCTATCGACCGCGGCATCCCAGTTTCCTGCGCGCGCGGCGTCCTCACCGCGGCCGAACGCGCGACCCGCGGCGCATCCAGCGAGGAGCGAGGTCGCGATGCAGATCACAGCGATTGTGGCGTATGCGTGTCTCATTGTCCTGACAGCCTGATCGTCTGTCGTCCCCGACCGTCCAAGTAGATCAGATCGGCCGAGTCGTTGCCCACCCGCAGGAGACGGTATCGACCGTCGATCACGTCTCCCTCTTTGCCATCGATCACGTTCCCACGTCCGTCACTCAACACCGCAACTCGACCCGCGCCGGTCTGCGGCTGCAGAAACCCGATGTAGCGCAACGGGATTGGCGGCGGTGGCGGCACTGGTGGCGGTCCAACCGGTTGCGGCGGCGCTTCCGCCACACGCGGGCGAACCCGTCCCCCACCGGTCGGCGCACCTGGCGTCGTCCGCCGTTCGAACCGGAAAGGATTCCGCACCGGATTCTGAAAAGCCCCTTCCTCACGTTGCAGAAGGTCGAGCCGGACATCGGGAACTCCGGTGTCCTGCGCTTTTCCCCGACCTCCGGTCCCCGTTGCGCCGCCGGCCGCATTGCCTGTCGGTGTCGGACCGCTCAACGGGCGAATGGTCAAAAACGTCACCGTCGCGACCACCAGGAACGCCAGCATCACCATCAGTCGCCGGGACGGCATTTTCATTGCGCGGCGTTCCTGAAGAACGTGGACAACGCCACGGTGACCCGCAGCGCTCCCCGCCCGTTGGTGGTCTCCGACAGCTCTACGTTATCGATCACGATGAATTCGGGTGCCGTTTCGATGGCGTGAATGAACGTACGAATATCGGCCCAGTTGCCTTCGAGCTCCATATTGACCTTGAACTTCGTGAGGTTGCTGCCTCGCTCGGTCACAGGCTCGTAGCTCGCCCGGTCGTAACTCAGGTGCGACTGTTCGGCCAGGCGCCGCATACGTCCGTAGGTCAACCGCCGCGCGCCGGTCATGTCCTGGGCGAGCACGGTCGTATAGAACGTCGCCAGCTCTTTGGTCGCCTTTTCTTTGCCGGTGAAGGTTCCGCTCGCCTTGCTATGGTCGGCGCGAGCCGCCGCCAGGGTCCGCTCCGCTACCATCGTGCTTTGCTCGACGTTCGCGACGCGCTGTGCGAGCGGATACACCACGAAGGCATACAAGAGCACGTTGCCAATGAATGCCGCGATCAACAGGTAGACGCTGCGTCGATGTTCCTCGAGGACGCGTCCGAACAGCCCAACGCCGTGCGTCGTGTCAGTCACCGGCGGCTCCATTCGGACGAGCGACAGGCGTCGTACCTTGCGCGGCGCGCTGACGCGGCGGCTGCACGTACGCGCCTTCGACAATCGCGTCGATCAGGCCTTCCCTGTTCGTCACCTCTTCGGTCGCAAGCACCTGCTGGAACGAGCCGGTCATTTCGAGCGCATCGAGAAACATTTCCAGATCGGCACCGCGCCGCGCCTCCACGGCGACGCCGATCACCACCTTGCCGTCCTTTTCGATGCGCGGCTGAATCTGCTTGATGCGCACACCCTCTGGCAGCGTCGTTTCGAATTGGGCGAGCAGCTGCGTCCACGAGAACGCGCGGAGATCGATGATGGCGTTGGCCTCGCGTGCCGAGGCCGCCACCACATCCAGTTCCTTCGGGTTGATCTGGGCCCTGATCCGCGCGGCTTCGTTGCGCAGCCGGCCCGCCTCCGCCTGCGCCTCGACTTCGCGCGCGCCGAACTCCCGCTGTCGCGAACCTTGCCGAATCAACTCGAATGCATTGAACAGCGTCAGTGCGATCACGAGGATCGCCAGTCCGCCCAGTGACACCTGGACGGCCCGCATGTTGTAGAACGGCCGCGTCGACAGATTCGTGCGCAGCATCAGACCGCCACCGCCTCTGTTCTCGTCCGCAGCAGCATCCCAATCAGTGGCGCCAGCGTCGCCATGAGCTCGGGTGTGGCGTGAATACGATCGGTAAGCTGCGCGCCGCGGGTGGGATCGATCGGTTCGACGACCGTGCCCATGTGCTCCTCGATGTTGCGCCGTGCCTGATCGACGGCTCCCGGCACGCGGCCGATACCTCCGAGCAGCACGCGCGCGAAGCCGCGGCCCTCCAGCCGATCCTGGTAATACATCGCCGTCTGATGCACGACGTCCTGCAGCGCCTCGGCATCGCCTTCAGCAGTGTTCCTGAAGAAGATGACGTCTTCGCGTCGGAGGATCACGATCGACGTGTACTCCGGCCGCATGTGCACGATCAGCCAGTCGCCCGACGGCGGATTTGCCGCGAGCGACAAATTGACCACCGCAAGTGTAGACAGGTCGATCAACCCGGCTTCCACGCCGACCTCGTCGCACACGCTTTCGTACTCTCGAATCGTGTCGCGCTTGGCAGCGACGACGAGAAACTCGTTGCCGTCGGCGGCGCGGACACCCGGAGAATGCGTGACCGCGGCGTCCTCAATCGGGAACGGCGTCGATTTCTTCATCTGCCAGCGAATCATCTGATCGAGATCATCGCGGCGCGACGGCACTTTCTCGAATTTCAGCAGCGACACCTTCGCGGTCAGATCGGGAATCACGAGCGCCGCGCGACGGGGGCGCATGCCGACGCTGTCGCACGCCGCCCGCAGCGCTTGGATCACCGCGGTGCGGTCGACGATGTTGGTCGACATCAGCGATGGCGACACCGCGTTCACGGGCAGCGGCTCCACAGCGTAGCCCTGCACGATCGGCGTGGGACCTCGGCCGCTGACAATGGCGATCGAGACCGCCTCGGGTGCGATCTCAATCGCCGCATCGAGCGGCGGACTCGCCAGCCAGTCAGTGAACAGACTCATTCGACGAACGTCACCTTGTTGATCTCACGAAGCGTGGTCAGCCCCGTAAACACCTTCTCCACCGCCGACTCGCGAAGGAAGCGCATCCCGTCTTCGTGAGCGGCCCGTTTCACCTCGGATGTGGGGCGTTTGTCGAGGATCATCTCACGGATGCGATCGGAGAGATTGAGCAGCTCGCAGATCGCCGTCCGCCCTTTGAACCCCGTGCCACCACACTCGATACACCCCGCGCCCTCATAGAACGCGTGCGTCTTGGCAAGCTCGGGCGAAAGAGCGGCCTCGCTGAGCGCCCTCGGATCCACAGCCACCTGACGCTTGCAGTGCGCACAGATGAGGCGCACCAGTCGCTGCGCCATGACGCAGTTGAGCGCAGAGACGAACTGATAGGGTTCGACGCCCATATTGAGAAATCGGCCGAGGACGTCGACGACATTGTTCGCGTGAACCGTCGTAAACACGAGGTGGCCGGTCAGCGCCGATTGGATGGCAATCTGAGCCGTCTCAGGATCGCGAATCTCGCCCACCATGATCTTGTCGGGATCGTGGCGCAGAATCGAACGCAACCCGCGCGCGAACGTCAGCCCCTTCTTCTCGTTGATCGGGATCTGCGTGATCCCGCGAAGCTGATACTCGACGGGATCCTCGATGGTGATGATCTTGTCCTCGACAGACTTGATCTCCGACAGCGCCGCGTAGAGGGTCGTCGTCTTGCCCGATCCCGTCGGCCCCGTCACCAGCACCATGCCGTAGGGCTAGCGAATGTATTTTCGGAATCGACCGAGCTCGAGATCCGGGAAGCCGAGAATGTCCAGCTTGAGCTCGGTGAATTGCTCGCTGATGGATTCCTTGTCGAGGATTCGGATGACGGCATCCTCGCCGTTCACGCTCGGCATGATCGACACGCGGAAGTCGATCGTCTTGCCGGGCATCCGCACCTTGAAGCGGCCGTCCTGCGGCACGCGCTTCTCGGCGATGTCGAGCTCCGCCATGACCTTGATGCGCGAAATGATCGAGCTGTGGAATTGCTTGCCGATCGGCCGCATCGCGGGCTGCAGCACGCCGTCGATGCGGTACTTCACGTGCACCGCATCGTCGCCGGTCTCGATGTGGATGTCACTCGCACGACGCTGGATGGCGGTGTAGATCGTCGAGTCGACGAGCCGGATGATCGGGCTGATGTCGCTCGTGAGCCGCTCGACCGTGAGGTTCTCGTCGCCGGTATCGTCCTCTTTGAGAACCTGCAGCTCGAAGCCTTCGGTGGCTTCCTCGAGCACCCGCTGCGAGCTCTCGCTCTTCTTGAGAATCGACTGAATCGCGGAGGGCGCGCCGACAGTGACCCTGATCGGCGTCCGGAGAATGACTCCGAGCTCGTCGATCATCGGCAGATCCGTCGGATCGGAGACGACGATCACCAGGCCCTTGCCCTCGCGGCGATGCGGCACGAAGCCGTATCGCAGCATCAGATCCGCAGGAATCGACCGGAACAAATCCTGATCGATCCGGAATTCGTTCATGTCGACGAATTCGAGCCGGTAGCGCTCGGCCAGCGTCCGCGCGCGCGCGACCTCTTCGCGATGATCTTCCGGGCTCTGAACGGTGTGTGCCGTGTCCATCGTCGCCATTGCTAGCCCCCCACGACCGAGCTGAGATCGAACAACGGCATGTAGAGCGCCAGCACCACGACTGCGATGACGATTCCCATCATGACCAGCAGAACAGGTTCGATCAGCCGCGTCACACGTTCGACCTCGGTTTCGATTTCCTCGTCGTAGAACTCGGCGAGGCTGTTCAACATGTCCTGCAGGGCGCCCGTCGATTCGCCGACCTCGACCATCTTGACTGCTACATCGGGAAAGATGCCGCGAGCCCGGAGCGCGGACGCAAAGCCCTGGCCCTCTTGCACGCGTCGGCGGACTTCATCGAGGCCGTTGGCCAGGTGCCGGTTCGACAACGATCGCACGCTGATATCGAGTGCGTTGACAAGCGGAATGCCGCCACCAAGCAGCGTCGACAGCATACGTGCCGTCTGTGCGGTGAAGAACTTGAGCGCCGTGGTGCCCGCCCAGGGGATTTCAAGCAGCACGCGATCAAGGCGCGCCCGCTGCGACGGTTGCCGGCTCCACAGGAACGCGATCGTGCCCAAGGCCGCGACCGCAATGATAATCAGCCAGAAGTTTGCGACGGCAGCGCCCGACACCGCCATGATGAGGCGCGTCGCGAGCGGCAGCGGCTTGTCGAAGGTGGCATAGAAGTCGGCGAACGCGGGCACGGCCTTCAACAGGATGATCGCGATCAACACGATCATCATCGTCACGAGAATCGCCGGGTATATGAGCGCCGACAGCGTACGGCGCCGCACTCCCCCGACGAGCTTCTCGTACGCGACATACCGCCGGATGACGGCGTCGAGGCTGCCGCTTCGTTCGCCGGCCATCAACGAGGCGGAGTACACGGCCGGAAACAGATCGGCGTGGGCGCTGAACGCGTCCGACAGCGACGTACCGCTCACGACTTTCTCATAAACGCCGTCTAGGACCGCCTTGAACGTCGGATTCGTGACGCGTTGACGCAGAATCTCCAGCGATTGGGTGAGCGGCATCCCCGCCTTGAGCAACGTGGCCAGCTCCTGATTGAAGACGAGGAACTCCTGCCGGCTGACACGTCGCCGCCGCGTTCCTCCCGTCCAGCCAGGCACCCACCCCCGGGGCTGGAGGGATAGCACGAACAGGCCTTTTTCCTCGAGTTCTCGACGAAGTCGGGCCTCGCTCTCGGCTATGTAAACGCCTTCGACGACCTCACCGGCCGATGTACCGAGCCGACAGCGGAATTCCATTCGGCTGTTTAGACCTCACGACCTATTGTTTCGGCTCGACGAAGACATGGAACACCCGTACGCCGAGTTCCCTGGAGTCTGCGCTCTTCAATTGAGGGATTGACGCCGGAACAAACGTCTTGTCTACCGCTACGGCCAGCTCGACCGTGTCGTTGCCGCCCATCTGCTGCGGGGTCAGCGTGATGCGGCGTAACTCTTCTCGGCCGGCGGGCAGGGGGAATGAATCGACGACGGCCTGTCCCGCGCGTATTTCGACCTGCTGAGGCTCCTGACTTGCCATCGCAGGTTGGTCCAATTGGACGAGCACCAGTGTATCGCGCTTTGGGTTCCGGAACGAGACAGTGCCTTGCTTCTTGGACCACTGCCACTCGGTTCCGCCGCCGTCGGTCGTCTCTGGGTCGTGCCAGCCGCTCTTGAACACAACGAAATACGCACTGTTTGCCGGGCGAATTGAGAGTGAGGCGACGCGGATTGCCCGATCACCGGTACTCTCACCCGCGAGCGGTACGCGCTCACCTGTCTTTCGCGAATACAGCCCCACCTCGATCCGGGCATCACCCACATAGGGAAGTCTCGGCACGAACATCGTGCGTGAGTATTCGATGGTCGACCCGGGCTGCCACTCGTGGGTGGGCGTGGGCGGCTGGTGATCGTCGCCCCACAGCCGCTGCCGATCGGTATCGAGCACGTGCACGAACACGGTGTAGTCCTCTTTCAGGGGCTGCGCACTGGGGGCCATCACGAAGCGATAGCTCACGTCGATCGGGCTCCCGACGGCAGCTTCGGTGCGATTGAGTTTCGCTGATGGCGTGGCAACCGGCGGCGCATCGTCCTTCTTGCGGGTGCACCCGAATGCGACGAATCCGGCCAGAAACACGATGAGAATCAAACGAGTGGTGTGCATGAGCGTTGGCGATCGAAATGATACTATCTCCCGCGCATGGCATCTGACGCGCTCGGGATGGTCGAGACGCGCGGTCTCATCGGTTCGGTGGAGGCCGCCGATGCGATGGTGAAGGCCGCCAACGTCGTCCTCGTTGGCAAGGAATACATCGGGGCTGGGTACGTCACAGTGCTGGTGCGGGGTGATGTCGGCGCAGTCAAAGCGGCGACCGATGCCGGGGCCGCGGCCGCGCGGCGCGTCGGTGAGCTCATAGCGGTTCACGTGATCCCGCGGCCACACTCCGACGTCGAACGGATCCTGCCGAAGACGTAGATCGCCGCGATTCTGCCATGCAGTCGTAGCGCGTCATCGATCCGATCATGGCCGTTCAGGACAGTCCCCCGCAGACCGACAAGGACCTGGCCTCGGTTGCCGAAGCCCGCGCGCTCGCTCGAGCCGCGCGCCAGGCGCAGCCGCAGCTCGCGGAGTTCTCCCAAGAACAGATCGATCGCATCGTTACCGCCATGGCGAGCGCGGTGACACTGCACGCCGAAGCGCTGGCTGCCCTTGCCGTTGAAGAAACCGGCTACGGCGTCGTCGCCGACAAAGTGCAGAAGAACCTGTTCTCGTCCCGACAGGTCTACGAGTTCATCGCTCCGATGAAGACGGTCGGCGTCGTCAATCGCATCGAAGAGAAAAAGGTCGTCGAGATCGCGGAGCCATTCGGAGTGGTTGCGGCAATCGTTCCTTCAACCAACCCGACCTCGACGGCGATCTACAAGGTGCTGATCTCGCTGAAAGCCCGCTGCCCGATCGTCATCAGTCCCCACCCGTCCGCTGCGCGATGCATTACGCGGACCGTCGAAATCATGGCCGAGGCCGCGGCGCAGGCTGGCGCCCCCGCTGGCAGCATCGGGTGGATGAAGACGGTGACGCTCGAAGGAACCCAGGAGTTGATGAAGCACCGCGACATCGCGGTCATCCTCGCGACAGGCGGTCTCGGCCTCGTTCGCGCTGCGTACAGCGCTGGAAAACCGGCGTACGGTGTTGGGCCTGGCAACGCCCCCTGCTATATCGAGCGCACAGCCGATCTCGACAAAGCCGCCCGTGACATCGTCATCGGCAAGACGTTCGACAACGGCGTGCTCTGCTCGTCGCCGAATTCCGTGGTGGTCGACGAGGCGGTGGCCGAGGAATCGCGCCGTCAGTTCCAATTACTAGGCTCGTACTTTATGAACGAGCGCGAGATGGAGGCGCTGGCCAAAGCCCTGGTGACCGCGCAGCGTCTGCCCAACCCTGCACTCGTGGGCCGCAGCGCCGCCGATATCGCGAAGCAGGTCGGCATCACGGTCCCTGCGGGCACAAAGGTCCTCATCGCCCCGCTGACCGGCGTGGGGCGGGACTATCCGCTTTCGATAGAAAAGCTGTGTCCCGTATTGTCCTGGTATGTCGTGACAGACTGGCGAGAAGGGTGCGAGCGCTGCATCCAGATTCTTCGATACGGCGGGATGGGCCACACGATGTCCATTCACTCGAAGAACGAGGACGTGATCCTGCAGTTCGGGCTGAAAAAGCCGGCGTTTCGCATTTGCGTGAACACGCCGACGACGCACGGGTCGATCGGGTTGACCACCGGACTGGATCCCGCCATGACGCTCGGCTGCGGCGGTCCTGGCGGCAACATCACATCCGACAATATTTCCCCGCGCCATCTGCTGAACATCAAGCGTCTCGCCTATGAGGTTCGGCCTGCGGTTCCATCAGCCGCAATGGAGAAATCCGCGGCTAGTCAGGTGGCGACCGCGAAACCGGCGACGCCATTGCCTCAGCCGGCGGCGCGGCAGACGCCGACCGGAATATCCACGCACGCGTTGGCATCGCGCATAGACTCCTTCCTCGCGTCCCGCGGCTATCGTCCCCCCGATGGCACCGATTCTCCGCCGCCGAGGGGCGGCGCGGAAACGGCGCCTCGCGCCGATAACCCGGCTGACTTCATCTGTGAAGACGATGTGCGCGCGGCAATGCGGAGCGGGCGAAAGTTGGTCGTCGGAGAAAAAACGATTGTCACGCCGTCCGCGCGCGACTTGGGAGAGTCTGAACACGTGTTCGTGCAAAGCAGCTGGCCGGGCTAACCTGAACTGCACGCCGCTGCTTGCATCGGCTGTTCACTAACGCGTCGCGCTTTGACCCTCTGATCGAGCGGATGCTAGAGTACTTTGACCACATGCCGAAAGCACCCCACGGCCTGACACTGGCAACACTGGTCGCGCTGACTTTCGTCACGGTAGCCTGCGGCGCAAAAGTACCGCCGAAGGTGAGCCAGGTTCCGACACCAGTGGCAACAGTCGAGCCGCCCGCGCAGCCCGACACGCAGCCCGCTCCACTGACTCAACAACCAGCTGCTCGCGTTGAGCCCGCGCCGGTCACCCGGACGGCCCAAGCGCCGCAGACGGGCCCGATCCAGGAAAAGTCCGAGCCTGCCCCCATCGATCAGTTGCTCGAGATCACCGGCGAACCGATGCCGACGGCGACTCCTGAAACGGAAAAAACTGTCGCCCAGGATCTTGAAACCGCCGGCCACGACATCGAGATTCCGCTGAACGATCGCGTGCTTTCGTATGTCGAGCTCTTTACTGGTCGTCTCAAGGGGTACCTGGAGGAGGGTCTGGGCCGCAGTGCGCGGTTCCTGCCAATGATCCAAGACGTGTTCCGGGCCGAAGGTCTGCCGCTCGATCTCGCCTACGTACCGCTGATCGAAAGCGCGTTCAAGCCGAATGCCCTGTCGCGCGCGAAGGCCAAAGGAATCTGGCAGTTCATGCGTGGCACGGCCCTCGAGAACGGGCTTCAGCACGATTGGTACATCGACGAGCGCTCCGATCCTGAAAAGGCGACGCGCGCGGCCGCGAAATACCTGAAGACGTTGTACGGCATGTTCGACGACTGGCACCTTGCTCTTGCCTCGTACAACGGCGGGCCCGGTCGCATTCAGCGCGCGATGCAGCGGTCTGGGCGAAACGACTTTTGGTCGCTGGCCGCGAGCTCACGCTACCTCCCGCGCGAGACGCGCGATTATGTGCCGCTCATTCTGGCGGCGGTCATCATCGCGAGAAACCCCACGCAGTACGGCATGAACATCCAGCCGGTGGAGGCCCCGCTGTTCGAAACCGTGTCGCTGTCGACGGCTGTCGATTTGCGACGCGTCGCCGAATGGGCTGGGACGTCGGTGGAAACGATTCAGGATCTGAACCCCGAGCTGCGTCGCTGGACGACGCCGCTGCGTTCAACCGATTACGAGCTCAAAGTGCCAATGGGCACTGCGGAAACCATCAGCGCGCGCCTCGCGGTGATGACCTCCGAGGATCTCGCGCCTCTCACGCATTACACGGTGAAGAAGGGTGAGACGCTCCTGGGTGTCGCCCGGAAGCTCGGCGTGACGCGCTCCGATCTGGCCGAAGCGAACTATCTGTCGACGAAGGCGGCGCTTCGAACCGGTCAGCGGTTGATCGTGCCGCGGGCGCCTTCGCTCAACGCGGCGGCGCGCGCCGAGGCGCCCTCGCGTGCCGAGTCCGGCCGGGTGGACGCGGTCAATGCCAGCAACACCGTGGCGCCGCGATCGAGCGCAAAGCTCGAAAGCACGGAACGCGTGCGCGTCACCCATCGTGTCAAGCAGGGCGAGACGCTGTTCGCGATCGCCAAGCACTACGACACCACGGTCGATTCGCTCAAACAGTGGAATCACCTGCGCAACAACGTCATTCAGGTGGGACAGCGGCTCACGATTTACCAGCGCACAGCAGTCGCGACCGACTGACCTCGATGCCGTCGGCGGTCGCCTGCCGCTGACGGCTCATCTTTCTGACAGCTCCCTTCGAAACCGCTCGAGCGCCAACTCGGGTTCTGCCCCGCCGTCGAGCGCATGTGCTTCGCACGCCGCGTACACCGCCTTCCACTTGTCGTACAGCGCGTGGCGGCCAGCATCAGGCGTGATCAGCGAGGACGCCACGGGTTCGACGAAACCACGGACGACGTCCGGCCAGCTCACCGGGTGCGCGTCGGCTGATGCATCGGCGTGTGCGGCGCGAAGCGCCGCCCCCAGCGCCGCAGAATTGGTGACTTCAAGCTGATAGACGTTGGCGCCGAACACGTCGGCCATGATCTGCAGGATCTCGCGATTCGCCGATGCGCCGCCGGTGGCATGGATGGTGTGAACCTGCACTCCCATCCATGACGAATGCAGGCACATCGCCATCTGCTGCGACTCGATCAGTGCCCGGGCGGTGGTGCGTCTGTCATCACTCGCGAAGAACCGTCGGACTCCCGGCGCCGACACTCGTGGGGTGATCTCCGGCTCGAACCACGGCAGGAGTATTCCTCCAGACGTGGGCACGGTCTCATGCAGCGCGCGTGAGAAGTCGGCCCACGACATTCCGAGTGATTCGCGAACGCGTTCGCGCGCCAACGATCCGTTCTGAAAGACGGTCAACCCCATGAAGGCGCCGGTTGGCGATCCACTCACATGTCCGATTCCCGACTCGTGGACGCGCGGCTCGTTCATGAGGCCGAAGACGGTGTCGCTCGTACCCATCGATACCGCGATCACACCTTCGCGCACGAGACCGGTGCCAATCAGACTGCATGGGTTGTCGCCGGACCATACGATCACGCGGGCCGGCGGATAGCCGTATCGGTGCTGCCAGTACGGAGCCAAGGCCCCAACCAGGGTCCACGACACCGACACCGGCGGCAGCTTCGACGAGAGCGCCGGTGCCGTTGCGGCGACCGCTTCCCCCCACCACTCCCCCGCCGCGAGGTCCATCAAGTTCATGCCGGAACCATCGCCGGTATCGATCGACGCGTGACGGCCTGCCAACAGCGACGCCAGATAGGAGCTCACCAGATGAATGCGATCGGTCGCCTCGTAAGCGTGGGGCGACCGTTTGAAGAACCGACGAATCTGCGGGCCCGTGAACCGCTCGAAGGCGCGCGATCCCGTCCGTCTCGCCAGCTCCGTGTCGCCGCCGACGGCGGCGGCAATCTCGGCGCACTCTTCCGACGTGCTCGAATCCATCCAGATCGGCGATTCGCTGCGCGAGAAGATGCCGTGCAGTTGATCGACCAGCGGGCGCGACGCATCGAGGGCGCCGATCGCCTCTGTGGCCTGTCGATTCAGATAGACGCTGCCGTGCTGTTGCGCCGATCCACAGACAGCCGTGATCTGACGGACATCGATGTCTCTCGCCAGGCGCGCCAGCATCATGTCGAGCGCCTCCGCCCACATCAATGGCGAGGACTGCGCGACTCGCGGATCTGGACTGGGCAGCACGCCGTGTCGGGTGCCGTACTGCGGCAGCACGGCGTCGAACTGAAAGCTCTCGGCATGAACCATGCGCCGACGATCGCCGGTGATGTCAAGGACGACTGCCGACAGACTCTGCGTGCTCGAGTCGAGACCGAGATAGAGCGCCATGACGCTGCGATCCCTACCAGTCGTGCATCGTTCCGTCCAGCCGCCTGGCGATCGGCAGGTACGCGCGCTGATACGGAAACGTGGCGGCCAGCGCTTCATCGATGTCGACGCCGAGTCCGGGCGCGTCGCCCGGATGCATCGACCCTGCAGCAAACGAGTAGCCGTGCGGAAACACGCGATCGGTCTCCGGCGTGTGCGGCATGTACTCCTGGATGCCGAAGTTGTGGACGCTCACATCGAAGTGCAGCGCCGCTGCCATGCAGACGGGGCTCAGATCTGTCGCGCCGTGACAGCCGGTCCTTACCTGATACAGCTCCGCGAGGCTGGCGATCTTCCGCAGGTGGCTGATGCCTCCTGCGTGCACGACTGTGGTTCGGATGTAATCGATCAACTGCTCTTGAATGAGCTGGCGGCAGTCGTGAATCGAGTTGAACACCTCGCCCACCGCGAGCGGTGTCGTGGTGTGCTGGCGGATCAGACGGAAGCTCTCCTGGTTCTCGGCAGGAGTCGGATCTTCGAGCCAGAACAATTGATACGGCTCGAGCGATCGGCCGAGCCGCGCCGCCTCGATCGGCGTCAGCCGATGGTGCACATCATGGAGCAGGTGCAGATCCGAGCCGAATTCCGCCCGCAGACGTTCGAATAGCGGCGGGACGATCGGGAGGTACCGCTCGCTGCTCCATCGCGTCTCGGGAGCAAGACCGCGCTCCGCCGGCTCGTAGGCGTCGCTCTGGGTCACACCATAGGTTTTCGCGATACCCGGAATGCTGCATTGCGCGCGGACGGCGCGATAACCGCGTTCGACGTAGCGGCGGACGCTCTCGACCGTTTCGTCGATCGTCTCGCCGCTGGCGTGACCGTACACCATGACGCCGTCGCGTGACGCGCCACCAAGCAGCTGGTACACGGGAGCATCGAGCGACTTGCCTTTGATGTCCCACAGCGCCATGTCGACGGCTGCAATGGCGGCCATCGTCACCGGCCCGCGCCGCCAGTACGCGCCCTTGTATAGGAACTGCCAGATATCTTCGACGCGTCGGGCGTCGCGCCCGATCAGCAGCGGTATGACGTGATCGCTGAGATAGCTGGCGACTGCGAGCTCTCGACCGTTGACCGTCGCGTCGCCGAGGCCGTACACGCCGTCCTGCGTCTCCAACTTGAGCGTGACGAAGTTGCGGCCCGGACTGCACGTGATCACGTTTCCAGCAGAGATGCGCATCGATCGGTACCGACGCTACGTGGTGACACCGAGCAGCAGATCGACAACCAGCTGATCGAGTCGCTCGTACGGGAGGCGCCGCGCCGCGAGGGTCTGCCGATCGAAAGAGCGAGCTTTGAGCTCTGCCGCCCGCGCAGACGTGTAGGGACCGAGGATTGACGACTCGCCACCCGCGCCGCGGATCTCTGCGAGCAGCGCTTGAATCCTCGAGTCCTCGCAAAACTGCTTCGCCTTCTGCTTGAGAATCAGGTAGGTGCGCATGCACCCGCGGGCGAAATCCCACACGCCCTCATCGTCCTCCGTCCGATACGCATGGGCGTCGAAGTGGCGCGGGCCATCGTATCCGCTCTCCTCCAACAGCTTGACCACAAAGAACAGCGACTTCATCGACTCCGATCCAAACCGGAGATCCTGATCGAAGCGGCCTGGCTTCTGATCGTTGAGATCGATGTGAAAGAGCTTGCCCGCTTCGAGGGCCTGTGCCACGGCGTGGTAGAAATTCAACCCCGCCATCTGCTCGTGCGCGAACTCTGGATTCACGCCGACCATCTCCGGGTGATCGAGCGTGGGAATGAACCCCAGATACGACGCGGTGGTGGCGAAGTAGATGTCGCCGCGCGGCTCGTTCGGCTTGGCCTCGAGCGCGAATCGAAGGTTGTATTTCTGATCGCGGGCGTAGGCGCACAGGAAGTTGATCGCGTCGCGGAATCGTTTGATCGCCTCGATCGGATCTTTGGCAGCGTCGACTTCGGCGCCCTCCCGACCACCCCAGAACACATACGTCTGTGCGCCGAGCTCGACACCCAGATCCATCGCGCGCATCGTCTTGTGGAGGGCATAGGCGCGCACGTTCGGATCGTGAGAGGTGAAGGCGCCGTCCTTGAACACCGGATCGGTGAACAGGTTCGTCGTCGCCATTGGCACGGTCATCCCTGTCTCTTTCAGCGCCGCGCGGAACGCGCTCACGATCCGATCGCGCTCGACTGGCGTCGCATCGATCGGCACGAGATCGTTGTCGTGAAAGTTGACGCCGAAGGCGCCGGCGTCCGACAGCTTGTGCACGGCCCGCACGGGATCGAGCGCGGGACGCACGAACTCGCCGAACGGGTCTCGGCCGCGGTTGCCGACGGTCCAGAGACCGAAAGTGAATCTGTCTTGAGGTGTTGGAGTCAGTATCATCGTCTGTCAGCCGTTGAAATACACATAGGCCGCTGCAATCAGCAGCAGCACGACCGCCGAGCTGATCACGTCCAATCTCGTCCAACTCTGTCTCGATGCGCGTCGTTGTTCTGGCGTGATCGTTTCATACGTCAGCCCGGTGAGCTGCGCGTCGCTCGGCGGCCGCGTGGCGTAGCTCACCACGATCAACACCGCGACAGAGACCAGAAAGATCAAGAGACTGTAATACTGGAAGTACACGTTGTTGAGGATCCAGAACGCCGACCCTGGCGCGTAGCCATGCTCGTAGCCCGCAACGCCGAGCGTCACGGGCGTATCCACTGCAAGTCGCACCAGACCGAGACCGAACCCAGTGAGCAGCGCAGCCAGGCAGCCCGCCGCCGTGAGACGACGCATGAAGACGCCGAAGAAGAACACCGCGGCAATCGGTGGCGCCAGATAAGCCTGAATCCCCTGCAGGTATTCATACAACCCGCGTGCGCCCTGGATCACCGGAATCCACGCCAGCGCAATCAGCACCATGACCGCCGTCGCCACTCGCCCCATCCACACCAGCTGCCCTTGCGATGCGCGCGGGTTGATCTTGCCGTAGAAATCGATTGTGAACAGCGTGGACGACGCATTGAACGCCCCGGCCAGCGAGCTCATGAGCGCCGCCAGGAGACCGGCAACGACGATGCCGCGCAGACCCGCCGGCATGACGTGCTGCACCATGAGCGGAAAGGCCGCTTGGGCAGCTGCCGGAACGACCTGGCCACTCTGATCAACGAGCACGCCAAGCAGTGGCACGCGCCCTGTTTTCGCCAGCGCCACGGCAATCATCCCAGGAATGATGAAGATGAATACCGGCAGCAGTTTCAGACACGCGGCGAAGATCGTACCGCGACGCGCTTCGCGCTCGTTCGGCGCACCAAGAGTGCGCTGCACGATGTATTGATCAGTGCACCAGTACCACAGGCCGACGATCGGCGCGCACAGCAGCATGCCCGGCCACGGATAGTTCTGATTGAAGTACCACGCCATTCGGGTGGCTTCGTTGATCGGCGCCCACGTACCCTGAACACCATCGGGGATGATCGGCTTCCACAGGTTGAACAGCTCCGGCGACAACGCTGCCCGCAGCTCGCTCCACCCACCGAGACGTGCGAGGCCAAAGATCGTGAGCAGCAGCGAGCCGATGACGAGGACGGCGGTCTGCACGGTATCGGTATACGCGACGGCGCGCATACCGCCGACGATGGTGTAGAGACCTGTGAGAAGGACGACCAGCACCGAGCCGATCCAGAAGCTGTTGAAGACGGTGCTGCCGATCTGCACGTGCAGGTCCGGGAGCAGGACGCCGAACACCACTCCGCCAGCAAAGATCCCGACCGCCATCTTGGTCAGCACATAGGCGACGAGCGAGATGAGCGACAGCACCCACCGCGCAGTCGATGAGAACCGGCGTTCGAGGAACTCCGGCATCGTGTAGACCTTCGACCGCATATAGAACGGCACGAGCACCCATCCGAGCACGAGCAAGCACCAGGCGTGCAGTTCGTAATGCGCCAGCGCAACGCCGCTCGTCGCCCCGGCGCCAGCCAGACCGACCAGGTGCTCGGATCCGATGTTTGATGCGAAGATCGAGGCCCCGACGACGATCCATCCGAGGTCGCGCCCGGCGAGAAAGTAGTCGTCTGCGGTGTTTCGATTGCGCGACACCGACCACCAGGTGAGGCCGGCCAGCAGCGCAAAGTAGAGCGCAATCATCAGCCAATCGAGCGCGACCATGAACGGCGTAGCATAACAGCCAAGGGCTCTGCGGTTGATATCCTCCGCAGAGCCCTCGGCTGATAACAGTATCTGCTGGCGCGCTTCGCGCGCATGGACCGCTATGCGACCAACAACGACGCCACGATTCGCAGTGCGGAGCCGCATAGCGGTCGGGGTGAATCTCCGTTCACCTTCGAAATGCTTCGCGCACGTCCTGTTGCTGCTTTGCGTCTTCCGGGTGACGGATGCGCATGGCGAGACCGGGTACGACGCATGGTTGCGGTATCCACGCATCGACACCGACGTTCGCGACCGTTACGCGTCGATCCCGCGGCGATTGATGCTGATCGGCGACTCACTGGTGCTGCGCACGGCGCGCGACGAAACCATCCGTGGCCTCGGCTCGATGTTCGGCGAGCCGGTCACCTCGATCACGACACGCGGCAGCGGCTCTATCATCGTCATGGGTCTGCTCGACCGCATTCGCATGACGATCGACGATACCGCCGTTCCGACACAGCTGCGGGGCGACGGCTTTTGGATCGGCCGTGTGGTGACGCGCGAAGGTCCGGCACTGGTGGTCGCCGGTCAGAACGATCGCGGCGTGCTCTACGGCGCGTTCGCGCTGCTCCGCCGCATCGCCGCGCGCGCCGACATCGCGCAGTTGAACGACCGCGAGGAGCCCGCGGCGCCGACCCGATGGATCAATCACTGGGACAATCTCGACGGCACGATCGAGCGCGGCTATGCGGGCCGGTCGATCTTCTTCGACAGCGGACGCGTCGTCGACGACCTGACACGCGTCCGCGACTACGGGCGGTTGCTGGCCTCGATCGGCATCAACGGGCTGACGATCAACAACGTCAACGCCAACCCGCAAGTCATCACTGACGCGTTCATCCCGCAGTTGGCGCGCGTGGCCGCAACGCTGCGGCCGTGGGGCATCGCGCTGTCCGTCTCGATCGACTTCAGCAGTCCGATGCGGGTCGGTGGGCTCGACACGTTCGATCCGCTCGACGCCCGCGTCGTCGCGTTCTGGAAGGCTCGCGTCGATGCGATCTACAAGGCCGTGCCCGACCTCGGTGGCTTCGTGCTCAAGGCCGACTCGGAAGGACGTCTCGGTCCATCCGCGTACGGCCGGACGCACGCCGACGCGGCTAACGTCATTGCCCGCGCATTGGCGCCGCACGGCGGCGTGATCTTCTATCGCGGTTTTGTCTACGACCATCTGATGGACTGGCGCAATCTGAAGAACGATCGCGCGCGCGCCGCGTACGACAACTTTCAGAAGCTCGATGGCCAGTTCGACAACAACGTCGTGCTGCAGATCAAGCACGGGCCAATCGACTTTCAAGTACGCGAACCGGCCTCGCCGCTGTTCGGTGCGCTGCAGAAGACCAATCAGGCCATCGAACTGCAGATCACGCAGGAGTATCTCGGCCAGCAGCGCCACGTGTGCTTCATCGTGCCGATGTGGAAGCGCGTACTCGATTTCGACATGCAGGCGAAAGGCACGGGCACGCCGGTGAAGAGCCTCGTCACCGGACGCGTGTTCGGACGTCGCATGGGCGGCTTCGTCGGCGTGTCCAATGTCGGGCGCGACACCAACTGGCTCGGGCACGACCTCGCGATGGCGAACCTCTACGGCTTCGGGCGGCTGGCGTGGAATCCAGATCTTGCGGCGCGGCAGATTGCCGAGGAGTGGACCAAGCTGACGTTCAGCGACGCGCCGCCGGTGGTCGATACCCTCGCCGGCATCCTGCTCGAGTCGTGGCCGACCTACGAAAACTACACGGGACCGCTCGGCGCTGGCACGCTCACCGATATCATCGGCGTGCACTACGGGCCCGGTATCGAGTCGTCCGAACGCAACGGTTGGGGCCAATGGCATCGCGCTAATGGCACCGGTGTCGGCATGGACCGCACGTCTGTCACCGGTACGGGGTTCATCTCTCAGTACTCACCGGCAGTGGCGGCGATGTATGAATCGCTGTCGTCGACGCCTGACGATCTGCTGCTCTTCTGCCATCACGTCCCGTACACGTACAAGCTGCGGTCGGGTC
>Ga0075423_10000334_pt1 | contig 36448 bp, 32 predicted proteins | sample SoiMethybrSBSTD2_FD_80114 | JGI IMG/M metagenome (GOLD analysis project Ga0075423, IMG submission 80114) | Bulk soil microbial communities from a Populus tree surrounding site in Tennessee, USA - Soil MetaG P. TD hybrid SBSTD2 | ecosystem: Environmental > Terrestrial > Soil > Tree plantation...
CTGCTCCCGCCTGCGCCGAGAGTCGACGACGTGACTCCGAGCGACGCCGCCACGGCGTACACCGAGCCAAACACCGTCGCGCCCACGACGAGCGCGAGGACGACGCGGCTGCGCAACCGCAACTGCCTGATCCGTTTCATGAGGGTGAAGTCCCCCTTTCCCGTTCACTCGGGCAGAGGCGACCTCTCCGCACCGACGGCTCGACGCGGCGTGCCACCGACCCTAAGTTGCCGTTTCTGCCCTCGGTCGAGGGACAAGCCATTGAACCCCGGCAAGCAACGGTTGTCTCCACCCGCAGGGATAGTTCGCGCCACCCTTCGGAAGGGAACTACCGCCCCGCCGCACAGACGAGACAGCCGCCAGAATCGGCCAAACTATGGGGCGTGACCGTTAAGGCGAACAACCGTCGGCGCCTCGCCACGAGAGAGTGGGTGGACGAGGCGGTGCGCCTCATCGAAGCCGACGCCAACCGATCGGCCGACACGCATCTCCACCCCTTCGCCCTGCCCGCCGAGTGGGGAATCGACCTCTATCTGAAGGACGAGTCCGTCCACCCGACCGGCTCGCTGAAGCATCGGCTCGCGCGCTCGCTCTTCCTCTACGGACTGTGCAACGGCTGGATCACCGAGGGGACCACGGTCGTCGAGGCCTCGAGCGGCTCGACTGCGGTTTCCGAGGCGTATTTCGCGCGGTTCCTCGGCCTTCCGTTCATCGCAGTCATCCCGGCTTCGAACAGCCCGGAGAAGATCGCGCTGATCACCGCGCAGGGCGGCGTCTGCCACCTGGTCGACGACCCGAGCAAGATGGTCGAAGAAGCTCGGCGGGTCGCGGCGGATCACGAAGGGCATTTCCTCGACCAGTTCACGTACGCAGAGCGCGCCATGGACTGGCGCGGCAACAACAACATCGCGGAGTCGATCTTCGAGCAGATGGCGCTCGAGCCGCACACCGTGCCTGCATGGGTGGTCGTGGGAGCCGGGACAGGCGGAACGAGCGCCACGATCGGCCGCTACGTACGCCTCATGCAGTACGCGACTCGGCTCTGCGTCGTCGATCCGGAGGACTCGATCTTCTACTCGAGCTGGGCGGGCGACCCGTCGGCCTTTACGGGCGGCCCGTCGCGCATCGAGGGGATCGGGCGCCAGCAGGTCGAGCCGTCGTTCGTCGCGAGCGTCGTCGACCGAATGATCCAGGTTCCGGACGCCGCATCGATTGCGACGATGCGCCTCGTGAGCGCAAGAACGGGACGCAGCGTCGGCGGATCGACCGGCACGAACGTCTGGGGGGCGCTGCTACTCGTTGCCGAGATGCTCGCGCGTGGCGAGCGCGGCAGCGTCGTCACGCTGATCTGCGACGGGGGCGATCGCTATGCCGGCACCTACTACAGCGACACGTGGGTCCGGGATCAGGGCCTCGAGCTCGAGCCGTACACGGAGGCGCTGAAGGAGTTCCTTGAGAGCGGCTCGTTTCCCTGAGGGATCCAACTAGACGTACGTGATCTTCTCGCGGATGAGGTCCTCGACCTCGCGCGGAACCGGGTCCAGACCGTGGGCAGTTTGCGCATGAGATGAGATCTCTGCCCACAGTTCCTCGTCGCCCTCGTGGCGCGTCACCCAGGTGCACCCCGGCACGACGTCGCCGCAGTTGAATTGCTTCATGCGCTTCTCGTCGGCCATTCCTGCCCAATCCTAGCCGCCGGAGGGCGCGCGATACGATCGGCGCATGTGCCGGGTCCTCGCCTACCTCGGTGAGCCCCTGCCCGTGCGGAACCTGTTGTTCGATCCGGACAACAGCCTTGTCCGGCAGTCGTACAGCCCGCGGATGATGAACACGTTTCTCAACCTCGCGGGCTTCGGCATGCTCGCGTGGGATCCAACGTCGCTCGAGCCCGCGGATCCGTTCACGTACCGCACGACCACCCTGCCGTCGTACGATCGCAACCTCCGGTACCTGGCGTCCAAGCTCGCGCCGACGTGCCTGGTCGCCCACGTCCGCGGCGTTACCTACTCCGACGAGGCGGTCGTCACCGACACGAACCTGCACCCCTTCCAGTTCCCCGGCGCCCGCGTCGTCCTCGCGCACAACGGGCACCTGCGGCAGTTCTCGCGCATGCGCTTCGCGCTCGTCGAGCACGTGCGGCCGGAGCTGGCGCGAGGGATCGAGGGGACAACCGACTCCGAGTGGATCTACGCGCTGATCCTGTCACAGCTCGACGACCCGTTCGGCGTGCCGGAGACCTCCGAGCTCGCCGAGGCAACCACCAATGCTCTCCGCATTCTGCGCAGCGTCCGCGCTGCCCATGGGATCGACACGTCTTCGCCGGCCAACCTCTGTCTCAGCACCGGCCGGGCCGTCGTCTTCACACGCTTTTCGTTCGACTACGGCTGGTACCCGCCCGAGGACGAGATGCTCGAGACCGACCTCCCGTTCGTGAGCCTCTGGTACGCGATCGGGGGCGAGTACACGCGGCGCAACGGCGACTGGTCGATGACCGCCGGCGATCCGCCGCGCTCGCTGATCATCGCCTCCGAGCCGCTCACGACCGACCACTCGACGTGGCTGGAGGTGCCGGAGTACACGTTGCTGACGGCCGAGCTCACACCGGCCGGACTTGAGTTCGACACGCGCGATCTGGATGTCTGAACGCACGATGAGGAAGATCGTTGAGTTCCTCGGCACCGCTCCGTTTCTCGAAGGCGGGGCCGAGGCTGACCTGGTGGAGCTGGCGCAAGTCATGCGCCGGCGGACGGTGCGCGAGGGCGAGATCCTGTGGCGCCAGGGAGACGAAGCCCGGGAGATGCTGTTCATCGCCGAGGGCGGCGTCTCTGTTTCGCTGCACCTGCCGGGCGATCGTGTGGTGCAGATGGCGACAGTCGATCCGGGCGAGATCGTCGGCGAGATCGCCCTGCTCGACGGCGGACCGAACACGATGAGCGTCGAGGCGACCGAGGCGACGACGGTGCTCGCGCTCGGGCGGGCGGATTTCGCGGCGCTGCTGGCCCGTCCGCACCCGTGGTCGTTCGCTCTCAAACGCCGCCTAGCGTCGCTCGTGACCTCGCGCCTTCGCAGCCACCTGCTGTATCTGGCGGGCTCGCTCGGCGACGAGATTGGCGGCTCGCCGGCCGAGGAGGTTGCACGGACGTTTGCGGAGCTGGAGTACTGCAGCCCGCCGAACAGCAAGTACATCCAGCGCCTGGCGACCTTCAACGCGTTCGACCCCGTGGCGCTGTGGGGCTTCCTGACGTCGGGGAGGTATGCCCGGTGCCCGTCGGGGCGGACGCTGATCGCCGAGGGCGCGCCCTCGACGGCCTGCTACCTGACGATCAACGGCGCAGTCGAGAAGGTGTTGATTCGCGGCGACCGCCGCATCCGCGTCGGGTTGGCGGGCCCGGGGAAGGCGTTCGGCTACGAGAGCCTCATCGACGGCCGCCCCTCGCCTGTCACCGCGATCACCCGCGAGCGGGCGCTGCTCCTCGTCCTGCCGCGCGACCCGTTCGAGCAACTCTTCAACGGCGAGGACGCCATCTCCCGCGTCTTCCTCGACGTCATCCAGCGCGACGTCGTCGCGACGCTGCGCCAGACGTTGCGGCCACTCGCACGCCAGGCGTCGGCCCGCCCGGTTTCGCCGGCACCACCCGCTGCGCCCCTTCAACCGGCCACCGGAGCGGGGTGAAGCTGCCTGTCTGGGCGCGCTCAGGCCGTCGCGGCGAGGGGAACGACGACCGGAGGCTCGCCCAGCACCTCTGCGATCAGCCTCCGGCCGCGGCGCAGGTTCTTGGCGCCGACGTACACCTCGGCGAGCACCGTCGAGAAGAGCTGATCCGGCCCATCGACCTCCTGGCCGACCTCGGCCGAGACGTCGATGAAGAGCCCCGGGTCGGCCTCGGGCGGCACGTCCCCGAAGGGGAGCGCTGACAGCCGGCCCGTAGCCGGTGCGTAGACGATCGCATGCACGACGGCGCAGCGCGGTTTCCGGCTCGGTGCAAGCTGCTGCGGCAGCCCGAGGGCGGCGCGCAGGTGGGCCTCGATGAGATCGACCCCCCACACGGCGTCGACGATCTGGTGGATCCTCCCCCCGCCCATGCGGGCGTTGACCTCCACGATGCGAGGTCCCTTGCTCGTGCACTTCCCCTCGACGTGCAGCACGCCGCGGGAGAAACCGAACGCCTGCACCGTCTGCACGCTGAGGTCGACTAGGCGGCGGACCGGCTTCGAGCCGTGATCCGGAGGGCAGTGAAGACCGGTTTCCTGAAACGAGGGCTCCGCCGTGGGCCATTCCTGCGAGACGCTCGAGAACACGCATTCGCCGTCCTCGAGCACCAGGTCGACGTCAAACTCGACACCGTCGAGGTAGTCCTCCAGAGCGAGGTCGTTTCCGGCGCGGAGATCGACGACTTTCGTCGTTTCGAGCTCATGCCGCACAATCCAGTAGATGCGCGGGAGGTCCTCGAACGAGTCGACTCGGACGCAACCCACCGCACTGTGGCCGAACTCCGGCTTGACCACGGCGGGGAACCCGATCTCCGCCGCCGCGGCGTAGAGCTCGTCGAGTGACTGGACGCGCTGTGCTCTTGGTGTTGGCAGCCCGGCGCGCTCGGACGTTTCGCGCGAGCGCAGCTTGCTGCGCGCCGCATCGACCGCCGCGACCGGGTTGCCGGGCAGGCCCAGCACCGCCGCCACCCGCGCCGCCACCGGCACGCTCGTCTCCCAGTAGGTCAGGACGGCATCCGGCCGGATCCCGCGTGCGGAGAGGGCGTCGACGCTCGCCGAGGCATCCTCGTCGGCGTCGCCAGTGACCGGCATCGCGATCCAGTCAGAGGCTATTCCGTCGTCGGCGAGCTGCGCGGACCAGTGCCCGGTCTCGTCGACGACGATCACGTGCGCGCCGAGCGTGGCCATCCGCTCGTAGATGCGTCGCTTGCCGGGGTAGCCGGCGCCGACGACCACGACCGTCGCCCCGTCGACGGTCACGCGTTGACCCACCGAGGATCGTCGATCATGGGCTCGTCCGCAGACACGTCGACGACACCACGGCCGGCGCTGCTCCGGTTGAGGGCCGTCGTCAGCATCGGCGCCTGCTCGAGCGCCTCGAGCAGGACGACGCCGTCGATGCGCAGCACCGTCGTCTCACTCTCCGTGGTCACCGTGGCGTTGCGCGGCGCGTTGTCCAGCAGCCCCCGCTCGCCGAAGCTCTCGCCTGGTCCGCGGTGTGCCAGGACGATCCCGTCTCGATGGACAACGACGCCTCCGTCCTCGATCGCGTAGAACGCGTGCGCGGGACTGCCCTGCACGACCACGTCGACGCCGGGTGGCAGCGGGCACAGCTGGGAGGAGGAGGCGAGTAGCTCGAGGACGAGCTGCGGCGCTCCGTCGGTGATCGGCAGATGCTCGATGACGGCCAGTCGCGACCCAAGCGCCTCCGTGCGCTTCCGGCTCGCCTCGTCGAGCCTGCGCAAGCCGAGCGTGCACGCCAGCGCCACGAGGACGGTGGCGGCACCCAGAATCCAGAAGCTCCACTCGAGCGTCGTCGTCTTGACCAGAATCGACGCCAGCACCGCGCCGCCCACCATCGCCCCGATCGAGCTGGCCTCGAACAGTCCGGCGATCCGGCCGAGCGTCTCCCCCGGTATCACTCGTGCCAGCACCGTCTCGCTGACCACCTCGCAGCAGACGAGGCCTGCGCCGCCGGCCACCGTGATGATCAGGGCGAGGGTCAGCACCTCACTGCTCGCATAGACGAACTGGCTGGCGCACGCGAGCACCGCAGCACTCACCACGACGAGCGTCAGTCGGCGGCTGGTCGCCAGCTGGCCGTTGAAGACCGCGCTAATGAGCCCGCCGGCGCCCGATGCCGCGAGCAAAAGCCCGTAGCCGCCGGTGCCGAGGTCGAGCGAGCGGTCGGCGTAGATGACGAGCTGCACGGTCTGGGCGCCGTACGTGAACTCGACCATCGCCACGAGAACGAACAGCGGGATCACGAACGGCGTCACCCGGGCCGTCCGTATGCCCGCCACGACGCTGGCCGCGGCCCCGTGGTGCGCCGCCGGCGCCGGTATCTTCTGTCGGCCCAGCGTCGCGAACAGCAGCGCCGCGCCCGCGAACGTGACGGCATTGGCCAGGAACGCCGCCGGTGCAGAGGCCAGGAAGAGGAGGAGCGCACCGATGGCCGGACCGACCACGACGGCCAGGTCCTGCACGGTGTGCAGCAACGCGTTGGCCGGCCCGATGCGACTCTCTCCTACCAGCCGCGGCAGCAGCGCCAGCGCCGCCGGCCGCTCCGCGCTCCCGGCCGCCGATGCCAGCGCGACGATGCCGATGACCAGCGCGATGGCGCCGTGCCGGTTGACCACGACCGCCAGGACGAGCATGAGCGCCATCCGCAGCAGGCTTCCCGCCACCAACACCGTCCGGCGGGGATAGCGATCCGCGATTGCGCCTCCGAGCGGCCCGAGCAGCACGAACGGAAGCAAGCGGCAGATCGTGGCCGCGCCGACCCACGCAGCCGAGTGGGTGGCGCTGAAGACATACGCGAGGAGGGCCGCGTTGTAGAGCCAGTCGCCGACCTGCGAGGCGGCGCTGGCACCGATCAGCGCGCGTGCCTGGCGGATGCCCAGGACGCTGCGGTACGCCGCGATAGCCCTCATCGGCGCGGTGCAGGCATGTCTCCCGCCCGATGGCAGGGATGAGGCTGTGCGCCTCGATGCGTTAGCTGGCGGCGTCGACAGAACATGAAGAACAGAGCCCTCCCCTGGGTGCCGGTCCCGGCTTACCTTAATCCACCTTCAGGCCCCCAAGGAAGGCGGGCCACGGCGCGACGACGCCGGTTTGGCACCGCCCTGGTCAGGTCAAGAAGATAGGCTGCTTGCGATCCCTCCGAGGGAGGTACTCGATGAGAAAACGCGTTCTAGGAGCGGCGGTTGTGGCATCAGCGCTCATGGTGGTCCTACCGCTCGCCTCGGCCTCTGCGTCGGTGTACACGACGACCGGCGTGCACCAAGCGTCATCTGCCAGCCCGTTCGCATCGTGCGACATCTCCGGGGATCTGATCCCAGGAGAGGTCAACTGGGTGAACAGCGAAGTGGAGCCGTGGGTGGCGGTGAACCCCGCGGTCGCCGGCGGACAGAACGTCATCGGCGTCTACCAGCAGGACCGCTACACGTTCGGCGGCGCGCGTGGGCTTGCTGCCTCTGTGACGCACGACGGCGGCACGACCTGGAACGTCACCTGGCCCCACTTCACCACCTGCTCCGGCGGGACGCCGGCGAACGGCGGCGACTACCAGCGCGCGTCGGATCCGTGGATCACGTTCTCGCCGAACGGCGCCGCGTACTTCATCAGCCTCTCGCTGACTTTCCTCGGCCCGCCGTCCGCTACGGGAAGCGGCGTACTCGTCAGTAAATCCACCGACGGCGGCGACACGTGGAGCGAGCCCACGACGCTCGTCCGAAACATCGGCGACGCCGACGTTCCCCCTTACTACTTCAACGACAAGGAGTCGATCACCGCGGACCCCGCCGACTCCAACTACGTCTACGCGATCTGGGACCGGCTCCGGAAGCCGGGCAACGCCCAGAGCATCAACGTCGAGACTTCCTGCGCGCTTCGCGGCGACACGCTCTTCTCGCGGACGACCGACGGCGGCGGGACGTGGGAACCGGCTCGGACGATCTATACGCGGACGAGCCTTACCGGGACGATCGGCAACCAGATTGCCGTGCTCCCCGACGGGACGCTCGTCGACATCTTCGACTTCGTCCAGGGCTGCGGGAAGAACTTCCCGGGATTCGACATCAAGGTGATGCGCTCGACTGACAAGGGCCAGACCTGGTCGGCGTCGACCGAGGTCGCCCCGGAGCGGGCCGTCCGCGTCTTCGACCCGGACACGGGCCATGGCGTTCGCGCCGGCGGCGGCCTTCCGGACATCGCCGTCGACCGAAACCCGCTCAGCCCTGGCGACGGGAACCTCTACGCCGCCTGGGGCGACAGCTTCGGGAGCGGGAAGAACAAGACGAAGCACAGCACGATCGTGTTCACCGAGTCAACGGATGGCGGGGTGACCTGGTCGCCGCTAGCGCGGATCGACCAATCACCCGACGACGTCCAGGCGTTCACGCCCGCGATCCAGGTCGCGAGCGACGGCACGATTGGCGTTACCTATTACGACTTCCGTAAGAACACGCCCGAGCCGGGGCTGCCGACGGACGAGTGGTTCATCCACTGCCATCCGTCGAACGACTGCACCGACCCGGCGAACTGGGCGGAGAACCACGTCTACGGCTCGTTCGACATCGAGAATGCGCCGACGGCCACTGGATACTTCCTCGGCGATTACCAGGGGCTGGACTCGTTCGGCACGACGTTTACGCCGTACTTCTCGGCGACCACGTCGACCGATCCCGACAACACCTACCTGGCCACCGTCTCGCCGTAGTCCGAGACCACCTCGCGGCCCCGGCCGAGACCCTCGGCCGGGGCCCTGCTCGCTCGGCGACGAGATGGGCGACTCGCCGCTCTCCGGAGCTAGGGGCTCAGGAATGACCGGGCGCTCGAGCCTCCTCGCCCGGGATGAGCGAAAAGGCCTCTTCGCGAAAGGTCACGATCACCGGCGTCGGCGCAGGAATCGAAATCTTCGAGTTGCAGCGCGCACGGATCGTCCGTGAGCCGACGGAGACGACGTGATCCACCCACTCGCCCAGAAAGGCGCGCTCCTCCACCCGGCCGGGCCACCGGTTCGGCAGTGATCCATTCGCGGTCTGCGCGGGCGCTGGCCCGATCTCCACGTGCTCGGGTCGAGCTGCGACGACGACGCTCGCGCCGACCTCAACGTCGACCGCCGACTGGACGCGCAGGTCGCCGTCGGCGGTCCGCAACGAGTACACACCGTGGTCACATGACTCGACGACGCCGTCGATGAGATTCGAGGCTCCGATGAAATCGGCGACGAACCGCGAACGAGGCGCCTCGTAGATCTCCCGCGGTCTCCCGACCTGGTCGATCCTTCCGTCTCGCATGACCGCAACGCGGCTCGACATCGCGAGCGCCTCGAGCTGGTCATGCGTGACGTAGACGCCGGTGATGCCGAGCTCGCGCCGCAGGCGTTTCAGCTCGAACCACATCTCCTCTCGGAGCTTCGCGTCGAGGTTCGAAAGCGGCTCGTCGAGAAGGAGCAGCGCGGGCTCCATCACCAACGCGCGAGCGAGCGCCAGGCGCTGCTGCTGGCCTCCCGAGAGGTCTGTGGCTCGCCGCGAGGCGAGCTGATCCAGGCGCACGACCGCGAGCACGCGCTCGACTCGCTCCCGACGCACCTTTCGCGAGGGTCTTTTCCGGCGCGGCAGAACTTCCAGCGGGAAGGCGGTGTTCTTGTAGACGTTCAGATGCGGCCAGATCGCGTAGGACTGGAACACCATCCCGAGGCCCCGTTCGCTGGCCGGTACCCGAACACGCTTCTCGGACGAGAAAAGGAGCCGGTCGCCCAGCGCGATCTCCCCGGCGTCCGGCGTCTCCAGCCCCGCGATGCAGCGAAGCGTCGTCGTCTTGCCGCAGCCCGAGGGGCCGAGCAGTGTGAACAGCTCGCCCCGCTCGACGTCGAGGCTGAGGCCGTCGACGGCGACGACGCGGTCGCGCTTCTCGCTCCGCGCCGGTCGGAATGTCTTGACGAGCTCCCGAACTTCGAGCATCAGCCCTCCCGCAGCCCGATCGTGGCGCCCAGCTTGTACGCGAGGGCCACGAGCACGACGAGCGCTCCGATCATCATTATCCCCAGCGCGGAGAGCTCGGTCAGCTGGCCGTTCCGGTACTGCTCCCAGATCACGATCGGCAGCACCTCCTTGCCCGGCGAGTAGAGGAGAACCGAGCTGGCGAGCTCGCGCGTGGAGACCACCACGATGTAGATCCACCCCGCGATGAAGCCGGGAAGCATCAGGGGGAGCACGATGCGCCTGAACGTCTGCCACCAGCCGGCTCCGCTCATCTGCGCGGTCTCCTCGAGCTCGCGCGCGATCTGAAACATCGACGCCGATGAGTAGCGCATCCCGTACGGGAGATAGCGCGTGAGGTACGCGATGAAGAGGATCCAGAGCGTCCCGTAGATCGGGAGCGACACGCGGAGGTAGATCGTCAGGAGCGCGACTCCAAGCACGAGCCCGGGAATCGTCAGCGGCAAGAACGCTAGGTTGTCGATCAACCATCGGCCGGGAAGGCTCGTCCGGATGACGAGCCAGGAGGCGATTCCCGTGAGCAGCATCACGGCGGTGGCGGCGCCGAGGCCCACGATGACCGTGTTCTCGAGCGCGTGGACGACCAGGTCATCGTGGATGACCGTGCGGTACGTGTCGAGCGACATGTGGCTGAGGGTGTAGCTGGAGGGCGGTGAGTAGAAGGCCTGGGTCGACGCATAGGCGAGCACGAGGACGGGCGCAATGACCGTAATCGCGAGGTAGAGGAAGATGAGCGCCAGCGCCGGCAGGCGCCACGCGCCGAGAGGCAGTGGACGCGGCCGGAACCCTTTCGACGTCACCGTCTGATAGGAACCTGCCGGCTTTGCGAGCCTCGAATACCAGAAGACCCCGATCGAGGTCAGCACTAGCAGCGACATCGCGTAGGCGCCCGCCTGGCCGTAGTCGGGCGGCAGCACGTTGAGGGCGCCCCAGATACGCGATGTGAACACGTACGTGCGATTGGGCAAGCCCAGCAGCGCCGGAACCTCGAACGCATCGAGGCCCCGCACGACGGTGATCAGGATTGCCGCGTAGAGGGCGGGGCGGGCAAGCGGCAGCGTGATCCGGAAGAAGACGCTCCTCAGCGACGCGCCGCTCGTGACCGCCGCCACCTCGAGCGCAGGATCCGTCGAGCGAAAAGACGCAGCCATCAGCAGGAACACCAGCGGCACCAGGTGGACACCCTCGACGACGATCATCCCCGGCAGGCTGAAGACGTTGAAGGCGCGTCCGCCGGCGGCGGGCTCGATGACGTGCTGGTTGAAGATCCCGATCTGCGGACTTGCCAGGAAGATCCAGGCGATCGTGTGCAGGATCCCCGGGATGATCAACGGTGCGAGGGCGCCCACGAAGATCAGTGGCTTGCAGGGCACGTTCGTCCGGACGACCATGTACGCGAGCCCGGTTCCCACAGCGGTTGCGAGGACGGTGGAGCCGAGCGCGAACGTGAGCGAGTTCAACACCAACTCGCCCAGCCCGACCGTGCTGTACGCCTCGGTGAACGAGGCCACGGTCAAGTGGCCATTCCGTACGAACGTCTGCCAGAGGAGGAAGCCGATCGGGACGAGCGCGAGATACGCGATCACGCCGGCAACAACGGCGAGGACGAGGTTCCGGCCTGAGAGCAGCCGCCGCCACCTCTCGCTGCGGTGGAAGCGCTCCCCGGCGACCGCGGCCGACCCGTGCGTCACGTCCGTAGTTGACCAGACGCCCGTATTAGAGTGTTCCTCGTTTGGCGCGCATCTCGAAACGCCCGTTGCTCGTCCTCGTCGCCGTCGGGATCGTGACCGCCTTGACCGCCGGCGCGGGCGCGGGTACCTCCGCGCCCGAAAAGGGGCCGCCGCCGAACCCACTACGCTCGCTCGTCAACAGCCTCAAGGGCAAGTCGCGTGCTGCTCGCGAGCAGCGGCTGCTCACCCTGGCCAAGCGAGAGGGCCAGGTCAACCTGTACACGTCGTTGAACACGCTCGTGCTGAAGCCCGTCGAGGCCGCCTGGGACAAGCGGTACCCCGACGTCAAGCTCAACGTGTACCGGGCGTCCGACGAAGACCTCACGGCTCGCGTGCTCGCGGAGCGAAAGGCGGGGAAGAGCGGTGCCGACGTGATCGAGACGAACGGCACAAACATGCTGATCCTCCAGGCCTACAAGGACATCCTCGTCCCCTACGCCTCCTCGCCGTATCGGGCGAGCATTCCGAAGGAGTACCGCTTCAGGACCTGGACCGCCGACCGGCTCGAGAAGTTCGTCGTCGCTTGGAACACCAATCTCGTTTCGTCGCCGCCGCGCTCCTTTCCGCAGTTGAGTGCCAGGAAGTGGAAGGGCAAGCTCACGATCGAGCCGACCGACGTCGACTGGTTTGCCGCGCTCTACACGTACTTCACGAAGACGCGAAAGCCGCGGATGACGAAGAAGCGGGCAGATGCAATGTTCAAGGCGATCGCCGCCAACTCGCAGCTCATCAGCGGGCACACGACTCAGGCCACGCTCCTCGCCGCAGGGCAGGTGGCGGTGGACGTCAGCGGTCACGCGTCCGCGATCGAGAAGCTGCAGGCCAAGGGCGCGCCGATCTCGTTCCGGCCGTTTGTGACGCCGGTCCTCGAGCGGCCGCAGGGAGTGGGAATCTCGTACCGCCTTGCGCACAAGGCAGCCGCGCTCCTCTTCTACGACTGGCTGCTCAGGCCGGCCGGGCAGAAGGTCCTGCAGGCGAACGGCGTGGAGCCCGCCCGGACGGACTTCAACGACCCTGCGTTCGGGAGCCATCCCTACACGGTCAAGATCAACGAGCGACCCATTGTCGCGCACTACGCTGCTTGGTCGAAGAAGTACTCGTCAATCACCGGAGTACCGTCCGGCTGAGCCCTCGAGACGGGGAGGGCGGGTGAGCGACCACAGCGCGCTCGAGCGGTCTGCGCGCAAGGTGATCCGCGCGGTCGGCCCCCACCTTCCTGCCGCGGTCAAGCGGAGCGTGAAGCAACTCACCCCGCCGCGCTATCACCGCCTCTTCGAGCGGGTCTTCGTGCGCGGGATGAGCTCGAGTCAGTACAGCCTCGAGGAGTTTCGACGAGCCCGGCTCGCCGCGCCGCGTGTCCGCGGCGACGACGTCGTCGTGGACGATGCGAGCGTCGGGCACTCCGCTGACTCCGCGCACTCACGAACGTGGTGGCGGATCGGTCCCGGAGACGAGCCGTTCCTCACCCAGAGCCTGCAGATCCACTTCCTCGAGCTGCCACCCGGCACCTCCAACGACGGTCACGGCCACCAGAACGAAGCCGTCTTCTACATCCTCCAGGGCAGGGGCCACGAGATCCACGACGAGACGCGCTACGACTGGGAGCAGGGCGACCTCGTCGTCGTGCATACGGACTCGGTCCATCGTCATTTCAACGACGGTGACGAGACGGCCAGGGCCCTGGTCATCAAGGCGAAGGCAAGCTGGATCTTCCTGGGCCTGCTCCAGCAGGGCAACGAGCGTGTGGTCGCAGATCAGGAGGGCGTCGGGCCGCGGCAAGAGTGGGGCGCGCTGTGGACGCCGGGTGTCGAGGAGCAGAGCAAGGTCGTCAAGCCTTCGGACACGGTCTGGGAGACGACACGCGACGGTCGGATCCGTGTGCTCTGCTCCAAAGACACGCCGGACGTCCGCGTGGCCAGTGTCGACGTGTACGAGCAAGAGGTCCCGCCGGGCAGCCGCTCTTCGAGACACCTGCACATGGCTGACGAGGTCCTGTACGTCCTCTCAGGCAGCGGGTACAGCCTGCACTGGGAGGTCGAGGCCGAGATTGCCGGGCGCTACTACGCACGCATCGCCACGGAGCCCTCGCGGCACGAGTTCACGGGGGGCGACACCCTCTACGTCCCGCCGAATACGGTCCATCAGCACTTCAGCGCGAGCGACAGCGAGCCGCTCCGCTTCCTGTCCGCTCAGAACCGGCTGGTCAAGTACCTCGGCTACGACAACGTCGTCTACTTCGAAGACGCACCAGAGGCTCCCGCGCCGGGCTACCTCCCGAGCCGGCGCCAGCCTCCGAGCAGCCAGCCCGAGAACTGGAGCCACCAGACGAGCGAGGCGACCGGGTCTTCAAGGAAGAACCGCGAATAGGGGTCGACGACCTTGCGGCTCTCTGCGCGGTACGAGGCCAAGAACGAGCGAAGCAGCTCCCCGAGCGGCGGGCTTTCACTCAGCGGATCGATGGGCTCGTAGCGCTGGAGGCCGCGCCGGGCCACGTAGACCAGGCGATCCGCGAACTGGTAGGCAAGCAGTCCGGCGTCCTCGACCGGATTGACGAACAGCACACCTCGCGGGTAGCTCTCCACCTCGGGCACGAGCTCGCCGCGTGCAATGCACAGACACATCCAGGGCTCGTTGATCCCGAGCGCGGTCCGGTTCCAGAGCTGGCGCGGAAACCGAGGATTGATTTCCATCAGCTTGCGCACGCCGTCGCGCGGATCGAGCATCGTCTCGATGCCCATCGCGCCCCAGAGGCCCAGGCGGCCAACGAGGGCGGCCGCTTCAGCGGCCTCCGGCTCCGGGTCCGCCGACTCGGAGACGGTGCCGAAGCGAGCCGTCACCCGCAGCGACCGGCGCCTCCGCTTGCGGAAGGCGAACACGACGCGCCCCGCCTGGTCGACGACGAGCTGAACCGAGCCGCGCTGCCCCCCGGGAACGTACTCCTGGATGATCGGGTTCCCGTGACTTCGGATCAGCGGTGGCAGGGCCTCACGAAGCTCGCGGTCGTCCTTGACGACCACCATCCCCCGCCCGCCCGACGTGAATCGCGGCTTGAGCACGAGCGGGAATCCGAGGTCGGCGGCGGTGTCGCGCGGGTCCGCGCCGCCTTCGTGGAGCACGCTCCGCGGGATCGGGAAGCCGAGCTCGCGCGCAGCCTCGATCGTCCGGGACTTGTCGAGTGCGGTCAGGAGAGTCTCGAAGTCGGGCACCGGAAGGACGACGCCCTGCCGCACGAAGCGCTCGCGGTTCTTCGCGAGAACGTAGACGTGCGGATCCCAGGAGGGGAAGATCGCGTCGATCCGCTCGTCCCGGCAGATCTCGAGAATTGCCTCGACGAAAGCCTCTTCGCGGGACGTGTTCTCAGCACCGACGTTGCCGGCCCACCAGTCCTCGACGGGCGAGGGAACGCGTCGCCGCCGGTCCACGAGCCGGGTGAGCGCCGCATGAGCGAACCGGGATCCAAGAAAGCTGTCGCCTTCCATCGTCGCCACGATCTTCTCGGCGTATGGACGCAAGGCCCTGATCACGGCGTAGGCCTGAGGCGCGTGAGTATTCGTGACGAGGAGGTTCACGAGGCGCTAGCGTGCCCGCCCCGGGGCGAAGGTCCGCAGACGTGACCACGCACAAGATGACGCTCTACGTCTCGTCCTACAACGACGTCGTGGACGAGACGTTCCGGCGCTCCTTTCCCGACGTCAGTTTCTGCAAGGTCGCCGGACTCACCGAGCTCAGGCGCGAATTGCTCACCACCACCGTCCTCGCGACCAGCCGCCAGCGCCTTACTCCCGAGCTGGGGAGGATGATCCGGGAGCTCGGTCCCCGCCTGCAGTGGATCCAGCTCACGTCCGTCGGCACCGACCTGGCCGACGAGATCGGACTGCGGAACGACATCCGCCTGACGAACGCGGCGGGGGTGCGGGCGAACGTCGTCGCCGGTCACGCCATCTCGCTCATGCTCGGCCTCATGCGCGGTTTCCGGCATTACGACCAGTTTCGGGCCCGGCGCGAGTGGGCGCGCGAGGACATGATCGACGTGCTCCGGTGGCCCGACGGGGAGACACTTGTCATCTGCGGCCTGGGGGCCGTCGGCCGGGAAGCCGCCCGGCTGGCCAAGGCGCTCGGCATGCATGTGCTCGGTGTCTCGCGAACCGGCGCTCCCGGTGGTCCGGTCGACGAGGTCCTGCCCCGCTCGCGCCTCCACGATGCACTGCCCAGGGCCGATGTCCTGCTCCTCGCAACGTCTCTCACGGCCGACACGGTCGGTTTCATCGGCGCCCGTGAGCTGTCCCTGCTCAAGAAGAGCTCCATTGTCATCAACGTCGCGCGTGGCCGGCTCCTCGATGAGGGAGCGCTGATCGCAGCCATCGAGGAGGGTCGCATCTCGGGAGCGGGGCTCGACGTCGTGGCCGATGAGCCGCTGCGACCGTCGAGTTCCCTCTGGACGATGGACAACGTCCTGATCTCGCCCCATGTCGCGGGACGCGGCGGCAGCCGGCAGAAGCAGGCGCTGTCCGACCTGTTCTCCGAGAATCTGCGGCGGTTCCTCGCGGGCCGCCCACTGCTCAACGAGATCGTGCCGTGATCGGGGCGACGAGCCGCCCGTGGTCGGCGAACCACGCGGCTAGGGTGCGGCCAGATGGCGCGCAGCCTGCGTTTTTGCATGGTCACGACGTTCTACCCGCCGTTCCACTTCGGCGGCGACGCCGTCAACGTCTACCGGCTCTCGCAGGCGCTCGCCGAGCGCGGTCACCGCGTCGACGTCGTCCATTCGTTGGATGCGTATCGACTCCACCACGACGGCGAGCCGGAGGTGGCGTTCGAGCACCATCCCAACGTCACCGTTCACCCGTTGGCAACACGTCCGGGGGTGGCCTCCGCGCTCGCCGCTCATCAGCTCGGCCGGCCCGTGCGCTACGCCGCAACGCTCCGGGAGATTCTCGAGGGCGGCGGGCACGACGTCATCCACTTCCACAACATCTCCCTGATCGGCGGGCCGAAGGTGCTGGAGCTGGGCCGCGCCGTCAAGCTCTACACGGCGCACGAGTACTGGCTCGTCTGCCCGACACACGTCCTCTATAAGTTCGATCGCGAGGCGTGCACGGAGAGGCGGTGCCTCACCTGCACGGTCGTGCACTACCACCGCCCGCCACAGGTGTGGCGCCGGACGGGATCGCTCCCGAGCGCGCTCCGGCACGTCGACCGCCTGATCGTGCCCTCGCGCTTTGCCCTCCGGAAACACCGTGAGCTCGGCGTCGACCGGCCGATGGTCCACCTGCCCTTCTTCGTGCCCCGGCTCGCAAACGACGCCGAGCCGGACGGCTACTCGCACAGCATCGAACTCCCGGAGCGGCCGTTCTTCCTCTACGTCGGCCGTCTCGAGCGGCTCAAGGGAGTTCACGACCTGCTGGAGGTATTCGACGGATACCGCGAGGCGGACCTCGTGGTCGCGGGCGCGGGAGAGCGGGAGGCGGAGTTGCGCGCGTGGGGACTCCCGAACGTCCATTTCGTCGGCCAACACCACCCTGACGTCCTCGGCAGCCTCTACGACCGTGCGATCGCGGTCCTCGTTCCGTCTCGGTGCTACGAGGCCTTCGGGTTGACGCTCGCGGAGAGCCTCAACCGCGGGACACCGGTGATCGCGCGGCGGATCGGCGCCCTCACCGAGCACATCGAGCAGACGGGCGGTGGCATCCTCTTCGACGATCTGGAGGGATGCCGTCGAGCCATGGACCTGCTGCGGCTCGATCCCGGAAGGCGCACGGCCCTTGGCCAACGCGGCCGGCTCGCCGCTCGAGCGCTCTGGTCGCCCGACCGGCATATCGAGGCCTATCTCGATCTGGTTGAAGGCGTTCTGCGGCGTTCCGTTACGCCGACCCTCGCCGTCGGATGACGTTCCCCGGCGAGGTACCGATCCTCACCTACCACTCCCTGGACGACACTGGCTCTCCTGTCTCGACGAGCCCGGCCCTCTTCCGGCGCCAGGTCGAGCTTCTTCGCGAGGGCGGCTTCGAGACGATCACGGTCGCGGAGCTGCTCGCCGCCTGGGACGAAACGGCTGCTGCTCCCGACCGTCCGATCGTGGTTACGTTCGACGACGGCCTGTCCAGTGTCGCGGTACACGCCGCCCCCGTCCTTCGCGAGGCCGGGTTTCGCGCGACAGTCTTCGCGGTCGCCGGCCGCTGCGGGAGCGACAACGACTGGCCCGGCCAGCCTGCCTGGGTCCCGCGGCAGAAGCTGCTCACGTTTCACGATCTGCGCGAGCTTGCGGGCGCCGGCTGGCAGGTCGGCTCGCACGGTCTCGGCCACACCGACCTCTCACGACTGCCGGCGGATCGAGTCGCCGAGGAGGTCGGGACGTCCAAGCAGCTGCTCGAGGACAACGTCGGCGTGGAGGTCTCGGCGTTCGCGTATCCGTACGGACGGGCCTCGCGTGCTGGGCGTGCACTCGTTGCGGCGCGCTACCGCGCCGCGTGCTCCGACGAGCTTGGGTTCGCCGGCCGCGAGGACGACCGCTTCCGCCTGCACCGCATCGACGCCTACTACCTGCGAAACCCTGCGCTCTTCCGTCGCCTGCTGGGCCGGCCCGCTCGAACCTATCTGGGGCTGCGGGCGCTCGGCAGGCGCCTGCGCCGGCGCACGGGCGGCGGCGAGTGAAGCCCGCGGCCGCTCCGGGGCTTCACCGGGACAAAGGGTCTTCCGGCGCGTTACCCGCGATGCTCGCGGTCGGGTTCGCAGGCAGGCCGAAGACGCTGCGACTCGGCGCGCCGGTGCGCAGTTCCTCCCGCACGGCTCGCTCACGGTCGAGACGGGACTCCGCGCGGCCGAGGACGTCCTCCACGCCGCCCGCGGGTACGACGCAGATACCGTCGGCGTCGCCGACGATCCAATCACCGGAACGTATGAGTGCGCCGGCGATGCCGACGTCGGCGTTGACGGGTCGGCGGACACGGCGCTTCACCGTCCCCCGGGCGCTCACACCGCGGGCGGCAATCGCCGGAGCGGCCTCGAGGGCGTCGAGATCGCGTATGCCATCGTCGATGACGAGAGCCGCGACGTTTCGAACACGTGCGCTCAGCGCGAGCAGCTCGCCGACCACCCCGTAGAGACCCTGTCCGGCGCTCGCCACGCAGACCACATCCCCGGCGCGTGCCGCCTCGATCGCGAGGTGCACGCCGAGATTGTCGCCGGCCGGAATTCCGACGGTGACAGCGGGTCCCGCAAAGGATTCGCCGATACGAAGTGGCAGCTCGGACAGCAGGTACGGCCGCCGCGTGGACTCTGCAAGCGCGACGACGCCCGTGGCCAGCAGCCGCCGGGCCGTCTCGCTACTCGAGCGCATCCTCGATCAACGAGCCGGCCTTGACAATGTGCGCACGAATCAGCGAACGCACTCGGCGCGGCTGGCGTGCGCGCATCGCCTCGGCGATCTCCACGTGCTCCCGCGCCGCGGCAAGCAGGTGCGCGTCACCGCTCACGAGAACGACGCGGTAGCGATCGGTTAGCTCCCACAAACGGTCGAGGGTCTGCGTCAGGAGCGCGTTGCCGGAGCAGGCATAGATACGGCGGTGAAAGGCACGGTTGAGGGCGACCTGCTCGAGGGCGTCCGTGCTAAGCGGACCGTGCGCGAGCCGGTCGATCTCGTCGAGCTCCGACTCGGTTGCCCGCGTCGTGGCGAGCGACGCCGCGTACGGGTCCAGCTGCAGCCGTACCTCGTAGACCTCGCGAAGCTCGTCGCGGGAAAGCGGCGCTACGATCACCGTTTTGTTGGCCTGAAACTGCACGAGGCCCTCGGCCTCGAGCCTCCGGACCGCCTCGCGGACGGGCGTGACCGAGACGCCGAGCTCGGGGGCCAGCGCGTCCTGATTCAGAGGCCCTCCCGGCGCGAGCATGCCGCAGAGGATGCGGGTTCGGATCTCTCGGTAGACCGCCTCGGCCTTCGTCGTGAATTCGATCGGCGTCGGGGGCGCCCCGAAGAGGGAGGCGTTGGCGGTCACGCGAGCGCCTCCGCTCCACCGTCGACGGCGATGCGCGCGCCGGTGAGATAGGCGGGCGCGTCCAGGATCACGTAACGAACCGCCTCCGCGACCTCTTCCGGCGTCCCCTAACCGGGCCGCCGGGACACGATCCCTTACCCACGCGTCCAGGGTGTCGCCGGCCTCTCCGACGAACGGTGTGGCGACGACTCCGGGCGACACGACGTTCACGCGGATGCCGCGCGCGGCGAGCTCGGCGGCGAGCGACCTGGCAAGATGCTCGAGGCCGGCCTTGGACGCGGCGTACGCGGCACGGTTCGGCAGGCTGCGGCTGGCGGAGATGGAGCCGATCACGGCGACTGCCTTCGGCGCTTGCCAGCGGTGGTCGAGCAGGTGCCGCAAGAGCAGAGCCGGCCCGACGAGGTTGGCCGCGAAGGTGTACTCGATCTCCTGCTCGGCCAGATCGCCCAGCGGCTTCCGCAGCGGGACGCCGGACGCCAGCACGACCCAGGCGAGATCGCCCTCGACGGCACGAAGAACCGTGAGCCGGCCGTCGGCAGTCGCGATGTCCGCGGCGACAGCGACCGTCGTCTCAGGGAACTCGGCCGCCACGGCTTCGAGCGGCTCCCGTCGCCGTCCCACGAGGACGATCCGGTCAGCAGAGCCGCTGAGCGCCCGCGCGCAGGCCGCCCCGATTCCTCCGGCGCCGCCGGTGACGAGGCCGGTCTTCACGGGACGTACACCGGCTGCTCCAGGCGGGCGACGAGCGCAGCGGGGTTGTCGACGCCGATGACACCCGCCGCGTCGTCACCGACCACCCCGGCGAGCTCGTCCAGAACCCCGGCGCCGAAGTCGAACGGGTTCCCGGTCGACGCCTGTCCCCCGTCCGATGTGAAGTAGACCAGCGCGCCGGCACCGAGGAGCGTGTGCACGTGCCGACGCACGTCCGCGCGCTGGAGCCCGTCGGGGGGAAACGCATACGTGAAGGCGTCGACCTCGATGGCGCAGCCGCTCGCGGCGAGGGAGAGCGCCTCGTCGATCGGCACGTACAGCGAGTGCGTGATCGAACAGATGAGCGCGTCGCTTTCGGCACACTGCAGCGCGAACGCGGCGCGCCCCTCCCCGCCGAGATGCCCTGTGGCGAGCACGAGCGGGCTCGTGTGGTCTGAGAGCCATGTGGACAGCTCGTCCCAGAGCGCCGGCAACGGCAACTCCCAGCCGATCTCACCCGAGGCGTCCAGTGTCGGCCCCCAGACCCAGAGGGCGCCTTGGCCGATCGCGTCGGCGACGTCGGCGACCCGCGCCCAGGGATTGAGCGACGCCGACCCGATCGCCCGAACCGGCTCGGCCGGAAGCGTGCGGCAGCGTGCGGCGGTGTGTTCCTCGTGTGCCTTCCACACGAACCCCTGGACGCCGGCGTCCGCGGCCGCCTGCCAGACGCGCGCTCCGTCGCCCCACCGTGGCGCGGCGGACGGTGCCGGGTGAACGTGGAGGTCGTACGAGAGCGTTCGCATCGGTCAGTCCATGAGGAGGCCGCCGTTGACATCGACGATCTCGCCCGTCAGGTACGAGGCGTCGCGGGAGAGCAGGAATGCGACGACCGACGCCACCTCCTCCGGACGCCCGACCCGACCGAGCGGAAGCTCGTTCGCCCGCTCACGGATCCCCGGCACCCGGTCGAGAAACGGCGTCTCGACGATCCCCGGTGCAATCGCGTTCACCCGGACGCCGTCCGCCGCGAACTCGGCCGCGAGCGTCTTCGTCAGGCAGAGAACGGCCGCCTTCGCAGCCGAGTAGGGCGCTCCGATCAGGAGCCCGCCCGTCTTCGCCGCCTGCGAGGTGAAGTTCACGATCGATCGCTCAGACGCGCGCGAGCGGGAGAGGTGAGGCACCGCCGCTCGACAGACGCGGACCGTGCCCATGAGATTGACGTCGAGCGTCCGCTGCCAGACGTCGTCGTCGGCGTCCAGGAACCTCACCGGAGAGCCTAGGCCGGCGGCGTTCACGACCGCATCGAGCGAGCCGTTCGCCTCGACGCACGTCGAAACCGCACGCTCGACATCGGTCGCCGACGTGACGTCGCACGCCGCCACTCCGGGCGCCTCCTGCACGTCAGTGGCGAACACCACCCAGCCGTCGGCCGCGAGGCGGGCAGCGGACGCCTTGCCGATCCCCGACGCGCCTCCTGTGAGGAGGACCACCGGAGCGCGCGACTCTCGGGTCAACAGCGAACCGCTCCTTCGGACGCGGTCGCGAACGCGGTCAGCGCATCGGCAATGGCGGCCCGACGGAGCCTCGCCGCGGACTCCTCGCTGTACCAGCCGACGTGGGGTGTGATCAACACGCGCGGGTCGCCGTCGAACTGGCGGAGCGGGCTCGACGGCTCCACGATCGCATCGAGCGCGAGGCCGCCGAGGCGACCGTTCTGCAGCGCTCCGGCGACCGCGGCCTCGTCGAGCAGTCGGAGGCGCGCGGTATTGACGAGGATCGCCCCGGGAGGCATGAGCTCGAGACGCCGCGCGTCGACGAGGCGTGCTGTCGTGTCGTCGAGAGCGGTGTGCAGAAGCACGATGTCGCCGAGCGCGAACCCTTCCTCGAGATCGACGGGCCGGGCGCCGAGGTCGAGCGCAACCGACGTAGCGCGCCGGGTGACGGCCCGAACCTCGTAGCCCAGCGCGATGAGTGCGCCCGCCACGGCCCGGCCGATCGCACCCAGGCCGATGACGGTCGCCCGGTGGTAGCCGCGAATGGGGGTCGCGGCGGCGACCTCGTCCCAGCTGCTGTCATGGCGAGAGCCGGTTTCGGCGAGCCGGCGGACCAGCGAGGAGGCGAGCGCGAGCGTGTGCGTCGCGAGCTCGCGCGTGCAGTAGTGGCGGACGGTGACGACGGCGATCCCCGCTTCTCGCGCCGCATTCAGCTCGACCGTGTCGATTCCCGAGCCGAAGCGGCTGATCACACGGCAGCGCGGCATCGCGGAGACGAGTCCGGCATCGACACGTGTCCGGACGTGGGCGACGACGTCGGCCTCGGCGAGGCTGGCCGGATCGCCGTCCCAGCGAATGAGCGTCGCGCCGGCCTCGAGCGCCGCCTGCTCCTCGACGTCGAGCGACGCGAAGAGACTGTCGAGAACGACGACGTTCGTCATGACAGGAACATGTCCGCGTAAGCCCCGCGCGCGAGGGCGTCGGCGTTCGCCCAGAGCGCGGCCTCGCGTGCCTCGGCGGGGAGGAGTTCCGACTCGGCGATTGCCGCCATCGGCTTCGCGCGCTCGCCCGCTTCGCACACGAACCGCGAGGCGCCGAAGAGCTCGCAGAGCCGCGCCAAATCCTCCACCGTTGCCAGCGCTGCGATCGCGCAGACGATGTTCGGGGCCGCGTCCAGGGCGGATGGCACTGACCGGTCGGCGCCGACCTCGACGCCGAGGACGACCAGAGGGAGCGAGGGAAAGGCGCGGGCCAGTGCCACGGTCTCGTGCCAGGAGACGGGCTCCGGGGCGAAGTCGATCAGCACTGCCGCCCCCTCACGCTCGAGGAGCTCGGGAAGCGGACTGAGAACCCAGTCCGCAAGCAGGTAGCGATGCGTGGTCGGGCAGAGCCGAACGAGGCGGTAGCGTCCGCCGGCGATCCGTTGCGCGCGATCGAGCGCGCCCGGCACCCCGGTGGGCGGCAGCAGCACGGGCACCGGGACCAGCGACGGCGAATGCCTGCAAAGGCCGTCGAGCGTCTCGTCGTGACGGTCGGGCTCGTCCACTCGCGCCGCCGCAGCCGTCACCCATGCGGCTCGGCCATCCAGTGCCGGCTCGGTGCGCGACACGTCGTGGCGGTCGACCTCGACAACGAGGTTCACGTCGACGCCGGCTCGCGCCACAACACCCCGTGAAGATGATTGGCAAGCGCCCCCGAGTCGGCATCGACCGGGGGAGCCGCATCGCCCGTCCAGGCCTCGGCCGCGTCGCGCAAGACCTCGACCGCGGCAAGAGAGACACGCGGCTTGATCCCGTCGCCGAAGACCGCGAGGGCGTCGGCGAGCTCACGGCTGCGCCGCCCGGCATGAATGCGGTTCGTCGCCAGGAGCAGGTCCATGAAGCGCACGAACGTGTCGCCGAGGTTGCTCCGGAGCGAGGCGCGAACGATGGGCTCGCCGTCGACTTCCGAGGCGAGCGACGCGTACTCGAGGACGACAGCCTCGAGGCCCTTCATGAAGATCGATCGCAGGTACTTCAGCGTCGCGGCCTGGCCGACGACCTCGCCCGCGACCGCCACCCGAAAGCCGTGCCCCTCGAGCCGCTCGGCTGCCTCGTCGGCGCGATCGCCGCTTATCGCCAGGCTTGGACGCTCGACTGCGGCATCGAGCGAGTCGAGGAGCGCGACGTCGATCATTGCTGCTCCGACGTCCCCCCGGATCCGCTGCTTGACGGCCGGCGCGATCGTGTTCCAGTCGAAGAAGATGCCGGCGGGATCGACGGAGCCGGCAACAAGGGCCGCCACCTCCCCGGCCGCGCCTGGCGAGACACAGCTGACGACGTAGTCGAACCGGCCGTCTCGGGGATGGCCGATCCGCGCGCCGTGCACGATCGCAACGCGTGGGTCTGGATCGAACACCGACACGTTCACGCCGCCGGCGACGAGGCGAGCCGCCAGGAACGAGCCGACGGAACCGTGCCCGACGACGAGCCATGAACCCCGGCTGCTAGTTGCCGTCCGCGGTCGGGCCTCCACCGAACCTCCCTTCGTAGGCGAGGGCGGCGCCTGTGATCCACCGGATGATCTCCTCGATGTCGACTTCGTCCTTCGTCAGGTTGGCCACCGCCCGGCCGTGATAGAGCACGACAACGCGGTCGCAGAGCGAGTGGACTTGCGGGATGTTGTGGCTGACGAGCAGGACGGGAATACCGCCCCGCCGCACCTCGGTGATCAACTCTTCCACCTTCTCCTGCTCCTCGACGCCGAGCGCAGCGGTCGGCTCGTCCATGAGGATCACGCGCCTCCCCCACGCCACGGCACGCGCGACCGCGATGGCCTGACGCTGCCCTCCGGAGAGCGATGTCGCGAGGGCATTGGCGTCGATGCTGATTCGGAGGCGCTCCAGCTGTTCCCGCGCCTCGCGGTTCATCCGCGGGCGGTCGAGCATGCGGGTCGGCCACAGCACACCGTGGCGACGTAGCTCACGTCCGAGGAAGAGGTTCTCCGACACGGTCAGATCCGGGGTGAGCGCGAGATCCTGGTAAACGGTTTCGATGCCCTGCCCGCGGGCGTGGACCGGCGAGCGAAACGTGACTCGCCGGCCGTCGAGGTACACGTCGCCGCTCGTCGGAGGGGTGGCGCCGGAGACGATCTTGATCAGCGTCGATTTGCCGGCACCGTTGTCGCCCACGAGCCCGACCACCTCCCCCGGATGCAGGGCAAGGTCGACGCCGTGCAACGCCGTCAAGGCGCCGTAGCGCTTGGTGATCGACCGCACCTCGATCACCGGGTTCGGAGCCTCGACGGCGTTGTCCGGCATGGCCATGGTTGCTCAGCCGCCCGAGCCCTTGACGTCCGGGCTGTTGCGGATCTTCTTCAGGTTCGTCCTGGTGGCGAAGATGCTGGTTCCGTGGTGCACGCCGCGAAGCAGCTTCTTGCCTTTGTTGAAGTGGTTGAACAGAACCGTGTACGTGTACAGGCCCTCTCGGTACAGGCTGCTCCCGAGCGCCCAGGCGACCCACCCCTGGCCGATCAGGTTCAGGGTCTGCGGGAGCCAGTCGTACCCGGCGACGAGAACCTTGTGGTTCTTCGCCCGCTTGAGGACCGTGCCCCAGTTCTGTGTATCGGGCCCGCACATGGCGTAGGCGACGTCGAGACGCCCGCGCTGGGCCGTATAGATGTTCTGGACGTTGACGAGGTTGTTGGCGGGATCAGTCGTCGTGTTCGCGAACCCGATCTCCTTGAGCTTGAACTTGCTGCTTCGGTTCAGCTTCCGGACCTGCGTCTCGAACCCGCGCCGCCGGTCCTGCTGGCCGGTGACGGTCGGCAGGCAGGAGGTCACGTAGTAGTTGATCGTCCCCTTCGCGTGCTTGCTCTTGAAATACGAGAAGACGCGTGTTGCCTCCATCTTTCCCTGCCCCAGCGGCGGGGTTCCGCCGAAGTAGAAGAACGACCGCTTCGACGCGGGGGCGTCGAGCTCGGTCGTCGCGACCGTGATGCCCGCCGATACCGCCTGGTTGATGATCGGCACGAGGGCGGTCGAATCAACGGGAAGGATCACGATCGCCTTCGGTCGCGATGCGATGACCGTCTGCATCAGCGTGATCTGCGCCTGTGCCGTGACCGGCGACGGACAGACGATCTTGAGCGAGAACTTGAGCTTCTTGGCAGCCGCCTGGGCTCCGGCGCGGAGCGGCCGCTCGACCGGGTTCACGCAGTCGTCGAGCACGAGCACCATCGAGATCTTGGCTCCCTTTGCGGGGGCGGAGCCCCTGGAATTCGTGCGTGACGAGGCACCCGCCACGAGCACGAGCGCGCCGGCGACGACCAGCATGACGATCGCCACGCGTCGGCTGCGAGCCGCCACGACCTCACGCAATTTGAGTCCCTGCATCTCCTTCTCCCTTCCTCGTGGGTGCGGATACGGTCCCGCCTGCTAGCCGCTCATGGCCGCCTCCCTGCGTCGGGTGAAGAAACGGTCGATCGCGACGGCCGCGATCACGACGAGGCCGCTGACCACGGTCAGGAGATAGATCGAGACTCCGACGATGATGAGACCGTTCTGGATCATCCCGATCAGGAGGATCCCGAGCACTGACCCGAGGACGGTGCCCGAGCCTCCACTCAGCTTCGTGCCGCCGATGATCACGGCCGCGATCGCCTCCAGTTCGTAGCCGGTGCCGACGTTCGGATCGGCGACCTGCGACTGCGCAACCGCAAGGAGTGCGCTGACCGCGGCGGCGCAACCGCTGAAGATGAGCACTCCCATGCGGATGCGGTGCATCCGGAGCCCTGCGAGCACGGCAGCCCGGCGATCGCTGCCCGCCGCATAAACGTGCAGGCCGGTCGTCGTGCGCCGCAACACGAACGCCGCCGCGAGCGCGAAGCCGATCAGCACGGCGGCGTCGTAAGGGACGTGGCCGAAGAGCCTGCCCGTGCTGAGGTTCCAGAAGGACGACTTCTGCGTGAACGGGCCGACCGGATACCCGTTCGCGATCTGGTCAGCCACCCCGCGCCAGACGCTGAGCATCCCGAGCGTGATGATGATCGTCGGCACCCGCAGGATCAGGCTGAGCGCCCCGTTGACTGCTCCCATCCCGCAGCCGGTCAGGAGTGTCAGAGGAATCGCCTGCCAGACGGGCAGCCCGTGCTTCAGGAGGAGCCCGAAGACGATCGCGGCGACCGCGACCATCGAGCCGACGGAGAGGTCGATCTCGCCGGTGATCAGTACGAACGTCATCGCGACCGCGAGCACTCCCACGAACGAGATCTGCGAGCCGATGTTCTCGAGGTTGTACGGGTCGGCGAACGTCGAGTTGATTAGCGTGAAGGTGACGCCGGTGACGACGACCGCGACGACGAGTCCCCCCTCGCGGAAGTACTGCACGCGCCGGTACGCGGACGAGAGCCGCGCGGCGCGTCCCGGTCTCCGGTCCTCCGCCGCGGCGAGGTCTGCGGTCGACGCCCCCATTCGGGGCGCGGCGGCAACGGGCTCGACGTGCGCCGGCACCGCGTCGCCGCGATCGCTCATAAGACGTAACCTATACGATGCCGATGGCGGCCGCATCGAAACGGATTCGAATTGCCGTCGGCGGCATCTCCCTCGAGTCGAACGACTTCGTCCCGTTCACCGCCGAGCTGCGTGAGTTCACGGAAGCCGGGTTCCTCGCGGAGCGTGACGAGGTGTTCGGCCTGGCGGGCACCGACACCGAGATCGGCGGGGCCCTGGCGCGCCTGGACGGACAGGCGGAGATCGTGCCGCTCCTTGGCGCACGCGGTGTCTCGTCAGGAAGGCTCTCGCGCGAGGCCCACGACCGGCTCCGTGAAGGCGTGCTCGCGCCGCTCCGCGACGCGCTGCCTGTCGACGGCGTCTACCTGTTCCACCACGGCTCGATGGAGGCCGTCGGCGAGGACGATCCGGAAGGAGAGCTCGACCGCGAGGTGCGGGCAATCGTCGGACCCGGCGTTCCGATCGTGGTGAGCTGCGATCTGCACGCGAACGTGACCCGGCGGATGGTCCAGTCGACGGACGCCGTCCTCGGCTACGAGCACTACCCGCACGACGACGTGCACGAGACCGGCATCCGTGCGGCCGACCTCTTGCTTCGCCTCGGCCAGACGAAGCCGGCGATGGCCCACGCGAAGCTCCCGCTTCTCCTCACGGCATTTCACAGCTCCACGCTCGAGGACACGCCCTTCGCCCAGCTGATGCACGCCGCGAAGGCGCTGGAGCGTGATGACGACATCCTGTCCGCGTCGATCTTCCTCGTCGGCTCGTATATCGATTCACCGGACATGGGCTGCAGCGCGCTTGTCGTCGCCAACGGAGACCGCGAGCGAGCGCGGGCCGAAGCACGAGCGCTGGCGCAACAGTTCTGGCAGCGCCGCTTCGAATTCGAGGTCGAAACCGTCTCGGTGGCCGAAGCCGTTCGCCGGGGACGGGCGATCGACGGAGGTCCCGTCCTCCTGCTCGATTCGGCGGACACGACGGGAGGGGGTGCCGCGGGCGACGGCATCGGCCTCGTCCGCGGGCTGCTCGAGGCGCAGGTGACCGAGCCCTGTCTCGCGAGCGTCGTCGACGCGGCTGCCGCCGCCACCTGCCATCGAGCGGCTGTCGGCGCAACGGTCGAGCTCGTCGTCGGCCACTCGCACGATCCGCGGTGGGGCGACCCGCTTGCACTCACGGGGCGTGTGGAGCGGCTCTCGGACGGCCGCTTCCGCTACGCCGGCGGCATCCTTGGCGGCGTCGAGGTAACGATGGGCCCGTCGGCCGTCCTGGCGGTCGGTTCTCTCCGCCTTCTGGTGACGAGCCTTCCGACGTACGAGTGGGCCGACGACCAGTACCGCGCCCTCGGGCTCGTACCCGCGAGCGCGAAGTTCGTGGGAGTGAAAAACATGATGAACTTCCGCTTCGGTTATGCCGGCGTCATGAGAGGCCATTTCGTCCTCGACCTGCCTGGGCCGACTCCGCCTGACATGCGGCTCTTGCCATTCGAGCGGGCCAGTCGCCCGATCTTCCCGCTCGATCGTGAGCTGGCCGATCCGGAGCCGGTCATCTCGGAATCGCGCATGCCATGAGAATCGAGCAGGTCGAGGCCGTCAACCTCCACTTCGACTATCCCGGGGGCAGCGGCTTCCGGTACGCCGGAGGCACGGTGACCAGCCGGGTGACGACGCTCGTCTTCGTCCACACGGACGGCCCGCACACCGGCATCGGAGCCGCCTACAGCCACCCCGACCTTGTGAAGCTGATCCTCGAGCGGCATCTCGCTCCCCACCTCGTCGGACGCGACCCGGCCGACGTCGAGGAGCTCTGGGAGCTGATGTACGGCCTGACGCGCTGGTACGGACGCAAGGGCGTGGCCATCTCGGCGCTGGGCGGGATAGACATCGCCCTTTGGGATTTGCGGGGCAAGGCGGCCGGGAAGCCCGTCTACGAGCTGCTCGGCGCGGAGCGCGACTGGGTCCCGGCATACGCGAGCGGACTCTTCTGGACGGACGACCTCCGCGAGCTCGAGGAGGAGGCGGCACGGCACGTCGGGCGCGGGTTCCGACGCGTAAAGATGCGGCTCGGGCGGGACGCCGAGTACGACCTGGCCGCCGTCGACGCGGCCCGGCGAGGGGCGGGCGACGGCCACGACGTGATCGTCGACGGGTCGCACCGCTACTCGCTCGAGCTCGCGGAGTCGGTCGGGACGGAGCTCGCAACCCGTGGCGTGTTCTGGTTCGAGGAGCCGTTTCCGCCGGAACAGCTCGACGACTACGTCGCGCTCCGCCCGCGGATCACCGTCCCGCTGGCCGCCGGCGAGAACGATTTCGGCGTGCAGGGATTCCGCGAGCTCATCCGTGCGGGCGCGCTCGACATCGTCCAGCCCGACGCCTGTCGCGCCGGCGGCATCACCGAGTGCGCACGCATCGGCCGCCTGGCGGATGAGGCCGGCCTCGGGGTGGCGACGCACACCTGGAGCGATGCGGTCGCGCTGGTGGCGAACGCGCACGTCGTCGCATCGCTGTCCAACGGAATCACAGTCGAGGTCGATCAGACCGGGAACCCGTTCATCGACGAACTCCTGGCGGAGCCACTCCGTGTCGAGGACGGCCGACTCCTGCTGGGTGATGCGCCGGGTCTGGGCGTCGAGCTCGACGATCGCACCGTCTCGCGACTCTCCGCGGCCTACGGCGACTCGATGGCAGACGGCAACTACTCCGACCTGGTCTTCGGGCGGGACTACTACACGGTCGCGCCCCCCTTCATCGATCGCGCGTGAGCCATACGGAAGTCCTCGACAGCCACCACCACGTCTGGGACACGCACCACCTCCACTACGAGCTCTTCGACGAGGTCACGGCGCTCAATCGCCCCTATCGCGTTGAAGACTTCGAGCTAGCCGCGGCGCCGCTCGACGTGCGATCGTCGATCTGTGTCGAAGCCGCCTCTGCCGGAGCCGACGGACGGCGCGAGACCGAGTGGCTACTCGGCCACATCGCCGGTTCAAGGCGGATCTCCGCATTGGTCGCCTGGGCGCCGCTCGACCGCACAGACATCGACGACCATCTCGACTGGCTGGTCACGCTCCCGTCGACCAAGCCCGTTGTCGGCGTTCGGCGCTCGTTCGAGTTCGAAGATGCGGACTTCCCGGGCCGGGCAAGCGTCGCTGCCGGAGCGCGTGCCGTCGGGGCGCGGGGACTTGTCGTCGACCTCGTCCTGTTCGCGCGCTCGCTCCCGAAGACGATCACGCTCGTCGACGGATGCCCCGAAACCCAGTTCGTCCTCGACCACATCGGCAAGCCGCCGATCCGATCCGGCGAGTTCCAGCCCTGGGCAGACCACATCGCCGAGCTCTCCGGCAGGCCGAACGTCGCCTGCAAGCTCTCCGGGCTACCGAATGAAGCGGATCGCGACCGGTGGACCACCGGCGATCTCCGCCCCTACGTCGAGCACGCAATCGCCGTCTTCGGCTACGAGCGGGTTCTCTACGGCAGCGACTGGCCTGTCGTGAACCTGGCCGGCGGCCTCCCCGCCTGGTTCTCCGCGGTCGGCACGCTGCTCGAGCAACTTTCCGAGTTCGAGCGCAGGGCGATACTCGGCGGCAACGCGGCGCGGATCTACGGCATCTGAGCCGGCGCGCGAGAGGTTCCGGTTAGGACTCGCAGCCGGTCCCGTTGTGATCCGGGTCGAACCCCTGTGGGTCCGGGTACGGGGCGGTGCCATCCACCCTGATGCTGGTGAAGGGCGCAATGTCCGCGCAGTTGAGATCCGGCGGAGGCGGCGGGATACACAGGTCGGGAAGGTACGCGTCGGCGCAGTTCGCCAGATCCGGCTCCCAGGAGAGGCTGTCGTTGAGGTCGTTCGGATCACGAACGCCGTGGTTGGCGTTGAACACGACGTCGCTGACATTCGGTATCACCGGAATCGCGAATCCGAGATCGACCCGCACCGTGACGTTGAGAACACCCGCTTTCCGCAGCGCCACCTTCGGGCATTGCAGGGACGTGCCCTGATCGCCCCCGCCGCTGGTCGAGCAGGCGGTGCCGCGTTGGCTTGCGGAGATGTTCTTGTACCCGGGTGGAAACAGGACGTCGAGGTAGGTCTGCGTGGCGGCGTCGGGCCCCCGGTTCGTCATGTGAACTGAGAAGGTGACGTGTCCGCCGGGCGTGATCGGCGGGGCGGGCTGGATCGCGAACGCGAGCCGCACGTCGGCCGACGCTACGCGACACACGCGCACGCGCTTCTTCTTGCTCCGCACCTTCTTGACGACGTAGTGACAGCGCTTTTTCGCAGTCCCGCCGGCGACGATCGCTGTCCCGGAAGCGGCGACGCCCGAGAGCAACCCGGCCACCAGCACGCCAACGACTAGAACGCCGAGGTAGCGGGTCGGTCCGAACACGCATTGAGTATTCCGCCTTCAACGTCGCTTGTGAAACGGCGCGCCGAAGTACCCCAGGGAGCCGCGACCCGGCCCCAACCGTGAATCGTGACGGTGCTGGCAATGCCTGCCGTCCGACTCACGGGTAGCGTCAGGCCCTCGTGGCGACGGCAGACGAGCTGCGCAAGCTGGGCGCGGCGATCGAGGACCGACTGATTCTCCCGGCGTCGTCCGAGTACGAGCGCGCGCCCAAGCTCTGGAGCGCTCGGTTCGAGCACCTCCGGCCGCCGGCGGTCGTCAAGGTCGCGGGCGCGGACGACGTCCGCAGGGTTATCGGGTTCGCGCGCGAGTACGACGTCCGCGTCGTTGCACGAAACGGCGGGCACAAGCTTCGGGGGCTACTCGAACGGGATCGCCGACATCCACGCGTTCAGCCACGAGGTCGCGGAGCATCTCGACGATCCGTTCGTGAACAACTCCGTCAAGCCGTGGCTCACCCCGACCGCACCACAGTACGGGTGCACCGACGTACTCGAAACCGGTGACCCGGTGGTCGGCGTCTGGTACCCGCTCGACGGCAACACCGCCGGGCAGGCCGACGGTTACAACTACTACGGGCAGTACCACCCCGAGGAGGAAGTGTTCGGCCAGTGGTTCGCCCACGGTGGCCTCGAAGCCCTCGGCTACCACAGCTGGGACGGCCGCCTGACCTTCATGGGCCCACGCACGACGAGCCTCGGCGGCGCCTACGCCGACTTCGCCAACTACTCAAACGGCTGCTAACGCAGGTCTGAACTCATCCATTGGAGGTGGGGGCCGGCGCACGCCGCGGGCCTCCACCCGAACAAGCAACTCCAAGGAACGCGATCGGTACGTGGGCTCCGGCAATGTGAGGCGGCGTAGCCGCGCGCGAGCCGTGCCGCTTCGGCACAGGACGGCCCGGCGAGGCGGCTCAAACCTCCCGGGCCCGGACACGAGGGAAAGGAGCCTTGCCTCGCCTCGTTGTCGCCACCACAGTTACCCGGGCTCGCGAAACTAATCCTCCCGTCAAGACGTTGAGGCCACGAACGTCGTGGCATGCGAGAATCGCGGACCCAAGGCGAGAGGAGCAGAGATGAACGGTCGGCTGGGGCAGAGCCGGGTTGGTGTCTTGGGAAGCGGCGAGGTTGGCCGGCGGCTGGCGGCGGGGTTCTCCAGTCGGGGCCATAGCGTGATGATCAGCTCGCGCGATCCGGGCAAGCCCGACCTTCGTGAATGGTTGAGGGGCGACGGAGCGGGCGTCGAAGCCGGCACACTTGCCGAGACGGCTGCGCACGGCGAACTGCTTGTCCTGGCGATGCTGGGGACTGCCGCCGAGGAGGCGATTGCTGAGGCCGGCCAGGGCAACTTCAGCGGCAAGGTCGTGATCGACGCGACGAACCCGCTCGACTTCTCCGGCGGCTTCCCGCCGAAACTGGCCATCAGCGGCGAGGACTCGCTCGGCGAGCGGATCCAGCGTGCGCTGCCCGACGCGAAGGTGGTCAAGGCGTTCAACACGATCGGCAACCAGTACTTCGTCGACCCGAGCTTCCCCGAGGGGCAACCAACGATGCTGATCGCGGGCAACGATGAGGGCGCCACATGCACGGTCGGCGACGTGCTTGCCGACCTCGGCTGGCCCGACCCGGTCGACATCGGCGGCATCGAAGGCTCCCGCGAGCTCGAAGCGATCTGCATCGCCTGCGTCAAGATCGGCGGCGCACGAGGCTCCTGGGATCACGGATTCAAGCTCCTGGTCGGCTAGACGGTTCCATGACCCCGCTGCCCGCGCGTGAGGAATCTGGGGATGAAGATGGCAACCTCGACCACGCCACCGGCGGACAACGGAATCGAGCGGCCAGACCCCCGCTACGTGGCGCGACCTCGATCCCGAATCGAGCGGCGCGATCAGCGATGGCGTCATCGACGCCGGTCACAGGAAAGCCCTAGGCGCAACCGTTTCGCAGTCTGCCTCGGCCCGCCTGCCCGAAGGAATCGTGCGGCCCCGATGAGTGATGCGAGGCCTGGCGATGCAGCCGCAACTCTTCCTGGCGGCTGTCAAATGCCATTGCCGTACACGTCATCTTCGCAGTCGACGACGTGAGTCAGTCAGTCGCCAAAGGACGGTGATGTCTCGCCCGCGTACCTTCATGTGCGCGTCCCAAACGTTCGCGACGCGATCACCAAGCTCACCAAGGCGGGCGCACGCCCCAGACGAGTCGTTGGTGACTCTCGCGAAGCGGCTGGACGTCCCCGAGGGTGTCGCGACCGCCGGTTTCACGCTGCCGGAGCCATTTCGCCTCGGAATATGTGGGCGGTTGGCCGTCTATTTGCGGGGTTCCACACCACGCAAGGAGGTTGGCGGCGCGAAGGCTGCCGGAGCAGTTCTGGGCCGCCGTGCAGCGTGACGCACACGCAGGCCGCTTTGAGCCGATCCCAACTAGTCGGAGGCATCTATCTGCAGCGCTTTTGTTTGGGCCGGGCAGGATTCGCTGCGACCTTGAGATTAAAAGTCCCATCCGGCGCCGCTACCGCTGCATCTCAGTGCAGGTCGGCGCAGCTTCTACCCTGCAATCGGCCCCTTCCGCCTTCGTTCGAGATGCACCGAGATGCACGGCGCTGCCGCGTGTTCGTACACACACGGTGCACACACCGTGAAACCCGGCTCGACCTCGCAGCGAGCAACCGGGCCCCAGTCATCAGCCACGGAGCAAGGTGTCGGGTGACAACACGCTCGCCCAGGCGAGCGTTGCGGAGTAGACCGCACGCCCAGCGGTTGGTGAGAGCGCAAGACCCTCCGGAAACAAGCCGCGAGCGGCGCGCACCGTGTTCGTGCGCGCCGCTCGGATGCATCGATCAGCGCAGTGAGCTGAACGCGGCACGGAGCTCGGACGAGAACAGCTCGGGCTCCTCCCAGGCGGCGAAGTGCCCGCCTCCGTCCACCTCGTTGAAGTAGGTGAGGTTGGGGTAGGCCTTCTCGACCCAGCTGCGTGGGGCAGCCCAGACCTCACCGGGGAACGTCGTGAAGCCGACCGGAACCGAGACCGCCGGAGGCGCCTGGCCGGCCCCACCGGCTGCGGCCTGTGCCCGTCCGACCTCCCAGTACCACCGGGCGGCCGAGGCGCCGGTGCCCGTCAGCCAGTACAAGGTGATGTCGTCGACGATGTGGTCCCGGGTGAGATTGCCCACGGGCTCGCCGTCGACGAACGCTCGGGAGATCTTGTAGTAGCCGTCCGTGTCGTGGTCGAGCATCCAGGCCGCCAGGGCGACGGGTGAATCCAGCAGCGAGTACCCGATCGTCTGCGGCCGGGTGGTCTGCTCCGAGAAGTAGCCGAAGCCGTCCGTCAAGAACGTGTTGAGCGCGTCGTGCGCCGCCCGTTCCTGCTCGGACTCCGCCGGTAGGTCCTCGAGACCCGCGATGAGCACGTTGAGGTGGATGCCGAGCAGACCGTCGGGCGCTTGGCGGCCCATCTCGTCAGTGATGACGGCGCCGACGTCGCCGCCCTGGGCGACGTAGCGCGTATAGCCGAGGCGTTGCATCAGCACCGCCCAGGCTCGCGCGACGCGGCCTGGGCCCCAACCGACTTCCGTGGGCTCGCCGGAGAAGCCGTAGCCCGGGACGGACGGCAGGACGAGGTGGAATGCGTCCTCGGCGGTTCCGGCGTACGCGGTCGGGTCAGTGAGCGGGCCGATGGTCTCGAGCAGCTCGATGACCGAGCCGGGCCAGCCATGCGTCATGATCAGCGGCAAGGCGTCCTCGTGCTGTGAGCGCACGTGGATGAAGTGGATCTCGAGCCCGTCGATCTCGGTCGTGAACTGCGGAAGCGCATTGAGCCTCGCCTCGATCCGTCCGAAGTCGTAGTCCTCTACCCAGTAGCGGGCGAGCTCCTTGGTCGTAGCGAGCTGCACGCCCTGGGAACGATCCTCGACAAGCTCCTTGCTCGGCCACCGCGTGGCCGCGATGCGCCGGCGTAGGTCGTCGATCTGCTCATCCGCGATGTCGATGCGGAAGGTGCGGATATCCGTGATTGTGTCGACAGCAGTGCTCATAACTTCCTCCTTGCTATCGCAGCGAGCGGAACGCAGCGCGCACCTCGGTCGAGAAGAGCTCGGGCTCCTCCCAGGCGGCGAAGTGGCCGCCCCTGTCCGGCTCGTTGTAGTAGGCGAGGCCGGGGAAAACCACCTCGACCCAGCTGCGCGGGGCAGGGAAGACGTCGCCGGGGAAGTTCGTGTAGGCGACCGGAACCGCGACCGGCGGCGGAGCCTGGCCGCCCGCACCGGCTGCGGCCTGGGCCCGTCCGAACTCCCAGTACCACCGGGCGGCCGAGGCGCCGGTGCCCGTCAGCCAGTACAGCGTGATGTCGTCGACGATGTTGTCTCGCGTGAGGTTGCCCGTCGGCTTTCCGTCGACGAACGCGCCGGCGATCTTGTAGTAGCTGTCGGTGTCGTGGTCGACCATCCAGGCCGCCAGCCCGACGGGTGAATCCAGCAGGGCGTACCCGATCGTCTGGGGCCGAGTGGACTGCTCCAGGACGATGGCGAAGCCATCCGTCAGGAACGTGGTGAGCGCGTCGTGCGCCGCGCGTTCCTGCTCGGACTGCGCCGGCAGTTGGTCCTTGAGTGCGACAGCAGCAGTGAGCACGTTGAGGTGGATGCCGAGCAGCCCTTCGGGCGCTTGGCGACCCATCGCGTCGGTGACGTACGCGCCTACGTCGCCGCCCTGGGCGACGTAGCGGGTGTAGCCGAGGCGGTCCATCAGCTCCGCCCACGCGCGTGCGATGCGGTCGGCGTCCCAGCCGAGCTCGGTCGGCTCGCCGGAGAAGCCGTAACCGGGGATCGACGGCAGCACCAGGTGGAACGCGTCCTCGGGGGTGCCGCCGTGAGCGGTCGGGTCGGTCAGCGGGCCGATGGTCTCAAGCAGTTCGATGACCGAGCCGGGCCAGCCGTGCGTCATGATCAGCGGCA
>Ga0075423_10000336_pt1 | contig 36263 bp, 29 predicted proteins | sample SoiMethybrSBSTD2_FD_80114 | JGI IMG/M metagenome (GOLD analysis project Ga0075423, IMG submission 80114) | Bulk soil microbial communities from a Populus tree surrounding site in Tennessee, USA - Soil MetaG P. TD hybrid SBSTD2 | ecosystem: Environmental > Terrestrial > Soil > Tree plantation...
GGCAAGGTGCTCGTGGTGACGAGCCCCACGCTGCAGGAAGGCAAGACGACGACGATCGTCAACCTCGCGCTCACGATGGCGCAGAACGGGCAGAAGACGCTGCTGGTCGGTGCCAACATGCGCCGGCCGTCGATCCACCGCTTCTTCGGCATCGAGCGCGAGCCGGGCCTGTCGGACATTCTGGTGGGCAACGCGCAGTGGCGTGACTGCGTGCGCGGCGTCGCCGACATCCTCATGGGCCGGTTCGAGATGGAAGATGTCATGGCGGCGCCCGGCCTCGACAATCTTCACATCATCGAGGCCGGACCGATTCCACCCAATCCGTCCGAGCTGCTCTCGACCCAGGCGATGACCGACTTCCTGAGCGCTGTCGCCGCCGAGTACGACATCGTGCTCGTCGACACGCCGCCGATCCTGCCGGTCACCGACTCCGCGATCGTCGCCGGCAAGGCCGACGGCGTGCTGCTCGTGTATCAGGCGGGCAAGGTCGGGCGCCTCGTGCTCAAGCGCGCCAAGACGCATCTGGAAAGCGCGCGCGCCGAGGTCTGGGGCGTCGTGCTCAACGATCTGCAAACCGAAGTGTCGGGCTACACCTACACCCACTACTACACGCACTACTACGGCGAGGAGACGCCGGGTGAGCCGCCGCGAGATGGCGGCAGCGTCGTGCAGCGCGCGCTCGATCGAGCGCGCGGCTGGCTGGGCGGCGGGCGGTCGAGCGGCGCGGCGCAGGAGGCCAACGGCACCGGGCTCTCGGTCGCCACACTGCCGACGGCGGAGAGGACGAGTGCGGGAGGCAACGGCCGCTCGCGCAACGTGCTGCTGGCCATCGTCGCCGTGCTGGGCGCCGTCGGCGCGCTCGCGGCCGTCGTCGTCTGGCGTTCCGGCGGCTTCGAAGCGTTGAACCCGCGCGATTTGCTCCGCCAGCGGCTGATGAGTCCGACGAGCGCACCGGTCCCTCCCGCGCGTCCGAACGCGCCCCCCCCGACGACGCCGCGCTCTGGACCGTCGAGCGCCGTCACGCCGGCGCGGACGGTGCCCACCACGCCGCTCGTTCCGGTGGCGCCGCCCGCGGCGCCCTCGCCGACGAGCTCGCCTGCGATGCCGTCGGCGACCGGCGCGCCAACGACCGGTGTGCCGACGACGGGCGCGCCGATGAGCGTGGCGTCGAGTCGTCCGACGGAGCTGACTCCGCCGCCGCTGTCGCCGCCGACCGTACCGTTCGCCGCCGTCGCGCGCTCGAGCGCGCTGGCTCCGAGCGTCGGGCCCTCGCGCTTCGCGATCGCGTTCGGTCCGTTCGTGTCGGCAGCCGATGCGGAAATCGTCGAGCGCCGCCTGACCGAGGCGGGATATGCCACGGTCCGCTCGCGCCAGAGGTCCGGGGCCACCTCGTACGCGGTGCTCATCGAGCGCGTGCCCACGACACACGAGGCCAAGCGACTCGCGGCGACGCTGCGTGAGCAGGGCGAGGGTGACACCGTCCTCGTGAGCGCCGATCCGATCGTGCTTCGCGTCGGGACGCCGCTGCCGTTGCGCGGCGCCGTCGAGCTGGCGGAACGGCTGCGCGCCCGCGGCCATCAGGTCAGAGTCGCCGCGCAGCCCGGCGAGACGTCGGCGTTCATTGTCCGCCTCGGCGCCTTCGCTTCGCGCGACGAGGCCGAGATCAGGCGTAGGGAGCTGGGGCAGCTCGACCTGCCGGCGAACCAGATCGTTCAGGTCCGATAGCCGATGCCACAGTTTGGGCGGGCTGCGGTCGCGCCGGCCGGCGGCAGCGTCTTCATCTTCGGCGTCGTCGCCGTCGTCGGCGCCTTCCTCGTCGCGCAGGGCCTGACGCAGGTCTCGGTCACCTATACGATGGGCGCGGTCGCCGCGCTGCTTCTGTTCACGATCGCGTTCGTCCGGACGGACTGGGGCATCTACATCGTCATCTTCTCGATGCTGCTGTCGCCGCAGTTCGGCAGCAAGGGTGCCGGCGTCGGCGCGGGGCGCGGCGTGACCTTCCGCACGGAAGACTTCGTGCTCCTCGTCATCGGGCTCTCGTGGCTCGCCAAGACCGCGGTGAACAAGGAGCTGAACCTCATCGCGCGCACGCCGTTGAACTGGGCGATTCTCACGTACATCGCCGCCAACCTCGTCGCCACGATGCTCGGCTACATGACGGGCACCATCGGATCGTGGTCGGGCTACTTCTTCGTGCTCAAGTACGTCGAGTACTTCGTCATCTACTACATGGCGGTGAACAACCTGCGCGACCGTGACCACGCGTGGCGCCTGATCACGGCAGCGTTCATCACGGCGGCCATTGTCAGCGTGATGGGCCTGGCGCAGGTGCCCTCCGGCGAGCGTGTGTCCGCGCCGTTCGAGGGCGAGGTCGGCGAGCCCAACACCTTTGGTGGCTATCTGCTGTTCATGATCGCCATCGCCGTCGGTATCGCGTTCGAGACGCAGAAGCTGACGAGGCGCGCACAGTGCCTGCTGCTGCTGGGCCTGATGGCGATCCCGTTCTTCTTCACGCTGTCGCGGGCCTCCTACCTGGGCGTCATCCCGGCGTTCGTCGTGATCGCGTGGCTCACGACGCGGCGCCAGTTCGTCGCGGGCCTGATCTTGCTGGCGGCCGTGGCGTCGCCCGCGCTGCTGTACGTCGCGCCCAAGTCCGTGAAGGACCGCGTCGTCTACACGTTCAAGGAGGAGCGGGGCTCGGAGACGGTGCGGGTCGGGAAGGTCGCCTTCGACCCGTCGACGTCCGCGCGCCTGATGTCGTTCAAGGCCGCCTTCCAGGGATTCGCCCAGCGTCCCGTGTTCGGGTGGGGCGTCACGGGCTTCGGGTTCATGGACGCGCAGTACGCGCGCGTGCTCGCGGAAACGGGGCTCGTCGGGCTCGCGTCGTTCTTGTGGCTCGTGTGGGCGGTGTGGCGGCACGCACGCGACGTACACCGAACACGTCGTGACCCGGAAGAGCGTGGTCTCGTGCTCGGCTTCCTCGCTGGCTTCGCCGGACTGCTCGCGCACGCGTTCGGCTCCAACACCTTCATCATCGTCCGCATCATGGAGCCGTTCTGGCTCATCACGGGGATCGTCATGATGATCCCCGTTCTCGAGGCGCGGGAGCAGGCCGCGGCGGCCGTGACGCCGAAGAAGGAGTGGGTCGGAGTCCGGCCGTGATCGGCCGCAATGTCTCGGCGCTGGTCGCCGCCCAGGCCACGACGAAAGTCATCAGCCTGCTGGTGTCCGTCGCGCTGGTGCGCTGGCTGGGCGTCGACGAGCTGGGACGCTACGCCTACGTGCTCGCATTCTGTTTTCCCTTCGGCGCGCTCGCCGACTTCGGGCTCGCCACGCTCTCCATTCGTGACGCCAGCCGCGCGCCCGCGCATGCGCCGCGCGTAATCGCCGTCGCGCGGCGCGCGTCGCTGACGCTCGCGACTGCGTCCGCGGCGACGATGGTCGCCCTGGCGCTGCTGCTCGGACACGAGGCGGCCGTCGTCGCCGCGATCGGTCTCGGCGGACTGGCGTCGATCGTCTCGGCGCTGACCATGCCCTCGCTCGTGCTGCTGACCGCGCGCGAGCGGATGGACCGTCTTTCGCTCTACCGCGTCATCGCTGCGCTGCTGTCGTCGGCCATCACGGTCGGCGTGCTGGCCGCCGGCGGCGGCGTGGTGGCGCTGCTCGGCGGCTCCCTTGGCGCCGGCGTGGTGATGTGGCGCGTGGCGCTGGCACTCGCGGCCGACGGCGGCGCCAGCGCGGCGATCCCTGCAGGCGCGGCGGGCGCGATGCTGCGCCGTGCGGTCCCCTTCGGCCTGCTGATGGCCGGGTTCGCGCTCTATTACCGCATCGACATGGTCATGCTCGAGTGGCTCGCCACGCCCGGCGACCTCGGACGCTACGCGGCCGCCTATCGATTCCTCGATGCGGTGATCGTGCTGGCGGCCTCGCTCGGCGGTCCGCTGTTCCCGCGGTTGTCGAGCGTGGCAGTTTCCGCACCCGCCGAAGCCCGGCGGCTGCTGGAGGCCGGCTGGCGACCGCTGCTCGCGCTCGGGCTGCCGCTGACGATCGGCACGCTTGCCGTTGCCGACGACATCGTCGCGCTTCTGTTCGGAGCGCAGTTCGCCGGCGCGGGGCCATTGCTCCGCCTGCTCATCCTCGGCACGCTGCCGCTGTTCTGGGTCAACGTCGCGGGCCATGCGCTGATCGCTGCGGATCGCGTGTGGGCGCTCGTCGGCGTCTACGCGCTGAGCGTGCTCGTCAATGTCGCGGGCAACGCGGTCTTGGTACCGCGCTGGGGCGCGGCCGGCGCGGCGATGGCCACGGTCGCGTGCGAGTGGCTGAACCTCGCGCTCGTCGTGCGTCTGCTGCGCGGCACGTTCGGCGTGCGGTTGTCCGCCACGGGGCTCTGGCGCTATGCGGCAGCCATCGGGGTGATGCTGGCGTTGGTCTGGCTCGCCCGCCCGCTCGGCGTGCTCGCCACCATCGCGCTCGGCGCCTCCGCTTACGCGGCGGCGCTCTGGGCACTCGGCTATACGCGCAGCGCCGAGCATGTGCTCGTCAAGCGACTGCTCGTCGAGCATCCGCAGGGCCGCCGCGGATGAGCACGCTGACGCGTCGGCTCAAAGACCTCTACCTGACGCGACATCACCAGCGCGTGCGCCAGAGCTCCGATCATCCGGCGCGCCACGCACGGCTGATGCTCGAAGAGGCCGCGCGCAGGTGCCCGGGGGGTGGCGTGTTGTGCGACGTCGGCGCCGGCACCGAGGCGTCGATTGCGGCGGCGGCGTGGCCGGGACGCCGGGTCGCGCTCGACGTCGTGCAGGGCCCGGGGCTCGACGTGATCGCGGACGGTCACGCGCTGCCCCTGCGCAGCAACGCCGTCGCCGCGGTGCTGCTGATGGAAGTGCTCGAGCACGTGCCCGATCCGGCCCGTCTGCTCGGCGAGTGTGCGCGTGTGCTGATGCCCGGCGGCCACGTGTGTCTGACGGCGCCGCAATATCACATCACCCACAACCATCCGGGCGATTACTTCCGTTACACGCGGCAGGGCCTCGAGGCGCTCTGCGCGCGCGCCGGTCTGAGCGTCGTCGCCGCGTGGGCCACCGGCGGTCCGATCCTCGTCGTGTTCCACGCGGTCGAGCTCAACCTGCCGCCGCGGCCTCGCCTCGCGTTCGTCGCCCTGACGTACCGGCTCTTCGATTGGCTCGACGGCCGCCTCACCGGACACGGCAACCGGCCCGACGCGACAGACGCCAAGGGTTGGGCGCTGCTGGCGGTCAAGCGATGACGTCGGCGCGCACCGACTACGCGCAGCACCGCGTGGACCTGCGCGAGTCGCGGATTCGCAAGCTGCTGCGCCTGCTCGACACGGAGACGCCGGGGCGCCTGCTCGACGTCGGCAGCGCCGGCGGCGAGCTGGCGGCGCTGCTCGCGACGCGCGGCTGGCGCGTGCAGGGCGCCGAGGCCGAGCCCGCGCTCGTCGAGGCGGCGCGCATACGCGGCGTCGACACGCGCGCGGTGGATCTGGACCGCGCGCCGCTTCCCTGGTCCGACGCCGTGTTCGACGCCGTCGTTGCGGCGGAAGTCATCGAGCACATCATCGACACGGATCATCTGCTCGCCGAGATCGCGCGCGTGCTGCGTCCCGGCGGGGCGCTCGTGATCACGACGCCGAACCTGGCGAGCCTCGAGAACCGTCTGCGCCTGCTGGTCGGCCGCTATCCGATGTGGATGGACGTCGGCGTCGAAGGCGTGGGGCACGTCCGCTACTACACGCCGCGCATGCTGCGCCATCAGCTCGCGCGACACGGCTTGCGTGTGGAGCACCACGTGGGCAACTGGGTGCCGATCGTGCCGCAGCGCCTGCTGGACGATCGCCGCGCGCCGTGGCTCGCCCTCACCGGTGACTGGTGGCCCTCGCTCGCGATGGGCATTCTCATGAAGGCGCGGCGGAGAAGCCCGTGAGCGAGCACCCGCTCGTGAGCACGCTCGTCCTGAACTGGAACGGCGCGCACTTGCTGCCCGACTGCCTGGCCACGCTCGCCACACAGGACTGGGCGGCGCACGAGGTGGTCGTCGTGGACAACGGCAGCGTCGACGACAGCGCCGTCGTCACCGCGCGCTATCCCGCGCGGTGGCTGCCCATGGGCGAGAACCTCGGCTTCACGCGTGCCTACAACCGCGCCGTCCCCGAGGCGAAGGGCGAGTTCCTCTTCTTCGTGAACAACGACATGCGCTTCGAGACCGACTGCCTCAGCCGCCTCGCGCAGGCACTCGCCGCCGACGACTCGCTGTTTGCGGTCGATCCGACGCAGCGCTCGTGGGACGGAGCGCGGATCATTCACGGGCGCACACGCTTCGTCGCGGGCTCGTATCACGACGTCGTGGTCCCGCCGTGGGCCGTCGAGTACACGGCGGCGGCCGCCACGCCGGTCGAGGTGCCGTGGGGCTGTGCGGGCAGCCTGCTCGTGCGCCGCGATCGCTTCGAGGCGCTCGGCGGCTTCGATCCGACGTTCTTCATCGACTTCGAGGACACCGACCTCTGTTGGCGGGCATGGCGCCGCGGCTGGCGCACGATCTACGTGCCGGATGCGCTGCTCTACCACAAGGTGGGGATGTCGGGCGATGAGTATCAGCACCTCATCCGCGGCGTGGCGCCGGGACAGGTGCCGCGCACGTGGTTTCGGCGGCGTGTGTCCTACCACACGAACCTGCTGCGCTTCGCGCTGAAGGTGCTGCCGGCTCGCGACGCGACGCGGCTGGCGGCGGCGCTCGTCGCGCGCGCGGCGTGGCACGTGAGCCGGCGCAACCTCAAGCTTGCCCTCGCCATCGCGCTCGCCTTCGTCCACAACGCCCGCCGGCTTCGCGACACGCTGGCCGCGCGCCGGCGCGTGGACGAGGCGGCGCGCCACGATCACACGGCGCTCGTGCGGAGGTTCGCTCGATCATGATCGCCTCGCCCGTTCTCGTCACCGGTGGTGCGGGATTCATCGGCAGCCATCTCGTGGAGGCGCTCGGCGCGCGCGGCGCGCGCGTGCGCGTGCTCGATTCGCTCGACCCGCAGGTGCACGGCACCGGCGCGACGCGGGCGCGCCATCTGCCGCCCGATGTCGAGCTCGTTCACGCGTCCGTCTGCGATGCGGCCGCCGTCGATCGCGCCCTCGACGGCGTGGCTTCGGTCGTCCATCTCGCGGCTCAGGTGGGCGTCGGGCAGTCGATGTACGCGATCGTCCCATACGTCGACGAAAACGTGCGCGGCACCGCCGTGCTGCTCGATCGGCTCGCCAACGCGGGGCGCCGCATCAAGCGGCTCGTCGTCGCGTCGTCGATGTCGATCTACGGCGAGGGACGATACCGGTGCTCGAGCTGTGGCCCGGTCGCGCCGCGGCCACGTCCGCTCGCCCAGCTGCAGGCGCGTGAGTGGGAGCTGCGCTGTCCGATTTGCGCAAGGACGACGACGCCGGCGCCGTGCGACGAAGACAAGCCGATCGTGCCGACGTCCGTATACGCGGTGACCAAGCGGGACCAGGAAGAGCTCTGCCTCTGCGTGGGCCGCGCGTACGGCATCGGCACCGTCGCGTTGCGGCTGTTCAACGTGTACGGCCCGCGTCAGGCGCTGTCCAACCCCTACACGGGCGTGGGCGCGATCTTCTCGTCGAGGCTTCTGAACGGCCAGCGGCCGCTCGTGTTCGAGGACGGTCGGCAGAGCCGCGATTTCATCCACGTGAGCGACATCGTCGAGGCATTCTGCCTGGCGCTCGAGCGCGACGACGTCGCCGACGTTGCGCTCAACGTCGGGACCGGACGCTCGACGTCGGTCGCCGGGCTCGCCGAGACGATCGCGCGCTCGCTGCGCGTGACGCTCGCACCCGAGATCGTCGGCCGCTTCCGCGAAGGCGATATCCGCCACTGCGTGGCCGACGTCTCGCGCATCGAACGGCACCTCGGCTTCCGGGCTCGCATGACGCTCGACAAGGGCGTCGAGGATCTCGTGGCGTGGGCACGCGAGCAGCGAGCCGACGACCGCGTGGCGCAGGCCCGCGACGAGCTCGACCGCCGGGGGCTGATCCGCTGATGACGCGCGTGGCCATGTACACGCCAGTGCGCGAGCGCTGCGGCATCGCCGACTACAGCGCGGCGCTCGTCCCCGCGCTGCGCGATCACGTCACGCTGCAGGCCGTTGCGCTGAAGCCGAACCGTCTCAACCCGTGGGCGCTGGCCGCGGACGCGCGCCGTCTGAGCGCGGCCGACGTCGCCCACGTGCAGCATACGTACTCGTTCTTCGGCGTGGACCAGCTGACGTACACGCTGGCGTGGCGATTTCTGAAAGCCGCGATCCGCGCGCCGCTCGTGGTGACCGCGCACACCGTGCGGCCGCCGGGCCCCGCGCGCTTCGACGGTGGTCTCGGCAGCGCGCTCGCCAACGTCGTCGGCGCCCCGGCCTGGCACGACGTCGAGACGTTTCGGCGCGCGCAGGCGGTGATCGTCCACGCGCAGCTCCATCGCCAGCGGCTGCTCGCGCGCGGCGTGGCGCCCGACCGGTGCGTCGTCGTGCCGCCGCCAGTGCCGCCGCGCGTGAGCGTCGACGCCGCGGCGGTGAAAACTTTCCGCGAGCGCCACGGTCTCGGCACGCGGCCCGTGGTCGGCGTCTTTGGTTTTGTCGAGCGCGCCAAGCGCTTCACGCTCGTGCTCGATGCGCTCGCGGAGGCGGGCCACGGCGAGGCGCCGGTGCTGCTCGTGGCCGGCGGGCCGCGTCTGCCAGAGCACGACACCGTGGTCGAGGAGCTTTACGCGGACGCAGCGCGCGCCGGGCTCGCCGATCGGCTCGTGGTGACCGGCTACCTCCCGCCGCCCGAGGTGCCGCTGGCCCTCGAAGCGATGGACGTCGTCGTCGTGCCGTACGCCACCGAGGACAGCGTGTCGTACTCACTGCATGTGGCGCTGGCTCAGGGCCGGCCGGTCGTCGCCACTGCGCTGGCGCCGCTGCGCGAAATCGCCGAGCGTGGCCACTGCCTGGCGCTGGTCCAGCCGGACGACGCGCGCGATCTCGCCAAGACGCTCGGCACGCTGCTCGACGATCCGGCGGCGCGTCGCTGGCTGACCGAGGCCGCGCGCGCGTACGCCGCGGCGCAGTCGGTCGAGGTCACGGCGCGTCGGACGGTGGAGGTCTACGCGCGGGCACGGGAGGTCGCGCGGTGAGTGCGCGCGCGCCGATCGCGGTCGTTGCGCTGGCGCTCGTCGTCGCCGTGCTGGGCGGCCGCTTCGTCGTGCGCACCGTGCAGACCGCGCGCCTCGGCGACGTGCGCGACTTCGCCATCCTCTACACCGGCGCACATCTCTATCGCGCGGGTGTGTCGTTCTACGACCCGGGGATGGACCGCGTAGAGGGCGTGAACCGCAACGTTGCCCTCATCGAGGAGGCGCGTCGTCTCGGCACCCTGCACGCGCACGACGGCCTGGTGCACATCCACGCGTTCTCATATCCGCCATTCACCGTGCTGCCGTTCGTGCCGTTCACGTTTCTCGCGTGGCGCCACGCGGTCGTCGTCTGGATGGCGCTCAGCCTCGCTCTGATCGTTGGCGCGCTGGTCGCGATCGCGCGCGCCGCCGGGCTGAGCCTGGCAGGAACGCTGACGCTCGCCGCGATCTTCCTGGCCTCAGAGCCGCTGGAAAATTCGATGGCGCTCGGACAGATCAATCAGCTCGTGCTGGCGCTGGTGTCGGTCTTCGTCTGGGCATTCGTCTCGGGACGCGACGTCGTCGGCGGCGTCGCTCTGGGAATGGCGACCGCGCTGCGGTTTCACCCGGCGCTGTTCATCGGCTGGCTGGCATGGCGGTGCCGCTGGCGCGCGTGCCTCGTGGCAAGCGGCACCGCGCTCGCATGCACCGCGATCGCCATTGCGGCGGTGGGCTGGCCCGCGACGCTCGAATATTTCACGCGCGTGGCACCGCAATACGGCTATGCCACGGTGAGCGGCCAGCTCGGGAACCTGTCGCTCACAGGCTGGACCGTCGCCACAGGGCACGGCCTGCTTGGGGCCTCGACGCTCGCCGCGTGGCGGGTCGTCGGCGTGCTGCTCGCGTGCGCGACTCTCGCCGGAGCGGCGATGATGTTGCGTCCGTGGGGCTCGATCGCCCCCGCTCGCCTGGTGCCCGAGCTGGGTTTCGTGACGCTCGTGCTGCTTCTGGTGACGCCGAACACCACGATCAATCATCTGGTGTTCACGCTGCTCCCGCTCGCCGTGCTCGTCGATGCGACGCTGCGCGACGGCGCACCGGCACGCGTGGCGTGGCTGGCCGCAGCACTGATCCTCGTGGGCGCGATCGACGATTACTACCAGCATCCCCGACTTACCACGGGCCCGGCGGTGCTGCTGGCAGGGATCAAGACATACGGCCTACTCATCCTGACCGGGCTCATCGTGCCGCTGCTGCGTCGGCCGGCGACGGCGCCGGCCCGCCACGACGCGATCGTGCCTGCGGCTCACGAATACGCGCACGGAGCGCCACGATGATCGCGCTTCGCTCCGACGGGGCGCGGATCTTCGTCACCGTGCTGCTGGTCTACGTCGCGTTCTGGAATCCGTGGCTGCAATTCTCCAACAGCGACAATTTCGTCGACGCTGCGGTCTCGCTGGTCGATACGGGACGTTGGGGGCTCGCGCACTGGCGACTCTACGACGGCAAGGACACGGCCACCGCCCGCGACGGCCGCGTGGTGCCGGGCGTTCCGTTCGGCACCGCGCTCGTGATCGCGCCGTTGTACGCGACGTGGCGCGCGGCGGGCGGCGCTGCCGCCGAGGGTTGGACGGGACTCGAGACCGTCAACGCCGTCGTCATCCTGCTGCTCTGCGCGCCGGCAATGGCGCTCACGGCGGTGCAGGTGGCATGGCTCGCGGGGTGGCTCGGCGCCGCGCGCCGCGGTCGCGTGCTGGCCGGCCTGGTCTTCGCGCTCGGCACGCAGGCCTTTCAGTTCGGCACGATGTTGACGAAAGAAAGTCTCACGGCCCTCGCGGTCACGCTGGCCGTGCGGCTGGCTGTCGACGCGGACACCGCTCGTCGCCGTGCCGCGGCGGGCGCGCTCGCGGGAGCGGCCGTGCTGCTGACGCACTCCGCCGCGGTGCTGCCGCTGATGCTGGCGTGCGTGGTCGCCATACGGGGCGGCTGGCGCAATGCCGGGGCATTCGTGCTCGGCGGCCTGCCGGCGGCGCTTGTTCTCGCCGCGTACGACACGTGGCTTTTCGGCGCGCCGTGGCACACGTCGTACTCCGCGATCACGGGGCTCGCGACCGAGTTCATCACGCCCAAGCCTGCGATCGTCGCCGACCTGCTTATCGGCCCGCGCGGCGGCCTGGTCCTCTACGCGCCGTTTCTCCTGATGGCTGTGCCCGCGCTCACCGCCGCGTGGCGCGGAGCCCGCCGCGCCGAGGCCGCGCTCACCATCGCGTTCGTCGCCGCACTGCTCGTCATCGGTGCGTCGTGGCAGTCGCAGTTCGCCGACCGCGCGTCGTGGTCGCACGGCCTGGGCGCGCGCCACCTGTTCCCGGCGCTGCCGCTGCTCGCCGCGTTCACGGGCGCCGTGCTCGAGCGTCTGGGCCGCCGGGCGCTGCTTGTCGTCGCCGTGCCCTCGCTCGTGTGCGGGTATCTCGGCGCGCAGGCCGGCTTCGCGCCGGTGCCCAACGCGCTGCCGTACGCGCTCAAGACGTTCGTGTCCGGGACCGGTATGGGCGTGCTGTTCAAGGAGGCACTGCCGGCGTGGACGGGGCTCGACACGCTGCACACGGTCGTGGCGCGCCCCGACGTGAGCGCGCGTGACTTGCTGGCGCGGCTGCCGACACGCGAGGGCCTGACGCTGACGCTGCACCAGGCGTTGTTCTTCCTGCTCAACGCGCTGGCGCTGTTGGGCGTGGGCCGGCTCGTCGCGCGTGTGTGGCGCGAGCGGCGGGTGGAGGTGCCGGCATGCGCGTCCTGATCGCCTGCCCGTCGTATCCGCCGCAGGAGGTCACGTGCGGTGTCGGCGATTACGCGCGGTGCCTCGCCGAAGAGCTCGTCCGCCTGGGCGAGCAGGTGACGGTCGTCGCCTCGGCGGCATGGCGCGGTCCGGAACGCGGCGGGGTCGGCGTTCTACCGATCCTCGACGCGCCGGCGCCCTGGTGGCGCGTCATCCCCGCCGACGTCGTCAATCTGCAGTACGCCCCCGACCTCTGGCGCGACCGCGCCCGCGCGCTGCGCGTGACGCTCTCGATTCCGACGGTCGTGACGTTTCACACGCTGACCGACGCCACACTGCGCTCGCGCGGCATCGCGCTGTGGCTGCTGAGCAGCGCGCGCCACGCCGTCGCCGCCAACGAGGAAGTCGGCGCCATGGTGCGCCGTCGGCTGCCGTGGATCGCGCGGCGAATCACCGAGGTCCCGATCGGCTCCAACATCGGGGTCGCGCCCCCCGGCGATCCGGCCGCGACGCGTGCGTCGATCGGCGTGCCGCCGCGCGGGCCGCTGCTCGTGTATTTCGGCCTCGTGTATCCCGGGAAAGGTCTCGAGACGCTGCTCGAGGCGCTCACGCTCGTGCGCGAGACGCACGCCGATACGCATCTCGTCGTGGCCGGCGACACGCGCGAGACCGAACGCGCGTATCGCTCGGATCTGGAGGCGCTCGCCGTGAGGTTGGGGGTCGCGCGCGCCGTCACCTGGACGGGTCGCCGGGACGACGACGAGGTCTCGCGGATTCTCGCGCTCGCCGACGTCTTCGTGGCGCCGTTCGACGGCGGCGCATCGCTACGCCGTGGCAGTCTGCTGGCGGCGTTCGCCCATGGGCTGCCCGTCGTTACCACCTCGCCGGCCGCGGCATCGGCCTGCCTTCGGGATGGTGACAACGTCGCGCTCGTCACGCCGCGCGATCCGACCGCTCTCGCTTCTCGGATCTCCGTGCTGCTCGACTCGCCCGGGCAGCGCCTGCGCCTGGCCGCCGGCGTGCGCAAGCTCGCGGCGCGCCTCGCGTGGCCTGCCATCGCCGAAGAGATGCGCGGCGTCCACCGTCGGGTGCTCGCGTGAAAATTCTCGTGCTGACGCCCACGTTCCTGCCCGTCGTGGGCGGCGCAGAGCTGGTGGTGCTCGAGGTGTATCGGCGGCTCGCCCGTCGGCACGACGTTCGGCTCCTCACGCCGATGCTCCCGGCATCGCTGCGGCGCGACCACGGCTCGACCGACTACGACGCGCTCGTGAATTTTCCGGTCGAGCGCTATACGGATCGCTTCACGCTGATGCGCGTGCGCGGCCATCGCCTCACCGCCGGGGCGCTGCCGCCGTTCTCGCTGTCGGCGATCGGCGCCGTCCGCCGCGCGGTGGCGGCGGCGCGTCCCGACGTGCTCAACGTGCACTACGCGATGCCGACGGGCCTCGCGGGCGTCGTCGCCGAGCGCGTGCTCGGCGTGCCGACGGTTCTCACCATGAACGGGCGTGACGTGCCGGGCCCCGGTGTCCCGTCGCTCTGGCGGCGGTGGCAGCGGGCGCTGATCGCGCTGATGAGCGAGACGACGTACGTCTCCGGCTACTGTCGCGATGCGATCTACGGTCCGGGCCGCGGGCGCGGCGACGTCGTCGCCAACGGCGTCGAGATCCCGCCGCCGTCCGGCGACGGGGCCGCGGTCCGCGCCGCGCTCGAGGTGCCGTCGGGCGACTGCCTCGTGTTCGCGCTGCAACGGTTGGCGCCAGAAAAGCGCGTCGACACGCTGCTCCACGCGTTGCGCCGATGCCTCGACGGCGGCACGTCGGCCACGCTCGTCGTCGGCGGCGTCGGGCCGGAGGCGGCCGCGCTGCGGGCACTCGCCGCCGAGCTCGGCGTCGACAAGCACGTGCGCTTCGTCGGCTACATCGCGCGCGCTGCGCTCGCGAGCTACTTCGAGGCGTGCGACGTGTTCGCGTTGCACTCGACGTACGAGACGTTCGGGCTCGTGGTCGCACAGGCGATGAGTTACGGCCGCGCCGTCGTTACCGTGCGCGCGACGGCGCTGCCCGAAGTCGTCGGCGACGCCGGCGTGCTCGTGCCGCCAGGCGATCCGATCGCGTTCGGCGACGCGATGGCCGCGCTGGCTCAGGACAGCGGACGGCGGCGCGAGCTCGGCGAGGCGGGGCGGCGGCGCGCTGCGGCGCTCTTCGGCTGGGATCGCGTGGCGGACGGCTACGAAGCTGTGCTCGTGCGTACCGCGTTCGGCCCGGCTCGGAGTCGTCGTGCCGGCTAACGTGCTCTATCTGCACCACGTCGGCGAGCTGAGTGGCGCCGAGACGAGCCTGCGATTGCTCTTGCGCCACCTGGACCGGGTTCGGGTGCGGCCGCTGTTCGCCGGTCCCGCGACCGGCCCATTTCCCGCAGTGCTCGTCGCCGACGGTGTGACGACGTTGCCGCTGACCTTTGGGCCGCTCCGCCGCGTCAGCGGTGTGCTCGGCGCCGCGCGGCGCCTCGTCGGTCTCGTGCGGGCCCATTCGATCGACCTGCTGCACGCGAACGGGCCACAGACCAACGTGCCTGCCGGGCTCGCGGGACGCATCGCCGGCGTGCCGGTGGTCTGGCACGCGCGCAACCTCGTCGCCGGCGAGATGTGGGACGTGGACCGCGCGCTCGCGCCGCTCGCCACGCGCATCGTCTGCAACGCAGACGCGATCCGCCGCCGATTCGCCGGCAGCCGTGGCTGGGATCGCTCGGTGACGATCGTCAATGCGGTCGACACGCGCGAGTTTCATCCCGGCGTGCCGCGCGCGGCGTTTCGCCGCGAGCTCGGCGTTCCCGACGGCGCCCCGCTGTTCGGCATCGTCGGGCGTGTCGGTCTCGGCAAGGGGCACGAGCATTTTGCCGAGGCCGCGCTGCGGCTGCTGCGCGGCGGGTTGGACGCGCATTTCGTCGTCGTCGGCGACCCGCTCTTCGACGAAGACGCCTGGCGCGCCGACGCGCTCCACCGGCTCGTGAAGGACGCTGGTCGTGACGATCGCGTGCGTTTCGTCGGCTATCGTCGCGACATCCCCGCCGTCATGCGCGGCCTCGACGTGCTGGTGCTCGCCTCGGACGCCGAGCCGTGCGGGCGCGTGCTGTTCGAGGCCATGGCCTGCGGCACCGCGATCGTGGCCACCGCCAGCGGCGGCACGCCGGAGATCGTGCGCGACGGCGTCGAGGCGTTGCTCGTCCCACCCCGCGATCCCGCGGCGCTCGCGGAAGCCATGCGCACGCTTGCCGCGGATTCGAGCTTGCGTGCGCGGGTGGGCGCAGCCGGCGTCGCGCGGGTGACGGCGCACTTCACGATCGAGCGCTACGTCGAGAGGATGCTCGCCGTCTACGACGACGTGCTCGCCGGGAGACGGCGGAGATGACACGTCGGCTGAGCATCCCGAGGCGCGCCACGGCTTCGCCGGGGCGCGTCCGAGTGTTGGGGGTCTGGGGGCCATTTCGGGGCCCCCAGAAGAGATGACTCCCCCCGACATTACCGTCGTCATCGTCTCCTGGAATACACGCGAGCACCTCACACGCTGCCTGGACGCGCTCGACGGCGCCGCGCCGGGACTTCGCATCGAGACGATCGTGGTCGACAACGGCTCGACGGACGGCTCACAAGCGATGGTCGCGGCGAAGTTCCCCCGGGCGCGTCTGATCCAGAGTCCCGACAACGTCGGCTTCGGCCGCGCGGCCAACATCGGCGCCGCGGCGGGCAGCGGCCGCGCAGTCCTGATGCTCAATAGCGACTGCGAGCTGTCACCCGGCGCGCTGCCCGTCCTGCTCGACGCGCTCGACGCCGATCCCGCGCTCGGCGCGGTGTTCGCTCGTCTCACCAACGCAGACGGCACGCTGCAGCCGTCGGTGCACGACGCGCTGCCCACGCCGTGGAGCCACGCCGGCGACGTGCTGTTCGCGTCGTCCCTGCGCTACGCGCTCTACCGAGCGCCCGCGCTGAAGCGGATCGTGCTGCGGCACACGACGCGCCGACACGCAGCGGCTCACGACGTCGCCTGGGGCGGGGCGGCGTGTGTCCTCCTGCGCCGCAAGGCGTTCGAGGCCGTGGACGGGTTCGACGAGCGCTTCTTCATGTACATGGAGGATGTCGACCTCTGCGCGCGGCTGACCGCCGCCGGCTTCCGTCTGCGTTACGTGCCCGAGGCCGTCGCCGTGCACCACTGGGGCGCTTCGACGGCCAAGAGTCCCGGCCGCATGCTGCGCCACGCGTATCTGAGCCGCATCGCCTACTTCGACACGCACTTTCCAGGCTGGGGCGGCGGCGTCGCCGGGGCGCTGGCGGCCCTCGAGCTCGCCGTGCGCACCGCCACCCTGAGCGTCGCCGCGCGGCTCACGGGCTCGGCGTCGCTCGCCGCTCGTGTGCAGGCCAGCGCGGCGTGCCGAGCGGATGTGGCGGCGGCGCCGCGTGCACGCGTGCGGACGGGCACGGCGCTGCTGCTCGCCGTCGCGCTGTTGATGGCCGCCTATGCGGGCGGCGTGGCCCGGATCGCGGCGGACAGCGCGTTCATCGACTTCGCCCACTATTACGCGTTCGCGACGGATCTCGCGCGCGGCGGTGACCTGTTCGATCCATCCACGACTGCGCGAATGAGCGACACGCTCGCGATGCGCCCTGCCGGCGCGCCGTTGAAGTATCCGCCGCTGTTTTACGTGGCGATGCGGCCCTGGACATGGCTGCCGTTCCGCGTCGCCGCGCTGGCGTGGCTGGCGCTCGGCCAGGCGCTGTTGGTCGTCGCCGGCGCGCTCGTGCTGCGTCGCCGCGCGGCGGAGCCCGCGCTCGTGGTCGGACTCGTCGCGCTCGTGGCGCTGTGGCAGCCGCTGCTCGAGACATTTCATCTCGGCCAGACCAACGTCCTGCTGTTGGCACTGCTGACGTTCGGCTGGTGGGGCGCGCGCGAGGAGCGGCCCTGGCTTGCGGGCATTGCGCTGGGCCTGGTCGTGCAGGTGAAGCCACAGTTCGGACTGCCGATCGTCGCCCTCTGGTGGATCGGGCAGCGTGGCGTCGCGTATCGCGCCGCCGGCGTTGCGGTCTGTGGTCTCGCCGTCGGCATTCTCGGTGTCGGCGTCGACGCTCACGTCGAGTGGATGCGGCATCTGTTCGCGATGCCCGCATACCTGCACGCGTGGTCGCTCAACCTCGCGCCGCACGCCGTGCTGCACCGGCTGCTGGACGGCGGGCTTGGCCCGCGCGCGGTGGAGCCGATGGCGATCGTCGCGAGCGGCGCCATCCTCGCGGCGGTGGCGTATGCGCTGCGCCTCCGTCCTGCTCCCGGCACGCCCGCGTTCGACGCCGCGTTCGGACTGGCCGTCGCCGCCGTGCCGCTCGTGGCGCCGCTCGCCGAGGAGCACCATCTCGCCGTCCTGCTCTTGCCGGCGGCGCTGCTCCTCCTGGCGCCCGATGTGACGTCACGCCTGAACGTCGCGCTGGTCGCCGCCGCCGTCCTGATCGGCGCGCGCTACTCGATCGAGCGCTTCCCGGCTCTGCATGCGGGACCCGCGTCATTGCTCATGAGCGGCAAGCTGGCCGGTGTCGCGCTGCTCGCGTGGCTCTCGGCCCGGCGGCTACGCCAGGTGCCCGCGTGAGTGCCACGTCGACGCCCGAGCTCGCTGTCGTCATCCCGGCGTGGAACGAGCGGGAGAATCTCGAGCTGTTGCTCCCCGCGCTGCGTGAGGTCCTGGACGATCTGAGCGTGACGTCGGAGATCATCGTGGCCGACGGCGGCTCCAGCGATGGCACGCGCGAGTCCGCGGCGCGCCGCGGCGCACGCGTGGTGGTGCAGACGGAACGCGGCTACGGCGGCGGTCTGCTCGCCGGCTTTGCGGCCACCACCGCGCCGTGGGTCGTCACCATGGACGCAGACCTCTCGCACCGTCCCATCTTCCTGCAGGAGCTGTGGAAGCGGCGGCACGAGGCAGAGGTGTTGATCGCTTCACGCTACGTGGCCGGTGGTCGCGCCGACATGGAGGCGCTGCGGCGGCTGCTGAGCCACGTGCTCAACCGCACGTACGCGCGGGCGCTCGCGCTGCCCCTGCGCGACCTGTCGAGCGGCTTTCGCATGTACAGGCGTGAGGCGCTGCACGGGATCCTTCCCACCGCGCGCGACTTCGACTTCCTCGAAGAGCTGCTGATCCGTGTGCACGCCGAAGGCTGGCGGGTGGCCGAGGTGCCCTTTCACTACATGGCGCGCGGCTCCGGGCGCTCGCACGCGCGACTGATGAAGTTCGGCTGGGCGCTCGCGCGCACGCTCGTGCGCATGTGGCAGCTTCGCAACTCGGTGAACGCGGCCGACTACGACTGGCGCGCCTTCGACAGTCCCATCTGGCTGCAGCGCTACTGGCAGCGGACACGGCATCGGATCATCACGCGATGGGTGAGCGCCGAGCCCATCGTGGACGTCGGGTGCGGCTCGAGCCGCATCATCGTCGACCTGCCGCGCGCGCTCGGCATCGACATCCGTCTGAGCAAGCTGCGCTGGCTGCGCGCGCGCCACGAGCGCCTCTCGCAGGCCAGCGGCGATCGCCTGCCGCTGCGGACCGCAAGCGTCGGCACGCTCATCACCTCGGAGGTCATCGAGCACGTCGAGAACGCCGAGGAGCATCTCGCCGAGGCCGCACGGGTGCTGCGTCCTGGCGGCACGCTGATCGCCGGCACGCCCGATTACGGACGCCGGCTCTGGTGGGTGCTCGAATGGATCTACGGCAAGGTTCTGCCCGGCGCGTATGCCCATGAGCACGTGACGCACTACACGCGCGCCAGCCTGATCGCGAGCCTCGTCCATCACGGCTTCGAGGTGCTCGACGTTCGCTACGTCGGCGGCTGCGAGATGATCGTGCACGCACGGAGGCGTCCGTGATGCGGCTTGCGCTCGATGGGCGCGAGCTCGTGGCCGGCATGCGCACCGGCATCGGGCGCTACGTCCGGGAGGTGATGCGCGCGGCCTCGGCGCGAGGCTGGCGCTGCGTCGTGTACGGCGATGCGCGCACCGCGCTGCCTGAGACGCTGCCGGGCGTGACGCTGACGCGGCTCGCGGCGGCAGGAACGCGATGGTGGGATCAGATCACTCTGCCGCGCGCGCTCGCACGGGACGGCGCGGACATCTTTCTCTCGCCCTACTACAAGGCGCCCGTCGTCGCGCGGTGTCCGGTCGTGCTGACGATCCACGATCTGTTCTTCATCGGCTACGGCGGCCGCCGATCGCTGCGCGATCTCGTGCTGACCGCCGCGGCAAGGCTTTACGCCCGGCGTGCGCGGGCGATCGTCACCGACTCCAAGCACTCGCGGCGTGCCGTCGTCGAGCGGCTGGGTGTCGAGCCGGAGAAAGTCACGGCGATCGGCGTCGCGGTCGGCGCGGAGTTCGCGCCCACGCCTCTGACCGACAGCGCGCGCTCGCGCTATGGCCTCGGGCCGTCGTACGTGCTCTTCGTCGGCAATTTCATGCCGCACAAGAACGTCGAGGGGCTGCTCCGCGCGTGGGCGGCGCTGCCCGCCACGTTGCGGAGGGCGCACCGCCTGGTGCTGGCTGGCGGCGACGTCACGCGGCGCGCGGGGGTCGAAGCGCTCGCGCGCACGCTCGACGTGGACGTCGTGTTCCCCGGGCGCATCGACGATGGTGATCTCCCCGCCGTCTACAGCGGGTGCGCGGCGTTCGTGCTGCCGTCGCTCGACGAGGGCTTCGGGGTTCCCGCCGTGGAGGCGATGGCCTGCGGCGCACCGGTGATCGTGTCCGATCGTGGAGCGCTGCCGGAGGTCGCGGGTCCGGGGGCGGCGGTCGTCGAGGTCGGCGCTCCTGCAACCCTCGCGGCCGCGCTCGCGCGCGTGCTCCTCGAGCCGGAGCACTGCGAGGCCCTGCGCCGCCGCGGCCGCTTGCGCGCGGCCGATTTCACGCCCGAGCGCACGGCTGCCCGTGTGCTGGATCTGCTGGAAACCGTCGCCGGCGCGCCGCCGGCGGTCGCGCGCTGATGTGCGGCATCGCCGGCTGGGCCGGCGCGCGCGGCGGGGGACGCGAGGTGCTCGACGCGATGCTGCGCGCGCTCGAGCATCGCGGTCCCGACGACACGGGGCGCCACCTCGGCACCGAGGCGACCCTCGGCATGACACGGCTGTCGATCATCGACCTCGTCACCGGGCGCCAGCCGATGACGACCGACGACGCGACGGCGGCGCTCGTCTTCAACGGCGAGATCTACAACTATCGCGAGCTGCGTGACGAGCTCGCGGCGCGTGGTCGACCGTTCGCGACGCGCAGCGATACCGAGGTGCTGCTGCGTGCCTGGGAGGAGTGGGGCGAGGCCTGTGTGGATCGCCTGCGCGGCATGTTCGCCTTCGCGATCTGGGATGCTCGCCGGCGCCGGCTCGTGGTCGCGCGCGATCGCCTCGGCAAGAAGCCGCTCTACTACTGGCATCGCGATGGGCTGCTCGTCTTCGCGTCCGAGCCGAAGGCCTTGCTGCGTCACCCGGCCGTCGGCCGTGCGCTCGATCCCGTGGCGCTCGAGCACTACGCGGCGTTCGGGTACACGCCGGCCGCGCGCTCGATCTTCGACGGCATCGCGAAGCTGCCCCCGGGCCACGTCGCAACGCTGGCCGGCGGTGTCCTGACGCTCCGGCGCTATTGGACGCTGCCGGCTGGCGTCGCCGTGCCCGTGCGCTCGCTGCCCGAGCTCCAGGAGCGCGTGCGCGCCGAGGTGCGCGACGCCGTGCGCGCTCGCCTCGTGGCCGACGTTCCGCTCGGCGTCTTTCTCAGCGGCGGCATCGACTCGAGCGCGATCGTCGCCTGCATGCGCGAGCTGAACGTCGGGCGGCTCGCGACGTTCTCGGTCGGCTTCGGCGCCGACGCCTCGCACGACGAGCTGCCGTACGCGCGCCTCGTCGCGCGCCGCTTCGAGACCGAGCACCATGAGGACATCCTCGAGCCGAAGGCGGCCGACCTCACCGCTGCCGTCGTGCGCGCGCTCGACGAGCCGTTCGCGGACTCGTCGGCGCTCCCGACGCTGGCCGTCGCCGAATCGACGGCGCGGCACGTGAAGGTCGCGCTGTCGGGGATCGGCGGCGATGAGACGTTCGCCGGCTATCCGCGATATCTCGGAGTGCGTCTCGCCGAGGCGTGGGCGCGCGTGCCGCGGATGCTGCGCGCGGGCCCCGAAGCGCTCGCGCGGCGACTTCCGGAATCGGCGACGAGCCGCAACCTCGGCGACTGGGACCGCCGCTTCGCTCACGGCGCCGCGCGCCCGATGCCCGAGCGCTATATCGGCTGGACGCGCTTCTTTGACGCGCCCGCGCTTGCCGCGCTCGCAACTCCCGCGCTCGCGCGCCTGTTCGACGGCAACGTCGAGGCTGCGCAGCGCGCCGCGTGGACGACGCGCACGGACGGCGACGCCGTGGATGGCGCCTGGCGCATCGATCTCGCGACGTACCTGCCGGACGATCTGCTGACGATGGCCGACCGCATGAGCATGGCGCGCTCGCTCGAGCTTCGCGCGCCGTTCTGCGATCACCGGCTGATCGAGCTCAGTCTCGGCATTCCGCCCAGCATCAAGCTGGCCGGCTGGTCGCTGAAGGCGCTGCTGAAGCGCGCGTTCGCCGACGAGCTGCCCGCCGAAATCCTGCGACGGCGCAAGCAGGGCTTCATGATTCCGCTCAGCCGGTGGCTCCGCAGCGACCTGCGTCACCTCGTCGAGGATGCCCTGGCGCCGGAGCGTGTGCGCGCGCGCGGGCTGTGGCGTCCGGAGATCGTGAGCCGGATCGTGACCGAGCACCTCTCGGGCGCGCGCACGCACGGCGACCGTATCTGGGCGCTCGTGATGCTCGAGCTGTGGATGCGCGAATACCTCGACGCCCACGTGTCGTGGCGGCTGTCGTGAGCGCGCTGCGCGTGCTCATGGTGTCCGATGTGTCGCCGCTCAGCGGCGGAGGCGGAGGTGAGCGCCTGTTGTGGGAGCACGCGCGTGGCCTGGCGGGGCGCGGCCACGCCGTCACCGTGCTCGGACGTGCGCCGGGCGGCGCGGCCGCCGGCACCTTCGAGCGAGAAGGCGTGCGCGTCGTCCTCTTCGGCGCCGGCCGGCGCACGACGATGGGATTCCTGCGCAACGCCGTCTTCGCCGCGCGCCGCGCGGCGCACGAGCTGCTGGCCGGCTCGGAATTCGACGTGCTCGACGTGCACCAGCCGCTCGCGGGCTGGGGCGTGCTGGGTCTGCCGGCTGCGCGGCGTCTGCCCGTGCTGTACACGTTTCTCTCGCCCGCGCCGCTGGAATATCGCTCGCGTGAGCGGATGACCCGGCATCACGTGGGCGGCATGGCGGGACGGTTCGGCGCTCTCGCGCTGTGGGCCATCGAGCGCACGTGTTTGCGGCGCGCCGGCCGCATCCAGGTGCTCAGCGACTACTCCGCCGAGCAGCTCTGGCAGCTCTATGGCATCGCCGAGGACCGGCTCGTCAAGATTCCCGGCGGCGCGGATCTGCGACGCTTCCGACCCGCCGAGGACCGCGCCGGGGTGCGCGCGCAGCTCGGGCTGCCGAAGGAGGCGCCACTGCTCCTGACCGTGCGCAACCTCGAGGTCCGCACCGGCGTGGACACGCTGCTGCGCGCGATGCCGCGCATCCTGTTGCGCCGCGAGGATGCGCAGCTGCTGATCGCGGGCACTGGCTCGCTGCGCGCCGAGCTCGAGAGCCTCGCGGCGTCCCTGCGCATCACCGAGCGCGTTCGGTTCCTCGGCTTCGTTCCCGATGCCGACTTGCCCGGGTACTACCAGGCTGCCGATTGCTTCGTGCTCCCGACGCGCGAGCTGGAAGGCTTCGGACTCGTCACCGTCGAGGCGCTGGCCTGCGGAACGCCCGTGCTGGGCACGCCGGTCGGGGCCACGCCCGAGCTGCTCGATCCTCTCGATCCGAGGCTGGTGTTCGACGCCGCGACGCCGGACGCGATCGCCGATGGTGTGCTCGCGTTTCTCGAGCGTGCCGAGCACGATCCGGGCGCGATGGAGCGGCTGCGGCACGCGGCGCGTGCGCACGTCGAGGACCGCTACGCGTGGAGCCACGCCGTGCAATCGCTCGAGCGAGCGCTCGCGCGGCTCATCGCCGATGTGCCGACGCCGCCCTCAGCCGCCGCGTGCGAGGCGTGTGGGGCGCCGCTCGGCGCCGCGCGCCTCGCGTACCGCGGTCTGCGCTATCGCCGCTGCGCAGCGTGCGGAGCCCGGGCGTTGGCCAGGCTGCCGAGCGAAAGCGAGCTGCGCGTGCGCTACGAGGCGGCGTATCCGCGGACATTCGCGCCGGCCGTGATCCGGGCGCCGCGACACCAGATGCTCGGCGGTGTTCTCACGCACGCGCGATGCCATGTCGCGTCGGGCCGGCTGCTCGACGTCGGTTGCGGCGGCGGGCACTTCGTGCACGCGGCGCGCGACGCGGGCTGGCGCGCGATGGGCACCGACCTGTCGCACTCCGCCTGTCGAGCCGCGACTGTCGCGGCCGGCGCGCCGGTGGCGCAGGCGCAGGCGGGCGCGTTGCCGTTCCGCGACGGCGCGCTAGACGCGGTCACGCTCGTGAACGTGCTCGACCACACGGCGTCCGCGCGCGGCACGCTCGACGAGGTGGCGCGTGTGCTGCGGCCCGGCGGCCTCCTGGTGGTGCGGGTGCCGAACGGGCCGATCCACGCGAGCGCGGCGCGCGCGCTCGCCCGGCTCGGGCCGCTGGCGCGCCTGCGCGGCCTCGACGCGTTTCCGATTCTGCACGTCTTCGCCTTCGGCCGCCGCGCGCTGGTGCGGCTGCTCACACGCGCCGGCTTTGACGTCCTGGAGGTGATCAACTCCGGGCTCGCGGGCGCGCCCGACGGCCGCGCGGGACAAGCGCTGGGCGTTGCAGTCGAACGGCTGGCCGCCGTGGTCGCGGCGGCCTCGCGCGGCCGCTGGCTGCTCGGGCCCTCGCTCGAGGTCTATGCAAGGCGGAGAGCGACGTGAGTGTCGCCACGCTGCACGTCATCACGCGGCTGACCATCGGGGGCTCGGCCGAGAACACGGTGGCCACGATGGTCGCGCTGGCGGCGTCCGGTTACGCGGGGCCGCTCGCCGTCGGCATCGCGGAGTCGGAGCCGCCGAGTGTGAACGACGCGGGCGGCCGCGGCGTGCGCCTGCTCGACGTGCCGGCGCTCGGTCGCGAGGTGGGTGTGCGCGACGTCGCCGCGCTCGCGCATCTCTGCCGCGTGATGCGTGTGGAGCGGCCCGCCGTGGTGCACACGCACACGTCCAAGGCCGGCTTCGTCGGCCGGCTGGCCGCACGGCTGGCCCGCGTGCCGGCGGTCATCCACCAGCCGCACGGCCACATCTTCTACGGCTATTACGGCGGTGGCCGCACGGCCTTCTACGTCGCGCTCGAGCGGATCGCGGCGCGCTGGACCGATCGTATCGTCACGCTGACCGAGCGTGGCACCGACGAGCACCTGGCGCGCAACATCGGGCGGCGAGAACAATACCGAACGGTGCCGAGCGGCGTGCCGACGGCAGCGCTGCGCGCGGCGGCGCCGAGCCGCACCGTCGCTCGCGCGCGGCTGGGTCTGCCCGATGACGCCTTCGTCGTGGCCGGACTGGGACGCCTCGTTCCCGTCAAGGGCTTCGACGTGCTCGTGGCGGCGCTGCGGCCGCTGGCCGACGCAGTGCCGTCGTCCCGCCTCGTGCTCATCGGCGACGGCCCGCAGCGGCGCGAGCTTCACGCGGCCGCGCGCGATCTCGGCGTGGGCGGACGCGTGCTGATCACGGGCGTCACGTCCGACATCGCCGGCTGGCTCGCGGCGGCCGACGTGCTGGCAGCGCCGTCGCGCAACGAGGGCATGGGACGCGCGGTCGTCGAGGCGATGGCGCTCGGCCTGCCCGTCGTCGGCGCCGAGGTCGGCGGCATTCCGGCCGTCGTCGCCGATGGCGAGACGGGATGGCTGGTGCCGCCGGGCGACTCGCTGGCGCTCGCCGCCGCGCTCATCGAGCTCGCGCGCGACGAAGCGCTGCGCATCAAGCTCGGCACTGCCGGTGTCACGCGGGCCGAGGCCTTCTCCACCGACGTGGCCCACGCGGCGATGCGCGCGATCTATGACGAGCTGGTACGCGACAAGGGGTTGGCGTGACGCGCGCACGGCGCATGCTCGGCCTCGCCGCGCTGACGTGCTGGCTGCTCGCGGCGGTCACAACGCCGGCGCGCGCCGCGGACGGTTACGAGCGCCTGCCCGCCATCGTCCACGTCCACTCCGATCTCTCGTCCGGCGAGTTCCCGCTGGAGGAGATCACCGACATGGCCGAGCGCCAGGGGCTCGGCGCCGTGCTGCTAACCGAGAACTACCTCAACCGCGTCGAGTACAGCCTGCCGCCCTTTCGCGCGCTCACGCGGGTGACGTACGAGGCCCGCTCCGTGCACGGCCGCCTCGATGAATACTTCGCGAGCGTCGCGCGTGCGCGCGCGGCGCGTCCGCGCGTGCTCGTGCTGCCCGGCGTCGAGGTGATGCCGCACTATTTCTGGAGTGGCTCGCCGTTTTCGCTCGCGCTGACGCTGCACGACACGCAGAAGAACCTGCTCGTCTGGGGGCTCGATCGCAGCGCGCTCGCGGCGCTGCCGGTGATCGGCAACGCCGCGGGCGGCATCGCGGGACTGCAAACGCTGCTCGACGTGCTGCCGGTGGTGCTCGTCGTGCCGGGTATCGTGCTGCTCGCGCGACCACGGACGCGGCGGCGCGCGCTCGGACACGCGGTGCTCGTTGAGCGCCGCCGCGCGTGGGCGCCGGGGCTCGTGCTCTGCGCGCTCGGCGTGACCGCGATCGTGCGCGCGTGGCCGTTCACGCAGCCGGTGCACCCCGCGTGGGCGGAGGCGGGCAGCGCTCCCTATCAGGATCTGATCGACTACGTCGAGCGCGCGGGCGGCGTCAGCGTCTGGTCGCTGCCCGAGGCGAGCGACTTCGGCCAGCAGGCGGTCGGCCCTGTGCAGGTGAGCTGGGCCACGGAGCCATATCCCGACGACCTGCTGAAGACGTTCGGCTACACGGCGTTCGGGGCGCTCTACGAGGACACGACGCGGGTGGAGCGGCCAGGAGACTCCTGGGATCGCCTGTTGATGGAGTACGCCGCGGGTCAGCGCACGCGCGTGCCGTGGGCTCTCGCCGAGTCGGCGTTCCACGACAACAGCGCCGGCAAGCGCGTGGGACCGATCCAAACCGTGTTTCTCGTCCGCGAGCGCACCGAGGCGGGGGTGCTGGACGCGCTGCGTACGGGACGTATGTACGCGCTGCAGCGCACGCGCGAGGCGGGCTTCGTGCTGACGGAGTTTGCCGCGGCCGTCGGTGAGGCGACAGCGATTTCCGGGCAGACGCTGCGCGCGGCGCCGGGCGCGCCGCTCGAGGTCGGCATCGCGATCGCGGCGCTCGATCCGCGTCCCGTGGCCGTGCGACTGACATTGATTCGCAACGGCTCCATCGTCGCCGCGTGGAGCGGCGCCACGCCGCTGCGCGTCACGCACCGCGAGACCTGGGATGGCCGGCCAGCGGTCTTCCGCCTCGAGGCACGGGGCGCCGGGGGGCGGCTGCTGAGCAATCCCGTGTTCGTGAAAGCGCCGTGAAAGTCGCCATCCACCAACCGCACTATCTGCCGTGGCTCGGCTATCTCGCCAAGTGGGCCGCCGTGGACCTCTTCGTTTTCCTCGACACCGTGCAGTACCAGAAGAACGGCTGGCAGAACCGCAACCGCATCAAGACGGCGGACGGCGCCCGGTGGCTGACGGTTCCGGTGCACGCGCGATTCGGGACCCGGATCGCCGACGTCACCATCGACGTCGAGCAGCCGTGGCCGGCGCGCCACCTGCGTGCGATCGAACACGCCTACGGCGCGGCGCCACACTGGCCGTCGACCCGCGACGCGCTCACGCAGCTCTACGCGGAGCGCAGGCAATGTCTGGCGCCCACCGCGATCGCCAGCGCCGAGCTCCTGGCGCGCGCGATGGGTGTGAACACGCCGACTCGGCTGGCGTCGTCGCTGCCGGTCGCCGATGACGATCCCACGGGACGACTCGTCGCGCTGTGCCAGGCGGTGGGCGCCGACACGTATCTGGCCGGGGGCCATGGCGCCACATATATGGATAGGAAGCGGTTCGCGGATGCCGGCATCCGGGTACTCCACCAGACCTATTCCCACCCCGTCTATGCTCAGCAACACGGTGATTTCGTGCCGTTTTTGTCAGGCCTGGATCTATTATTGATGCACGGCGATGAGAGCCTTGCGATCCTCCGCCGCGGCGACGCCTGGACCGAGGAGCCCTGAGTGAACGTCCTGGCCATCGGCGCCCACCCCGACGACATCGAATTCGGCTGCGGGGGGATGCTGACCAAATACGCGGAGCGCGGTCACGCTGTCTACCTGTTCGTCGCCTCGGACGGCTCCCTCGGCGGCGATGGCGCCGTGCGGCGGCACGAGCAGCAGGACTCGGCGCTCATCATCGGTGCGCGAGACGTTTATTGGGGCGACTACCGGGACACGGAGATCCCGCTCAATCGCGAGCTCATCGTGCGGCTCGAGGCCGTGATTCGCGAGGTGCAGCCGCGGATGATCTTCGTGAACTACCCCGAGGACACCCATCAGGATCACCGCAACCTCGCGCAGGGCACGCTGTCCGCTACGCGCTACGTTCCGAATTTCCTGTTCTACGAGGGACCGACCAGCGTCAACTTCACGCCGAACTGCTTCACCGACATCGAGAAGGTGCTGGACAGGAAGCTCGCGTGCCTGGAGGCCCATCGCTCGCAGGTGGCGAAGACGAACATCGAGGATCTGTCGATCCTCGAGCTGGCCGTCTCGACCGCCAACTTCCGCGGCATTCAGGCGCGCGTGAAATACGCCGAGGCCTTCCAAAGCATTCGGCTTCTGCTCAACCTTTGATCGCGAACACGCCAAGACGATTGACCGCGGAGCGGAGCCACGCGCGTCTAGAGCAGGCCACCCACGGTCCAAGCCGGTCTCGCGGACCCCGCTACAAATGATTCCCCACGCCAGGCCGTCGATCACCGACGACGATGCCGAGCGGGTCGCGCGCGTCGTGCGCTCGGGCCAGCTCGCGCAAGGGCCGGAGGTCGCGGCGTTCGAGCGCGAGCTCGCTGCGCGTCTCGGCGTTCAGGATGCCGCCGCGGTCGCCTCTGGCAGCGCGGCGCTCGAGCTCGCCCTCATCGCGCTCGGCGTCGGGGCCGGCGACGAAGTGCTCATTCCCACGTACGTGTGCGACGCGCTGCACCACGCGGTACAACGCGTGGGCGCCGCGCCGGTGTTGGTGGACGCGGATCCCGACACGCAGTCGCTGTCGGCCAAGGATGCGCTGGCCCGACGGACCCGGCGAACGCGGGCCGTCATCGTGCCGCACGCCTTCGGGCTCACGGCCGACCTCGAGCCGTTCGCTGCCCTCGAGGTGCCGGTCATCGAGGACTGCGCGCAGGCCCTGGGCGCCGAGCTCGATCGCGGCAATCCCGCCGGCTCCGGCGGCGCGCTGGCGGTGTGCTCGTTCTACGCGACGAAAATGATCGCGGCCGGCGAGGGGGGCGCGGTCGTCGGTCCTTCGGCGCTGATTGCGCGCGTGCGCGACGTGCGCGACTACGACGAGCGCGAGACGCTGGCGCCGCGGACCAACGCCAAGCTGACCGACATGGCCGCCGCGCTGGCGCGCGGCCAGCTCGCGCGGCTCGATGCCTTCGTCGCGCGCCGCCGCGCGATCGCCGCTCGCTACCGCGCGCTGCTCGGCGGTGTGAAGGCGCGGTTGCCCGTGGACGCGGGCGCGCGTCACGTCTATCACCGCTTCGTGCTCGGCCTCGATCGCGATCCCGCCGCCGTCGCCCGGGCGCTCGGCGAGCGAGGCGTCGCCACCCGGCGGCCCGTGTTCCGTCCGGCCCATCGCGCGAAGGGGCTCGACGGCTTTCCCGAGGCCGACCGGCTGTGGGCGGAGTCGCTGTCGATCCCGTGCTATCCGGTACTCACCGACGACGAGGTCGAGCGTGTCGCACGCGCGCTCGCCGCGGTGCTCGGAGCGTGAGCAACCTCGCGACGCAGGCGCTGCCGGCGAGCATGCCGACGGCAGTCGGCGCCACGGCGTTGCGTGTCGCATTCCTGCTCGCGCTGACGATGCCGCCGGTGCGCCGCACGTTCGCCGCGTACGGCTTGGGCTGGGCGTATCTCGTCGTTCTGGCGTTCGCACTCGCGCTCGTCGGCGTTCCGGTCGTGCGGTCGTTCGCACGCTGGTGGGGCGTGCTCGACGCCCCGGCCGCGCGCAAGGTGCACGCCGTCGCCACGCCGCTGCTCGGTGGCGCCGCCGTATACGCCGCCTTCGCTGCCACCGTGCTGTTCAACTTCACGTTCTCGCTGCAGCTCAAGGGCGTGGCGCTCGGCGCGACGATCATCGTCGCCGTCGGGCTCCTCGACGACGTGTTCGATGTGCCGGCGCGCTGGAAATTGGTGGGACAGGTCGCCGCGGTGGCGGTGGCGATGACGTACGGCGTCGTCCTGGACACGGTCCCGACGTCGTGGCCGGGGTCGACGGCGGTGAATCTCCTGCTCACGCTGCTCTGGTTTCTCGCCGTCACCAACGCGCTGCAGTTTCTCGACGGCATGGACGGCCTCGCGGCGGGCCTCGGCGCCATCGCCGCGCTCTTCTTCAGCCTGGCCGCGCTGCAGACGAATCAGCCGTACCTCATGTTTCTCGCGGCGCCGCTCGTCGGTGCCTGCCTCGGGTTTCTGCCGTACAACTTTCGCTTCGGCCGTCCGGCCACGATCTTCCTGGGCGACGCCGGCGCCTCCTTCATCGGATTCACGCTGGCGGGCCTCGCCGTCATGGGCGAGTGGGCGGAGAACGACTTCATCGGCCTGCTCACGCCGGTGCTGATCCTGGCGGTCCCGCTGTTCGACATCGCGTTCGTCGGCACCGTCCGCGTCGTCACAGGCAAAGTCCATTCCGTGGGCGAGTGGCTCGCGTACACGGCGAAGGACCACATCCACCATCGGTTCGAGTCGCTCGGCTTGACCCGGACGGAAACCGTTCTGTTGATCCTTTTCATCGCGGCGACGCTCGGCCTCTCCGCCATGCTGCTCAAAGACGCGACGAAGCACGAGGCGGCGCTCGTGCTCATCCAGGCCGGCTGCGTGCTGGCGATCATCGCCGTGCTCGAGGGCATCGCGCGCGGACGCGGTCGATGAGCCCGAGCCTCAGCCACGCGCTGTCGGTCGGGCTCACGCTCGTTCTGCTGCTGGTGGGCTATCACGTCGCCCAGCGGCTGATCGACAGCCTCGTCAATCGTCTCGGTGCGCGATTGGGCGACACCTCGCGCTCGCGGACGCTCGGCTCGTTGCTGACGAGCATCATGCGCTGGGCGCTGGCCCTCATCGTGCTCGTGGTGATCCTGCGCGAGCTCGGCATCGACGTGCAGGCCATCGTGGTCTCCGCCGGCGTGCTCGGCGTAGTCGTCGGCCTCGGTGCGCAGGCGCTGATCCGTGACCTGCTCACGGGCATCTTCCTGCTCTTCGAAGGTCTGGTTGCGGTCGGTGACGTCATCCAGGTCAGCGGCGTGACCGGCACGGTCGAGTCAGTCGGGCTGCGCGTGACGAAGCTGCGGCTCCAGGATGGCGCGATTCGGATCGTACCGAACGGCGCGCTGACGGAGTTCACGAACTTCAGCGTGGGTTGGGGCCGCGCAATCGTCGAGATCGGCGTGCCGCGCGACGTCGATGTCGACCGCGCCCTGGCCGCGATGCGCGAAGCGGGCGAGGCGTGGGCGCGCGAGAGCGGAGCTGCGCTGGACGCGCCGGCGGTGCAGGGTATTATGAGATTCAGCGGAGGCGATGCGGTCCTTCGGCTTACCGTTCGGGTCGATGCCGCCCGCCGTCTCGACGCCGAAAACGACCTGCGACGTCGGATCAAAGCGACGTTCGACCGCGCGGGCCTCACCGCGGTCGGCGTGTGATCGAGGAGTCGTCATGTCCATGCGCGTGCGCAAAGGCGTGTTCCCCGCGGCCGGTCTCGGCACCCGGTTTCTGCCTGCAACGAAGGCACAGCCCAAGGAAATGTTGCCGCTCGTCGACAAGCCGACGATCCAGTACGTCGTCGAGGAGGCCGTCGCCTCCGGGCTGCAAGAGATCATCATCGTCACTGGGCGCGGCAAGCGCGCGATCGAGGACCACTTCGACGCGGCCTTCGAGCTGGAGTACTACCTGAACGATCGCGGCAAGGTCGAAGAGCTGGCGCAGATCAAGACCATCTCCGAGCTCGCGTCCGTCTCGTACGTGCGGCAGAAGGAGCCGCTCGGGCTCGGGCACGCCATCCTCTGCAGCCGCACGCTGGTCGGCGACGAGCCGTTCGGCGTCTTTCTCGGCGACGACATCATCGGCGGGACGTCGACGCCGTGCATGCGTCAGCTGCTCGATGTCTTCGAGCGTCACCAGGGGCCCGTGATCGCCGTCCAGCGCGTGCCGCGTGAGCACATCCATCAGTACGGCGTCATCGCGGGGCGCAATATCGGCGGCAACGTCTGGCAGATCGACGATCTCGTCGAGAAGCCGCGCGCCGAGGACGCCCCCTCCGATCTGGCCATCATCGGCCGCTACGTGCTGACGCCGGACCTGTTTCCGATCCTGGCGGAGACGGCCGCCGATAAGCGCGGCGAGATCCAGCTGACCGATGGGCTGCGCGCGCTGCGGCGACGACGGCCGATGTTCGCCGTTGAGTTCGTCGGCAAGCGCTACGACACCGGCGACAAGCTCGGTTTTCTCAAGGCCACGGTCGAATTCGCGCTCGCGCGGCCCGACCTGTCCGATGCCTTCCGGGCGTACCTGAAAGGCCTCGACCTCTAGGCGACCGTTCGCGGTGTTGCGGCGGCTCCGCGGACGCGGGTTTCGTTGACTCGTTGCGTCGGGTCTGCGAGTATTTACGGCACGTTGCCTGCAGATCCGATGGCACCCAAAGACAGCAAGCGCCCATTCCACACCGCGTCCGACGCCGAGATCAAGAACGGCGAGGTCTACGACGTCTACTTCGAGCGCACCGTGCAGATTCTCAACGCGCGGCGCGACCGCAAGCGGGTGCGGGCCGAGGTCTACCTCAAGGCCCTCCCCGAGGACTGGGAGTGGGGCGTGCTGGCCGGCATCGAGGAGGCGGCCGCGCTGCTGGAAGGGGTGCCCGTCGACGTCCAGGCGATGGACGAGGGAACGATCTTCGGGCCGTACCAGCCGATCATGACGCTGGAGGGCGTCTACGTCGACTGGGCGGAATACGAGACGGCGCTCCTCGGCCTGCTCTGCCAGGCCTCGGGCATCGCGACGAAGGCCGCGCGCTGCAAGAAGGCCGCGGGCGAGCGGCAGGTGATTTCGTTCGGCGCGAGGCGCATGCATCCGGCGCTGGCCCCGATGATCGAGCGCAACGCCTTTGTCGGCGGCTGCGATGGTGTGGCCGTGACCAAGGCGGCGGAGCTGATCGATGCCGATCCGACCGGCACGATCCCGCATGCGCTCGTGCTCATGATCGGCGACACGGTCGAGGCGCTTCGAGCGTTCAACGAGATTGTGGACCGCAAGATCCGCCGCGTCGCGCTCATCGACACGCTGCAGGACGAGAAGTTCGAAGCGATCCGCGTCGCGGAGGCACTCGGCGACGATCTCTACGCCGTGCGGCTCGACACGCCGTCCTCGCGTCGCGGCGACCTCTATCGCATCGTGCAAGAAGTCCGTTGGGAGCTGGATCTGCGCGGCTTCCGACACGTCAAGATCATCACGTCGGGCGGCATCGACGAGTACGAGATTCTGCACCTCAATCCAGTGGTCGACGCCTACGGCGTCGGAACCTCGATCGCCAACGCCCCGGTCGTCAGCTTCGCGCTCGACATCGTCGAGATCGAGGGCCGGCCGATGGCCAAGCGCGGCAAGTGGTCGGGTGCCAAGAACGTGTTCCGCCGCCGCGGAACGCTCGACACCGTCGTGGTGCCCGCGAGCGCGGGCGCACCGAGCGACGGCAAATGGGATCCACTCCTCAAGCCGCTTGTCGCGGCCGGCCGAATCACGCGCGATCTGCCGCCACCGCGCACGATCCGCGACTACGTGCTCGAGCAGCTGCGGCCGGTGTCGCTCGAGACCCTGCGGCGCACGGCGCAGCGCCGCGACTTCTGAGTCGTCGTGTCGATGTCCATCCTGGACGAGATCGTCCGGCATAAGCGGCAAGAGCTCGCGGCGTCGAAGGCAGCCACGCCGCGCCGCGCGCTGGAAGCTCGCTGCGCGACAATGCCCGCTCCGCGAGATTTCGAGCGCGCGCTCACTCCCGTGCTCGGGCGCGCGCGGCTGGTGGCCGAGGTGAAGCGCGCCTCGCCGTCACGCGGAGTCCTCAAAGCGGACCTCGACCCCGTCACGCTGGCGTCGACCTACGCGCAAAACGGCGTGGACGCGATCTCGGTGCTGACCGACGCCAAATACTTCCGCGGGAGCCTCGACGACCTGCGCGCGGTGCGCGCGGCCGTCGACGTGCCGCTGCTGCGCAAGGACTTCACGGTCGACGAGTACCAGCTCTGGGAGGCGCGGGCGGCCGGCGCCGACGCGATCTTGTTGATCGTTTCGATCCTCGAGGCGCCGCTGTTGTCCGATCTCGCGGCGGCCGCCAAAGGGCTGGGGCTGGCTGCGCTGGTGGAGTGTCACACCGCGAAAGAGCTCGACGTCGCGCTCGCCGCCGGCGCGCCGCTCATCGGCATCAACAATCGCGATCTCGCGACGTTCGAGACGCGCATCGACACGACGGTCGCGCTGATGCCGCACATTCCGCCGGGGCCGACCGTCGTGAGCGAGAGCGGATTCTTCAACGGCGACGACGTCCGACGCGTGATCGAGGCGGGCGCCCACGCGGTGCTCGTCGGCGAAGGGCTGGTGAAGGCGGCGGACGTCGGTGAAAAGATTCGAGAGTTGAAACTGGCATGACCCGCGTGAAGATCTGCGGCATCACCAACCTCGAAGACGCGCGGATGGCCGTGCAGGCGGGCGCCGACGCGCTCGGCTTCATCTTCGTCGAGAAGACTCCACGCTTCGTGACGCCCGAGCAGGTCGCGGCGATCGTGCGCTGGCTGCCGCCGTTCGTGACACCCGTGGGCGTCTTCTGGGATCATCCGGCCGGCCACGTGAAAGCCGTCATCGAGGCGTGCCGGCTGCGCGCGATCCAACTGCACGGTGACGAGAAGCCGGAGGATTGGGTGGATGTCTCCGTGCCGGTGATCAAGACGGTCAAGATGTCGCCCGCAACGAAGATCGAGGGGCTGCCCGAGTACAAGCTCGGCGAGCGCATCAACGCGCTCTGGTGGCACAAGGTCGCCGCCGCAATCCTCTTCGACAGCAATGCGCGCTGGAGCGAAGGCGGCGAGATACGCGAGCCGATCGAGTGGCGAAGCATCGCCATGATGGGCGCGATGGCGCCTCCCGACAGACGGCCTGCCGTGATCCTCTCGGGTGGGCTCACTCCCGACAACGTCGCGCACGCCGTTGGCATCGTGCGGCCGCACGCCGTCGACGTGGTCTCGAGTGTCGAAGCGCGGCCGGGCAAGAAGGATCCCGACAAAGTGCGCCGCTTCATCGCCGAAGCCAAGGCCGCCCGGTGAAGACGCTGCCCGACGCGCAGGGTCACTTCGGTCGCTTCGGCGGGCGCTTCGTGCCCGAGACACTAATGGCGCCGCTGATCGAGCTCGAGCGCGCCTACGCCGCCGCCCGCCGCGACCGCGCGTTTCAGCGACGACTCGCGGGACTGCTCGCCGACTACGCCGGCCGGCCGACACCGCTCTACTTCGCGGCGCGGCTGTCCGAACACTGCGGTGGCGCGCGCATCTGGCTCAAGCGCGAGGATCTTTGCCACACGGGCGCCCACAAGGTGAACAACGTGCTCGGCCAGGCGCTGCTCGCCGCGCGCATGGGCAAGCGCCGCGTGATCGCCGAGACGGGCGCCGGGCAGCACGGCGTCGCCACCGCCACCGCGGCGGCGCTGCTCGGGCTCGAGTGTGAGGTGTACATGGGCACGGAGGACATCGAGCGCCAGGCGCTCAACGTCTTCCGCATGCGGCTGCTCGGCGCCCGCGTCATTCCCGTGGAGTCCGGCAGCAAGACGCTCAAGGATGCCGTGAACGAGGCGCTACGCGATTGGGTGACCAACGTCCGCACGACGTACTACCTGCTCGGCTCGGCGCTCGGGCCGCATCCGTACCCGATGATGGTGCGCGACTTCCACACCGTCATCGGCAAAGAAACGAAGACGCAATCCCGGCGCGCGCTCGGCAAGCTGCCCGACGTCGTCGTCGCGTGCGTGGGTGGTGGCAGCAACGCCATCGGGCTGTTCCATCCGTTCATCGCCGAGCGCCGCGTGAGAATCATCGGGGTGGAGCCCGGTGGTAGTGGCATCGCGACCGGCAAGCACGGCGCGTCCATGGCGGCGGGCGCGGTCGGCGTGCTGCACGGCTCGATGAGCTATCTGCTGCAGAGCGACGACGGCCAGGTGGCCGTCGCGCACTCGATCTCCGCCGGCCTCGACTATCCCGGCGTCGGCCCCGAGCACGCCTACTACAAGGACGCGGGCCGCTTCGAGTTCGTGTCGATCACCGACGAGGAAGCGCTCGAGGGTTTCCAGGCGCTGACGCGGCTCGAGGGCATCATGCCGGCGCTCGAATCGGCGCACGCCGTCGCGCACGCGATGCGCCTGGCCAAGACGCTGCCGCGCTCGAAGGTCATCGTCGTCGGCCTCTCGGGCCGCGGCGACAAGGACGTGCACGTCGTCGCGAAGGCGCTGGGGATGGCGATTTGACCACTCGGCTCGACGCGACGTTTGCGCGGCTGCGCGCCCGCGGCGAGCGCGCGCTGGTGGCCTACGTCATGGCTGGCGATCCGTCCCTGGCGGAAACACAGCGGCTCGTGGTCGAAGCCGAGCGCCGCGGCGCCGACGTGATCGAGCTCGGCGTGCCGTTTTCCGACCCGCTCGCCGACGGGCCCGTGGTTCAGCGCGCCGGTGTGCGCGCGCTCGCCGCGGGCGCGTCCCTGCCGCGCGTGCTGGAGACGGTTGCGACGCTGCGCGCTCAGGTGAACGTGCCGATCGCGCTGATGACGTACTACAACCCGGTCCTCGCGTTCGGGCTCAAGAGCTTCGCGCGCACCGCGGTCGACGCCGGCGCCGACGGCGTGATCGTGCCGGATCTGCCCTACGAAGAGTGTGAGCCGCTGCGCGCGGAGGCGGAGCCGGCGGGCCTCGACCTGGTCCAGATGGTCGCGCCGACCTCGACGCCGGCCCGCGTCAA
>Ga0075423_10000337_pt1 | contig 36254 bp, 32 predicted proteins | sample SoiMethybrSBSTD2_FD_80114 | JGI IMG/M metagenome (GOLD analysis project Ga0075423, IMG submission 80114) | Bulk soil microbial communities from a Populus tree surrounding site in Tennessee, USA - Soil MetaG P. TD hybrid SBSTD2 | ecosystem: Environmental > Terrestrial > Soil > Tree plantation...
AGCGACGTGCTCTCTACTAAGCCTCTCCCCAATCCGAGTTTCCAGTTGAAACGGGCGCTGCGTGCCCTCGATTCTGAGTCCCAGAATGATTGGGTTTTCCATTGCGTCGGCCCGGCAGTTGATCGTGCACAAGAGCCATATCAGAACCGAGATCGCGGCCTTAAGTGAACGAGAGAGACGCAGCGGCCAGTCTGCATGAGCGTGCAACAGACCATCAGGGCCATTCGAAGAGGGAAACGGAACGGGTTCGGTAACTGCCTTAAGATGAATCGGCTTGACGATTACTGAATTTGGACGGTGGGAATTTTCTCTCCGGTTGCGACAAAAAGGCATAGACCTATCAGAGAGGGAAGATCGGATTGAGACTAGGTGGACGAGTTTCATTGGGCTCCGACCAAGTTCACAATTCGGTCAAATCTCTGTCCGCCCTGGCTCCGTTAACGGACAAGGGACTCAGAGGGTAAAAGGGCTTCGATGAGCCGCTGTCTCCCACGTATATGGGTCGCTCGCTGCGATTAGGTTGGGTTCGTGTTGTGCTAAGGGCAAAACGACTGGGCAATTGACTCAATTGGGTAAGATGTGCCATGGAGCGCCAGGGTTGTAATCAGAATGAGATTTTTTGCCTGGACTGCGCGCGCAGTGCGAATCCGCTTGTTGTCCAATGCACTTTTTGCTACCGTGGCTGCGTCTTTGCGGCTGGATTTTGCGACACCTTGGAATTCCACGGATGAACTGATTGAGAGGAGGTTGGCATGTTTCAGCTCCCATTTCGACGACTAAGCTTGCTGTTTGCAACTTTCTGGCTGTCGGCGGCTCCATGCCTTTCGGCAAGAGAAAACCTCAAAATTCCCAGGCCAGCACCGATGTTTGTGTTGCCCACCTGGGACGGCAAGGTTTTGAAGTCAGCCAGCCTCAAAGGTCAGGTCGTCGTCCTGGAGTTTTTTCAGACCTGGTGCCCGGACTGCCAGCAAAGCTCACCCCAACTGGAAAAGATCTATCGGAAGTACAAGGATCAGGGACTTACCGTGGTTGGGATCTCCCACGACGGACAGGGAGTCAAGGCAGTGGAGCCCTTCGTCAAGAAGTACGACCTGACGTACCCGGTGGTCTTGGGGGACTTATCTATCGCGATCAACTATGTCGGGATTACACGAGAAGATCGAGATGGTTTTCATATTCCCTACGTGGTCCTGATTGACCGGAAGGGGAACATCGTAGCTCAATACGAAGAGGGTATTGACAAGGAGGCCACGGATATCGGCGGACTAGAGCTTAAGATCAAAGCGCTACTCGGCATCCTCTCCGTCACGGTTGATGTGATCCAGCCTTCCGCGAAGCCGTAGCGGGTTTGAAAAAGGTTTCGTCAATCTGGATTGTGTAATGACTCTTTCGGTCCTTCAGCCAGTCGTCTCCTTTCTGCTTCCGGTATGCTGCTTCGATTTCCTTCCGAATGTCAGTCAGCTTAGGTACTCGTCGCTCCTCGACCCTGACGATCTCGTACCCTAGAGCTGTCTTCATGACGTCACTGATGGCTCCGATTTTGATCGAGAAAATCTCGTTTTCCAGGGGAGGCACAACCAGTTGGGTCTGGTTGCCGCGACGAATAAATCCCATATCCCCGCCTGTGCCTGACGTCATGGGGTCATTGGAGAATTTAGCCGCCAGTTCCTCAAAATCTCCTCCTTCGAGGAGTTTCTTGTGGATCTCATCAGCCTTAGCGTGAGCTTCCTCGTCGGATGGGAAACTGTCAACGGGCTTGGTCGGGTCGAAGGGCATGCTGGACTTGGAACGGATCACGATCCGCTTGACTCGAGCTTCTTCATATTGCACCACGTGCTCATCCAGATACTTCTGGAGGGTTTCATCCGTTAGCACGATCTCTTTTTCCAGTTCTTCCCGCGCCGCAGCGGTCAGGATGCCCTCGCGAGCAATTCTGATCTTCATCTGGACGCTCTCTCTCTTTTCCAAACCTCTCCTTTCTCCCTCTTCCGCCTGAAGCCGGTTATTGACGATAAAGTCCGCAAATTGTCTGCGGCCTGGCCCGGAGTAATAAGGCCGATATTGGGGAGGCATGCTCTCCAACATCGTGTTTACCTCTCTGGCAGTGATTTTTTGATCTCCAATGCTAATCACTACTTTCTCATCGTTGGGCGTGGTTTGTGGATCGGTTGTGGCTTGGGCAAACAACAGTAGTGAGCTGCAGACGAAGTTAACGACAGCGAACTTAATGCATCTCATGGGTTTCAAAAGCAAGTGTTTCTCCTTTCACTCGGAAAAGCTTAATATTTCTGACGGCTCTAAATATAATGTCTCAACGGAAAAATTGGAATAACTGCCTGGCAGAATCCTCCGACCCGTCCGGCATTATGCCTTTCTGATTGGGAATCTGAATGGCGGCACTCACCTACTGCAATGGAGTCAGTCAAACAGAAGGCCGATAGACTCACATTCGCGTGCACGTTGCTGGCAGTGACCCTTCCAGTCATCTCCATCGCGGCTTCTCAGATCTTCCTGGCAGCGGCTTCACTAAGCTTTTTGTTCGAAAAGGTGGCCCGCAAAAAAGCTGACCTTTACTTGCCACCGATCAAAGCTCCGCTTTTGGCCTTCATAGCCACCACGTTCATGGCTTTTCTGTTTTCCCCCGAGCCGCAGATCGGCAGCCCGCCTCTGAAAAAGCTTGTACTCTTTGTCATCATTCTTCTGGTTGTCAATAAGTTCTCTGAGTCGAGGGTCATTCAGGCTTATCACGCATTGTTCTTGACGGGCTCCGTGGCCGCCGGGTTTTCCATATGCCAATACCTCTTTCTCTCTCGCGGCAATGTCGGCAACCGGTTAACCGGATTCATGGGGAACTGGATGACGCTGAGCGGCGAGATGATGCTGGTCTTCACCACACTGGCGGCCTACCTTGTATTTCGGAACCCAGTCCAAAAGTGGCTCTGGTCCCTCAGCTTCTGTCTTGTGGGGATCGCGCTAGCGCTCACCCTGACTCGAAGTGTCTGGATGGCCACCCTGGCCGGTTTGACTATCATTTTATGGTTGCGACATCCTCATTGGAAGACTCTCGCATTGAGCGCACTGGCTTGTATGCTGTTGTTTCTGGGTGCACCCAAGTTTCTCCGCGACAGAGCCCGAAGTATTTTCGACACGCAGGATCCTTCCAACTATGCTCGCTCTGCGATTTGGAGGGCCGGATGGCGAATGGTCGAGGCCCATCCTTGGACCGGTGTCGGCCCCCAGAGGATACTCAAAGTCTTTTACGACTATCACCCCTGTCCCAATGACCGGTACCGTGACGGCTTCTTTCCCGTTCATATGCACAATAATTTGCTCCAGTTTGCCGCTGAAAGGGGTGTCCCGTGCGCACTCGCCTGGCTGTGGCTTATGCTGAAGCTGGCGCGGGACCACTGGGGAGGATTTCGTCAGGCAAAGCCAGGCAGTGAGACCCAGGCGGTGCAGGCTATTGGATTCTTATCAGTAATTGTCTTGTTCCTGGCCGGGCTTTTCGAATTTAATTTTGGCGATTCGGAAGTACTGATGATCTTTCTCTTTCTGATTTCGGCTCCATACGCAGTCTCCCGTGATGCTTCCAAAGGAATTTCATCAAGCTGACGAGATGATGCCGTTTGGCTGCAAAGTTCCACGTTTGTCCACTCTCTCTTTGATGCTGGTGCACGAACGCCGCTGCGGGATTGTAAAGCACTTTCCAGCCCTGTCGCCACATTCTGAGACACAGATCAACATCTTCGAAATAGAGGAAAAACCGCTCATCAAACAGGTTGGCATCGGAGATCGCAGACCGCCTTACCAGCATGGCTGCTCCCAGCCCCCAATCCACTGCAGTCAGGGTCTGATGATCCCAGTCAAGCATCAGATGTTCTCGGATTGCCGAATGGTCCGGAGCAATCCTGTTAAAGGGGGCTCGCCGCAGGATCAGCGTCCTAAGGTTGTAAAATCGCCGGCAGGAGTATTGTAAGCTTCCATCGGGGTTGTTGAGTCGCGGCAAGGCGATTGCCGCATCGGGATTGAGCGCGAGAGTATCGAGCAAAGTGCGCAATGCTTCTGCCTGAACCATAACATCGGGATTCAGGATCAGCACAAAGTCTCGGCTCGAAGCGCGAAAGCCGATGTTTGCTGCAACCGCAAAACCAAGATTGGACGGGTTCTGAATCCAGTGAATGGGTGGGTTGACCGAGTTCGAGACGGATGCCAGCTCTTGGGCCGAGTCATTGTTGACTACAAAAATCTCGAGGCCCGAATCAACAATCGTGTCAAGTAAGCCGGTCAGGCACTCTTGGAGCGATTGCGAGGAGCGGTAGTTGACGATGACCAGCGAAAGCTGCTTCATCGGAACAGCTCTTGATACAGTTTCTCATAACCGGCAACGAATTGCTGCGCGCCAAACTGAGCTTCCACTCTGGACCGGGCATTTCGCCCCAGCAGTCTTCTCTTGAGAGGATCCTTGAGTAAGTCGACGGTGTAGCGAATGAATTCCTTCGCGTCTTCGGCAATCATCAGCTCCTGCTCGTGCTGGAACGGAAATCCTTCTGTGCAGCGGCTAGTCGAGACGATCGCATTTTCCATCGCCATTGCTTCTAGAATCTTTCCGCGCAATCCAGCCCCACTGATGATGGGAGCAACAAAGACGGCTGTCCGCTGCAGATAGGGACGGAGGTCTGGAACATAGTCGGCAAAGGCTACGGAATCTTCCTGACTGTAAGCCAGGATTTCTGCGGGAGCATACCGTCCGATGATTGTAATCTTGGCACGCGGGATCTGGCTGATCACTGCCGGCCAGATATGTCGGAAAAAATAAAGTAATCCTTCGACGTTCGGTGGATGCTTGAAGTAACCCACAAATACGAGGCTATTGGGAATCTCTTCCAAATCCGTTGTCCGCTTGAAGTATTCGCAGTCCACACCGCTCTGCAGAAGCGAGGTCCGGGCCAACTTCAGTCTAGATTTCATGTAGGCTTGATCCACCGAAGAGAGCGCAACCACTGATTTGACCTTTCGGCAAATGCTCTTTTCATAAGCCTGGCTGATTCTCCACTTGAAGAATAGGGAGGCTTTCTGCGCAAGATTAGAAGCCTGTTGGAACTTTCTCTTGTGCGCTAGGCTCAAAACCTCGTGGTGGGTTAGGAGGCTGGGGAATCGTCTCAAGTTCGGAATGAAGTTGAGTGTGTGGACATACTCGCAGTGTACCAGGTCATAGTTTCCGTTCTTGAGCTCGTTGAGAACCTCTTTCCGCATGAGGAGAAATGCATGGACAAACGCCAAAAGCTTGGAGATGAGAAAGGAGCTTTTTAGCTCCTGACTGTAAGGATAGAGCGTAATGGTCCTCACTTCTTTGCAGAAGCGGCTGAGGTACTCGACATAAGGCTTTTCTTCGTCGGTTTCTGTGAATGACAATAAAGTAATCTGATGGCGCTCGGACAGGCCTTTGATGAGATTAACCAGGATCCAGGAGCCGTCGAACCCCAGTTTGGGCAGCCGCTTTGAGATCATCAAGATTTTTTGTGGAGGACCTTGGGACTGGCTGTTCAGAAGGTACTTGTGCCGGTAGAAAAACCAGTAATCGATGACTGCCAGGGCTTCTTCATCGGAGATGCGATTCGATGTGGTGGAACGAAGACGGTTCCAGGCAATTCGAGGAATTCTAACCAGCGCTCCAATCAGTGCTCTTAAGATGACGAAGCGTCCACGGCTCAAGTCCAGCAGGATGCGGAGCGGCAGCTGGATCAGATGCTTGACGAGCAGCTTGACGGAAGTGATGTTCTGCCAGAAGAAGATGAAGAGATTTCGTGAGATGAGATAGTCAATCTTAGGATTACCTAACTGTGTCGCATTCGTGCTGCGATGCTTGTGGATGACCTTACTATTCGGGCAGAAGAGAACCCGATATCCAGCCTTCCAGGCTCGGTAGGAGAGATCCGCATCTTCGACGTATCCCGGATTGTAGATCTCATTAAATCCGTTGAGAGCCAGAAACTTTTCTCGCGAATAGGCGCTGGAGCCGCCTCCTGCGTAGAACACGGGCGCGTAGTCTCGCCGTTCATCTATTCCGTTCGGCGGCGTGTGCCCGACGTGAACACACCCGAAAACTAATGTCCCGAAGGTCTTGCCTGTCTCTTCGCGAATCTTGGAATTGTCGTAGTTGAAGATCTGCGAGGTAACCGCGAAGATGTCCGGGTGCTCGAATCCCTGCAGGAGTGGGCGAAGAAAACCGCGGTCGACAATCACATCATTGTTTAGTAAAACCACAATTTCATTCTTCGCACATTTCACGCCGATGTTATTCGCTCGACAAAAACGATAGTTGCGGTCCAGCTCGATAATCCGGATCCGCGGGTAATGAGTTCGCACATAGTCCTGGGTACCGTCGGTGCTACCGTTGTCCACCAGAATGATTTCGTGGCTCGCACCATCATAATCCACGGCGGATTGCAGAGCATCCAAGCAGTCTTTGAGCAACTCCTTCTTGTTCCAGGAAAGCACAATGATGGAGGCCGTGAGCGCTTTGGGCGGGGCTGATTCTGAGAGCTCGCTCGGTTTCCGGCTCGTGGCGATGAGGTTGTCGTAAATGTCCTCCACTTGTTTTACCATGAATGCCTTGTTGAACTGCTGCCTGACCAGCGCCCGCCCCTGTTCTCCCATCCAGCGTCGCAGTTGAGGCTTGCTGAGTAACTCAATCACGGCATTGGATACAGCTGCGGAATTAGCCGATGGAATCAAGAGACCTGTCAGATTGTGCAACACAGCCTCGGGTGTGCCACTGACCCGGGTCGCGATGACGGGCAGGCCGACCGCCATTGCTTCCAGGACGCTCAGCGGCAGACCCTCAAAGATCGAGGTCAGCAAGAAGAGATCCATGGCCGAGAGCATGGCGGCGATGTCCTCCCGAACACCGGCAAAGAAGACGTAAGGCTCCAATTGTTGCTGCTGGATTTTAGCGCACAGCTTGTCATGTTCCGGTCCGTCTCCCACGAAGAGAAAGCGCGTCTCAGGGAATGCTTCAAGGATTTTTGGGATCGCCTCGATCGTAAATTCATGACCCTTCTGAAAACTGAAACGGGCCACGGTTCCGACTAAGAACTGACTGTCCGTGATATTGAACTCACGCCTTACGCGCGATCGCCCTTGAGAGGAAAAGGTGTACTTGTCAATGTCCACACAGTTGCGAATCAACTTGATGCGGAAAGGGTCAATCTCGTAGTCCCTCACCAGCAAGCGCTTATTAGCCTGGGATACGGCAATCGTATAATCCAGACAGAAGGTAAGAATTTTCTTGACCAGTTTCTTCGTTCGTACGCCGGCACGCTTTCCAGAAGCTAGCTCGAAAGCCAGATGCTCGGTGGCCAGTTTCCAGGGCACGCCGCTGCAGAATGCTGCCAGCACTGGGAAAAAACAGCCAAAAGGATTGTTCAAGTTGAAATGGACGATCGAGGGGCGCTGTTGCCGGAAATACCGCCACGGGGACAGAAAATTTTCCAAAGGAGACTTGCTGTGAGTCTCTACAAAATCCACCGCAACCTGTCGTCTTTGAAAAAATTCAGCGAGAGACTGGGTGTCAGGCCTTCGAGTGAGAGCCACTCGGGGCTGATATTTTTCTCGATTCATCTCCGGCACGAGCACCTTCAAGTACTCTTCAGCCCCGCCTAAGAAGATGGCGTCGGAGAAGTAGATGAGTTTATGAGTTACGCTCATGCACCATTGCCGAGGTTCTCGAACAACCCACCCAATCAAGTGCCGCAGAGGGCTGCATGTAGAGGCATGCTCTGAACTCGGAAGCGCGAAGATTATACTTCAGCCCCTTCGGACGGGCAACTTGAGCTTTCGCCGGTGATATTTGCGATGCGTTCTGAAATAATAGGCTGCTCATGGCGGATGATTCGTCACAAACAATGCTGGGAGACGTTGGGACCAAAACCATTCAGGGCGCCTCGCTCATGGTCTTACGGACGCTGGTCTTGTATCCCGTGGGGTTTGTCGGGGAGGTCAGTTTGGCGAGACTGCTGGCCCCTCGGGACTTCGGAGTCTACGCCATTGCGAGTTTCATCACGGTGACTCTGGCGGGCGTTATGGACGTGGGTCTGGCAGCCGCGTTGATTCAACGCAAGACAGAAGCCAGCGACGAGGAATACCAGACACTTTTCACACTTCAAATTCTAGGCATCTCGATTCTAGTCCTTTTGGTTTTCCTGCTGGCGCCCTGGGTCTTCCCGCTCTTGAATCTCGACGTTGGAATTCGTTGGACAGCCCTGGCTTTACTGCTCTATCCGTGGATCAGTTCTATTGGAACGGCCTCTGCCGTTAAGCTGGAGAGGGAGCTGCGCTATTCGGTCTTTGCCAAGATCGACGTCATGCGAGGGATCAGCTACGTCACGATAGCCGTTGGCCTGGCTTATTGGGGCGCCAAGTCATGGAGCTTCGTTATTGCCATCATCGTAAGTGCGCTCTTCAAAGCGGGTGTGGCTTTTCGAGAAGCTCCGTGGCCCGTCCGGTTCCGGCTCAAGCTCTCCGGCATGGGCCAAACATTGCGCTTTGGCGTCATCTTTCAGCTCTCCACTCTTACCTCGCTATTTAGGGACCATATTGGGGTTGTGCTGGGAGGACCTCTGTTTGGTCCTCAATCGGTCGGTTACCTGAACTGGTCTAAGAACCTCACCTATTATACGAGTCAGATTTTTACCCAAGTTGTCTCGCGGGTTGCCTTTCCTCCCATCTCCCGCGTTCAAGACAACCCGGAAGCGGTTGGACAAATGACTCAGACCCTATTCAAATATGTGAACCTTTTTACCTTTCCTGCGATCTTCACCTTTGCTTCACTCATTCCGGAATTCGTCTCCGTGGTCTTCACTGATAAGTGGAGGCCCGCCATTCCGGCTTTCTACTTCTACTCTTTGCGCATGATGGGATCGAACGTTACAACACTCTATATCAACGTATTCTATGCCTTAGGCCGCCTCAAGACCGCTCTGCGCATTCTGACCTACTGGACTCTTCTGGATTGGGTGCTGGCCCTGATCTTTTGCCCGTTGATCGGTTTCAGCGGAATCGCCCTGGCCTACGGACTGAGCGTCCTGCCGATATCGGTATGGCTCATTCTGGCACTCAATCGATATGTACGCATCGATCTCAGGGTTAGTCTTTTCGTACCGCTGTCGCTGAGCGCTCTGGCCTGCCTTCCCGTTCTTATCCTGAAGTCCCGCGTGGTGCCTTCGTGGCTCACAGTCGCAGGTCTAGCTGGTGGTACTTTGCTAATCTATCTCATACTGCTTGTCCTGGTGGAGCGGAAGACGCTGCTTTCAGAGGGCAAGGTCTTCTGGTTGTCGCTGGGGCGCTACGTTGGATGAAGGGAGAGCCTTGTCCTCCGCTAATAAGTTGTCTCGACTCTATCCACAGAATCCGGTTTGTGCGGTCGGAGCCATTATCTTCAGACAAGACTCCGTGCTGCTGGTCCAGCGCAGCAAAGCTCCTGCTCTTGGAAAATGGTCGATCCCAGGCGGGGCGGTTCATCTAGGCGAAAGCCTGGAAGATGCGGTCGTGCGCGAAGTTCAGGAGGAAACAGAGTTGACAGTCTGTCCCAAGCGTATCGGCAAAGTGATCGATCGGATCTTTCGAGACGCAGATGGGCGAGTTCAATATCATTTCGTCATTGTGGACTATCTCTGCAAGGTTTTGGAAGGCGAGCCCCAACCGAGGTCAGACGCTGCGGCTGTGGGATACTTCAAGCTCTCAGCCCTGGACAAACTAGACCTGACCGAAGGCACTGCCGAAGTGATTCGAGAAGTGTACCGAAGTCAATGTGGACAGCCGGCTCCGGGACCGTGACTGATCGGAAACGGATGCTGCATTGCCGTTCATGCCCATCTCAGTTATTCGATTTGTTGAAACTTGAAGTCATTAGTGATTCTCAAAAAGGCAAGGGGCTTTCGAATAGATTTTGCTTTACTAAGTGATTCTCGCGGATTTCCGAGCGGCAAGGGAGAGCCGCACATGCCAAATCGATGTTCCAGTTCTTCGAACGGAAGCTTCGCGCTTGTCGTTACTATTTCTCTCGTCATTTCGACCCTCGTAGCTCCTCACGTTGCTTTTCTCGCTCAGAACGGGCCCCCTAAGGAGAGCGGAGTCTTTCGAAAGGCTCAGCTCGCGGAACTAGCCTTGCTGGACCCAACTCTCCACCTGGATATTCGGTATGCTACATCTAACAACTTGACAGGACGACCCGTCTATGACGAGCCCAGAGCGTTCCTGCAACGACCGGCAGCGCGGGCACTTGTTCGGGCTCATCGTGCCTTGATTAAGAAGGGTTACGGGTTGTTGATCTTTGATGGCTGTCGTCCTTGGAGTGTAACCAAAATCTTTTGGGATGTTACTCCTCCCGATAAGCACCAGTTTGTCGCTAACCCCGCAGAAGGGTCTAAGCATAATAGGGGTTGCGCTGTAGACCTGTCGCTTTACGATCTCAAAACGGGCCGCGAAGTCGAGATGCCTAGCATCTATGATGAAACGTCGGAGAGGTCGTATCCCACTTATGAAGGTGGTACGGTCGCACAGCGCTGTGCGCGCGATTTGCTTCGTGCCACCATGGAAAAAGAGGGGTTCAGCGTCTATCCCACTGAGTGGTGGCACTTCGACTACAAGGACTGGAAGAAGTATCCAATACTCAATCTTCCATTTGGCGAGATCAAGGCTCGCAAGAAGCCCTAGGTTTGCCTTTCCGTAAGGCTTGAGCAAACACCGATTCTGCGAATTGTCGACAGTTCACCTTTTTTTGCAATCCGGAAGAGTTCGAACACGGGGAGGCTCGGACAATTTGAGAGCTACTTGGGGAAGGGATACATCACCCATCCTAGGGCCAACGCGACACCCAGGAACGAGAAGAACAGAAAGATTGCGTACTGAAGGCACTCTTTAGCTGTCTCTTTGGTTGTAAGCGCGAAGACAATCGAAACACAGACCGAGAAGATTACGGTCGCGCTGGCGTGAGAAATCTCCATAGGTTATTTCTTTCTTCCGACCGCAATGTCGTAGGCGTTTAAGGCGACCAGCCAATTCAGCAATCCGGCTGCGACTACGTAGGTCGTACCATAGTCAAACGACTGATTCTGTAGGTTGCCATTCCCATAGCCCCAGGAACGCGCAAGAAAATAGGGAAACCCGGCACTGGCGCTCGCGAGAAAAGGCAAATTCATGATAGGTTCGCCCGCGTCGAGATAGTACAGTTTGCCTTCCAAAGCAAGTCCTAAAACAAACAAAACAAGAATAGCGACGGCGAACAATAGCGCTCGAATCCACTTCCCCAAAAACAAATGACCGAGGCCCGGGAAGACTAGGCTGCAAATAGAGACGACAAGCGCTTTGGTCTTGGTCCTATTCACGAGTCGAGCTCAGTCAGGAATTTTTGGAACTGCCTCGGGTCATAGCTCTCAACCAGGATGCTCTTTCGCTTTGATGACAGTCCCCTTGTGATGTGCACCTTGGATTTGGGCACCATCAGCACCTTTGAGAGAAGCTCGACCAGCGCCTGGTTGGCTCTACCTTCAATAGGGGGAGCTGCTAAGCGAACCTTCAAGAACTCTCCTTCAACCCCGCTCACCGAATTTCTTGCAGCGCCAGGCACCACTTTCACTGAAAAGGTGACACCTCGAGAACTTGACGTCAATCTTAAGGTCATGGCTCAAGAAAGCTGGCGCTCCCCAAAGATCGCAGTGCCTAGGCGGACAATTGTAGCACCTTCTTCAATCGCAACCGGGTAATCATGACTCATTCCCATCGAGAGCTCCAGCATTTCAACGTTTGCAATAGCATGGCATCTGATCCTTTCCGACAATTCTCGCAATCGTCGAAAATAGGGACGCGATCGCTCTGGATCCTCCTCAAACGGCGGGATTGTCATGAGGCCCCGGACGGACAAATGTTCCAGTGTGGCGGATTGCTCGACCAGCCGAGTGATTTCGTCTTCAGAAACCCCCGATTTGGTTGGTTCCAGGCCGAGGTTGACTTGAAGTAAGACGGGCATCACTTTGTTTATTGAGGCGCAGGCCCGATCAATTTTCAGAGCGAGGTCAAAACTGTCCACCGTTTCAACCCAGTCAAACGTGACGATCGCTTTGTTAACCTTGTTTCTTTGGAGCGGGCCAATCAGATGGAATTCAAAAGAGTAAGCTGCAAGGTCCAGCTTCTTTGATTGACCTTCCTGAACTTTGTTCTCTCCCAACCTGGCAATGCCGGCTTCCAGAGCCCACCGTATCCTGTCTACTGGCACTGTCTTCGAGACGCCTACAAGCTTCACCGAGTCTCTGGCGCGGCCAGAGCGGTCCGCAGACCGATCAACGATATTCAGGACGCGTCGGACATTTGCCTGTATCTCTTCCTTCGTAATGAGAGCTATTCCTCCCGTCCCTTGCCATCGTCATTGTGAGATCGTCACAATCCTGAGGCAGAAGATCCAGCATCTAGGAGCAAGCATCTTATAACAGCGTTGACCGATTCTCAAAGCGGGCAAAAGCTCAATCGATCCTTCCCGCTAAAGGTTCATTGATACTCTCAGGCGTTCCACGAAACGCTGGTCTCCAGTTCAGACTCGCTTTCTCTTTCCAGCGTAGTTATCATACGGACAGCAGTCGAGTCCCCGCGAAGAACATACGCGGCCACGTCATTCGCGCCCAAACGGCAGACGAGCCAAAAATCATGGCAGCGTTTATTTCTTTTGAAGGCATCGACGGGTCCGGCAAGACTACGCAAATCAAACTGCTGGAAAGCTATCTCAAGTCGCAGAAGCTTCCCGTGATCTTGGCCCGTGAACCTGGTGGAACAGAGGTTGGGGAATCGATACGTCAAGTACTGCTTCAATCCAAGACCGCTCACCTCACACCCATGAGTGAGCTTTTGTTGTACTATGCCTCGCGTCAAGAAAACCTTCATCAAAAACTTCTGCCCGCCTTGAAGAACGGATCGTGGGTTCTCTGTGACCGCTATGCCGATGCCAGCATGGCCTACCAAGGTTACGGCAGAGGGATTGACCTCGGACTCATTGAGAGTTTGAACAGAGCGGTCATCGCAGACCACTGGCCTGACCTAACCGTGTTGATCGATATCGATCCCGCCCTGAGTTTGGACCGGGCCCGAGCGCGCAATCAGAGCAATATCGTGGATGAGGGAAGATTTGAGAGAGAATCCGTGGAGTTTTTTACACGGGTGCGCCGCGGGTACCTGGAGATCGCCCGGAAGCATCCAGACCGAATTCGGGTCGTTAACGGCGATCAGCTGATCGAGACCTTGCATCGGGAAATCGTCGGGTTGCTAGACCATGGGATTTAGCGAGTTCCTCGGAAATACTCCAATCGTTGAAGCGCTCCGGAGGCAGCTTGCCCAGCAGCGGTTGCCTCACGCCCTGCTCTTTGCGGGGTTGCGTGGAATTGGGAAGCGCACCTTGGCCGATTTTGTATCGATGGCGTTAAACTGTCTTGAACAGACTCACAACTTCTGCAGACGCTGCTCCAGTTGTCGTAAGATCCTTGAAGGTGTGCACGCGGATGTCAAACATTTCGAGCCGGAGGGGCAGTTCATCAAGATTGATCAGATGCGCGACTTGAGTCGGGAGGTTTTCTTTCGCCCCTTTGAAGGTCGCATGCGTGTTTTTATCATCGATGAAGCCGAAAAAATGAACCTGGAGGCGGCTAACTCTATTCTAAAGACTCTGGAGGAGCCGCCACTAAGCTCTCTCCTGATCCTGGTTTCGAATCAACCCAATGAACTGTTAGCCACGATTCGCTCGCGCTGCCAGACTTACCAATTTGCCCCTTTGCCTCCAGGTGATATTGCGTCCCTTCTAGAAAAGCGGAACTATACCCAGGCTGAACGGCTGATCCTGTCGCGCATTTCAGGCGGAAGTGTGGGAAGGGCGCTAAGCCTTGAGCTGGATGAGTATCAGAAAACGCGGCAGGAAATGCTCGAACTCTTGCAGCTCTGCTCTGGAGATTTTCTCTACAGCAAAGTGATTCGAGTCATCGGGTCGCTTTCGAGGGAAAAGGAGGAATTTGAGAAGAAGATGGAGATGATGTTTGGATTGTTGCACGATATGTTCTTGCTGAAAGTAGATTCCCATTCCGAGCTGATTACCAATCTGGACATCAGAGAGAGACTGTCGGACCTGAGCACATCGTTTTCCGTCGAACAAATCAAAGCTGGAACCCACACGCTGGATCGTCTGGAGGCTGGGGCTCGTCGGAACCTGAACAAGCATTTGGCCTTGGACCAGTTTGTCTTTCACCTGAGTGGTCAGCTGGCAGAATCAATACACTGAGACACGATTCTGAAGAAGGACAGAATTGGGTCACAACGCAACCCACCATCCCCCAAAATTCCCTTGTGACGTGCCTACGTTTGTGTTACTTTGATGCAACTTTGCAGCTAAAGGCGAACGCTCAATGATTTGATTCGACGGAATTAGGATCAAGTTTGCCGTGCTTCAAAGTATTGCCCTTACTCGAGCTATCAATCCACGCGAAAGAGAGTCTTGCGGCTGGGACTGGAAGACAGCGCCACGACAGCTTCCCTGAATTCTGAGCTGCCATTCTGACTGAAGCGCTGAGTTCCGATTGCGTTTTTCAGATTGGACAACCGAAACGTTCCGATGTGGGTCGTGAGGTCACTATGAAGAGAAGACATGAGGAGGATTATCTCATGAATCGCAAGCTGATCCGTCCTTCCCTGGCGGATATCAAAGACAGGATGACAGTGAGATCTCAGAAGAAGAAACCGACTCCCCAGGAGCAGACCAATGCCGAGAGTTTCTACTACTTGAAGCAAATGCAGAATAAGACTCCCATGGTTGTCATTCTGCAAGACGGAGAGCAACTGCGGGGAATCATTGAATGGTACGACCGGAACTGTATCAAAGTGAATCGTGACGCCGAGCCCAACCTCTTGGTTTTCAAACATAGCGTTCGATACATGTACAAGGAGAATGAAGACAAGTCGAGTGATGAATAGGGTTTGATAGTGCTCGGCAAGACAAAGTTTTCGAGCCTCGTGAACTGGTATTTCAGAACGAGGTCATTGGAGCGCCCTGAATTCATCCTTTTGGTTTTTTGCCTTTTTGTAGATTCATCCCGCCGTTTTCTCACATGGCGATCTCCTGATCAGAATTCCGGGACGGATCGTCCTGGATCAGCCCCTTCAACTGGCAAGCATTCGATTAGGCGACTTGGCATCCTCGCTCTGGGTGCAGTGGCTCTGGTCTCCGGTTGTGGTCCAAAAATGGACTTAGCCCCTGTTCCACCTTTTACCTATGCCTTTGTGGCGAACAGGGACAGTCACACCTTGTCAGTCATTGACCTCAAGAGTTTCAAGAATATCAAGACTATCCCGGTCGGAAGATCTCCCACGAAAGTTGTTGCCAGTCCCAAGGGGAATCTGCTGTTAGTGGCCAACACCGGCTCAAATTCGGTAAGCGCCATTGACTCAGTGACTCAAAAGGTTCTCCGCACCATCACGACAGGGAAAAGCCCCGTGGACCTGGGATTCTCAAGCGATGGGCGGTTGGGTTATGTCGCCTGTTACGGCTCCAATTCGATTGTCGTGATTGATTGTAAGACTCTGGGCGTCACCAAGACCATCCACAGCCAGCGGGGACCGGCAATACTCAGAGTAAGCAGCCAAGGGCAAAGGCTTTGGGTCACACACCACTTAGACAACTCACTGGGCATCGTCGACCTGGTGGCGCAGTCTGTCACGGATTCTGTTCCGTTGCTACGAGGTCCTCTGGACTTCTTGCTCTTGCCCGACGAATCCAGGATTTTTGTGGGGAACTCGTTGGAAGACAAGGTCACCGTGATTGACACGAAGACCCACAAACGTCTGGGGCAGCTGCTGACGGGGAAAACTCCAATCCAGATGGTTCTGAAACCCGACGGTGGCGAGATTTATGTAAGCAATTTCGATGCGGGAACCGTTTCGGTAATCAACACGTCGACGAATGAGTTGAATGGTTCGTTCTCAGTCGGGAAAAATCCGATACGAGGCGTGATTTCGAGAAATGCACAACGCCTCTATATAGCCAACTTTGGCTCCAATAGTATCTCGGTGCTGGAACCGCCAACCCGTCAGGTACTGGCTTCAATTCCAGTGGGTGCCCATCCGGATTCAATCTGTCTGACTCCGGATGACCGCTATTTGCTGGTAGCGAATTCCGATTCCAACGATGTCTCCGTGATCAGAACTGATATGATTCACCCTCAATACAATGCTCTTTTTACGGTTATTCCAACGGGTGCCAAACCTTCGGCTGTGGTGATAAACTGAGAGAGCTTACCAGGTGTCAGTTGGAAAGAATCCATCGTGGCGTGTGGCAGTTAGTGGTCTCAGCTTTAGGTCGGCCCTAAGCCTTCATGCATAAGGATGGCTGGTTTTCTTAGGCCGCCTCCAGGATGCAGCCGGTGGAGACAGTGTTTGGCCGCGGAACCCGAGCCGTGCGGAAGCTGTCCGGCAATTCATTCAGTAATCTTGGTAGGATCAAGAGAATAAAGTTTGATAAGCCTTAGACAAAGAATCACCCGGGATTCAGTCCTGGTTGTTCCGGCCTGTTTCGACATGGTTTCGGCAAAGCTTATTGAGCAGGCTGGCTTTGAAGCTGTCTACCTTTCCGGCTACGGCCATGCCGCGTCTCACTTGGGCTTGCCTGATGCAGGCTTGATCACTTTTACTGAAATGCTGGAGCGCCTTCGCCATCTGGTTCGGTGCGTGGGGATTCCAGTCTTGGCGGATGGCGACACTGGCTTCGGTGGCGTTATCAACCTGCGCCGTACGGTCCTGGATTATGAGTCAGCCGGCGCTCAGGCTATTCAAATTGAAGATCAGGAAATCCCGAAAAAGTGTGGCCACACCACTGGGAAACGGCTCGTGAGCGCTACCGCAATGGCTAAGAAAATCGAGGCTGCCCGGGCGGCGCGTCGCAGCGACGAGTTCCTGATTATTGCCCGCACCGATGCCATCTCTGTGGCCGGACTTGACGAGGCCATTCGGCGGGGCCACCTGTACCAGTCGGCAGGCGCCGACATCATTTTTGTCGAATCCCCGACGACTGTGGACGAAATCCAGAGGATCGCGGGTTCCTTTGAAAAGCCACTCATGCTGAATCAAATTGAGAATGGCAAGACTCCACTTTTACCAGTGAAACAACTGGAGAAGCTTGGCTACAAAATAGTCGCTTACGCACTGACAGCCCTGATGGCTTCCGTCAAAGCCATGCAGCAAACCTTGGCAACTCTCCGACGCGAGGGTTCGGCACAGTCGTATCTGCATGACATTGCCACATTCGAAGAATTGAATCTGCTCTTGGGCTTTCCGGAGGTTCATGCCTGGGAAAGGAGATTTCAGTGGGAAGACTCATGAACCGTCGGCGTTTTTTGCAAACAGCCACGGCTGCGGGAATTTCTCGATGTTTCCGTGAAGATGTATTGTTGACGGCGCAACATCTTCCTGCGCAGGTCAATACCGTGCGCGGTGATGTCCCATTGGAAAAATTGGGAACTACTTTGATGCATGAGCATGTGCTCGTTGACTTCATCGGAGCGGACAAAGCCAGTCCTGAGCGGTACGACGCCGACGAGGTGTTCCAGGTTGCTCTACCGTTTCTGAAGAGAGTTTACGCCCTAGGCTGCCGGAGCTTCGTGGAGTGCACTCCTGCCTACCTCGGCCGGGACCCGAAGCTGTTGAGAAGACTTTCGGAAGCCAGCGGCCTGAACATTCTTACCAACACCGGATATTACGGGGCATCAAACGACAAATATATTCCTCGACAGGCCTTTACGGCAACCTCTGAAGAGCTGGCTGCAACGTGGGTTCACGAGTTTCAAAATGGAATCGACGGCACAGGAATCAAGCCGGGATTTATGAAGATCAGCGTTGACAAAGGATCTCTGTCTGATATTGATGCCAGGCTGGTTCGGGCCGCAGCATTGGCCCATCTGAAGACGGGCCTGACCATTGCTTCTCACACCGAAGATGGGACCTCAGCCTTGGAGGAACTCGACCTCTTGGGCAGAGAAGGAGTTTCTGCTTCTGCCTTTATCTGGGTCCATGCTCACATCGAGCCCCAAACTGAGAAGCAGATAAAAGCTGCTCAGCAGGGCGCGTGGATCGAATATGACGGCATTAGCGAGAAGACCGTGGACCAGCATGTGAAGCTTGTCAAGATGATGATCGATGCCGGGCTGATACATCGAACTCTCATTTCCCAGGATGCAGGGTGGTACAATGTGGGCGAACCGGGAGGGGGACAGTACCGCGGCTACGAGACTCTGTTTACGGTTTTCCTCCCAGCGCTCAAAAAGGCGGGTGCAAGCGAAGCGCAAATTCGCCAGCTCTTGATCGACAATCCTCGATACGCTTTGCAGACTCAGGTTCGAAAGCAACGTTCATGAACGATCCTAACCAGCGCCCAAAGGCTTACGCAGATCCTGAATTCATCAACTCACCGGACGCCAGAAGCATTCGCATCCTGGCCGAATATTTGGGGCCGCTTCGGCAATTTCGAAGGGAAAAAATCAAAGACACCATCGTCTTCTTCGGCTCTGCTAGAGCAGTAACCAGAGATCAGGCAGAGTCAGAGTACCGGGAGTTGCGTCAATCTCTTCGGGCAGCATCGAGGCCAGGATCGAGTTCCGCTGCGTTGGATGCGGCTAGGCTTAAGGTACAGCTGGCTCAATACTACGAAGAAGCAGTCGAACTCGCCCGACTCCTTACAGGATGGTCTCTTTCCTTAGATGAAAGGTTGGCCCGATTCGTTATCTGTTCCGGCGGAGGGCCTGGGATTATGGAAGCCGCCAACCGTGGAGCTCGTTTGGCCGGAGGAAAGACCATCGGCCTGAATATCAGCCTGCCCTTTGAGCAGAGACCCAACTCATTTATCAGCGAAGGGCTCAGCTTTGAATTCCACTATTTCTTTATGAGGAAATACTGGTTTGCTTATCTAGCCAAAGCGCTGATCGTCTTTCCTGGTGGGTTTGGCACGATGGACGAGCTGATGGAAGTCCTTACTTTGCTGCAAACCCGAAAGATCAACAAAGAGATGGTTGTGTTGCTTTACGGAAGTTCGTTTTGGAAGCAGGTTCTTAACTTCAAGGCACTTGTGCGATGGGGAGCCATTGAGAAAAACGACCTGGAACTCTTCACGGTTGCCGACTCACCGGGGCAAGCTTTCCAGATCGTGAAGCAGGGACTTGAAAAATACTACCTCGACCCGCAACGGCCCAGAGGTCAAGCAGGTGAAGTAAGGTCGCTTCGATCAGGCGGCTAGATATTAGGTAGGGCCAAACACTAAGGCAGTAGTTTTAGGACGAGTGGCTTCTCCCTGCCCAGGCCGCACTCCAACAAGAGGCCACTCTTCTTCTTCCCTGTCACAGGAAAATAAAGATAGCCAGAAACTGGCTTGGAAGTCTTGATGTCGGGCAGGCCTTTTTCAGAAAGCTCCATCTCCATGGTCCTTCGATCTTGTTCGCTGGCACCGGACTGAGACGGACCGACTCCAACTCCCACACCTGCGGAGGTGCTCAGTCCACCGACCCTCTGGGTCCCAGTCACCGGGTCGTACCGTGGACCGGACTCATAACCAATTCCAACCGACGGATACAGCGTTACCTCTCGATCGGAACCTGCCGTCCTGTTCAGGATAGCTGCAACGGTCTTGGGGTCGGCGGGTCTCGATAAGTGTGTGCCTTCAGCTGTCTTCAGAACAAAATGATGTCGCGCGAGTTCGATCGCCTCGCTGACATTCGGGTAAGCTGAAACTTCCACGACCAAATATCCCCGGTTGAGATCAGAAACAAAGTTATGGCGGACCTGTTCCGCTGTCAGAAGAGCGGCTCCAACGGCCACCCCCTCCACCTCAGCATGGGCGGGATAATCTGCGGCACTCCTTCTGGGCGGAATGCCATCTTGAGTTTCTGCCAGTAGCGTCAACGGGAAAGTGGCCAAAAGTGCCCAACGGACCAGATAGTTCATCGTCTAACCTCCTCCATTAAGGCCGCGTTAACCTTAACGGTTTTTCCGCTGAGCACGTAGATGCGCTTCTTGAATCGCTCGTTGCCGTGCCCTTGCACTTCCAACGTATAAGCTCCCGGCTCCAGCCAAATACTCTTCAAATCTTCCGCAACTCCAGCGTAGGCGCCATCCAGGAAGATTGCAGCGGTCTTTTCAGAAGTGAGGAGTCTGACCTCGCCCATTCCGTCCGATCTTGAGAAACCGCTATAATAACCAGGGTGATAGAAGGCTGGAGAAAAATCAGGGTAAGGCCAGAGCGAATAAGGCATCATGCCCCAGAGGGCAGAGCTGTAAGGGTAATAGTAGGGATAGTAATCGAAGCCCGAGTAGTGGCGATAAAACCCGCCCAGTGATATCCCGCCGAGCTTAACTCGGGTTTGGGAATGGATTTCAGGGGCACTATTCTCTTCCGAAGGATCCTTTGCCTTGCTCTCCTCCTGAGCCAAGACCACGAGCGGAATGAGACAACAAAACAGAAGGCCTAGCAAAACCTTGGCCGCTTGAAGGTTAATTCGTCTCATGAGTACCTCCCCCTGAGCTGTCGTTCGATAGGGTCATTCTAGCTCCGACTCTTCAGATTGGCAACACCTGCCTGTCGAGATGCATCTTTCGAGCTTTCCGTTGCCACGAAAATCATATAGGTTAAGAAGCGGTTCGAAAACCAAGTCTCTAGGGCTTCCCAAGGATCCCCAGGGAGACCAGGCTTGAAGCACGTCAGTGGCTGGATTATAGCAATCTCCCTTTCTCTTGTCGCGGCACTCCTCCTGTTAGAAGGCACATACCGTCTAGAGCCATTCGATTTCTACAGCCGGGAACTCAAGGCCTTTAACTCGAAGGAAGATTTGGCTGGCTCCGGCAACAGGCCGACAGCTGTCATCTTTGGGGACTCGTTCACGGCTTTGAATGAGAACTACGCCAATGTTCTGAGAGCAGAGCTGCCAAATCTCCGGATCATTAACTCGGCGATTCCAGGAACCGGAATCATCCAAACTTCTCTAATTGCCGCCCGACGTTTCCGCCAATTTGAGCCCTCCTTGGTGATCTATCAGATTTATGTTGGCAACGACCTATTCGACATTTCCTATCCGACGAATTGGAAGGATGTGTCATTTTTTCGAAACGTCTATTGGTCTCTTTCCAACCATCTTCGATCTATTGCTTTTATCAACTACAGCCTGGCACAGGTAATCAAGGGTGGGAATCTGGAGAAGGGCTATCAGCCTTACCAGCCAAGCCACTCCATCTATCGAAGCTCCGAACAATTCTCACCCGATCGATATCTGAACAATGAGGCGATCTTCCTGAGGGCTGACCCAGCTCTGATTGAGAAGCAGATCTTGCTGCTCAACGAGCGGCGAGAGGACTTTGAAACGCTTGTTAAGAGACTCCGCTTCGTACTTTCCTTGAGAGCCAAGGGTTGTTCCTGCATTCTGCTAGTACTCCCACATCCGAGCCAGGTTCATCGGAGATACCTGGAAAGGACTAAGCGACTTGGTGGAGCTTTTCACTATGAGGACCTGATTACTCGGGAGGACTATCCCTTCGTTCAACGATTGAGAGCAGAATTCCGGGACTGCCTCGTAGTCAATCCTCTTTCGCTATTTCAAGAGAAGGAAGGTGCCGGCATCCAGCTTTACTGGGTCAATGACATCCACTTAAATCCCAACGGCAACGAGTTGTTGGCTGAGTACCTTTCCACGGCAATTCGCAAATTTCAATAGGTGTGACTTGTGAACCGCCTTGCCCAGCTAGCCTTTAGCCCTATGGCCAGCAATGGGTGCAGCTTCATCCCCGAAAAGCACAAAATGTAGTGAGCGACGAGCTCACAAGCACAATATTCGGTATTTCTGTGTTTACACTCTGGACCTTTGCACCTATAATCCAATTCGAATTTTGAAGAAGCAGACCCTCCATGGCATCAACCCACGAATCCATCCTCATTCTTGATTTTGGTTCCCAGTACACCCAGCTTATAGCGCGCCGCGTGCGAGAGGCGCATGTTTACTGCGAGATTGTTCCTTTCAGTATTCCCCTCACAGAAATTCGGAGAAGGCAACCCAAGGGAGTAATCCTTTCGGGTGGCCCCGATTCAGTATATGGGGACGGCGCTCCGCATAGCGAGCCGATGTTGTGGCAAGCGGAAATGCCTGTTTTAGGAATTTGCTATGGCTTCCAACTCTTGTCGTTGCAGTTGGGAGGTAAGGTCGAGCGGGCTGAGAGACGCGAGTATGGGCTCGCGCAGCTTGAGTTGATCAAAGAGAGTGCCTTGTTTGAGGATGTTGTTGCCAAATCGAAGGTATGGATGAGCCACGGTGACAGTATTACAGACCTGCCTCCTGGCTTCGAACCCGTCGCCGTGACGTCGAATTCCTTGGCCGCCGCTGAAGACCGCCGACTCAAGATTTACGGCATTCAGTTTCATCCTGAGGTCGTCCACACCGAGCAGGGTCGAAAAATCCTGGAAAATTTCCTGTTCAAGGTTTGTGGTTGTCGTGGAGATTGGACGCCGGCGTCTTTTGTCGATGAGTCAGTGCTACGCATTCGCGAACAGATTGGATCTGCCAAGGCGATATGCGCTTTAAGCGGTGGAGTGGACTCCACGGTGGCGGCGGTTCTGGTGGATCGCGCGATTGGAGAGAACCTGACCTGTATCTTTGTAGACAACGGTGTTCTGCGCAAGGGCGAGTTTGGCAAGGTCCTCGGAAATCTCCGAGATCGATTGCGGCTAAAGGTGATCGGCGTTGATGCCACCGAACAGTTTCTGAGCAGGTTATCTGCTGTGACGGATCCAGAGAAGAAACGCAAGATCATCGGGGCGGAATTCATTGCAGTTTTCGAGGAAGAGGGCAGAAAATTAGGTCGTGTCGAGTTTCTGGTTCAAGGCACGCTTTACCCTGATGTCATCGAGTCGGTCTCCGTAAAAGGTCCATCTGTTACGATTAAGTCGCACCATAATGTGGGTGGCCTGCCTCAAAGAATGAACCTGAAATTGGTTGAACCGTTGCGGGAACTTTTCAAGGACGAAGTTCGGGCGGTGGGGAAGGCCCTCGGTTTAGGCGATGAGATCCTCCAGCGGCAGCCCTTCCCCGGGCCAGGCCTGGCAGTAAGAATACTGGGTGAGGTGACGCCTGACCGGGTTCACCTTCTTCAGCAAGCTGATGATATTGTGGTGTCGGAAATGAAGCAATCGGGCCTATACACCAAGGTCTGGCAATCCTTTGCGGTCCTTCTCCCTGTGCGCAGCGTCGGCGTAATGGGAGACGAACGCTCGTACGATTATACCGTAGCTGTTCGAGCGGTTCACTCCCAGGATGGCATGACCGCCGACTGGGCCAAACTCCCCTACGATGTCCTGGAACGCATTTCCAATCGGATCGTAAATGAGGTAAAAGGGGTCAACCGGGTTGTTTACGATATCAGCTCCAAACCTCCGGCAACAATAGAGTGGGAATAATCCAATTGGCGATTGACGATTGCGGGTTGCCGATTGAGCCATCATCTAGCGTTCGATGCACCTTTGCAGCTTGGATCATTGCTTTTCAGTGGATTTCAGTCGACAATCGCTAATCAATCGTCAATTGTAAACGCCATGGACCAAACCAAATTTGTTCATCTCCATCTTCACACGGATTACAGCCTCCTCGATGGTGCCTGCGAAGTCGGCACAGTCATGGACCGGTTGGTAGAATTGAAGATGCCGGCCGCTGCCATTACGGACCATGGAAACCTTTTTGGAGCGGTTAGCTTCTATGAAACTGCGCTGAAGAAGGGGATCAAGCCGATCATTGGTTGCGAAGTCTATGTGGCGAGGGGCAGTTATGCGGACCGTTCCCCCGCCGAGGGCGAAAAATCCAACCATCACCTGGTTTTGCTTTGCGAGAACAATACCGGATACAAGAACCTGGTAAAGCTCGTATCTCATGGCTATCTCCAGGGTTTTTACTACAAGCCGAGAATCGACAAAGAGCTCTTGTCGAAGCATAGCGAAGGGCTCATCTGTCTTTCGGCCTGTCTGAGTGGTGAAGTTTGCTCCAATTTGGTCCATGAACATTACAGTGCGGCGCGACAGGCGGCCGGAGAATATCTGGAGATCTTCGGCAAGGATCGGTTCTTCATCGAAATTCAGGACCAGGGTCTGGACGTCGAGCATCGCATTAACCCGCAACTCGTCAAACTCTCTAAGGAACTAGCCGCTCCTCTCGTGGCGACCAACGATTGCCATTATGTGACCAGACAGGATTCCCGGGCGCATGAAGTATTGCTGTGTATCCAAACCGGGAAAACCATGAGCGATAACAACCGTATGCGTTTCTCCACAGATCAATTCTTTGTCAAGTCCCAAGAGGAAATGGAGGAGATCTTTCGCGAGATTCCACAAGCTTTGAAGCAGACGCTCGATATTGCAGAGCGTTGCCATTTCAAGCTCGAAAAGGCTGCTCAGCCATTCCCTCATTTTGAAGTGCCGCGCGACAAGACACTGGATCAGTGCTTCGAAGAGGCGGTTTGGCGAGGCTATGAGGAGCGCCTTCCTTACCTGAGATCCATGCAGACGCAAGGCTCGCTACGGAATGCGCTGGTGGCTTACCAGGAAAGACTGGCGCGTGAAATTGCCATCATAAAACAGATGAAGTTCCCGGGCTATTTCCTGATTGTTTGGGATTTCATCCGGTACGCCCGACAGAACCAGATCCCGGTAGGGCCGGGCAGAGGATCGGCTGCCGGAAGCCTTGTCTCCTATTGCCTGAAGATCACGGATATCGATCCCCTGCAGTATGGCCTTTTGTTTGAGCGTTTCCTCAATCCTGAACGCATTTCAATGCCTGATATTGACATTGACTTCTGCACCAACCGTCGCGGCGAAGTGATTGACTACGTCACCCAAAAATATGGACGCGAGAATGTTTGCCAGATCATTACCTTCGGGACCATGGCAGCCAAGGCGGCCATCAAGGACGCTGGCCGCAGCATGGACATGCCCTATGCAGAGGTGGATCGAATTGCCAAACTCGTCCCGGCGGAGTTGAACATCACGCTGAACAAGGCTCTGGCTCAATCTGATGGTCTCCGAGATCTAATTGCGAAGGACGACCGCGTTAAAGATCTCATCGATGTAGCCAAGCGTCTGGAGGGGATGGCCCGGCATGCTTCAACCCATGCCGCTGGGGTGGTGATCTCTCCAGTTCCGCTGACGGATATCGTTCCGCTTTACAAGACGAACAAAGAAGAAATTACGACCCAGTTTGCGATGAACGATCTCGAGAAGATCGGTTTGCTCAAGATGGACTTCCTGGCGCTAACGACGCTCACCGTCTTGGATGGAGCCATCAAGCTCATTCAGGAGACAACGGGTGAATCAGTCCAACTGGACCAGATCCCGATGGGAGACGCCAAGACCTACGAGATTTTCGCCAAAGGTCTGGCTAACGGAATCTTTCAGTTCGAAAGCAGCGGTATGAAGGATATCTTGCGGCGCTTCAAGCCTGAAAAGCTGGAGGACCTGACCGCATTGAATGCTCTTTATCGCCCTGGGCCCATTGGCGGTGGAATGATTGATGATTTCATCAAGCGCAAACACGGTGAAAAGCGCGTGGAGTATGACCTGCCCGAATTGAAGGAGATCCTCGAAGAAACTCTCGGAGTCATCGTTTACCAGGAGCAAGTACAGCAGATTGCCAACAAGTTGGCAGGGTATTCGTTGGGAGAAGGTGACATTCTGAGACGCGCCATGGGCAAAAAGAAAAAGGAAGAAATGGAGGCGCAGCGGGAAAAATTTGTAACAGGGGCAAAGGCCAAAGGTTTCAATGAAAAAAAGGTGGGAAAGATTTTCGATTTGATGGAGCAGTTTGCAGGCTATGGATTTAACAAATCCCACTCGGCCGCCTATGCGCTGCTGGCTTATCAAACTGCCTACTTGAAGGCTCGTTACCCCGTCTGTTTCATGTCAGCGCTGCTCACCAGTGAAATTAGTAACACCGACAAGATTGTCAAATACATCAATGAGTGCCGGGACATGGGGATCAAGATTCTGCCCCCCGATGTCAACGTCAGTCATCTGCACTTTACTCCAGCAGGCCCTGACATCCGGTTCGGACTGGCCGCGATTAGGAACGTCGGGGCAAATGCGATCAACTCAATCCTGGAAGCCCGTGAGAGGAACGGGCAATTCAAGTCCATCTTTGAGTTCTGTGAACATGTGGACCTACGCCTCGTCAACAAACGCGTGATCGAAAGCCTTATCAAAGCCGGAGCGCTCGATTCTTTGGGTCATCGGCGCTCGCAATTGTTTTGCGTTGTCGATAAGGCCATCGAGACTGCTCAAAAGGTGCAAAGAGACCTCGAATCCGGACAGCAGGGACTCTTCGGCATGCGCGCGGCCATCCTGCACGATAGTGCGCCTGAGGCTAACCTGGTGCTGCCGAATGTTCCAGAGTGGACTGAAAGCCTGCTGCTTTCCTACGAAAAGGAGACGCTCGGATTTTACATCACTGGCCATCCTCTGGCGAAGTTCGCGGAGGACCTTGGGGATTTTTCATCGGCAAATACCGAGACAGTGAGTGAGGTTGAGTCGGGGACAGAGATTTCAATCGGTGGGATTGTGAGCTCGCTCAAAAATTTGAAAACCAAGAAAGGTGACCGCATGGCCGTGGTGCAACTGGAAGACCTGACTGGCTCGATTGAAGTTGTCGTCTTCCCGGAACCATTTCAACGCTGCCAGAGTTTGTTAAAAGCTGATGCACCGCTCTTGGTCAAGGGATTGTTGGATGTTGAAGACTCAGGCAATCGTAAAGTGCTCGCCAATGAGATTCAGACATTGGAGGGACTGCGTGAACGAATGGCCAAGTTCGTTACCATCCATATCAACTTGAAAGGCATTGACCGCACTGCAGCCGAAAGGCTGCAAACCGTTCTGGGAGGACATCCAGGCGAGGCTAGTGTCATCTTTCAACTTGAACATCCAAAGCAGTATTTGGTAACCTTGAAACCGAATCACTTTGTGAAGGTGAAGGCGGACACACAGTTCATCAAAGAAGTGGAGAACATTTGCGGAGCCGGAGCCGTACGATTCTGAGAAGGGCAGGATGACGGACCAAACGGGCGATCAACGCGAAGAAGTCAACCAGCTTGAAAAACAGATCGAAGAACTGTCCAAGCTGATTCCCAACGATGGCACCGCCAAGGAACTCGAACGGCTGAAAAAACGGCTCGATAGACTGCGGAAAGAGGTTTTCTCCCGACTCACTCCCTGGCAGCGGGTGCAGCTCTCGCGCCATCCACAGCGCCCCCATTTTTTCGATTTCGTAGGTTTCCTGTTCGAGAATTTCACGGAATTACACGGAGACCGCCGTTTCAAGGATGATCCGGCAATGGCTGGGGGTCTTGCAACCTTTCACGGCGAGCCGTGCGTTGTGGTGGGAACACAGAAGGCCCGTGACACAAAACAGAAGCTCTATCGAAACTTCGGGATGCCCCAGCCTGAGGGCTATCGCAAGGCTTTACGCCTGATGAAGCTGGCCGAAAAATTTTCCCGGCCGGTTTTCACTTTTATCGATACGGCCGGAGCTTTTCCGGGCATTGGCGCTGAAGAGCGCGGCCAAGCTGAAGCCATCGCCTATAACCTGCGTGAAATGGCGCGTCTTGCGGTTCCCATTATCGTGACGGTTACCGGAGAGGGCGGCAGTGGCGGTGCTTTGGGAATCGGTGTTGGAGACCGGGTCTTCGTGCTGGAGTATGCCTATTACTCGGTCATCTCTCCCGAAGGTTGTGCCGCCATACTCTGGAAGGATCAGGAAAATGCTGAGACCGCGGCGAGCGCTCTCAAAATCACTTCGCAAGATCTCAAGGCTTTGGGCTTGATTGACGACATTATCTCGGAACCCGTTGGGGGAGCCCATACAGATCACAAACTGGCGGCCAGTCTTGTCGATCAGAAACTGCAGCAAGCGCTCTCTGAGTTAAAGGGTCTCTCCTCTCGGGAACTGGTGGAGACTCGATACAACCGTTTCAGACTCCTTGGTGCCGTGGCCGATTCGGGTAGCGCCTCCAAAACAGCCTCAGATGGATAATCTGCGTGAGGAAGGTCGTAAGGGGCCTCTCACCCAGCGCAGTGCAACCGGCAACGAGCGCGGGCCACTGACCAGACACGATGAAACCCAGCATCAAAAAGCTTCGAACCTGCGTCTATTCCAAGCCGGTGGCTCCCAGCGGGTTTTTCTCGCAGGACTCTCACCAGACCAACAAGCTAGTTTGCGACCATCCGGAAATGAAGGTTAACTGGCAACTTGAGGTGTGCGCAGCCTGCGCCGTGTACGTCAATCGCAATAAGCCACCGGAACCTCCCCCTGAGCCGAAAAAAACACGCGGACGAAAGACCAAAGCCAAAGCTTAGTGCCGCATTTTCGCAATACGGTAACGTACTGGATCGTTTCACAAGCCCGAACGGGATCTCATTTCCATGCCTTATTTTCCAAGCCACTGCGTCGATTTTTTGTTTCGAGTCGCATGGAAGTAGGCAGCCTTTTCGTCTTTAGCGGGCTGCGGGAAGAACTCGGCCAGGTACTGGAGATGGCTGGAGACCTGCCCGATATCCGTCTCATCATTTTAGATAACCGTGCGTAGGCTCGAACCAAGCCGCTGGGAAATCCTGCCAGGCTAAGCTTCGCAGGAAGGGCCTTGTGTCCTGCGGGTATCCGTCCAGCAGGTCACCTAACCTTCTGGTGGGCGAGAGCGGTAGGTACGCAGCTATCAAACGAATGCGAAGAGCGGTCGACTAGTGAGCTGGCGGTGAACCGACTGGAGCTGTGCTATGTTTTTTGAACTTGCTTTATTCATACTGGTGTCGAACTGGCCTTCCTGGCGCGGGCCTGACGGACTTGGCGTTTCGGTCGATCCGTCACCCCCGACGCACTGGAGCAAGACCGAACGTGTCTCGTGGCGCGTCGCGCTTCCCGAACCGGGCAATTCAACTCCGGTGGTCTGGGAAGACCGCATCTTTGTAACCCAGGCAATCAAAGATCGGAACCGCCGAATGCTCATGTGTTTCGACAGGGCAAGTGGCAAGCTGCTCTGGCAGTCTGGCGTGACCTACGGTGAGGCGGAGCCCACTCATCCCACGAACCCTTACGCTTCGGCCTCTCCAGTCACTGATGGAAACCTGGTTATCGCCTGGTTCGGATCTGCAGGACTGCTTGCTTACAACATGGAGGGGCATGAGGTCTGGCGGCGCGACTTAGGGAAGCAGCAGCACACCTGGGGTTATGGGTCCTCTCCGATCCTTCACGGCGATCTCGTCTTCCTCAACTTCGGTCCCGGGAATCGGGCTTTTCTGATCGCCTTAGAGAAAAAGACCGGCAAGACCCTCTGGCAGGTCGATGCTCCATCAGGCCAAGGAAACCAGTTCGGGAACTGGTCCGCCGCTGATATGTACGGGTCGTGGACGACTCCGATTGTGATCCGTGCCAGAGACCGGGAAGAGCTGGTGGTGAGCTGGCCTCACGAGGTCGTAGCCTTTGACCCTTCGAAGGGTAAGTCTCTGTGGACTTGTGAAGGCCTCGGCGATCTGGTTTATCCTTCAGCGCTCTATTCTGACGGAATCATCGTGGCAATGGGTGGCTTCGGAGGTCCATCGCTGGCGGTCAGGGCCGGTGGGTCGGGGGATGTTACTTCAACGCACAGGCTCTGGCAACTCCCAAAGAGCCGGCAGATGATTGGCTCAGGCGTCGTGAGCGGCGGCCGGATTTACGTGGTCGATAACAGCGGCATTGCAGAGTGTCTGGAGCTGGAAACTGGCAAGGTGGTCTGGACAAGTCGCCTGAAAGGAAGCGGCGAGGCCGGGGGGGTATGGTCCAGTCCGGTTTTGAACCACGGCAAGATTTACGTCATGAATAAGTCGGCCGAAGTCTTTATCTTTAAAGCGGCGCCGCAATTCGAATTGCTAGCTACCAACAGTCTCGCCGAGGAGAGCAACTCCTCCGTCGTGATCTCTGAAGGCAGTATTTTGCTGCGTACCCACTCGGCGCTTTGGTGTATCCGATAAGTATGCGGCCAGCGACCGACTCGAACCCAACATGGACCTATGAGCTTTTCTAAAAAAATCCTGCTGGGACTTGTTGTCGGCTTGGCCGCCGGCCTTTTCTTTGGCGAACGTATCGCTTTCCTAAAGGTGGCTGCGGACGGATATGTGAAGTTGTTGCAGGTGACGGTGCTGCCGTACATTACGGTCTCTTTGATCGCCGGCCTCGGGAGCTTGAACAGCAAAGAGGCAAGAACTCTGGGGATAAAAGTGGGAGCAGTCGTTTTGCTTCTCTGGCTTGTCGGGCTCGCGCTCGCTCTCCTTTTTCCGCTTGCCTTCCCTGAGCTGAAAGCGGCCACTTTCTTCAGCACGACCAGCATCGAAAGGCACGAACCTTTTGACTTTCTGGACTTATACATTCCAGCCAATCCATTTCACTCTTTGGCCAATAACGTAGTCCCGGCGGTCGTCTTGTTCAGCATGATTATGGGAATCGCGCTGATCGGCATTCCGGAAAAGAGGCGCCTGCTCGATCTCCTGGCGGTGATCAACGAGGTGATTTCCCGGGCCACGCGTCTCATCGTGCGCCTAACGCCCTACGGTCTGTTTGCCATTGCAGCAGCGCAAGCGGGAACCTTAGACCTTGAAGATGTGGAACGCCTGCAGGTCTATATTGTCACCTACTTGACCGTAGCGCTGCTGGTCAGTCTTTGGGTCTTGCCGGGTCTGGTAGCGGTTCTCACGCCGCTTCGCTTCCGGGACATCTTGGGTGCCTTGAAAGATGCTCTGATCGCCGCGTTCATGACCAGCAGTCTATTCATTGTCCTTCCGATCCTCATGGATAAGACGCGCGAACTTCTCAGCCAGCACTCCCCGGATCAGACGCGGGCTGGATCTCTACCCGAGGTCATTGTTCCGGCATCCTTCAATTTCCCCCATACCGGCAAATTGCTGAGCCTGAGTTTTATCTTGTTTGCGGGCTGGTTCGCGGACGCACCCGTATCTTATGCCAAATACCCGACCCTGGCCTTGACGGGGCTGCTGACTTCTTTCGGCAGCTTGAACAGCGCGATCCCCTACTTGTTGGACCTGTTCAAGATTCCGGCCGATACCTTCCAGCTCTTTTTGGCGACAGGTCCCGTTAATTCGGGCTTCGGTACTCTGGTTGCCGCCATGCACACAGCGACCGTCGCTTTGCTCGGAAGTTCTGCAATCCTCGGGTTGATGAAGATTGATAGGCGCCGCCTGGTGCGTTTCGCGGTAGTGACCGTGCTCCTGGTTGCCGGAGCCATCAGTGGCGCACGTTTCCTGTTCTCCAAGGTGCTTCACATGCAGTATGACAAGGACAAGGTCATTGCCAACATGCAACTCTTACATGAGGGAGGCCGTGCCACGACCTATAAGAGTTCGCCGGTACCGGAGAGTACAAAGGTCAACCCGGGTGAATCGATGCTCGAGGTCATCCACAAGCGTGGTTCGCTTCGCGTCGGATATGTTCCCTCGATGATTCCGTACTGTTATTTCAATGCCGCCGGCGAACTAGTCGGCTTTGATGTCGAGATGGCCCACAAACTGGCCGCAGAGCTTGGGGTCAGTCTGGAATTCGTGCCCATCGACCTCGCTAACCGCGGCAGCTGGAGCGTAACTGAGAGCCTGGGGATGAGGCTCGACGGCATTTATTGCGACATCATCATGGCGGGCGTTCCTTTGACCACGGACCTCGCTGCCAAGATGCTCTTCAGCAGCTCGTACCTGGATGAAACACTCGCCTTTTTCGTGGAGGACCACCGGCGCAGCGAGTTCGAGGCCTGGGATGCCATTCGAGGGATGGCGGGTCTCAGAGTCGGGGTCCCCGAATTGGCATACTATGTCAGGAAGGCCCGGACAATGCTGCCTAATGCGAACGTTATCGTTCTACCGAATTTTACGGAATCACTTAAGAAGGTGGGTCCGGAACTGGATGCCTTGATGGTCTCCGCAGAGCGTGGATCCGTCTGGACGCTTCTGAATCCCGAATATACCGTGGTCGTGCCCCAGCCACAGATAATCAAATCTCCTTTGGCCTACCCCATTGCTCGTCATGATGAAGAATTTGCGAGATTCGTAGATACTTGGATCGAATTAAAGAAGAAGGACGGCGCCATCGACGCGCTCTACGATTACTGGATTCTTGGAAAGAACGCCAAGCCGAAACGGCCGCGCTGGTCGATTATCCGTGATGTTCTTCATTGGGTGAGCTGAATGCGAACACGCAGGAATCGGGCGCGTACACCGTCCTGCAGCCCACACTCAAGGGCCCTTGCAATGGTCATGAGCACATCTGAAGGGACCGGGGAAGGTAGCCCAGGCAACGCTTGCAAGGGCTTTTGAATCAATTGTAGGCCGCGTGCTGATGCTGTACGCGCGACCGCCGGAACTCACTGGCGGGCCCCGCGCTGAGATACCGGAAGGGCAGCGACCGCCAGCAGACAGCCGGGCACAATGAAGACTAAGAAGAATGGATTCATGTGGCTCAGGATGATCGCCCAGGTGCCAAAGCCAAGATAGGCCGAGGCGACGACCAGAGCCGGGAACGACGAAACATTCTCACCTTTGAGTCGCTTAAGGAGCAGCGAAATGACAATACACCCCAACGCGAGCATGGCAACACCACCGAAGTGCCAACCGATAGCTAGTCCGAGCACCAGATCGGGAGGAGCTTGGACGCTGGCCAGTTCACTTCGCAACTGCTTCCAGCCCAGCAGCGAGTGAGCTGCGCTGCTGAGGACCAGGATTGCACCTCCGATAAGGCCTAGTACCGTTCGCGCTCGGGCCATAATATCTCCTCTACTGATATCACCTCCTGCTGGCCGGTGCGTCAAGAAACTCCTTGCGCAAAGTCGTCGAGGTTCGTCGCGAGTCGACCGGTACCTCATTCCCAAAACGGCTGTACTGCAATAGCGCTTAGCCGCAATTGGGCATCCGCCATCTCGAACACCCTTCCGATCGTTGGGCATCCGGCACTTGAGAGATGTCGACCGCTTGCTCCGATGCGCGCAAGCGCTTTAGCCTCAAAGACACGCGAAGACAGCTTGATCTCCTTCGGCACCTCCTTGCCATTCAAAATGTCGAGAGCCGTGGCGATGGCCTCGGCACCGCCGGTTGGGTATTCAAAGCTGGCCGCCAAAATCCCCTGGCTGACATAGGCTTGTCCCTCCTGAGGCAGCGCGTCAATGCCGACAAATTGGATCTCTTTTTCACGTCCCGCGGCCTTGGCCGCCAGATAAGCCCCGTGGGCTGCAGGATCATTATGGGCATAAACCAGGTTGATGTCCTTATAGCGGGCCAGCGCCGACTCCATCTCCTTGCGGGCTTCCGGCTCCAGCCATTTCATGTCCGCCTCGAAGATGACTTCGATCCCGCTGCCGGCGATCGCGTCTCGGAATCCCGTGTGTCGATCCTGACCCGGCGTCGAGGTCATCAATCCCTTAAGCTCGACGATCCGTCCCTTACCTTTGAGGTGCTCTCTGATCCACTGGCCTGCTGCGCGTCCGATCTCGCGATTATCCGCGCCGATGAAACAGGTATACTCTTCGCCTGTGATGCGTCGGTCCAGCACAATCACCGGAACCCCTTTTCGGTATGCTTCGGCAATCGGCGCGGTGAGAGGGACTGCCTCTTTCGGCGAAACGATTAGAAGATTGACTCCCTGGTTGACAAATTCCTCCACCTGAGCCCGCTGCCGGAGTGAATCGTTCTGAGCGTCTTTGAAAAGCACCTCAATCTCTGCATGCTGTTCGGCTGCCTTGCGAATATCCTGATTCATCTGCACTCGCCACGGTTCTCCCAGGTTGCACTGGCTCATGCCGACTTTCCAGCGTGGCTTGCCCGCCTCCGGTCGAGAACCCGGCGACGATGAAGGCTGGCCTCCGCAATGGAAACACAGCGATGAGGCGAAGGCACCGAGTAAGATTGCCTTGAGTCGTCCTCGTCTTTCAGGCTTCACGATGTCTCCTTTCTTACTGTTAGAACTTTTTTCTAACTCCGTCGCTTTTGCATGAGCACTGCGGTCAGGACAATCAAACCGGTCATCATCAGCCGTGAAGCTTCCCCGACAGCATTGATGCTGAGAATCTTCTCAAGGTATCCAATGGTAATCGTTCCCAAGAGCGTCAGTCCGATCCCGCCACCACCGCCAGAAAGGCTTGTCCCGCCTAACACTACAATAGCAATGGCGGTCAGTTCATATCCCATCCCTGCCTCCGGGTCTCCTTGCAGCTCTTGAACCGCTTGGCAGATGCCGGCCACCGCTGCCAACAGGCCACTTAGACCGTAGGCCAGCAATTTCACCCGAGTCACCGGAATGCCCGACAAGTGGGCGCAAACTTCGTTGCCTCCGATCGCGAAGAGCCACCTTCCCCATTTGGTGCAAGCCAACAAGACCCAGCAACCCAGCAGACAGAATAAAAAGATAAGGGTCACCGTCGCCAGGTTTTGGTGGAGGAGCCGGGCACCCAGCAGGTCGAAGATGGGCGGGAGTGTGATCTGCTCGAAGGCACCGCCACGTCCAAGAACAGTCGTGGAGACTTTTTGACCGCCCGAAACCCATTTGGCGACCCCGCGCAGCAGCACCATCCCAGCCAGAGTGGCTATGAATGGTTGTATCCCAAACCGGCCGACGCAGCCTCCCATTAGTGCGCCGCAGAAGAGCCCCAGCGCGAGAGAGCCTCCTACGGCCACTCCAGCCGCCCAACCTTGGTGAATCGAAAGCATGGAAAAGGTCACTGCGGCCAGGCCCAGCATGCTGCCGACGGAAAGATCGATACCGCCTGAAACGATAACCACGGTCAAGCCACTGGCCAGGATTCCATAAGTCGAGATCTGGCGCAGCATGTCACGGTGCGTCTCCCAGCGGAAGAACGTGCCGTCGGCGTTAAAGATCAGCCCAAGACAAACAATGAACAATAGAGCTATCAGAGCTCTGCCAAAAGGCTTCCCAAGAAACTCCAAGCTCATCCCTTGCAGCGGCGCCCGATCTTCCGTCATCGAGTGTTCTTCAGCATGTCTGTTTCAGCATTGTGCAGGAGTAGGGAAACCCCGCCAATGGCGGGCTGCATCCGTATTACTGTGCCTGCTCGAAAATGTAAAGGAACCTGAAAGTAATAGACGCGCGCAAAACGGGGAGCGAAGTTGTAAAGCCATATCAGCGGTTCAACCCTCCCATCGGGAGACTCTGCAAGGACACGCAGGGATGCGCCCTTCGGCAGCGCTCCAGGGCGAATTGCGGCAATGGTGACGTCCTGCTTTAAGGTCAGCTGTCCGTTTACGAGCAGCGCCCGGTCGGTTTTCGCGCGTTCATCGTGTTTAGGACTGGGATCGGGCTTGTCGGGCAAGAGCCTTGCATCCCCGAAAGGCGCCCCGCCCTCCGCCCAGCCGGCAATGATTTCAATCTCTTCTTGAGTCAATCCCTCATCGTCACGAAATTCACCGAAGCCCTTTACGGCACCCCAAGGCGGCATGCGTCGCTCCAGCACTTCCTGTTTGATGGCCTCGGCCCACGGCCTGGCTTGTTCATAAGTGGTGAGGTCGAACGCCTCGCGCCCTTTCTGGTGGCATGGAGCACAGCGGCGGTGGAAGATTCTTGAGATCTCGCGGGACCAGGTGATTTTTGTCGTAATCAGGTCATGAGCTAACATTAAATCGCTCCCCGATAACCATGTAACCAGCAGCAGTAAAGCTCGAATCGAGAGTGATACCTGGTACAGGGATATCGTCATGGAAGACATGTCGCTGTCTGTTGAGGGAATTTCTTTCGCCTTTTTTCGATTCAAGAGATCTCTCGCAGGGGATTACGGAAGTTCGGATAGTGAATTCCATCACCCTAAAAACTCACGGATCTTATCACTTTTTTTTGGGCCTTTTGTCTATCGCCTCCCCTCGAACCTGGGGAACATACTGGCCACTGAGAGCCGCGACCGAGCCCTCTGACTCGACGGCACTACTGTTGCGCCAACAACTGCGCACGACCGCCTTCACGCCGTTACTTCCGGCTTGCTAACGACGAAACACGCACGCTGAAAGCAACGGTGTTCACAATTTTCTCGCGCTGAAACTGCACCCAAACCCGGTAGGTCTGGGCTCTGGGAAAGATCACGTTGAATTGAACCCCCGGTCCACCGTCTGCCAGGAACGGATGGTGATGCATTGCATCTACCAG